>ULYR01037572.1_pt1 | contig 85924 bp, 58 predicted proteins | sample 1962341 | NCBI WGS metagenome assembly ULYR01 (sample SAMEA4835868, study PRJEB28245) | human gut metagenome | biome: gut microbiome; material: fecal sample | place: Denmark | collected 2008 | reverse complement strand
AATAAATTCAACCTCAAAGTCTAAATCCGAAACTTGAGTAAGACTAACTCTTCTGAGGAAGAGTGGTACTTTTAGAGCATATTACTACTTTGAAGGACCGATTGTTAACTCTGCTCAGGGAAGTTGCATCGCCTTAATGGATGATAATACTGGCCGCATCTTCATAGACAGACCTGAACCAAACAAATCTACAGACTATGCTGCAATAAAGTTTGAACAAACAGAAACAAACACATACAGAATTGTAAACAACAATAGCTATTATAGATATGACACATCTACAGGATGTGTGATGGCCGATGGTACATCCCGTAATGCGGACGAATGGTATCTGATAACAGCCGCCGACTACAGACAAGCAATAAAAGATGCATCAGCACAAGGCCGTTATAATATCAGTGGACTTCTCCTTAACTCACGTTTTATACGTAATGTGAGTGATGTAAATAATCTTTTTTGGTCAACAACAGGATTAAATTATACCAATAGCGACTATTGCACATCAATAGATCCTCATATGGGAACAACCGGCAGCAATGACGGTTATGCTTCTAATTATGGTGCCTTCGGATGTCTGGAGATCGGTAACGCCACAGGAACGTTCTACCAGACAGTCAGCGGTCTTACACCGGGACTTTACGCTGTCAGCGCTCAGGCATTCTTCGACATAAACGATGCAAGTCCTTATACAGGCGGTGCATACAACGAACCTAACACCACAGACGCATCCAACGCCTATCTGTACGCTAATGATTCAAGAGCAATAATTCCGGTTATCTCCGGCGATGACTACAATACATTCATGGGATATGTGAATCAGCATTATGACGGACTCAGTGAAACAGACAAGCAATACTTCCGCCGCAACGTTCCGGCAGCCTATTTTCTCGCTCAAGGCGACCAGTACACGCCTGACGAAAACTTCCATCGGGTTGTCGTTTACGTGACAGTTGGAGCTAACGGAAGCCTTGAACTCGGCGTAAGCAAGGATGCAACCGGCGGCCGTGTGTATGTTGACAATATCAGCCTTTACTATATCGGAAATGCTGATGAGAATTTGGCCTTCGGCGTTGACGCATACGGAAGCGAAGACGCTGTGGATAAATACAAATACAACGAGCCATATTACTTCAACCTAAGCCGCAAGTTCAACATCGGACAATGGAGCGCACTCACACTGCCGGTGGATATTCTGGGATCACAGGTGAAACAGACTTTCGGTGAAGACGCAGAACTTTGCGAACTCACCGGTATCAATCCTCAGAATCCGAATCAGATACTTTTCACTCCTGTAGATCTTGACAACAGCTACGACGCAGCAATCAAAGCAAACGGATGCTATCTCATAAAGGTAACCAAAGAGGCAGGTCACAACGAAGACAGTCCTTTCACATTCAACAGAAGAAACGAGGCTGACCCTAAATATGAAGAGGATCCTGAGCAAGTTACCTATCAGCACGGATACATCTATCAGTTCGAAGGTATCAGCTGTCCGAACGGTATCAATGCAAGCGGCACTGCAATCACAGGCGACGGATTGCTGCGCTACACATACTACAACTATCACCCGACATCCGCACCTGCCGGATCGTACGTCATGTCAGGTGGAAACATGTATCATCTGACAAGTGACTGGAGCAGTCTGATAGGTACTGCATGGTATCTCACAGAGACAACCCCGTCATCAGAACCAAAGACTTTCGTCATCGACAACGGTAACGGAACGACTGACATAAACGGTATCGTGACAGAAATGCCGGCCGAGAATGCTGTTGAAGGCATATACAACATCAACGGCCAAAAGGTTGCTTCAGACAAATCGCTCAACGATCTGCCAAAAGGCATATACATCGTGAACGGTAAGAAATACATTGTGAAATGATAAAGATATTCATCATGCGTTAATATCCAACCGTGAGGCTGGATGTTTACGGACCGGTAATGTAAATCACATTACCGGTTTTTTATTGCCTTTGTTATTCCAAAAGAAAGAATAACAGTCAATACAAACGAGCCACACACTCCATCCTGACCATACAGACACACAAAAAAGCGGACACAACGGGCCGACGTAAATACGCCGGAAACACGCTGTGTCCGCATTATTCATATGTAACAGGCGACCGCGGCCCGTGCAGAGCCGCGCCGCAATGCCACATGTTTATTTCTCAGGAATGTTCTCGAGAGTCTTCGTAAGCAGAGCCCAGAACGGCTCTATTGACTCAATGAGACAACGCTCGTTGGTTGTGTGCGGCGAACGGATCGTAGGACCGAACGACACGACGTCGAGCTGCGGATACTTGCCAAGGATGATAGAGCACTCCAGTCCGGCGTGATCTACGACCACCTGTGCCTCCTTATCGAAGAGTTCCTTATATTTTGTGGTGATGAGATGGAGTATCTCGCTCTTTGTGTTAGGATCCCATCCGCAGTAGTCGCCCGAAGTCTCAACGCGCATGCCGGCCATGTTGAATGTGCTCTGCAGCGTGTTTACGATATACTCCTTGTAGCTTTCGCGTGAGCCGCGTGCGAGAATCTTGAAGTTTGCCTTGCCTTCGCCAATCTCGATAATGGCGAGGTTTGAGGAAGTCTCTACAACTGAAGGGAACGACGGAATCATACGCATCACGCCGTTGTGGCATCCGTAGATGGCGTCGATGAGGTTGTCCTGAATGTCCTCAGGCACTTCTGTTGCCGGAGTCTCCACATCTTCTACGAAGAAATGTATCTCGTTCTCTATGCCTGCGAACTCGTCGTTGAACAGCACACGGTATTCCTCGACCATATTTTTCAGTTCCTCCACATTTTCCTTCGGCAGTGTCAGCACTGTCTCACACTCGAACGGGATGGCGTTGCGCATGTTGCCGCCGTGCCATGTGGCCAGACGTGCGTCGAGCTCTGCCACAGCGTCGCGTACGAAGCGCACCATGAGCTTGTTGGCATTGGCGCGACCAAGATGAATTTCCAGACCGGAGTGTCCGCCCTTAAGTCCTTTGAGCACTACGCGTACGGCAGCATCGGTGCTGTCGGTTGCCACCTCTTTATATTCGAGAGTAGCTGTCACATCCACTCCACCTGCGCTACCTATGCAGAACTGTCCCCATGTCTCAGAGTCGAGGTTTAGCAGGATGTCGCCGTGCATCTGTCCTGCCGGCAGATCGTTGGCACCATACATACCGGTCTCTTCATCAGCAGTGATGAGTCCTTCTATAGGTCCGTGCACGAGAGTCTTGTCCTCCATCACAGCCATTATTGCAGCCACGCCTATACCGTCGTCGGCTCCGAGAGTGGTGTTGCGTGCCTTAACCCATTCACCGTCAACCCAAGCCTCGATAGGATCGGTCTCGAAGTTGTGTGTGCTTTCCTTGCTTTTCTGCGGCACCATATCCATGTGTGCCTGCATGATGACACCCTTGCGGTTCTCCATTCCCGGAGTGGCAGGCTTGCGCATTACGATGTTTCCTGCCGGATCCTTGAATGCCTCTACACCGGCATTCTTGGCAAAATCGAGCAAAAACTGCTGCACTTTCTCAAGATGTCCTGACGGACGCGGTACTTGCGTGAGGGCATGGAAGTTTTTCCATACGCACTCAGGCTTCAGGTTTGTAATTTCACTCATAGCTTTTATCTATTAATGTTAAAGTTATATCATTCGTTTCCAACGGTCACGGCCTCCGTTTCCCTTTTACGTTTCTTGGTGAACGCGAGCGCCATCCACGCATATATGCCCAGCAGAATGACCAGCAGCGTCTGCACCGAGTGCACTATCAGCACGAAGTAGAGAGCGTCGGTCTCGCCAACTCCATAGAGTATGAGCATGGTTTTCACGGCGAAATGCCATGGTCCGGCTCCGTTCGGCGTCGGCACTATCACGGCAATGCTTCCCACGATGAACGTCACCAGGGCGCACGCCATGCCAAGGCCCGAGGTGGCCTCAAAGCAGAAGAACGTGAGATAGTAGTGAAGGAAATAGCTCACCCATATACCCAGGGTGAACAACACGTACAAAGGCATGTTCTTGACGCCGCGAAGCGAGAACACGCCCTGCATCAGTCCGCTTATGGTACACTTCACCTTATTATATATTGAGAACCTCCGCAGGAGATACCATAACAATATCAGCACCGCCACAGCGCACACGGCTGTCACCACATAGCCAGTGGTCGAGAAACGGTCGAACATTATCTCGATGTTCGTTCCCGTGCGGCTGAAGAACCGGTCGAATACGCGCAGCTGGAAAAACAGCGTCAGCAGCGTTATGGCGAGCACGAGCAGCGAGTCGATTATTCGCTCGGTGACCACCGTGCCCAGAGCCTTAGTGAACGACACACCGTCGTAGCGCTTGAGCACTCCGCAACGTGCGAACTCGCCGATGCGCGGCACCACGAGGCTGACGGCATAAGAAAAAAATATGGAATTGATGCTTGTAGATGCACGGGGATACTCGCCTATGGGGTTGAGACTCATCTGCCAGCGCCATCCACGGAACATCTGCGCCAATATGCCAAAGGGGAAAGACAACAACATCCAAGTCCAGTCCATTTCATGGAGAACCACCCGACTGACATTTTTAAAATCGAAGTCACGATACATCCAGTATAGTATTACTCCGCCAAGTAACAGCGAAAACACTACCTTCAGTATGTCGTTGAATGTTTTTCTGCGTTCCAATGTTTCTGTACGAAATATTTATTGTTCTATATATAATGCAAATGTACGAAAAAAGACTCGTATAATGTAATTATATGAAACTAATAAACATTTTTTAGCTTCATGAAGGCAGGATTTTCACCTCCGGCATGGCGCATGGCGAAAATTGCGGCACAACGGGCTTAAAGCCGTTGGAATACACATCGAAAAAAACGGACGATTTATGCCAAATTGGCGTTTCACTTGCCACTATGTCAGTTTTATTGATAAAAATATGACATATTGTACACTTTCAGGCCGATTTTATAGGCTTTCATTGATGTACGTCAATAAAAGTCCATATTCGGCTATTTTTGAACCAAAAGTGTTTGCACGGTACGCTATTAGCAAGTATCTTTGCAGCGTTGAAAAGACAAAAGGATAACAAATTAACAATTAAAAGAAAGGTAAAAAGATTATGTTAACATTCATTACATTTGCCGTTGTAGCAATCATGATTGCTAAGGCAGTAAGCTTAGGACACAAGATCGACCTTCAGAAATAAGGTCAGTCTCCTGTCTTCTTCTTTAAGAAGAATTTTATTAAACGTTTATATAGAAAAGCGGGGAATCGGCATCGACCGGTTTCCCGTTTTTTCGTATGCGGCAAACACTGCACGAGCAACGGCAGGACGTAAGCCTGCGACAACGGAATATCCATGCGACGGCTGTAGCACATTTATACAAGTGGAGCGGCTAATCTGTGCGACGACCATGACATATCTGCACAACGACGACGGCATACATATGCAATGGCAGCGAAATATTTACGATATGACGACTGCACAAACCATCATAATCCATACAACACTACATATATAAGGCACGAATAAACACGGAACGTGACACACGGCGGCACCCGCCGGCAGCCCCACTCCGCGCATAAGGAAACAAAAAACCGGATGCATCTTTGCGATACATCCGGAACTCTGTTGGGATACTCGGACTCGAACCAAGAATGACAGGACCAGAATCTGTAGTGTTACCATTACACCATATCCCAATTTGTTGCTTGCGTCTTCATTTCTGAATTGCACTGCAAAGGTACACAAAATTTTTAAACTACAAACATTTTTCGTGACTTTTTTCTAAAAAAAATAAATAAACAGCCTTTTTAGCGTGTTTTTCAGATTATTCAATGTAACTTTGTACATTATAATAAATAAAAACAATATCAAAACAATACAAACCGATACACACGGCAAGAGCTTCTCAAACCTAAAAAAGAAACTCAAGTCAAATCAAAGAAACAAATTTAAGTAAATGGAAACAAAAAACAGACTGGTTGACACAATAACTAAAGGAATTCAGGAAAAAAAAGGACAAAACATAACCATTGTTGACCTCCGCCACATCGACGGAGCGATAACCAACTACTTCGTGATATGTCAGGGCGGCTCACCGATGCAGGTTGAAGCCATCGCCTCGTCGATAGAAGACATGGTGCGCGAGGGTGTCGGCGAGAAGCCGGCCAACGTCGTGGGACTCGGAAACAGCCAATGGGTGGCAATGGACTACATAGACGTGATGGTACACATATTCCTTCCGGAGACGCGAGAGTTCTACAATCTCGAGAATCTGTGGGAAGACGCCGAAATGACACACGTGCCCGACATAAACTGACAAATGACTGTCAGACCGGCAAAAAATTATCAACACACACAATACTGGCATTGATTTAGCATCTATATAAAATTATGGACAACAAAGAAAACAAACATCAGAACGACAATAACCAGCCGAAGATGCCTAAATTCAATATGAACTGGATATACACAGTCATACTGATAGCGCTGTGCATTCTGTTCATCACGGGCGGAGGCGACGCACTCGCCATAGGCAGCTCGGCAAAACAAGAGGCCACATACACCAAGTTCAAGGAGTATGTGGAAAAAGGCTATGCCAAGAGCGTGGTGATCAACAAGGACCGAAGCACCATAACTATGTACGTGAAAGCCAAGAACATACGCGACGTGTTCGGCAAAAATGCCCAGCAGGTGGGTCCGGAACCGTCGGTGAAGGTGGAGTTCGGCTCCGTGGACGAGCTTGAGAAATATCTCACTTCCATGCAGAAGGCCGGAAAGATAACCGACTTCAGCTATGAGAACGAGAAAGGAAACTCGTTCATGAACCTGCTCATCAACCTCTCGCCGTTCATCCTCGGCATCGCACTATGGATACTGCTCATGCGCCGCATGGGCGGAGGCAACGCCGGCGGAGGCGTGTTCAGCGTTGGCAAAAGCAAGGCACGCATGTACGAGAAGGGCAACGACCTGGGCATAACATTCAAGGATGTGGCCGGACAGGCTGCCGCCAAGCAGGAGGTACAGGAGATTGTCGAGTTTCTCAAAGAACCGCAGAAATACACCGACCTGGGAGGAAAGATACCTAAGGGTGCACTGCTCGTAGGTCCTCCGGGAACAGGAAAGACCCTGTTGGCGAAGGCAGTGGCAGGCGAGGCAGGCGTACCGTTCTTCTCGATGAGCGGTTCCGACTTCGTAGAGATGTTCGTCGGCGTGGGTGCAAGCCGCGTGCGCGACCTCTTCAGACAAGCAAAGGAGAAAGCGCCGTGCATCATCTTCATTGACGAGATCGATGCCGTGGGACGCGCAAGAAGCAAGAACCCCGCCATGGGAGGCAACGACGAGCGTGAGAATACGCTTAACGCGCTGCTCATAGAAATGGACGGATTCGGAACCAACAGCGGCGTCATCATACTGGCAGCGACCAACCGTGCCGACATGCTCGACAAGGCATTGCTGCGCGCAGGACGATTCGACAGACAGATAAACGTGGACCTTCCCGACCTTACAGAGCGTAAGGAGATATTCCAGGTGCACCTGCGTCCGGTGAAGACCGACAACACTGTGGACATAGACTTCCTCGCACGACAGACTCCGGGATTCTCGGGTGCCGACATAGCAAACGTATGCAACGAGGCCGCCCTCATCGCAGCACGTCACAACAAGAAGGCCGTGGGCAAGCAGGATTTCCTCGACGCCGTGGACAGAATAATCGGAGGACTGGAGAAAAAGACCAAAGTGATGACCTACGACGAGAAGCGCACCATCGCGCTCCACGAGGCAGGACACGCCACTGTGTCGTGGTTCTGCGAATATGCCAACCCGCTTGTCAAGGTGAGCATCGTACCGCGCGGACGTGCACTTGGTGCAGCATGGTATCTGCCTGAGGAACGCCAGATAACAACAAAGGAGCAGATGCTCGACGAAATGTGCGCGCTGCTCGGCGGACGCGCTGCCGAAGAGCTCTGCAACGGACAGATATCCACAGGAGCCATGAACGACCTTGAGCGCGCCACAAAGAGTGCTTACGGCATGGTGGCATACGCCGGAATGAGCGATAAACTGCCGAACATCTGCTATTACAACAATCAGGAATACCAGTTCCAGCGTCCTTACTCCGAGACAACGGCAAAGATAATAGACGACGAGGTGCTCAAGATGATAAACGAGCAGTACAAACGCGCCAAGGATCTGCTTACCGAGCACAAGGAAGGACACCGACAGCTGGCTGAACTGCTGCTCAAGCGTGAGGTGATATTCGCCGAAGACGTGGAGAAGATATTCGGCAAACGTCCGTGGATAAGCCGCTCACAGGAGATAATGGCTGAGGAAGAGGACAACGCTCCGAAGCTTGAGGACATGCCCGACATCGTGAAGGAGGCCCAGGCCGAGCACGAGAGATCACTTGAGAACAAGTCGGCCGACACCGACAACAAGCCGGAACCGTCCGACAATGACGACAAGAAAGACGAGAAATAAGAAACAATAAGTGCACCATGAGTGAGAAAATGAAAAACCTTATCACACGCTCCATAACCGGCGTATTGTTCGTCGCGATTATCGTGGTGTGTTTCATGCGCCCCGAAGCTATGATATTGCTTTTCGCGCTTGTCACCGGACTGACTGTCTGGGAGTACACCGGACTGGTGAATCAGATTGACGGAGTGACGGTGAACAGGTTCATCTCCACCGCAGCCGGCGTCTATCTGTTTCTTGCGATAGCCGGCTTCTGCAGCGGCATAACGCCGTCGGCAGTGTTCATCCCCTATCTTCTGAGCGTCATCTACCTGTTCATCAGCGAGCTGTACACCGAAAGCAAGAACGCCATAAACAACTGGGCATACACCATGCTTTCGCAGATGTACGTGGCCTTGCCGCTCGCCACCATAAACATACTGGCGTTCAGAGACATCGGCGGACAGGTGGTGTTCAGCTATCTCACGCCGCTTAGCATCTTCATCTTCCTTTGGGCAAACGATACGGGAGCCTACTGCTTCGGCTCGCTCTTCGGCAAACACAAGCTGTTTCCGAGAATAAGCCCGGGTAAGACATGGGAAGGCAGCGTGGGCGGAGGCATTCTCGTGCTGGTGGTTGCCGCCATAATAGGTTATCTGGAAAGCAGCAACGCCGACCAGATGGTGGGCGGAAGCACGATGTCAATACCCGAATGGATGGGCATGGGACTCGTCGTTGTGTTCTTCGGAACATGGGGCGACCTCGTGGAATCGCTCTTCAAGCGCACGCTTGGCATAAAAGACAGCGGCAACATTCTGCCCGGACACGGAGGCATGCTCGACCGTTTCGACTCGTCGCTCATGGCCATGCCGGCTGCCGTAGTCTATCTTTACACGCTGACACTTGTCTGAATAAACATACGTCCCGGCGCAGGTAAGATCCGACCTGCGCCGGGATTTAATTTTATAAGGATCAACCTTAACCCTGCAATCACAACTAACCTTATATCCACTTTATGAAAAAAACAGTTTGTTATTGCATACTGGCGGCTACGATGCTGCTGATGTGCTGGAGCTGTGCACCGAAAAGCATGGCAAAGTATACTCCCATCGAGGTGAAAGTTCCGGAACGCCCGAAAGGACAGACCGACGTGGTAGGACTGCGTGCGCCACGGCTCGACACCGTGAGAGTGGGCTTCATCGGACTCGGAATGCGCGGACCGGGAGCCGTGGAGCGATGGACTCACATACCGGGAACGAAGATTGTGGCTCTGTGTGACATAATAAAGGAACGCGCGGAGAACGCTCAGAAAATAGTGACAAACGCCGGACTGCCCGCGCCCGACCTGTATTACGGCAGCGAGGACGCATGGAAGAAGATGTGCGAACGCACCGACATCGACCTCATATACATAGCCACGGACTGGAAACACCACGCCGAGATGGGCATATATGCCATGGAACACGGCAAGCACGCGGCCATAGAGGTGCCGGCGGCGATGACTCTCGACGAGATATGGGCGCTCATAAACACCTCTGAACGCACACGCAAGCATTGCATGCAGCTGGAGAACTGCGTATATGACTTCTTTGAACTGACCACGCTCAACATGGCCCAGCACGGCGTGTTCGGCGACATACTGCACGTGGAGGGCTCATACATACACAACCTTGAGGAGTTCTGGCCATACTATTGGAACAACTGGCGGCTTGACTACAACCGCAAACACCGCGGCGACGTGTATGCCACACACGGTCTGGGACCTGCCTGTCAGCTGCTCGACATCCACCGCGGCGACCGCATGAAGACGCTCGTGGCGATGGACACCAAAGCCGTGACCGGTCCGGAACTGGTGAAGAAACTGCAGAACGAGGACGGCTCCGACTTCCAGAACGGCGACCACACCATGACTTTCATACGCACCGAGAACGGCAAGACCATACACATACAGCACGACGTGATGAATCCCCGGCCGTACAGCCGCATGTATCAGCTCACCGGAACGAAGGGCTTTGCCAACAAATATCCGGTGGAACAGTATTGCCTGCGTCCCGACAAAACGGGCGAGACAGGCATGCCCGACCTTGAAAAGCTGGACATGCACTCTGCCGTATCGCAGGAAGTGAAGGATATGCTGATGAAGAAATACAAGCATCCGATACACCAGGAGCTCGAGGAAATGGCGAAGAAGGTGGGCGGACACGGCGGAATGGACTTCATAATGGATTACCGTCTGGTTTACTGTCTGCGCAACGGACTACCGCTCGACATGGATGTGTACGACCTGGCGGAATGGTGCTGCATGGCTGAACTGACACGCCTGTCTATCGAGAACGGCAGCGCGCCGGTGGCTGTGCCCGATTTCACGCGCGGAGCTTGGAACAAGACGATGGGCTACCGCCATGCGTTCGCCGAATAGAAAATGTGACTTCTGAAAATAAGACTGCGCCCGTGACACGATTGATGTCACGGGCGCAAATGATATATAACGCCCTTTCGCCCCGTCAGATAAACATTCTCCATATTTCCTTTCCCCTTGACATCCGCGTTTCCAAGGAAAACCGGAAAGCTCAACTTACAATTTTTCTTGACAAATTTTTGACAAAATATTTTCACAAAATAGGTGTAAAGGAATATTAAATCATACACAATAAAGGACATTTAGAACAATACCATATTTTGGTATACCCCGAATCGTAGTCCGTAATCATTCTTTTCACGTTATGATATTGCCCATATCGCAATCCGATTAAGCCCATATCATGGTGCGATATGGTGCTTTTCAGCCTCCAATATGGGCCATTTTGCAAGCCGAAATGGTGCTTTTTGCAAAACAATAAAACACCCTTCAAATATAAGTTATTGACATTCAATATATTACATAAAGCCCTCATAATTCACGTATTTGCGGTCGAGGAAGACCCGGTCCGCAAATACGCGCTTATTTTTCGGGGTATATCGGGAAACTGAGGCGGAAAAATCAAAATACGGTTACAATTTGAAAGTAGTCTATATCACTTTATTTTAACGGGATAAAATAACGCTGATAGGGAGGAAACTTAAATACATTCGCATACGAAAACAATACTTCCGTATATGAAAAAAATACTTTCCATATCTGGAAAAATCTTTTCCGCTGCTGAAAACAGTTCTTTCCGATACACGAAAAAAATCATTTTTCGGTGAAAAGAAACTCCGTCACATAATCCCGGAAACCCTATGCCATAACATCTTATACGCAAAACAGCCGCTGACAGAATAGTCAACGGCTGTTTCGTGTTTTTATAATCGTATATCAATTCAGCTGTTTTTTGCCCCCTGTCCGGCCAACCTTGACCGCAACAGCCCGCATATTATCCTTGCGGCATTCTGCGAAGCATCCTCATGGCCGAGGCGTTCGCTCACCGAAGCATATCCGTCTAGCATGGCCTTACGCCCCTCGCCACCGGGCAGAATGAGCGACAGCTCGTGAGCGATGTTCTCCACGCTGAAGGTGTCGGCGACAAGTTCGGGCACCACTCCGGCATCGGCTATGAGATTTACAAGCGATATGTATCTCACGTGCAGGAGCCGGCTGCGCAACCACGAGATGAGTTTCGGCAGCGGTGTCTTGTAACAAACCACCTGCGGAACGCCGAACAATGCTGTCTCAAGCGTGGCAGTGCCGCTCGTCACCACAGCCGCGTCGGCATTGGCAAGCAGCGCATAGGTCTCGTCGCGGACAAACCGCAGTGTGCCGCCATGGGCAAAAGCGTCATAATATTCGGCTGGTATGCCGGGCGAGCATGCCAGAACCGGCTGACAATCGGTGAAGCGTGCGAGAGCCTGCATCATGGCAGGCAGATTGTCCTTTATCTCCTGTCGGCGGCTGCCGGGCAGCAAAGCCACCACAGGTTTGCCCTCATCCAGCCCGACACGCTTGCAGAACGCCTGTCTGGTCTCCTTGTAACCGTCGAGAAACGCGCTCACCTCTCCGGCTGTGGGATTGCCCACATAGTGTATGGGATAGCCGTGCTTCTTCTCGAAAAACGGCACTTCAAAAGGAAGTATCGAGAACAATTCGTCCACGTCGCGCTTTATACCTTTTATCCGCCATTCCTTCCACGCCCATATCTTAGGCGATATGTAATAATATACAGGTATGTCGGTGGAAGCGTGCACGTAGCGTGCTATGCTGAGGTTGAAGCCCGGATAATCCACGAGAATGACGACATCGGGCGCCCACTCCTTTATGTCGCGCTTGCACAACGACATGTTGCGCATGATGACATGAAGGTGGGTGATGACCGGAACGAAGCCCATGTAGGCCAGCTCGCTGTAATGCTTCACGCGCGTTCCGCCGACAGCCGACATAAGGTCGCCTCCGAAGAAGCGGAACTCGGCCTCGGCGTCGTTCTCCTTCAGCGCGCTCATGAGTCGCGAAGCGTGCAGGTCACCACTCGCCTCTCCCACTATAAGATAATATTTCATCTGTTTAAAAACTTTCAGAAAGTCCAGTCCTTCATCTTTTCAATCATATCGTATGCCGTGACGTCTATCGTCGTAGGCGTTATAGCCACGTATCCGTGATTGAGAGCCCAGTTGTCCGTGTCTTCAGCCTCGGGCTCGTCGTTAGTATATTCGCCTGTCATCCAGAAATATTCGTAGCCGTGAGGATGCTTCATGCACACGCACTCGTTGCCCCATGTGCCCTTTGCCATGCGGCATATCTTCACGCCGCGGAACTCGTCCACGAGCGGAAAGTTCACGTTAAGACACACACCCTTGGGCAGTCCGTCCCTCAACAATCTCGCCGTGATGCTTCTCACCAGCGGGCGCAAAGGCTCGAAGTTCGCCTCGTCGCGATGGTCGCAGAGCGAGAAAGCCACCGACGGGATATACTTCATGCAGCCCTCCGTGGCCACACCCATCGTTCCGCTGTAATGCGTATTCACGCTGGCGTTGTCGCCATGGTTTATTCCACCTATCACCATATCCGGCTTACGGTCGGCACAAAAGCGGTCGAGGGCGAGCTTCACGCAGTCAACGGGCGTTCCGTTGCACGACCACACATCCACACCTTCTCTGTGTCTGCGCAGCTTCAGACGTAGCGGCGTGGTGGCTGAGAAAGCACACGAGAAACCCGAACGCGCCGACTCGGGAGCACACACAAGCAGGTCGGCCATATCCGACAGCATATCTATCAGGCAGTTAATGCCACGGGCATGATATCCGTCGTCGTTTGAAATGAGTATCAAAGGCCTTTTTTCTTTCATAAATTTACGTTTAATTTGCATGCAAAAATACGAAAAAAGGTTTAAACTATCCGTTTCTCACATAAAATATGTATCTTTGCCAATAATTTTATCAAGATATACAAGACTGCGTGCCGAGCATATATCTTGATGTGTGCACGAGCTTCGTGCAACGAATAAAGCATAAAAAGAGATGGGAAAAATTATTGCATTGGCTAATCAGAAAGGCGGCGTAGGTAAGACAACCACGACAATAAATCTTGCCGCCTCGCTTGCTACTTTGGAAAAGACTGTTCTCGTCGTTGACGCCGATCCGCAGGCAAACGCATCGAGCGGACTCGGAGTTGACATAAAGGAAGTGGACTGCTCCCTCTATGAGTGTATCATCGACCACGCCGACGTGCGCGACGCCATCTACACGACCGACATAAACGGACTTGACATAATACCGAGCCACATCGACCTTGTGGGAGCTGAGATAGAGATGCTCAACCTGAACGACAGGGAGAAGATGATAAAGAAGCTGCTCGAATCCATACGCGACGAATACGACTACATACTGATTGACTGCAGCCCGTCTTTGGGACTGATAACGGTGAACGCACTCACGGCTGCCGACTCGGTCATCATTCCGGTGCAGTGCGAATACTTCGCGCTCGAAGGCATCAGCAAACTGCTGAACACCATTAAGATAATAAAAAGCAAGCTGAACCAGAAACTGGAGATAGAAGGATTTCTGCTGACAATGTATGACAGCCGTCTCAGACTCGCTAACCAGATATACGACGAGGTGAAACGCCATTTCCAGGAGCTCGTGTTCAAGACAGTCATACAGAGAAACGTGAAACTGAGCGAGAGCCCGAGCCACGGTCTGCCGGTAATCCTCTACGATGCCGACTCTACCGGAAGCAAGAACCACCTTGCGCTGGCAAAGGAAATCATAAACAAGAACAAGTGACATCCACTGAGAAAGTGGACTGAAAAACGATGAAAGGACACGCCGACGGCCGACATACATATAAATATGACACAGCACCGGCGGAACGGCGGTCTTGAACAAACCACATCAAACAATACTCATATAACAAAACGCCATATGGCAGTACATAAGAAATTCAGCAAAAACGTTCTCGGACGAGGACTTGACGACATAGAACGGGGCCAAGGACTTGACGCGCTCATCGACACAAACGGAGTGCGCACACAAGGCACGTCGACCATAAACGAAATTCCTCTGGACCAGATAGAGCCCAATCCCAACCAACCGCGAAGGGATTTCGACGTCGAAGCCCTGCAGGAACTGGCCAACAGCATAAGTCAGATAGGCATCATACAGCCTATAACGCTCAGGCAGACAGCCGAGCACAGATATCAGATCATTGCCGGAGAACGCCGCTGGCGCGCGTCGCAACTGGCCGGTCTGACAGCCATTCCGGCGTACATCCGCACGATAAAAGACGAAAACGTGATGGAAATGGCGCTCGTTGAGAACATACAGCGCGAGGACCTGAACGCAATAGAAATAGCACTTGCATACGAGCACCTGCTCGAAGCTGACGGCATGACACAGGAGAAGGTGTCTGAACGTGTGGGAAAGAGCCGCACGGCAATCACCAACTATCTGCGCCTGCTCCGCCTTCCGGCACAGGTGCAGATGGCTCTTCAGAAGAAAGAGATAGACATGGGACATGCCCGTGCGCTGCTCGCCATCGACAGCCCGTCGCTACAGATAAAGCTTTTCAACGAGGTGCAGAAGCACGGTTACTCAGTGAGAAAGGTGGAGGAACTGGCACAACAGCTGAAGAACGGCGAAGACATAGAGAGCGGCAAGAAGAAAATCGCGGCCAAAGCAAAACTTCCCGAGGAATTCAACATGCTGAAAAGCCGTCTGTCCGACTTCCTGCATACAAAGGTACAAATGAGTTGTTCGCCAAAAGGCAAGGGCAAGATAACAATTCCTTTCGCCAATGAAGAGGAGTTGGAACGCATTATGAACATCTTCGATAAAATGAAAGAGCAATAAACGTGAGATTTCATTTATCCGACATACTGCTGGTATGCCTTATAAATTGTACGCCTGTCGCGACGCACGCAAACGTATGCAAGACAGACACGACTGACACTTCAACACAGTCGACATGGCATGAGAACGCTCTCACCGACAGCGTCATAAGTGCCGGGAGCCTGCTTTCGCGCAACGACAGCCTGTCGCTCGTAGCCTCAACAGACTCGGTGGCAAAGAAGGCGAAGCGCGACTGGACTACGTGGAGGCCTAATCCTAAAAGAGCATTATGGCTTGCACTGGTGTTGCCCGGTGCCGGACAGATATATAACCGCAAATATTGGAAGATACCAATCGTTTACGGAGGATTTGTCGGATGCATATATGCAATGCAGTGGAACAACCAGATGTACCGCGACTATTCGCAGGCTTATCTCGACATAATGGACGATGACCCGAACACGCAAAGCTACAATCAGTTCCTGCATCTGGGCAACAAGATAGACGAATCGAACATCGACCGCTACACACGTCTGTTCAAAAGCCGTAAAGACCGCTACCGCCGGTGGCGCGATCTGAGCTTCTTCGTCCTCGTGGGTGTATATGCTCTGTCTGTGATCGACGCATACGTTGACGCCTCACTCTCTGAGTTCGACATCTCGAAAAATCTGAGCATGAGCGTCGCACCGACGATAATAAACAATTATAACGACAACCGGCTGTCGCTGAAGTCAAACTCGATCGGAGTGAGTTGCAGCCTGAACTTCTGAGAAACGAAATATCTTAAAAGACACATTATATAATATAATAATCAGATAATAAGAATAACGATTAATGAAGAAAATCAATTTGTTGATAGTCGCTGTGATTCTTGGATATTGCAGTCCCGTGAACGCACAAACGGACAATGACGATACAGAAATCACAGTGACAAACGAAAAAGGTGAAAAGGAAATTATCGAGTTGCCGGGAGGCATGACATGTGAATTCGACAGTTTGCTGACAGAATACAATGTCAAGACTTATCTGAAACCGGACGCAGACTGCAACATGCCCGACGTGAACCCTGTTTACGACAAAAAGGTGTATAAGGAAAGGCTGAGCAAGATGCCTACGGTGATAGAGATGCCGTACAACGACGCCGTACAGCAGATGATCGACCGCTACAGCATCAAACTGCGCAAATCCGTAAGCATGATGCTCGGCATACAGAACTTCTACATGCCGATATTCGAAGAAGCACTCGAGGCATACGGACTGCCGCTCGAACTGAAGTATCTCCCCGTGGTGGAATCGGCACTCAACCCTAATGCCGTGTCACGTGTAGGAGCGACAGGACTCTGGCAGTTCATGATAACAACCGCAAAGCGCTACGGACTGGAGATAAACTCGCTGGTTGACGAGAGACGCGACCCTGTAAAAGCGTCATACGCAGCGGCTCATTATCTGAAAGACCTCTACAAAATATTCGGCGACTGGAACCTTGTGATAGCCGCATACAACTGTGGTCCGGACAACATAACAAAGGCAATACACCGTTCCAAAGGCGAGACCGACTATTGGCAGATATATCCTTACCTGCCGAAAGAGACAAGAGGATATGTTCCGGCATTCATTGCGGCAAACTACATCATGACATACTACTGCGACCACAACATATGTCCGATGAGAGCCGACCTGCCGGTGAAGACCGATACGGTGGTGGTGAACCGCGACGTACACTTCGAACAGATTGCGAGCGTGCTCAACATGGATGTCAACCAGCTGAAGGACCTCAACCCGCAATACCGCCGCAACGTGGTAAACGGTAAGACACAACCGTCGGCCATACGTCTGCCCGCTACACAGATAAACAATTTCATTGACAACGAAGAGCGCATATACGCATACAACAGCGACGAACTGCTCAACAAACGCACTGAGGTTGAGATAAACAAGACCGCACCGGTTGCCGTCACAAGAAAGAAGACGACAAGACGCAAACGCCGCACCACAAGAAAGAAGACCGTAACAATAAGAAAAGGCGACACTCTGTCTGAAATAGCCGAGCGCAACAACACTACGGTGAGCAAGCTCAAACGACTGAACAACATAAGCGGAACGAACATACGCGCCGGCAAGAAAATCAGAGTGAGATAATATATATTTAATCACCTAAAAAACTATAGTCATGGACGACCTGGATCTTAAAGACAAGCAGAAGGAAGCCTCCGAGGCTAAGATGATAGACGATGCGTTCCAGCATCTGCTCAACACGTATCTGGCAACACGTCACCGTAAAAAAGTTGACATCATCACAAAGGCATTCAACTTTGCACGGCAAGCGCACAAAGGCGTGCGCCGACTGTCGGGTGAGCCATACATCATGCACCCCATTGCCGTGGCACAGATAGCGTGCGAGGAAATGGGTCTCGGATCGACAAGCATCTGCTCGGCTTTGCTCCACGACGTCGTAGAAGACACAGACTATACGGTTGAGGATATAGAAAACATCTTCGGCAGCAAGATTGCGCAGATTGTCGATGGACTGACGAAGATATCCGGAGGCATATTCGGCGAACAGGCGTCGGCTCAGGCAGAGAATTTCAAGAAACTGCTTCTGACGATGAGCAACGACATAAGGGTGATTCTGATAAAGATATGCGACCGTCTGCACAACATGCGAACCCTTGCCAGCCAGCCGGCAAACAAGCAATACAAGATTGCCGGAGAGACTCTCTACATATACGCACCGCTGGCAAACCGTCTCGGACTGAACAAGATAAAAACCGAACTCGAGGACCTGAGCTTCAGATACGAGCATCCGGAGGAGTATGCCTCAATAGAAGAGAAACTCGCTTCCACACAGGCTTCACGCGACACTCTGTTCAAACTTTTCACCACCCCGATACGCGAGGCACTCGACAAGATGGGAATCAACTACCAGATCAAAGCGAGAGTGAAAAGTCCTTATTCCATTTGGAACAAGATGCAGAACAAGCATGTCACCTTCGAAGAGATATACGACATACTTGCAGTGCGCATAATATACACGCCGAAGTCAAGAAGCGAGGAGATAAACGAATGTTTCAGGATATATGTTGCCATAAGCCAGATATACAAGTCACACCCCGACCGGCTGCGCGACTGGGTTAACCATCCTAAGGCAAACGGTTATCAGGCACTGCACGTCACACTGATGTCTAAACAGGGACAATGGATCGAAGTGCAGATAAGAAGCGACAAGATGGACGAGGTGGCCGAACAGGGATTTGCGGCACACTGGAAATACAAGGAAGGCGACATCGTCGTGGACGACGATAACGAACTGAACAACTGGCTGAGCACCATAAAGGAGATACTCGACGACCCGCAGCCGGACGCAATGGACTTCCTCGACACCATAAAGCTGAACCTCTTCGCAAGCGAGATATTCGTATTTACGCCCAAAGGTGAGATAAAGACCATGCCTGCCGGATGTACCGTACTCGACTTCGCTTTCCAGATACACACGTTCCTCGGAACACACTGTATAGGTGCGAAAGTGAACCACAAGCTCGTCCCGCTGAGCCATAAGCTGCAGAGCGGTGACCAGGTTGAGATTCTGACTTCAAAATCGCAGCACGTGCAACCGTCGTGGATAAACTTCGTATCCACGGCAAAGGCAAGGGGAAAGATACAGGTGAGCCTGCGCCGCGAGAACAGAGAGAAACAGAAAGAGGGCGAACAGATCCTTACCGAATGGCTCAAGGCGAACGATAAGGAGATGAATATGACCATAGTCAACAAGCTGTGCGCGCTCCACGAAATGCAGAAGCCGGAAGACCTGTTCCTAAGCCTTGGCAAAAAGACAATAACTCTCGGAGACAAAGATCTCGACGAACTGAACGAGAAAAAGAAGGAAGGTTCAATTACATGGCGTAAGTTCGTGCCGTTCCTCGGCAACTCATCCAACAAGGACATAAAGAAGAAAGCGCTGTTCATTGTCGAGAAAGGATTCAACAAGAAAAAGCCGATCATCATATCCGAGGACACCATCGACAACTTCATATATCCCGGATGCTGCCACCCGATACCAGGCGACGACATTCTCGGATACATCGACAACAAGAACCGGATAGAAATACACAAGCGCGACTGTAAGGTGGCCGACAAGCTCAAGACAAGCTTCGGCAACAAGATTCTCGACGCAAAGTGGGACATGCACAAGCAAATGTTCTTCGACGCGACAATCGAAATACGAGGCATCGACCGCAAAGGTATGCTGCACGACGTCGCCGATGTAATTTCAGACAAGATGAATGTCAACATCCATAAAGTCACGATATCAAGCGACGAAGGCATATTCGACGGCCTCATCGAACTGCGTGTACACGACCGTAGCGAGGTGAAGGAAATAATGAGAAGCCTGAAGAAGATAAGTGATTTGCAGGAAGTGCTACAGACACAATAATGACCCGTCACACACCGGAAACATGACGACAATCATTATGCGTACGGTGGAAAGCATAAAAATGCGGCAGTATCTCAGCGGAACGTTCTCCGCCACGATACTGCCACACTTCGATTATATATTGCCGTAGGTTTACCATAACTCGTCATAAAAACAATTCGCGACATCGTGCATACTATTCATTTCCCTTTGTAATTTATTCTCGTCACACTTACAGCCATAAAATTTAATATTATACCCAAATGAACAGGAAACTGTTATCCTGTCGCAGATGCATTATTTACACACATCCCATGCACACCTTCATCTTTATACACATCCAACCGACACCATCCAAGATCAGAATCCATCCCCTTTCTGTCTCGCACGCAATGCAACAAGCATCAGTTCCTCCTTCACATCATCCATCGGACGGAACGGCACCACGATGTCCAGATCGGTATTTATGATGCAGTATATCTCCTCCTCGTCGTTGTCCTCACCTCCGAATCCGTCTTCATCGGCAAAATATTGCCCGTCAGGATAAATGATCCACGCCAACGCGCAGAAACCGTCCTTGAAGTCGCTGTACCTTCCAAACCAATACCTCACGACCTTGTCGTCCACACAACCGCAATGTTTGAAACGGCGGCGGATGCTCTCCACGTCGATATCACAGTCGTCCACAAGCACCTGTCCGCTCTCTGATACGAACACCCGACGCTTCCCCGTCTCCATATTCACAAGCGTGAACGAATCGTCACCAAGCAAGGCCGCCACTCCGCAACCGATATCCTTGTATTCGTCTTCGCCGCTGACAGACTGCGTTTCAACATTCCTCACCTCGTCCTCCGCGGTAGTATGCTCCACATCCTTTCCGCAAGCACATTCATCCACAGCCGGCGCGGTCTCCTCAACAACGGCGGCCTCATCCCTGCCCTCATCCGTTCCTGTCTCCTCCACGGCCTCAACAGAAGAATTATGATTACGCATCCGCAGCCATGCAGTCACAATAGGCGACGATATTTCGTACAGTTTCGGCGCATATTCCAGTGCATCATCGCACACGCCATAGTCCACAACATCATCTGTATCCACATTCCGCGCCTTCCACGAATAATACCTGCTGCCGTCGTCTCTCACCTCCACTTCCGGTTCAGAGAGCGCCACCATCACACTCATACCCATGAACGGCACGCCGGCTATGCGCATCTCTACAAACGGCACACCCTTGCGTATATCCACAGTCTCGGCAATAGTCTTTATTTTCATATTCCTGTCCTTTCTTCTTTTGTACGTCCGACTTCAGCCACGAATCCGACTTCAGCCATAGTTAACCCTATACGCGTCACCTTCCGGTCTGCTATCCAGACAACTCCGGCACACTCTTCTCCGTAACCTGGACAGCCGCACACTCGGCAAACTTCTGATTACAAATATACAAAATTATATAATACTAACCACCATACGGTATAATATGAGCCACTGAATAATACCATGCAATCAGAAGCAAAACATAACACGAAACACAGAACAATATCGTAAGCCACAACACATAATGTCATACATAACGCCACCACACACTACACATCGTCACACTTCCACCGTTCATCCTCCGGAGACGACACCACAAGAGCCCTAAAATAATATGAGTTAGACTCAAATTACGCTAAATAAACATATACATTCAATGTCAATAACATATATTTTTATGCTATTTCGCTACACATTTTTACTATTTTACCTTTTATTTTAAACTTTATTTACTATTTTTGCAATTATAAAAGAATACCAAAAAACGACCTAGGTAAAAACATATAATTAAGCAATGAGACCAAACAATATATTATCAAAATTAGACACGCCACTTATCGTCATAGGTATAATAACACTTCTGACGATAATAAGTTTCCCATTATCTATTTGTCTGGAAGCCTTGACAACAGCTGTCTTAGGAATTCTGGGACTGTGTTATCTCACCCATACAATAACCCTATTATTTTTCAGACGCATTGATTTCGACTGGAAATTAATGAATGGTCATTTTTTAAGACGAATAATATGTATTATCGTATTGCTGCCTTTTACTCTGACTCTGATAATCGGAATTTCAATATATGCCGGAACAAAGACTGAATTAAATACAATCAGTTCAAAGAAAGAACTGATTTATGAAGATTCTCTTTATGCTAAAAATGACAGCTTACCATCAGACTTACGCAACAAACAAGAGAGCCCATCTCTGCTATGGATTGTATATAGTCATTTTATGGATCCCGGAAACCAGCACATGACAACATCAACAGCCGGGCGTGGATGGGCTGCCATAATAGCAATATCAGGAGTCATATTCTTGAACGGCATTCTTATCTCAATACTGACCAACTGGTTTGACAAGAGACGGGAACACTGGTTGCGTGGCGAAATCAGATATCCACGTTTTTTCTTAAAGAAAAACAAATTTGCCATAGTAATAGGAGCCAATGAGATTGTATCCTCTGTTATAAAAAATCTGCTCTCACACAAAACAGACGGAGAAATCAACTTTAAGTGCGAAGGAAACAATGAATATGTAATTCTACAAACATGTAAGGAAGCGGTGGATGTACGCGAAGAACTATCATCGCATCTGACAGAAGAAGATCTTAAACGTGTTATTATATATAATGCTCAACGTGATTCCAAAGCCGAACTTGCAGAACTGTTCATTGAGAATGCTACGGAAATATACATACTCGGTGAATCGACACTGAAAAATCAAGGTGAGACATACCATGACGCATTGAATATGAAATGTGTCAATATGATAGCAGATTATCTGGACAATATAAATAATAAGAACAGAACAGATAAAAACGACATACACAAAAAAGTATGTAAAGTAATGTTTGAATATCAAACGACATATTCAATGTTTCAATATTCAGACATGCCGGAAAATGTAAACGACAATATCGTCTTTATACCATTCAACTGTTACGAGACATGGGCTCAGAGAGTGATGGTGGAAGGCGTATTTGACAATAGAGAGCACAACGGTTGCTTAGGCAATAACGATGAGACAAGAACAAACGACAGCGGTATCAGACCCGATTTTATAGAATATACCCCTCTGGACGGGAAAGGCATATCATGTGATTCTGACGAGTATGTACATTTCGTAGTTGTCGGGATGTCAAAGATAGGTGTAGCCATGGGCGTGCAGGCAATGTTTCAGGCTCATTATCTTAATTTCAGAAAAGCCCGTTCGAGAATAACATTTATCGATACAAATGTAGATAAAGAGATGAATTTCTTTAAAGGCAGATATGTGAATTTCTTCGGATTGGTAAAGAACAAATATTTTGATGCGAATAACTGCACATCGGATATGTTGATGCCCAATAACGGATGGACAGATCCGGCAGAACAGCCAGACTACAAATGGGCGCATTTAAGTAAAGACGGTAAGAATTTTATTGATCTGGAGATAGAATTCGTTAAAGGTGAGATAGAATCAGACGGTGTGCGTGAGTACCTGAGAAATATTGCTAAAGAAGAAAAGTCGAAACTAACGATAGCCGTATGTCTGACACAGACTCATAAGGCAATAGCCGCAAGTTTATATCTGCCTGTTGAAATATACAAGAAGGTTCAGGAAATATGGGTTTATCAGCGTGAGGCCTCAGATATACTGACTAACTTGAGCGGAGCAAAACGCAATGACAGACGATATAAGAAACTTCGTCCTTTCGGTATGATGTATGGAGAATATATGAGAGACCGCTCTCTGTATTTGAAATCAATTATAGCTAACGGTGCCTATAAAGATTATGACAGTCTGAAAAAGATAAATGTAATCGACAAAGATACATATAAGGATTTACGGATGGACTGGAAAAAACTTTCCATTGCGAATAAATGGTCGAACAAGTTCTTTGTCGATACAATATATCAGAAAATACGCGGCATAGCTCCCGGATTGTTTCATGGCGAAAATATAGCCGGAGCCTATAAGAATAAATTATTCAAAGATGGAGCAAATGAGAATATTGAGCCTACTTTAATAGAGGCGCTCAGAAAATATGAGACCATATTAGGCCAGTGTGAACATAACAGATGGAATGTACAGCAGTTGTTGATGGAATTCAGTCCGTGCGGGAAACATGATGACGAAATATGTTGCATGCTTAATGACGCATACAGGCAAACATACTTAAAGAAAAAGGAATATGACGAGAAATCGTTGCCATATAATATCAAAATAGCCTTTAATGAGGCAAAAGATGATTTCAAGTCAAAGAAAGAGAGTCTTAAAGAGAGTGAGGACAGAGTCCATCCAAATATTTGCGGATACAGTCATCTGGATGAGGTGGACTTCGGAGCAAAGCAATTCGACATAAATATGAATAATGCCATTCCTGTCATTCTTATGAAGGTTGACGGATACAAATACTTAAAATAAAAAATTTATATTATGATAAAAGCATCTGAATTTATACATCCGGAAGATGCAGCTGCACTTAGACAACTGGAGAGCATCCCCGGATTTCCGGCATTTGTAAAAAAGATACTGTCGCTTGGTCTTGAACAAATGCAATATGGTGTCAACATGGCTTCCGCCATAAGGCTTTCACCAACGCAACTACCCGAAATATACAATCATCTGCCTCCAATATGCGAAAAATTGGGCATTGACGAGCCGGAGTTTTATCTGGAAATGAATCCTATGCCAAATGCCTGGACTTTTGGCGATACAAGGATTTATATAACATTAACATCGAGCTTGGTAGAAATGATGGATGACGAGGAACTTGATGCCATAATAGCTCACGAATGTGGCCATATCATATGCCGTCATGTCCTTTATCACAGCATTGCAAGCTACATACTTAGCGGAGTCGACTCTTTAGGTGTGCTGGGCGCACTTACAGTTCCTATACAATATGCCATACTTTATTGGTACAGAAAGAGTGAACTGTCGTGCGACAGGTGCAGCAGTATAATTACGTCTCCAGAAGTAGTAAACCGTGTGCTGGCAAGACTTGCCGGAGGTCCTAAGAAATTGACAGAGAATATAAATATGCGTGAATGGGCGAAGCAGGCAGACATGTATGACGAAATACGCACTGATGGGATGTGGAACAAGGCCCTGCAACTGTATGTGACCATGGGGCGTGACCATCCGTTTAATGCCGTGCGCGTAAGAGAAATACTGAAATGGGGCGAGAGCTCACAATATCTGAATCTGAGAGAAAATATTAAAGCAGAAGCTTCTGGTAAGAAATGCCCGTCATGTGGAAGAAGTGTTTCACCTGATTGGAAATTCTGTAAATATTGTGGAAATAAATTACGTTAACCAATAAAACTTTTACAATTATGTTTTTCAACGAGAAAGGGATACTTAATATTGACGAGTTGATCATGAATAATGCCTCTTTCAAGAAAATAATGGAAGATGGCATTGTGACCGAAGAAGAGATAAAGGAACAGTCTGACAAAGTTGTTGCCTTGCTGCACGATATGGAAAAGAAATACAGTGAGGAACAACTTAATGAAATCAAGGATTTGCTTGTAGAGTCAGGAGTCCTTTATGCCGTTTATAACTTTTACTCCATTCAATCATTAAACTTAAACAAATAAAGAAATGGGAACATTCAGTACTAAAAAAACATTATATGGTTCGCCTTCATTGATACCGCAGATAGCAGTGCGCATACAAAACGAATTTCAGGATGAAGGATTTAAAGTGAAAGCTGATTCGTTGAGTGGAAATGGTTATGACATATCTATAACCAAGGGCGGAATGTTTAAAGCTGTATTGGGAATGAAGACTGCCCTAAAAGTGACATTGCTTCCACAAAACTCGAATATTAGATTTGAAGCCAATGTGGGCATTTGGGGACAGCAGGCAATACCGACAGTTATCTCTATGCTGTTCTTCTGGCCTGTTCTTATAACTCAGATATGGGGAATGGTTGAACAGTCGAAGCTGGATGATAAAGCATTGGCAATAGCACAGGACGTGATAATCATGAATGGCGGGAGCAGAAGCGAACAGCCACAAAGTCTGGGGCGTAAGTTCTGTACTTCGTGTGGACATCAGAATCCAGAGAGCGCCAGATTTTGCAGTGAATGTGGTCATCCTCTATAATTTATTATTAAGCTTCAATCAGCCGTTATAGAATTGAATATATAGAATAAACAAATAAAATTAATATTTGTGGTATAATGGCTGGTTGGAGTTAAATATGATAAGAGAGAGATTTTGTAACATAAAGAGACATAATGTCAATTATCGAAATAATATATAAAAATTTATGAAGACTTATGATTTTGAGTAATATTATAATATATTCATCTTTGGCACTTATAATATTATGTGCTTTTTTGGCATTATGCCTTTTTCTTAGCAGTTGGCGCAGATGGATATTCCGACATTTAAAGTGGATAGCAGGTTGTGTGTTTATTACCGGCGTATTTATTTACATGATCGGATTCAATGAAGAAGGCAGCAGGAACGATATTCTTGTGCTGTTCTTACGTTCTTGCATCTCGTCATTGGAAATGTTCGTGTCGGAGTCTGATTTGATAGAAGTTGGCAAACATTTTAAAGAGAACCATCTTTATATGACGTTATTCTCCATTACGCATTTCATGGCTGTTTTTGTAAGCGCCATATTCATTCTCAGGTTATTCGGGCTCAGACTTATGTCTGTGTTCAGGTTGTGGTTGCGCAGCTTATTCTGTAACAACTATAATCTTTATGTATTCTTTGGTGTTAACGAAAAGACCTTGACCGTTGCTGAAAGCATAAGGGACTATTATAAGTCTAAAAATATCGGCCAAAATGCTTACCTGGTATTTATAAAGATGAGCGCAGGCAGTGGCTGCCACCATTCTTCACGCTTCACGTTCAGTCATTTCTTTCATACGGTTGACGATGGCATAGAAGAATATGTTGAACGTATGGAAATGCTTAATGCTGGCAAGATAAAAACATTTATCACGATTACCGACAAAATAATGGACATTAAACTTGCTGAAAGTATAGCAGGGAATGATGTTTTTGATGAGCTTGGACTGAAAAATCTCAAGCGTTGCATATATAAGAGTGGCAAGACCCAGTTCTTTTTCCTCTCTGAGGATGAACACAGAAATGTTGAGTCTGTTTACGCTATGAAGAAATTGATTGCCGGTTACGAAAAATATATTTCGGCCATTTACTGCTATGCCCGTGAAAACAGGATAAACAGAAGCATCTTTGATGATTTTGGCAGCGACAATAAAATTTATCTTATTGACTCGTCCATGCTTGCCGTACAACAGATAAAAAACAACTCAACCAGCCAGCCTGTTAATTTTGTGGAACATGACAATAGTACTGGCACTGTGTCGTCTGTATTTACATCTATGATAATAGGCTTTGGTGAAACCGGACGCGATGTATTTAGATTTTTGTACGAATTCAGTTCGTTTGTCAAAGAAACAAATAAAGGAGAGGACGGTAAAGACAACATTATAGAACAAGACAAGAGATTTTATATTGTCGACAAGCGTCTTGATGAGCTTAAGACAAAATTCATTGTCAATGCTCCGGCACTTAAAACTAAAAAATCCATACAATGGTTGGAAAATATGTCAACTAAAGACGCTCAGTTCTGGAACAAGATGAAAGAAATAATAAACGAGCTGAATTATGTTGTCATTGCGATTGATGAGGATAAAGAGGCGGCCTTCATAGCTGTGCAATTATTTGAGTTTGCCCACTGTTACCGTAAGGATCTGAATAATTTTAAAATATACGTGCGGCTACGTGACATTAATAATAAGCGGCTACTGGAACAAACAAGAAAATATATAATAAATGATGGTGGAAAAGAATTTAAGATTATAGAAGCGTTTGGAACAGAAGAAGAAGTCTTTGCCTATGAGAATCTGCTGGAAGTATCAACAGAGGAAAAACTTAAAGAATTCGAAAAAGAATATGATAAAATTTATAATGAAATAAGCCACAACCTGCCAAAAGAAGAGAAAACAGAAACCCTTGATGCAGTGGATAAAGCTTTTAAACAATATTATAAGAAAGAGCAAGACCGCTCTAACGTATGCCATATTCTCACAAAATCAATTTTAGCAGGTGTTGCAGACAAAGATAAAAATCAAGAGAAGCTTGATCAGCTTATTTCTGTCACTTCACGCAATGAGCATAATGAATATCCTAATCTCGTATCTGAAAACGATAAAACTCTGTTTAATAATCTTGCTTACTGCGAGCACATTCGTTGGAATGCCAAGATGGAGCTATTAGGTTTCATCTATGGTGATGAAAAGTCGATGAAACACAAGACACACAATTGTATTCTGAGCTGCAACGAACTTATACGTTCTGACAAGCCTTATATAGTTAATACTCTAAAGTATGATAAAGGCATTGTGGAGCTGAGCATTAGAGGTTTAAAAGATAAAGAATAATGACCGACAAAGAAATAATAAATGGATTAATTATCAAAGACAATCAGATAACTACTGAATTCTTCTTTGTCAAATGTCGTCCGCTCTTCTATAGCATCATACGGCATGTATTCTCGTATGACGTTGATTATGATGAGTTTGTCAACGAATTGTATCAATATCTTATGGACAATAATGCTGCAAAACTGCATGGATTTCAATATCGTTGTTCATTAATGCAATGGCTGAAGGTATTGGCAATTCATTATTTTGTAAAAAAACGTAATATGATGATAAAAGATTCAACACAAGAGTCTCTTTATATTACGAATATGAAAGAAAGTACGGATCCGGTGTCGTCAGCAAGATCAGATCTGGAACGTATTTTTAACTTTATGCAAAATAAACGTTATGTTTATGTCATAAAGAAACTTGTAATAGAAGATGTGAAACCAGAGCAATTGGCTCAGGAACTTGGTGTAACAACGTCAAACTTGTATAACATTAAGCGGCGTGCAATGCTTGCACTTACCGAAGCCGCGATAAAAGACATTACGCATTATGGCAAATAATAATAAAAACATATCCGATGAATTGCTTGCATCTTTTCTCGATGGAAATATTTCTGGCAATGAGGCAGAACAAGTATTAAACGCAATGCAAACTGATTCCTCCTTGTGTGAAGCTCTTGAAATTGCCTTAGATATTGACAAGGAAGAACACGTAATAATGGATAAAGATCTGCCAATGGCACAAATGGCGGCAGAGAGCAGAGCAAATCTTTGTTGTGTATACTGCGAAACATATATACTTAACCGACATGACATCGAATTCAGTGAGTCAGACCTTATCAATACCGCCCGCGAAAACAACTGGCTGACAGATAAAGGCACACCGCTGTACGCCGTGGGACAGCTTTTATCATTAAAGGGCATAATGGTAACACGGACCTATGATGCAAATCTGACTGATATAGCAGAAGCGCTTAAACGCGGCAACGATATAATAGCAGTTATAGACAATGATAAGCTCAATCCGACCCTACCGGATTATGACGATTTACCCAACCATGCGGTTGTTATCACCGCTATTGACAACGATGGGCAGAACTTGACAATCTACAATCCACAAGAATCTGTTTCGTCATTGCAACAAATCTGTATTTCCAATTTCATGAATGCCTGGCGCGAATCCCGCAATTATATGGTATGCACAATTAAATCTCCTGATGAATACAATCCACGTCCGATAAATCTTGATGATATAGACCTTACAGACCACCTGTTGGATTTGCGCGAGGCAATAGCAGAAAACGTTCACAACGTATGGGCTGCTGCCCGTATCAATGAAGGTTGGACATACGGTCCCGTGCGCGATGATGCTAAGAAACAACATCCCGACCTCGTTCCGTACTCCGCACTGTCAGACAGCGAAAAAGAATATGATCGCCTGATGGCGATGAATACGATAAAACTTGTAAAGAAGTTGGGCTTTGAGATTGTAAAGAAATAGTTATAAGCATTAAAATGATTATTTATGAATGCCATAAGAGTAAATAGAATGGGTAATGGTGGAAATAAAAGAATTTGGAATATTCTGATAGGGCAAATAATCAAAGGTAACGTTATTCCTGTGATTGGTGGAGAAATGACTTATATAAACAACGATAAGTCACCTTTAAATATCTTGCTGGATGAGATAAAAGACTCTTATAATCTTACAGAAAATGTTTCTTCATTTACAGCTTTAATGAATCGTCTTGGTGTTCACACCGGAGATGTTTATTATGATGTTGCTGATATGATAGAAGATAATAAACAGCTATTTGCCCCAACAGAATTATTAAAAGATTTTCTTTCAATAAAGTATTTTCCATTTGTCATAACAACGACCATTTATCCTACTATTGAAAATACAATGCGGGAAATTCATGGTGATCATCTTCGTGTGTTAACTTTTTGTAATGATTCTTCAAATAATGACGATATTGAAGATTCAAAAGATACAATGCGCCCGACATTATATTATATGTTTGGTAAAGCTAACGATCGCGGCAAGGATTTTGTTCTTTCCGATACTGATCTATTGCAGTTCTCTCGTTCATGGCTGCAACCAACGGACAGTGACAATAAATCAAAGCCGGCTAACCTGTCAAATGCGTTATCCAATAAATTCCTCTTGGTTTTGGGTAACAACTTTCAAGATTGGTTGTTCCGTTTCTTTTGGCTTGCAATGAAGAATAATAATGTTTTCACTAATAAAGGAAAGATACCTAATGGTTTGGAAGCTTCAGAACATTCAGACGAACAATTAATTGAATTTCTAAGTTCTTCAAATATAATGTCTCAGATAAGTAATCTGTCTGATTTTGTAAATGAACTAAAAATTCGTCTGAAACAAAAACAAGATGAGTTAAAGAATAATCCAAATTTATGGTTCGACGAGCCCACAGTTAACGCTGATGTTTTTATTTCATATTCCCGTGCTGACAGCGAGATTGTAGAACAACTTTACAACATATTGGTGTCAAAAAGATTGGTTGTCTGGTATGACAAGAAGAATCTTGGAGCAGGAACTAATTTTATTAGAGAGATTCGTGAAGCAATAAGAGGATGCAAATTATTCATACCTATTCTTACCGAAAACATACGGAAACAGGCAGCGGAATCTCACGTTTACCGTAATGAGTGGAAATTTGCCCTAGAACAGGAAGAACAGATAAGTCCGGCAATACCTTATATTATTCCTTTGTGTGAAAAGTCTTTTGACATGAATGATAATATAGCAGGTGTGCAAGATGGAATAAAAGTTCATAATGCAGAACTTTATTCAAAGGAAAATCCTGGTTCTGAATTAGAAGAATTCGCCAATAAAATATGTGACAAGTTAAGAGAGCGGTTGAATATTATTAATGCTATAAAAAAGGATTAAGATGGAAGCAAAGCATGACAATCCCTGGCTGGGACTAAACACATATACTGAGCAAGACCGTCTTTACGGACGAGACAATGAGAGCAGGGAGGTGGCTGATATTGTCCTGAACAATCTACTTACGATAATTTACGGACGTTCGGGCATAGGCAAGTCTTCATTGCTCCGGGCTGGAGTGTTTCCGCGTATGCGTTATGAGGACTTTATTCCTGTTTACATGCGTTTAGAGCATAATACAAAAGAAAATTATCTTAACCAGATATACCGCAAGATAAACGAGGCCGCAAATAATGACAATCTCTTGATAAATTCAGAAAAATATAACTCATTTGGAAATCTGAGCGAGCTGCTTTGCCATTATACATTTACAGATAAACAAACAGGAATACCCAAATACGTGATGCTCGTGTTCGACCAGTTTGAGGAGATATTTACACTTACTGACACAGAGCATAAAAAGGATGTGCAAGATTTCTTTGCAGAATTAGCCTCAGTATTAAACGGTACAGCTTCCCAAACTGACGGCTGTGCACAGTTCCGTATGGTTATTTGTCTACGTGAAGATTATCTTTATTTACTTGAGCAGAATTCATCTACAATACCGAGTCTTAAAAGGAACCGTTATTGCCTGAAGGCACTAAACAGACAGCAAGGCCTTGAGGTTATTCGTTGTCCACGCCCCGAATTAGTTGGCGAAGAGACTGCACATTTGGTTTTGGATAAGATAGATACAAACCACTCCAGAGAGATAGACCCTTCCATACTGTCACTTTTCATGCATGAACTGTATGAAAAGGGTGAAAGTATAATTACTCAAAAAAATATACAGACCTACGGTGACAACATAATCACAAATTTTTATAAAGACGGAATGGATAGCATCAGCAACAAGTCAGCCACTTATCTCGAGAGCCGGCTTGTGACAACCGATGGTTATCGCCATAGCCTGTCTAAGGCAGACGCAATGAATGACGGAGGTGTTACTGCTAAAGAGCTTGATTTGCTTAAACAGAGACGAATAATAACAATAGAAAAGGGAGAAAATAATCAGCAGCTCATAGAGCTTTCACACGACGTATTGTGCCCAATAGCATTAAAGAGTAGAAACGAAAGGAAACAGCGTGAAGAGAAAGAGCGGCTTGAGGCTAAAGCGAAAGCTATGAAGCGTAGAAACCATATTATTATACTTCTTCTGATCATTGCATCTTTTATTATTGGCGCATTCTGGTTTATGAATGCTGAAATCAGAAAACAACGAAACAATATGTACGAATCCCAGTCTCGTTTTGTTGCAGAAAAGGCAAGGGAATTATTCGAACAAGGAGATTATATTAAGGCTTTGGCTTTACTAATGGAGGTTTGCCCGCATGATCTGAAACATCCTGAGAGACCAATTGTTTCTGAAATTTATAATCTGCTCTTAAATTATAATAATACAGATTTAGATAAATTGTTATTTTGTCATACAGGTTCGGTAGAAACTGCTAAATTTAGTCCTGATGGCACCAAGGTGGTTACTGCATTGAGTGACAGTACAGCGATAATATGGGACGTATCTACAGGCAGGAGATTATATATGCTACGCGGACATGAAAACTATGTTACCACCGCCGAATTCAGTCCAGACGGTACCAAGGTAGTTACAGCATCAGGAGATGGCACTGCGATAATATGGGACGTATCTACAGGCAGGAGGTTGTCAACACTACGCAGACATGAAGACAGAATTGACATTGCAGAATTCAGTCCCAATGGTACAAAATTGGTTACTGTATCAGGAGATGGCACTGCGATAATTTGGGACGTATATACCAGTAGGAGCGTGTCAATACTATGCGGGCATGAAGACTATATTCTCACCACTGAATTCAGTCCAGATGGTACCAAAATAGTTACTGCATCGAGGGATGGCACTGCGATAATTTGGGACATATATACCGGAAAGAGCTTATCAATACTGCGCGGGCATGAAGACCTTGTTTTCACCGCAAAATTTAGTCCCGACGGTACCAAAGTAGTTACTTCATCAGGAGATGGCACTGCGATAATTTGGGACGTATATACCAGTAAGAGCTTATCAATACTGCGCGGGCATGAAAGTGATGTTACCACCGCCGAATTCAGTCCCGACGGTACAAAGGTGGTTACTGCCTCGGGAGATGGCACTGCAATAATCTGGGACGTATCTACCGGTAGGAGCGTGTCAACACTGCGTGGGCATAAAGACGGTGTTCTAACCGCTGAATTCAGTCCCAACGGTACCAAAATAGTTACTGCATCGGGAGATAACACTGCGATAATTTGGGACGTATCTACCGGAAAGAGTTTGTCAACACTGCGCGGACATAAAGGCAATGTTACCGCCGCCAGATTCAGTCCCGACGGTACAAAGATCGTTACTGTATCAGATGACGGAACAGCGATAATCAGGGATGTATCTACAGATAAGAACTTGTCAACACTACGCGGACATAATGGCCATATTAACACTGCCAAATTCAGTCTAGACGGCACCAAGGTTATTACTGCATCGTTGGATGGTACAGCTATAATTTGGGACGTATCTACTGGAAAGAGAGTGTCAACACTACACGGGCATAAAAGTAATGTTAACACTGCTGAATTCAGTCCGGATGGTACTAAGACTGTTACTGCATCGTGGGATGGTACAGCTATAATCTGGGACGTATCTACTGGCAGGAGCTTGTCTATGCTGAATAGACATGGTAGTTTTGTTAACACGGCCGAATTCAGTCCGGATGGTACTAAGATTGTTACTGCATCGTGGGATGGTACAGCTATAATCTGGGACGTATCTACTGGCAGGAGCTTGTCAACACTACGCGGGCATAAAAGTAATGTTACCGCCGCCGAATTCAGTCCCGACGGCACCAAGGTGGTTACTGCATCAATGGATAATACAGCGATAACCTGGAATGTGCCTACCGGCAAGAGTTTGTCAACACTACACGGACATAAAAGTAATGTTACCGCCGCCGAATTCAGTCCTGACGGAACTAAGGTAATTACTACATCGGTGGATGGTACAGCGATAATCTGGGATGTATCTACCGGCAGGAGTTTGTCCACGCTACGCACGAATGAAGGTAGTTACGTTAACACCGCCGAATTCAGTCCTGACGGCACCAAGATGGTTACTACAGAGGATGGCGCAGCGATAATATGGAACGTATCGACAGGCAAAAGATTATCCACGCTACGTGAGCATGGAAATAATATTAAAACTGCCACATTCAATCCCGACGGAACCAAAGTGGTTACAGTATCATGGGATGGCAATGCGATAATATGGGACATATCAACAGGCAAGAAATTGTACACGCTGTACGGGCATGAATCATGCGTTAACACCGCTAGATTCAGCCCAGACGGTAAAAAGATCGTTACAGTATCTTGTGATAAGACTGCTCGAATATGGAATATTCCAGAGCCTCAAGAGTTAATCGACAAGGTGCTCGATATATTGAATGGCTATAAATTGTCGCCAGAAGACAGGAAACGATATTATTTGGAATAATGAAGTGAGTTTAATAAATATTTGTATGATGCATTATTATGAAGTTAATAGATTTTGTGTTATGCATATACGTTAATTTATTATTGAAGAAATATAAAATACAAGTGAAATATGTATAACGAATTTGTAAGCGAAGATATTAGAAGCGACAGCAACATCATTGTTCCTGTCATTTGTGACGATATGTTTGAATATAAGGAGTCAGAAGAGGCTTTACCACATTCAATAAAAGAGGTGATATGTAAAAAGTATATTAAACAAATAAATAACGAAACAGAACGGGAACATATTTATAAAGCAATTCAATCAAATTATTATTATGGTGTTTCTCTTCTTGAACAGAAGAAAAATACAGACTTGTCAAATGCCATATATAGATTATTTGAGGAAGCTGTTAATAAAGGTCTTATAAGACTGAAACCGTGTGTGGAGAAATTTTTGAAAAAAGGAAATTTTCCTTTAGTTATTACAACATTTGGTTTTCCTCTTATTGAAAAAATAGAAACATTGAATTATAATGAAAAAATTAGTGAATGGTTTAATCCTAATGACAGAAACGATTTACCGATGAACATAGGTAACGGCAATAAAGTTGTCTATCATATTTTTGGTGGGAAAAACTCATTTGCATGGGTATACAACGAACAGACCTTATTAGAATTTATGCATGCGCTACATAGTGTAGATTATGGAGCAAAAAATTTATCAAATTATTTATGTGACAATAATCCTCAAACCAGCAAATTATTGGTTTTAGGTTCAACCTTACCGGACTGGCTTTTCCGTTTCCTTATATATCCAATGTTTAATGATAAGGAAAAACTAAAAGGAGGGTACTGGTTGTCTTTGGACAACATAGAAGAGGGATTGGAACTTTTTCTTGATAGAAATAATTATACTGGGCAAACGAACTTACATAACGATGAAAAAGATAAATTAAAGGATATACTTGAAGAAGTATGGCCGTCACAAATTAATAATGATAATAAGTACATATCAAATGAACCGCTGAATATATTTATTTCATACAAACGGGAAAAAGAGGGAAATGAAATAAAAAAGAAATTAGATAGGGCGATAGCACTTTTAAAAAAACAAGGAAATGTATGGCTTGATATAGAAAACGTTGCTGATGGAGGAAATCAGTATTGGGAAAATATTAAAAATGCTGTCATAAATTGTGATATTTTTATACCTCTGATAACTTCTGCTTATTTGGAAGAATATAGAGATTCTGCTGATTTAGATAAGTTTTCAGACGAAAATGATGCCAACGATAATGATTCCGAAGATGTTAAAGCATTAAAGCCAGTTTTACGTGAAGCATATTATGCAATTTCTCTAAAAAAGAAACCTTGTCCTATAGTAATTGTTTGTTCTGATAATAAAGGTAATAGTAATCTGGATGGCGGTGTGGTTGAAAAAATAGCCAATATTAAAGATGACTCAAGGAATCTTCCATTAAGTATTTTTAGTCAAAGAACAATATTACAATTTGATGATGAACATCCAGAATTGTTTAGATTGCCAATGATTAATAAATAAATCACTAACCTAAAATACTAACATAGAATTATTATGGCAAATAACACATTTATATTCAAAGGTCCACAATATTACAAAGAGGAAGATAAAGAATATTTTTGGGGACGTAAGGAAGAAACAGAATCTCTTCTATATATGGTAAAACATAATGACTTTGTTGTATGTTATGCTGAATCAGGAGAAGGTAAATCATCTCTTATCAATGCCGGATTGACACCTCGAATGCGTACAGAAAATTTGTTTCCCGTACGTATTCAGTTTAATGATAATGATTTTGCGAAGACTCCCACACAAAAAACTTTAAATGATAAGAATTCTGATAAGGAAATAAATTTTGATGAATTTGTCTGGGATAAAATCATTTATGCCATCAATGATGCGAAGACAAAAGAACAGTACAAAACATTGCTATTATTAAAAACACAAGATCTCACTTATAATGTGTCTGACAAAATAGATGATGTACTAAAAGACAGTATCTGGCTGAAGTTACGTGAAAATGAATTACGTTTAAATTCTTATCATACTTTAATACCTGTATTGATTTTTGACCAGTTTGAAGAAATATTCACCCGCTCTAAAGATATTAACTGGACAGATGAATTTTTTAAATGGTTGGAGAATTTATATAAAGATGAGATTTCTGATAATATTGCAATCGGTAGTATCCCTAAAAAATTTAAAGTTCTTTTGTCTTTGCGTAGTGATTTTGTAAGTGAGTTGGATTACTGGTCGATGAGGAAATATTTCATCCCGTCTCTCAAAAATAATCGCTACTGTCTGAAAGCACTTACAAAAAACTCTGCAAAAGAAATTGCAAGTAAACTGGATCATATACCAGAGAACATCTGTCTGAATGATATTATTAATGCCGCCAAAATTGAGAGAATTGGAAACATTGATGAAGTAAAAGACGATTTACCTTGTATTTCCGCGCTTGTACTATCACTTATTTTGACAGAATTTGATAAGAATGATGATAAGATAATTGAAAAAATAGAAACCCTCAATAGCGAAAGAAATGATGTATCAACTGACGCCAAATATAGCGAAGACTTTCTTATCTTTATTATAAATCATGTTTATGAAAAAGCGTTGGAAAAATGTGGCATATATAAAGATTCACAACTCCGAATCAAGTTGGAAGAAGCCTTGATTGATTCTAACGGGCGTCGTAGAAGAGTGTCTTTAAATGACAAGGAACTACAATATATTCCTAAGGAAAAACTGGAGAAGTTAGAAAAAGAAAGAATTATAAACAAAATCGGCAATGATGTTGAAATTTCACATGACTGTTTGCGTAAAGTCATAGAAATACATAATAAAAACAGAATTGCGAAATTAGAGGAAGAAAATAGAAAAGCAGAACAGGCAAGATTAAAAGCAATAAGGCAAAAAGACAATGTATATTTATTTATTTTTCTGTTTTCAGCTTTTTGCGTCTCGTATCTTTACTTATATTTCCATTCTTATGATATAATTGTGCCTTATTTTGCGGGTAAAGTTGGAGCGGCCTCTACATCCGAAGCCATAAAAGAAGTTGTATTCACTTCGGCATTTGTTCTTATACCTACAATTTTGGCATCTTATATTTATTTAAACAAATGGAGAAAGCAATATATACACAATATATCCAGAATTTTTGTGTTTTTATTTTTCGTCTATGCTGTTTTTGTTTTTAAGGATTTGGTTTTCTGCCCTTTAAAAAAATACAAATCTACTTATGCAGATTCAGCAGTAATGACATTGATTGTACCATTACTTTATTTTTCAATATATCAAAATAAAAAAATATGGCATTATATCGTTTATCTCATAGCATTAATTCCTGTTATGCTCAATGCCTTCTGTATATGGAAGATACCTTTTATATGGTTAATTGGTTATTTGTTTTTAATTTCCGCATTTATAATATACAGTTTTACTGTATATAAAATGTGTTTGTGGAAAAAGATATTATGGTCTTTTTCAAATATAATCGTATTATTTGCCTCTGTTTGTTTTCAACTTGGATATAATCCAATAACCATTGAACATAACAATATAATCAGAAATTCTATTTATACACAAAATTGGAGTACTATCGCAGTAAAATCTGAAAACAACAAATTGGGGGTTTTATCTTTATCCGGGGATACTGTCCTTCCATTTATTTTTGAAGAAGAAATCATTTATAATAAACAACGTGTGTTAAGGTTAAACATATCAAAAAATAAAAATATTAAAAATAATAATTATGGATATTTTTATACAAATGATAATAATCTGTATTATATATCACCTCCAAAATTTGAATTAAAAGTAAATAAATATACTAATATTGGTAGAACAAAAACAAATAACGCAAACCCAAAGGAATCATTAAAACATGTTGCCGCTTTAGTTTTTCAAGAACTAAGGGATGAAATATTTCGATGTTGCATAAAAAATGAGAGACTTTCATTTAACCGTATATATAACTTTCATAAATTAGACAGTCTAAATAAGATAAACACAATACACACTTTATTAAATTTAGAAAATAATAAAAATTCATTAAATGATTCTTTAATAAATAATGCCTATCGTACAATAAGTTCAGATTTATGTTTATGCACCATTAAAGACAGATTTATACATAACGATATTAATACCATTATGACATTATTTTCTATTTTTTCTTCATGTTATTTTTTGGAAGAAGAGAATCAATGTTTTAATATAAAAAGTTTTAACTATATGATTGACTTTAACAAAAAATCTTCATTTTCTATAAAAGATTTGTTAGACAACAAGAGTTCTGCATATTCTGAATTGTTACATATAATAGCTATCTTGGATATGTCTCCAAACGCTGAATATGTATTTGACAGATTAAAAGAAGATAACATAAAAAGTAATAATATGCTACTTTCATTAAAAAAAGATCTTAAAGAATTAACAATAGAAAATTATTTAAGATCATTGATAAAAAAACTTTTGAAAGGTGAATCAATAAAAGAAGCAAATGAAGAAATTACAAATCAGATTGTTGGAGGACTACAAAAAAGATTCAATGCTGTAGATTCACTACAAAAAAGTATGTTTTTACAAAACTATTTAGAAGCAGAGTTCTCATACAAACAATTAAGTGACATGACATTAAATACATTAATACCCATTATTGAAGAAGGTTTTTGTGTAAATCACAATGGCAGTCTTATTGATATATGCAGGGAATTAACTAAAATAAATGTATGTAGATGGTATGGTGAAGGAGAATCATATGTTGAACGATTAGAAAAGGCAGACAGCATTAGAATAAATGATTCATATAAACTTATTCGAGAGATTATTCATCAAAAAAAGATAAATGAAAATAACATAGAAACAATAACAAATATAATTAATAATTCTTTGAATAAAGTTAACAGAAATATTTATCAAATTTTGAATTAATAAATGATAGCATCATACTGTTTATATATTTTAAAGAATAAGAGCTGTAACTTGATTATGAACATCTGCTGTTAGAAATATCTGAATAACTGATTGATATGAACTACTTCATCATGCCTGCTGCCGCACTTCTTCCGGTAGCCATACTGCTGATATATGCCTACAGAAAAGATCCACGGCCGGAACCGACATCACTGCTTGCCAAGTCTTTTGCATACGGTGTGCTTATTTGTTTTCCCATTGTTGCCGTTGAGTTTGGCGTCAGTCATATCGTGAATACACTGATTACGGATACCGCATCCTTAGAATATGTTCTTGCAGAAGCATTCCTGGTGGCCGCGATACCGGAAGAATGTTTCAAGCTGTTAGCGCTGTGGCTGATATTGCGTCACAATCCTTATTTCGACGAACACTATGACGGCATCATGTATGCCGTGTGCGTAGGGATGGGATTCGCTGCATTGGAAAACACACTTTATGTAATGTCCAATCCCGACAACTGGCACACAGTGGCCATAAGCCGTACTCTATTGTCGGTTCCGGGGCATTATGCCTTTGCGGTGCTGATGGGATATTTTTATTCCATCCACCGTTTCGTAAGACGTTCGCTGCGCGGCCGGGCAGACATATTGCTCGTGCCGGTGATTGCACACGGATGTTACGACGCTCTTGCACTTGCAATCAACATTGATCCTGAGGTCAGCATAATATGTGTCGTCGTACTGATTCTTCTGTGTATAAAAATGCACAAGGCGTGCCGGATAAAGATAACGGAACTTATAAATCGTGATACCGACAACATGGTTTCGTAAAAGTAAACAACTTCCGGATGATAGGTTTTACCCTGTTTCAAACTCTTTATCACAAAGACATAAAATAAACGAAATATGAAAAAGGAATATATACCGGAGCCGATAGATACTTCAAACGTGGAATTGCCCAAAGATTTGGATACGCTGATTGAGCAATTAGCCAGAAACGTACACGAGGTATGGGCGAAGAACCGTATGAATGAGGGATGGAGATATGGAGAGCAGCGCGATGACAGACTAAAAACCCACCCTTGCCTCATACCTTACGAGGAACTTTCAGAGGAGGAAAAGAACTACGACCGCAACACGGCTTTGGAAACTCTCAGACTGATAACCAAACTGAATTTCAGAATTTCTAAAATCTGAAATTCAATACACTGGTGGTTTATGACAACGATCCCGGTCATTGAGAAAATGATTCAGAAACACTGAAATATCAAACAGTATTCAAAACAAATTGTAAAAATTCTTTACCAAAATAAGCTAAGCGATTTTTGACAAAACAGGAAATCGGAAGTCGTGAAACAGTGCATAAAAAGCGGAAAAGGAAAGGTCGCGGCATATCGAGATGTCAAGAGGATTATCCGAAATGCCCTTTCTTGGCACTGTATCATTCTTAAAATGCCGCAAAAACCGTCGTGCGATGCTGCTATGTGCATGTCCTTTTGATGAATTACGGATGATGCCGAGCGGCAAAATGGGCATTATCAGATGTCAAAAGAGGCCATTTCAGAGGCTGATAAAGGCTATATCAGGAGCTGATAAAGCCCATATTACATGCCAAAAGAGGCTATATCGTATGACGATAAAGGCCATATTGCATGACAATAAGGCCTTTATCAGCATATAGGAACGATGCGTCTGGGACATTATGATGGCCGAAATGGGTTACAATAAGCATAATATACTGATATTCAATGACATATATAAAATGTTCAGAATTTGGATATTTCGGAACGAGAACGAGTGCTGTGGAAAATATTAAAATTATAAGCGGGGTAGTGTAAAACTTCTTTACCAGATACGGGAGCGGTTAAACCCAAATCGGTTATTAGGATTTAGCCGATACTTTTGCTTTATATTGAGCGTATTTTCGTTGGATTTTTTGCAGGCATGACGGGCCATGTCAAGAAAAAGCCGGCAAAAAGGTGCCTATGGAAAACAAAAAGACGACTGAAAGCATGAACGTACAAAACTGATAAAACCCTGTACAGTCTGATGACCAATTTGGGTTAAATATTCAGGAACGGTAATAAACAAAGGGGACTGAATATAGGTTACAGATATAGATGGATTAATATATGAAGGACGGAGCACAGGATGAAGAATAGCAGAGATACGGGACGTGAAAAACGGAGATGCAGAGACGTTTCCGTGCCGGAGCCGTACCCGTCAGTTGTCGGCGGTCTGCGTCTTCGGCCAGTTGACGAGAAACAGCTTCTCAGTGGCACGTGTGAAGGCTGTGTATAGCCAGTGGATGTATTCGGGCGTGAGCATGTCGTCGGTCATGTATCCCTGATCCAGATACACGTGCGCCCACTGTCCGCCCTGCGCCTTGTGGCACGTCACGGCGTAGGCAAACTTTATCTGCAACGCGTTGAAGTATGGGTCTTCCTTTATTTTCTTTATGCGGTCGGTCTTCAGACGTATGTCCGAATAATCCTCCATCACGTTCTCAAACAGCCGGTTGTTCTGCTCACGTGTCAGAGCCGGCGCCTCAGTCATCAGGCTGTCGGTTATTACGGTGGCCTGCAACTCGTAGTTGTCATAGTCGGGCAGTTGCAGCCATAGGTCGGCAAAGCGGAATCCGTACAGCTCGCGCACGTTTCTCACACGCTGCACCACTGCCCTGTCGCCGTTGGCGAGAAACGATATGCCGGTCGTAGCGGTGTCCGTAGTGTCGGACTCTCCGCGGTCCGCCTTCTTCGCCGCGTCTTTCTTTATACCGGCATCGGTCGGTGCGTCCTTGCCTGCCCAGTAATAATTGTTGCGCACCACCATTATCATGTCGCCCGTAGTGAGCATCTCCTCGCGTCCGAGCACCGTGTTGCGTATGCCCTGATTGTAGATGTTGGCACGCTTGTTCGAGCGTGTCACGACCATCGTCTCGTCCATCCCCACCTCCAAATAGCTCGACGCGAGCGACTCTATGAGCTCGCTTCCGTTCACCATCACCACATCGGCAAAGCCGTTGAACTTCACTTTTGGCATGAGCGTGAGTCGGTCGCGCGTTATCAGGCTGCGTATGGCGGTGGCGTTGAAGAGTATGCCCGACATGCTGTCCTGGCGCACCACCTCGTTTAGGTCGCTCTCATACACCTTCAGTCCGTAGCCTTCCATGAACGCCGCACTCAATGCCGGCGACTCTTCCTCGCCCACCGGAGGCAGCTGAGCACGGTCGCCTATGAGTATCATGCGGCAGTTGCGCCCGCCATATACAAACGACGTGAGGTCGTCGAGCAACCGTCCGCCCGCGAAAAGCGAGTCCATTGAACCGGCGTTGGCTATCATCGACGCCTCATCTATCATAAAGAGAGTGTCCGACAGCATATTAGGCGCAAGACTGAATCCTCCGCCCAGCGACCTCTGCCGGTATATGCGGCGGTGTATGGTGCAGGCGGCGTGTCCGGCATTGAGCGCAAACACCTTGGCAGCACGGCCCGTGGGCGCCATCAGCACCACCTTGCAGCCCAGCTGCTTCATGGTGCGCACCATCGCTCCCGCCACCGATGTCTTACCCGTTCCGGCCGATCCGCGCATTATCATCAGCACCCGGTCGGAGCGGTCGGTCATGAAGGCGGCAAACGTACGCATGGCCGCCAGCTGCTCGGCAGTAGGCTCGAAGCCGAGTTTCTCGGCTATCATATATGTCAGTTCGTCGGCTATCATTATTCTTTTCTCCTCATTATTCACGTGCGCCATGAAGGCATCACACGCCGTCGCCGCGTATGGTCGGTCATCGTCCGCCATCCACGGTCTTTTACTTACGGCGTATGCAAAATTAGTCTTTTTGCCCGACATTAGACTGCACGGGCTTATTAAATTAGGCGAAAATGGGCTCTGCACTGCCGTATTTACGAAAATTCTTAGTAAGTTTGCATATTATTAATTAACGATAAGGGCAAAAGCTCCAAACGTATGCGGTTATCCACGAGAACCATAAACATCATACTGCTGGTGTGCGTTGCGGCAATGGTCGCGGTGTGTGCCATGAGTATCTGCGCGCCGGTGAACTTCGACAGGCAGCGGGCGCAGCGTGAGGCTGTGGTGAAAGAACGTCTCGTGAGGATAAGGGCCGCACAGGAGCGCTACCGCAAAGCCACCGGCACCTATGCCGACAGTTTTGCCCGTCTCGTCAGCGGCGGATTTCTTGCCGACTCGCTTCAGTATGTGCCGTTTGCCGAAGGGCAGCGTTTCAACCTCTCAACCACAATGCAGACCACCAAGAGCGGCCGTACGATACCGCTAATGGAGTGCGGCGCCGAGTACAAGACCTATCTGCAAGGTCTGGACAAGGGCATGACCGACAATCTGACTGAAGAGGCTGAAGCCGAAGGAAGATACCCGGGGCTGAAAATAGGAGACCTCACAACACCAAACGACAATGACGGAAACTGGGAATAGAAACTCATCAGGCGCGAAGCTCACCATAAGAGTGAGCAACAACGCGTTATCGTTCGCCACAGACAAACGGACAGCCGGCGGAGGCATCAACTACGAGCCTTACGACGTGAACCCCGGGATGTCGATGGCGGCAAACCTCAGACTGGCTTTCGCCGAGAGCAGACTGCTCAGGCGCAAGTATGACTCGGCAACGGTGATGATGGACACACCGGTGCTCATGATACCAATAGAGGAGTTTGAGGACAACAACACCGAGCTGCTCTATTCGCACATGTTCACTACAAACAAGAGCGAGCAGATTCTCACTGCCGTACTACCCGGACAGAACGCCGTGGCTGCCTTCACCATGAACAGCGATCTGAAGCTAGTGGTGAACGACAATTTTCCCTCCTCAACCATCATGCCGCTGATGCAACCTGTGTGGAACTACATGCACAGACGCAGCTTCACAGGTGCCCACCGCAAGCTCTTCGCCTACTTCCACGACAAGCATGTGGAAGTGATGAGCTTCAGACAGAACAGATTCGTATTCTGCAACACGTTCGAGGCAACACACGCCAACGATATACTGTACTACATAATGTATGTGTGGAAACAGCTCGGACTCGACACCACGGAGGCCGAACTGCACATGGCCGGAGAACTGACCGAACGTGACAAACTGACCGAACTGCTCAGGCAATACATATCGAATGTTTACATCATTAACCCTGCTGCCGACTTCGGATTCCCTGCCGCATCTGAGATGAAGGGGCTGCCGTTCGACTTGCAGGTGTATTACGCAAAAGGAAGATGAGAATTATCACAGGACTATATAAAGGACGTCACTTCGACATTCCGCGCACATTCAAGGCGCGGCCTACCACCGACTTTGCCAAGGAAAACATATTCAACGTGATAAACGGATACATGGACCTCGACGGAGCCGTGGCTCTCGACCTGTTCGCAGGCACGGGCAGCATATCGCTCGAACTGCTCTCGCGCGGATGCGACCATGTGGTGAGCGTGGAGGCCGACCGCGACCATGCGGCTTTCATACGCCAGTGCATGGCAAAGATCGGCACTGACGACTGCCTGCTCATACGTGGCGACGTATTCAGATTCATGAAGAGCTGCAAGCAACAGTTCGACTTCATCTTCGCCGATCCGCCTTACGCGCTGAAACAGTTGCCTGAGATACCGTCGCTCATATTCCAGTATGGTCTGCTGAAAGACGACGGACTGCTGGTGTTCGAGCACGGAAAGGACCACGACTTCTCCACACACGAGCACTTCATAGAGCATCGCAACTATGGAAGCGTGAACTTCTCGCTCTTCAAATGACGCACTGCCGTGACGCAGGAATGCTTCTCACACGTCTGCGCCAACGGCATTACAACACCCAACACGACTACAGATGCCACGCTCCGGACATTGTTCCGAACACGGAAACCATCAATACACGGGCATACACTCTATACCATTGTATGCCTACATGAAAAACAAGACAAAGGGAAAATAATGAAACCGTCAGAGCAACGGCGAGAGAAGTCTCACCAATGACTCGCCAAGACGACGGAGGAAAGGACGTTTCTTCTTTTTGATTGCCGACTCGAAGGTGACGCACTGCTCCTGATCGGTCAGGAAAATCTGCTTCACACGCATGGCGGCTTCCTCCCCATAAAGAAATATATTGGCCTCAAAATTGTTCTCGAAACTGCGGAAATCGATATTCGTAGAGCCGCAGGTGCACAGATAGTCATCGCTCACGAGCAGCTTGCTGTGATTGAATCCCGGGGTGTAAAGATACACCTTCACGCCTGCCCTCACAGTGTTGAACACATAGGTCATGCTCGCCCACTCCAACAGACGCGAATCACCGTGCATCGGTACCATCAGTCTCACATCGACACCCGACAGCGCCGCCGTGCGCATGGCGAACAATATGGGCTCTGTCGGAAGAAAATACGGAGTCTCCATATACACATAATGCTTCGCCTCGAGCAGTATGCGCACGTAGCCTTGCATGATGTCGGGCCACGGAGCGATGGGACTGCTCGTCACCACCTGGGCAAGGCAACCGCCCGTAACGGCGTTGTGCAGCGCAGGATAATACTTGCGGTTGGAGACGAGTGTGCGATCGACGAAATACCAGTCTATGAGGAAAGCGCACTGCACTGCATACACCGCACCACCACGGACACGCACATGAGTGTCGCGCCACGGCTGTCCGGAGGCAGTACCGCTGACATAACGCCGGGCAATGTTCATTCCTCCGAGAAATGTCACCTTACCGTCGATGACACAGAGCTTGCGGTGATTGCGGTAGTTTATCTTACTCGTGAACGCCGGAAACTTCACCGGCATAAAGGCATGCACGTCTATTCCCGCGTCGCGCATGCGTTCGAAGAAGGTGTTTGGCACGTGCCAGCAACCCACATCGTCGTATATCAGACGCACCTCCACGCCCTGACGGGCCTTGTCTATAAGCGCGTCGGCAACGAGACGGCCCAACGGATCGTCGTCTATAATGTAAACATCAAGATGTATGTGGTTGTTGGCGCGGCCAATCTCGCGCAACAGTGAGAGGAAATAACTGTGACCGTCGGTATAGAACTCCACCTCGTTGTCCTTGAAAGGAAACGAAAGGCTCTGGTTCTTGAAGAGTTGTATGAGTGTCTTGTAGCGGTCGGGCAGCTGGAGATTCTTCTGCTCTGCAAACTCGAACATCGAACGTTTGGTGAGCTGGTCGAGGCTTCGCTGGCTGATGAAACGCATCTTCCGCGTGTTCTGCCCGAAGAAGAAATAAAGCAATATGCCTACGACAGGAATGAAAAGAAGCACGAGAATCCACGTCACTGTCTTCACCGGCTGACGGTTGTCAAGCAAAACAGTGACTATTGTTGCCACAACCAGAAGGATGTAAAGCAACATCGGAATCCAGTGGATGTATATCATTTGAAGCCTGCTAATTTATGTATCTGAAGCGACAGACGCCATTCGGGATGTTCCTTGACATATTCCGTGCAGGCGGCGGTTATGCGGCGGTTGCGCTCTTCGTCTCCCGTGTCGCACGGCTGGACGTAATAGTAGTCTGCCTCTATGCCGAAGTCATCGGCTCGGCCGTTCTCGTCGAACAGACATTTCAGCTCACTGCATCTGCGCAATCTCACTCCCGACTTCGGCGAACAGGTTATCCAGTCGATGTTGTCGGGCGGTATGTTGGTACCGTTTGTCTCCATCGCCACCTCAAAACCGGCGTCGTGCAACTTCTCAACGAACGGAGCGTCGGTCTGAAGCGTGGGTTCTCCACCAGTGAGAATCACCAGACGGGCCGGCCATTGGCTTATCTCGGCGATGATGTCCTCGTCGCTCATGAGTCGAAAATCGGCAAAGTCGGTGTCGCAGAACGGACATTTAAGGTTACATCCCGAGAATCTCACGAACACGGCAGCACGTCCGGCATTGCGTCCCTCGCCCTGAATGGAGTAGAATATGTCGTTGACTCGTTTCATGGGTCAGTCTTTTTCGTATATTGCAACGTTGCCCTCGCTCTCCTGCACCACTGCCTTGTAGCACGTGGGTATCTGCGAGACAATCCAGAACGCTATGTTCTCGGCCGTCGGATTGAACGGCAACACGCTGTTCAGGTCCTTATGATCGAGAAGGTTCATTATCTTGTTTTTCACTTCGGTGAAGTCAACCACCATTCCGTCGGCATTGAGTTCACGCGCTTTGCACATCACCTTTATCTTCCAGTTGTGGCCATGTGTGGCCGTACACTTGCTCTCATACGAAAGCGTAAGATGATGACTGGCAGATATTTCGAATGTCTTTTCTATGTAATACATTATCTTCTTATATTTCCGTTTTGTGTTTTTGTCGTATCATACCACGATATTCTTGCCGAGCACTTTGGCAAGCTGTCCACGCAGTTTGTGTACTTCCTGGTATTCCTTCATAAGCTCCCGCATGCGGTCGGCATTGTTTACAGAAGCCGTTATGTCGGTCTGCAGCTGACGGAGACGTTTGTCCAGATAGTCCATACGGAAGTCGTTGAGCAGATGTTCCACCTGATTGCGCAGATGAGTAATGCGGTCTTCCTCCTCAATCTGTAGTTCCTTCTCCGATTTCGGTTCGTCATCGGTGCTCTCTTTTGCCATGAACTGCAACTCGTCTATGCTCAGGCTGGTTGCTATCTTGCTTATCTCTATATCGTCGTGATGGATAAAATATTGTTCAGCCACGAATCCCTTGTCACCCGAATGTGCCACAGCCTCTGAAAGGATGCGGGCATACAGCGGATTGCTGAAGCTGAGTCCGTCCACTCCGAGATTGTAGTCAATGTACTGGGCGACGTTAAGGCTCACCACAGAACCGTCCTCGCTCTCCACATTGTCGTATATCACCTCCTCGCCATGACGTATCACCGCGCCTATGAGCATCTGCTCCACACCCGATACCTGTTTTGCCGTTATGCTCACCATCTCCTGTTTCTGTGCCGCGTCAGACAGACTTTCGTCACGCAGAAGGGCCGGTTTGTCCTCACGGCCACTTCTTATGAACTTGTTCATCGTGTTGATGAGCGTCGTCTCATTGATGCCGAGCTTCACCGAACAATCGTGTATGTATGTGTCGCGCAGTATCTGGTTGGACACGAGCGAGATGCTTTTCACCACCGAGTTGATGGCTTCCGAACGCTTCAGAGGGTCGGTCTGACCGTCGAGCATGAGGCTCGTCTTGAACTGAATAAAATCGGTCTGATGGTCCTCTATGTATTTTCTGAAGTCTGAAGCAGTGTGTTTGCGTGCGAAACTGTCCGGATCGTCGCCATCGGGAAGCAGCAGAACCTTGAGGTTCATGCCCTCTGAAAGAAGCATATCCGTACCGCGCATCGCAGCGTGTATACCTGCCTCGTCACCGTCGTAAAGCAATGTGATGTTCGACGTGAAGCGGTGAAGCATGTGTATCTGGTGCGTACTGAGTGCCGTACCCGAGTTGGCCACCACGTTCTCAATGCCACACTGGTGCATGGAAATGACGTCGGTGTAGCCTTCCACCATATATACACGGTCCTCCTTGGCTATCGCTTTCTTTGCCTGATATATGCCGTAAAGCTCCCGGTCCTTATGATATATCTCGCTGTCAGGCGAGTTCACGTATTTCTGATTCACTCCCTTGGTGCGCGAATCGAGCAGACGCCCGCCAAAACCGACAGTCTTTCCGCTTATGCCTACCCACGGAAAGATTACACGTCCGGCGAAACGGTCGATCAGATCGCCGCGCTCGGTCTTATAACAAAGACCCGTCTTGACAAGATAATCGGGATTGTAACCCTTTGAAACAGCTGTGGACGCAAGTGCAGAACGGTTGTTCAGGTCGAAGCCCAGGCGGAACTTCTTTATTATGTCGTCCCTGAATCCGCGGCTGCGGAAGTACTGCATGCCCACGGCCACGCCGTCCACATTGTTATGAAGGATGTCCTCGAAATAGCCTGAAGCCCATTCGTTGACAATGAACATGCTCTCGCGCTCGCTCTGCTCCTTCTTTTCCTCGTCGCTGAGTTCACGCTCGTGTATCTCGATATGATATTTTGCGGCAAGCCATCTCAATGCTTCCGGATAGGTCATCTGCTCGTGTTCCATTATGAAACTTACGGCATTACCACCCTTTCCGCATCCGAAGCAATGACATATTCCGCGTGCCGGAGACACGTGAAAAGACGGAGTCTTCTCTTCATGAAACGGGCAGAGCCCCTTGTAGTTGGCTCCGCTCTTACGCAATGTGACAAATTCGGAAACCACATCCACAATGTTCGCGGCTTCCATTATTTTCTCGACTGTAGCCCTGTCTATCATTATGATGCGAAGTTACACAATTTTTTTTATTTTCCAATGATTGTAACTGATAAAAAAGCGGGTACATCACGCGCCGTAACAAAGCCTTGGCGGGAAAGCGTTTCGCACATTCCGACCTCTTATAATAGCGGCCGTTACGACGCTACGCAGCGCGGGCAGAAGGCCCTGACGCCGCATTTCTCCCGCCCGGATTGTCATCTCAACTTGTTGCGGTTGTAATGTGGAGTGACCCGCATTGTGAAGAACAGAAGCGAGACGACACAAAGCACCGAGCCGGTGAGATAAACCATATAGAACGTGAAGTGCTGGGCTATCACTCCACCGCTCACAATGCCGATACCGATACCCACATCCCACGCCGTAAGATATGTGCTTGTGGCGGTGGCGCGCTGATTGTTGGGCGCAAGATTTATGTAGAGTGAATTCATCGCCGGGAACATTATGCCGAAGCCGGCACCGAGAAGGAACGGAACGACATAGAACATCACAGTGGCCGTGCTGATGTCTGACATGGCCACGAAACGGCACATACTCAGCGTGAAGAAAGCCGCAATGACGGGATAATAGCCCACATGAATGCACTGGGTGATATATCCCCTATCGACCTTCTTGCCCGCCACGATACGCGACGCGCCCATACCCAAAGCCATAAACGTGAAGAACAGTCCGGCAGGAGCGGTGATGTTTATCTCCTTGGCGTACATAGCGACATAGTTGGTCGTCGCTCCGTAAGGTATGGAAAGCAGGAACAACGAGATGCTCACCGGTATTCCCTTGAGCAGTATGAAGCGGTCGAGCGACAGAGTGCGCGTTGCCGGCTCTGCCGGTTTCTGTCCGGCAGCCTCCATCTCATGACGTTTTCGGAGCGATTCCGGCATGCGTGCCTTCACGGATATGGCGCAGACGAGTCCCACTATGCTGACAAGCATGCCGGTGATGAATATCTGCATGTAAGTGAAATGGTCGTGCATGAACAGTCCGGTCATAGGTCCGAGCGCCATGGCTATGTTGTTTGTCAGGCCGTAATAGCCCAGTCCCTCACCGCGACGGCTGCTCGGCATGATATCGACACACAGGGTGTTGCCGCCGACTGTCACTCCGCCGAACGCCACTCCGTGCAAGGCCCTGAGAACGATGAACCACGATATGGCCGTGGCAACGGTGTAGGCAGGAAACATGAGCACGCAGACGAAATAACAGAGTATGTATATCGGCTTACGCGGAAAACGGTCCATGAGAAATCCGGAGAACGGTCTGACGCAAAGACAGCTCACCGTGTAACAACTAAGCACGATGCCGATGATTGTCGCCTGACAGTCATACGTCTCCTTTAGATAGAACGGCAGCACCGGCACAAGGAGCCAGAAGCCGAAGAACAAGAGGAAGTTAGCCGCCAGTATGCAGATGTAACTCCGGGTAAACAATTTGTCTGTAGCCATAATCTTTCAGTTTTTACAGGACTCGATACCTTATTAATATTATAAGCCTCAGCGGAAAGACAGCGGCAACGACACGCAAGTCATTGCACGGTCAAACCGTATAAAGGCGCTAAGCGACAGCAAAGTTAAACAAAAAAAGCGTCCTACGGGAAAAAGACTGATATATTATGAAAATAAACGGGGCGTATTCCTGTATAATGAATACGCCCCGTATAAATATTCGTCGAGTATGGATTAAACCATTAAATCATACACATCAGAGATTGGCGAGCTCTATCACCTTATCAGCTGCAGCCGAAAGTGCGTCGGCGTTCTTTCCGCCTGCGGTAGCGAAATGAGGCTGTCCGCCGCCGCCACCGTTGATGAGCTTGGCAGCCTCGCGCACCATCTGTCCTGCGTTCAGGCCGTGCTCCTTCACCATATCCTCGCTCATCATTACCGTAAGCATAGGTTTGCCGTCGTCAACCGAACCGATGACACACAGCAAATTCTGCGGAACGTCCTGGCGTATCTTGAATGCCAGGTCCTTGGCATCGGATGCCTTCATGGGCATGACGGCCCTTACCACCTTCACGCCGTTCACGTCGTGTGCGTCGTCCAGAAGCTTCTGCTTGGTGCGTTCCACTGCCTCAACCCTGAAGTGCTCTATGTCTTTCTTCATTGAGTCGTGCTCCTCGATGTATTTCTCGATGACACCCTTGAGGTCCTTAGCGTTGTTGAACAGTGAGCCGATTGCCTTCAGAGTGTCCTCAATGTCGTACATGAGCTTCTCACACTCCACGCCTGTCTTTGCCTCCACACGGCGTATGCCGGCAGCCACGCTGCTCTCGCTTATTATCTTGAACATTCCGATGTGGCCGGTTGACTTGACATGGATACCACCGCAGAACTCGCAGCTCGGTCCGAAGCGAACCACACGCACCTTGTCGCCGTATTTCTCGCCGAACAGGGCAATGGCTCCGAGCTTCTTTGCCTCCTCGAACGGAGTGTCGCGATGCTCGTCGAGCGGGATGTCCTGACGTATCATGTCGTTCACGATCTGCTCAACCTTGCGCAGTTCCTCGTCGGTCACCTTCTGGAAGTGAGAGAAGTCGAAACGCAGCGTCGTATCCGACACATACGAACCCTTCTGCTCCACGTGGTCGCCCAGCACCTGCTTGAGCGCGTAGTCGAGCAAGTGTGTAGCGGTGTGGTTGGCAGCGCTGGCAGCGCGCTTGTCCGTATCGACACATGCCATGAAGTCGGCATTGACGTCCTTGGGCAGCTCCTTCACGATGTGTATGCTCTGTCCGTTCTCGCGTTTGGTGTCGATGATGTCCACAGTCTCGTTCTCGCTCACGATGACACCCTTGTCACCTACCTGTCCACCCATCTCTCCGTAGAACGGAGTGTTGTCGAACACGAGTTCGTAGAAGGTGTTTTTCTTCTGCGTAACCTTGCGGTAGCGCAGTATGTGACATTCATATTCGGTGTAGTCGTAGCCCACAAACTGCTGCTCGCCCTCCTTGAGCACAACCCAGTCGCTGTTCTCCACAACGGCGGCGTTGCGTGCACGGGCCTTCTGTTTCTGCATTTCCTCGTCAAACTGCTGCTCATCCACGGTGAAACCATTCTCACGACAGATGAGCTCTGTCAGGTCGAGCGGGAATCCGTAAGTATCGAACAGGCGGAAAGCCTGAACGCCGTCGAGCTGTGTCTTGCCCTGAGCCTTCAGCTCTTCCATGGCGCTGTTGAGCAGGTTTATACCCTTTTCGAGAGTGCGGAGGAACGAGTCTTCCTCTTCCTTCATCACACGTCCGATGAGCTCGCGCTGTGCAGGAAGTTCCGGATAGGCCTCTCCCATCTCCTGTATGAATACAGGCATGAGCTTGTAGAGGAACGCTTCTTTCTGTCCGAGGAACGTGTAGGCATAGCGTACTGCACGGCGCAGGATGCGGCGGATGACATATCCGGCCTTGGCATTGCTCGGCAGCTGACCGTCGGCGATGGAGAACGCCACGGCGCGCAAGTGGTCGGCGCATACGCGCATGGCCACGTCGGTCTCCTCTTTCTCACCGTATTTCAGTCCGGTGATGTGCTCTATCTCTTTTATTATCGGCTGGAACACGTCAGTGTCGTAGTTTGAGTGCTTGCCCTGCAGCGCGCGTACGAGACGCTCGAAGCCCATACCGGTATCTATGACGTGCATAGGCAGCGGTTCGAGCGAGCCGTCGGCCTTGCGGTTGAACTGCATGAAGACGATGTTCCAGATCTCGATAACCTGCGGGTCGTCCTTGTTCACGAGCTCGCGTCCGGGCACTTTGGCCTTCTCCTCAGGCGTACGCGAGTCGAGGTGTATCTCAGAGCACGGACCGCAAGGACCCGTATCGCCCATCTCCCAGAAGTTGTCGTGCTTGTTTCCGTTTATAATGTGGTCGGCAGGCACGTGCTTTGCCCAGAAACGTGCAGCCTCCTCGTCGCGTGCTATGCCTTCCTCAGGCGAGCCTTCGAACACTGTCACGTAAAGATCTTCGGGCGCAAGATGCAGCACATCAACGAGATATTCCCACGCATAGTCTATGGCTCCCTCCTTGAAATAATCGCCGAAGCTCCAGTTGCCGAGCATCTCGAACATTGTGTGATGGTATGTGTCGTGTCCCACTTCTTCAAGGTCGTTGTGCTTGCCACTCACGCGAAGACACTTCTGCGAGTCGGCACGGCGGCGCGGTTCAGGGTCGCGCGTTCCGAGAATGATGTCCTTCCATTGGTTCATTCCGGCATTGGTAAACATCAGCGTTGGGTCATCTTTTATCACCATCGGTGCTGACGGCACGATGGTATGTCCCTTCGACTCGAAAAACTTTTTGTACGAGTCGCGGATTTCGTTAGCTGTCATCATGTTATGTTTTTTTTTTTAATTTTCCAATTCCTTACAAAAAGTTTTGCAAAGATACTTCCTTTTGATTATTTTTGCAAATAAATTAATCATTGTTTAATAAAAATACGCTGTCCATGGCATTAAATACGAATAAGAATCTTAAGTTGTATTACTCCATTAAAGAGGTGGCACAGATGATAGGTGTGAGAGAGTGCACCCTGCGCTATTGGGAAACGGAGTTCCCGCATCTGAAGCCCAAGACCACAGGACAGAAAGTGAGACAATACACCGAGAAGGACATTGAACAGATAAAACTGATATACAATCTGGTGAAGGTGCGCGGATTCAAGATTGCTGCCGCAAGAAAGATGATAAACCAGAACCGCACCGGAGCCGACAAGAGCGCCGATGTGCTCGACACGCTCATATCTGTGCGCGACCAGTTAATGGACCTGAAGAAACAGATAGACGGACTTATATAATAAAAAACGACAGACAATACCCTATGGAAGGCGACAGAACACTCTGCCGCCTTTTTGTTTCGACTTGCTGAAACAGGCTTGGCGGCGCGACTCCGGCACATACTGACGGCGGGAAAACGGTTTTATGGAAACACTGCTGTGGATTGGCCTCAGTGGACTACTGCGGCATCGGGCGCAAATCAGCGTTGTTTTCTTATGATGAAACGGAATGATATTGGCGACATTAAAATTAGGTTCATCCCATATTTTTGTTTTTTCCCTTTGATGAAAGTAAATAATATGAATGATTTTCAAATTAATTTTATTCCCTACCCATATTGCTTCCTTATATAGAAAGGAAATGATATGCGTGGCTGTCAAATCAATTTACTCTCCTATCCATGTCGTTTCCTTATGACAAAATGAAACGATACGAGTTATTTTCAAATTGATTTTATTTCCTTCCCGTGTCACTTTCTTATATAGAAAAGAAACATTTTGTGCCACTTTTAGATTGTAAGCGGTTTTTGATTTTTCCGCCTCGGTTTCCTGATATACCCCGAAAAATAAGCGCGTATTTACAATCAGACTTTCCTTCGGGCGCAAATACGCGAAACATAAGCGGTTTGTGCAAATTATTGAATGTCAATAACTTATATTTAAGGGGTATTTCTTCGCATTGCAAAAAGCACCATTTCGGCTTGCAATAAAGCCCATTTCGGAGGCTGAAAAGCACCATATCGCACCCTGAAATGGGCTTTATCGGACTGCGAAACGGGCAATATCGGAAAGCGGAACGGACTTTTCCGGACTACGTTATGGGGTATATCAAAATGCGGTATTATACTGAATGTCGTTTATTATGTTAGTTTTAACATTCATGTACACCTCTTTTGCGAAAATATTTTGTCAAAATAAAATCAAGAAAAATCGTAAGTACGTCACCCGATTTTTCGTTGAAAACGCCCACATCAGAAGTGAAAAACGATGCGTGATTATTTATCCTGTGAAATAATATTGTTTATCGTGTGAAATAATAAAACCCCACAGCCCCGGCGATGATACGACATAAATAGGGAAAATCCTAACCGATGATAGGGATTTTCCCTTTCCGGTGCAGATTATTATTAGTAAATTCGTAGCGTTAATAATAATGTCTGACTATCAAAACAAAAGTCCTATGAAGAAATACATACTGCCAATCATTCTGCTGATGTCTTTCTTCTGCACATACGCATCAGCCCAAAGCGACACCGGCGACGTGGCGCCGGCCGACATATACCGACACGTTGACATAGCTCCCGTGTTCCCGGGAAGCGTTGAAGAGGGACTGCCGATGTACGTGGCAAAAAACTTTCACTACCCCGCCGCGGCATGGCGAACGGCATTCGTGCCCGCAGTGCCGGTGAGCTTCGTGATACGTGCCGACGGCACAACAAGCAACGTGAAGATACTGCGCGACGTGCATCCGTTGCTGGCAAAGGAGATTGAGCGGCTCATTCTCAACATGCCGCGCTGGTATCCTGCCTATCTCAACAACAAGCCTGCCAACACCGAGTTCAGATACACCCTGCAACTCGTCGATCCTTATCTCAACCTGCCCTACCACGTAGTGCCGCTCATCGACAAGACAAGAAAATACAACGACTTCTCACGCAAGTATAACACGGGCATGAAAGAGCGTGAGCTGAAGGAGGCCATGGACGAGATAGAGCAGATTACGTCTGTAACGCCGCTGCACGCGCCGAGCACCATAGCCATGACGCGGTTGTGGCTGACCGACAAGAACTATCATCAGGCCACCATACTCGCAAAGACGGCGCTGAAGGAATACGGCTCGCTGAATCTGTATAAACATGACAAGAAGAAGTCGGGACACGACTATCCGCGGCCGGGATATAACGGAAAGAACGAGATAGCGCTCGCCCTGCAGAGGGCTCTGGCGTGCGACGAGGCAGGGCTGAAGGGCATGGCGCACTCGGCTTACACGGACTTGATAAGCCTGCTCGACGAGAAGATAAGGACAAAGGACATAGCCGTGCCGCTCGTAGGAACCAGCGAGGAATATCACATAGAGGAACTCATAAAGCGGCTCACCTACCGGCAGATGAAGGAACTGACGTCTGACGAGGAGCAGATGAGACAGATGACATACGACGACTGGAAGCCATTGAGATATGCCGTGAAGTATGACGACGTGAACAAAGCCATGGACTATCTCATAGCCAAGGGCGTGATAATGAGCGCAAAGGTGCTGGGCACACACAGCAAGATAAAGGAACTGAGGCGCGAGATAGCCATGGGACGGCTCAATAAGTCGGACACGCTCCACCTATACGAGCTGAAAGCCATGGCGATAGGGCTGCGCGACGGGCGGCAGGCGGAGACCGACTATCTCAAAGAGATTGCCTCCGTAGGCAGCAACCGTCTGCAACAGCTTGCCGGAAGACTGACCGAGGCCGTGAATCAACTGCCCAAGGGCGACAGCGAACGGCGCAAGGCGGTGCACAGCATAGCCTGTATGGCTCCGCTGAACGATGCGTCGCTGAGCAGGAAGGAGAACAAGGACGCGGCCTCTGAGTTCTATCATTACCGCGAGACAATGTGCGACACGTATCCTCTGGACTGGCTGTTCAGCGACACAGGTTATTGACACGGACTGGAAAAAGCACTTCAGCAGAAGTGCCGGAGGCATGGACGTGGATGTAGGGAATACTTGCTGTCAGATAAACCTATTCGGGTTTGATAATCATACAGCGGGAGATGATTATTTATACATCATAAATATGGCTTTATATCTTTTAAATATTATTACTTTGAAGAATAAAACCTATGTCGTATCTTTGCAAATGATATGCTGCGTCTGGCAAGACACGGACAGGCTGTAATTGCCTCACTTGCCACATCTTCACGAACGGGACGCACGGCGTATCATGATTATTTAATCACAAAAACAAGGAAAGATGAAAAAGATATTCATGACTCTGGCACTTGCCGCGACAATGGCGGCAGCACCGTTCTGCAATACATGTGCGCAGAATCTCGCAGCACAGGACGACGATGCCAAATATGCTACCGAACTGCTCGAGACAGGTGCAAAGGCACCCGACTTCAGTCTGAAGACTCCGGAGGGCAAGACCGTCAAGCTTAGCGACTTCCACGGCAAGTATGTGGTGCTCGATTTCTGGGCTTCATGGTGCCCCGACTGCATAAAGGACATACCTAACATGAAGCGTATGTACGAGACCTACAAGGACCGCGGCATTGTTTTTCTGGGCGTATCGTTCGACGACAACAAGGACAACTGGACCGCCATGATAAAGAAGCAGGGCATAAAATACACGCAGGTGAGTGAACTGAAGAAGTGGAAGACCACCGAGGTGTCGAAAGCTTACAAAATAAACTGGATTCCGACGCTCTATCTCATCGACAAGGAAGGTAAGGTTGTGCTGGGCACAGTGATGTCGGAGAAGATGGAAAAGGCGCTCGGACAGCTGTCGCCCGTATGCGAATGACGACAACCGATGACGCCTACGACAGAACAGATTGCCACATGGTTCGACACGTTCAACCGTGACTACTTCGCCGGAAGCATGCCCCGCCCGCGACTGTCGCTGGGACATTCGCGCACAAGGCTCGGCTCAATGGCATGCAGGCGCAGGCGGACTTTGCTGGGATGGAAAAACTCTGACTTCGCCATACGTCTGAGCACATACTACGACTGCACCGAACGCGAGTTGCAGACTGTGCTGCTGCACGAGATGATACATCTGTACATAGCGTGGAAAGGCATACGCGACGACGCGCCACACGGACGTGTGTTCCGCCGGATGATGGACGAACTGAACACACGCTACGGATGGAACATCACCGTATCAACGTCAATGCGCGGCCGACAGACCACCACACCGCGCGACAGCAACCGCCAAAGACTCGTGCTGGCATTGGAGAACAGCCGCGGCGAATGTTTTCTGTCGGTGGTAAATCCGCGCTATGCCGTGAGACTGAAAGCACAACTCGGGCGCGCTATCGACGTAAAACCGCGCGCCTGGTTTGTGAGCACCGACCCGTTCTTCGCCGACTTCACCACCGTACGCTCGCTTAGGGCACGCCGCGTAACGCGCACCATATTCGAGGAAAAGATAGCAGGCGGCAAGGCGATTGCAGTATAAACAGCAGCCATCATTATTTTATTCTCAGATTAATGATGTAATCGTCATATAGGTGTAATAATAATCTGGTGCTCAGATATTCTATCAAAAACAATAATGTGCAGCCGGAATAAAAAACGTTATTTCCGACTGCACATTATGCTATACAAAGAACACATCTTCAACTTCTGACTTACCGTCAATCCCAAAGATGCAGTTTTCCGTCATCAGGCACTTCCGGCACAGGCTTGGGACGTCCATACAACACCCGCTCCACATACTCCAAGTACCGCTTTCTGAAATTCTCCATTGAGCCAAACGCCTTCTCTATCATCTCGGAAAACGTCCACGTGTCAGGCCCGAAATCTGTACGTCCATATTCATAATGCCCGTTACGTTTAACGCCGAAATATTGATAAATTTTTTCAAAGTCACCATCGTCGTCCATAATCCTTACTATAAATATGCTGTCTGTATTGCACAAGAGTCTACGCTGTACGCTTAACGCTCTATTAACACTGTCCATTGCGGCATCATCCAACGAACTATTTTGGCAATACTGAAATTCCAAAACCGAAAATTCCTGCCCTCGGATATTTGACCATACAAAAGCTGTGTCTTGTCCTGGTACATTATCTTTTAAAATGTAAATATCCATTGTCTCAGCCGGCGTTATAAAGGAAGCCTCAATCTCCAGTTCGAATCGTTCCCACTTCTCCTTATGCCAGCACACTATCGGTATTTTCTTATACAGGTTGTATAAGTCTTTCGCAATGAATAATTGCGCGAAGCAATCAGCAGAAAAAAACAAACCGATCAATGCGGTTAAAAAGACAGATAATAAACGTACGGTCATAGATTTTTCCATATCATTATATAAATCAAAAACATCCAGAATAATCCAGTATGTTAATACAAAATCATAATGTTTAAGTCTGCAACAAATTTACAAAAAAGAAAAAGAAAACACACAAAGCCGTGTAATAAAATTTTATAAATACAGGATTTAACACATTATGCTAACCCATTCGGAAAAGACAGAAAATAACTGCACAAAACATCATAAATGCGCATCCACGGTGGCGTTTTGCACTTTTTTAAAGCCTTTAATTTTGATGATTATCAAAAACTTATTACTTTTGCAGCTGTTTGAGGCGTCGCTACGATGCCTGAAGGTGTTATGTGCCTGCTGACCATACACACCTGTCAAGAGACAGTTTAGACCACGACGACCTTGGACTAAATCAGTTTTGCCGACAGCAAATCGTTATTCAGCAAGACTATCGGTCATAATATGTTCTGAAAAATACATTCACGCTGCCGTGACATAAACCTCTCCCGACACATCGAATTAACAATTTATTAATACTATATTATGAGCTTGAAAATTGTTGTACTTGCCAAACAAGTACCCGACACGAGAAACGTGGGCAAGGATGCCATGACTGCCGAAGGAACAGTCAACCGTGCGGCGCTGCCTGCAATCTTCAATCCGGAGGACCTGAACGCCCTTGAGCAGGCTCTGCGTCTGAAAGAGCAGAACCCGGGTTCTACCGTAGGAATACTGACCATGGGTCCTCCCCGCGCTGCTGAAATCATACGCCAGGGACTCTATCGCGGAGCTGATACAGGCTGGTTGCTTACCGACCGTCTGTTTGCCGGAGCCGACACACTTGCTACATCTTATGCCCTCGCAACGGCAATAAAGAAAATCGGCGGTGTGGACATCGTAATCGGCGGACGCCAGGCTATCGATGGTGATACCGCACAGGTAGGTCCGCAGGTGGCACAGAAGCTGGGACTCTCACAGGTAACATACGCTGAGGAAATACTGAAATGCGAAGACGGAAAACTCACAATACGCCGCCACATCGACGGAGGTGTTGAGACTGTAGAGGCTCCGATGCCACTCGTCATCACAGTGACGGGAAGTGCAGACCCGTGCCGTCCGTGCAACGCAAAACTGATGATGAAATACAAACGCGCGACAGCGCCGATGGAACGTACCGCCGACAACAAATACAACTATCTGTATGAGGAGCGGCCTTATCTCACTCTGAACCAATGGTCGGTGGCCGACGTTGACGGCGATCCGGCTCAATGCGGACTCAGCGGCTCGCCTACAAAGGTGAAGGCCGTTAAGAACATTGTGTTCCAGGCTAAGGAAAGCAAAACACTGAGCAGCAGCGACACCGACATCGAAGGACTGGTGAAGGAACTGCTGGAAGAGAAAATTATAGGATAAAATTCATCCAAAGCAGTAAAAAATAAAAGCTGCGCGGCATACGGAAACATCCGAAGCGCCGGATGCGCAGCTCAAAAGACAAAAAAGAATATATGAACAACGTATTTGTATATTGCGAGATAGAAGGCACTACAGTAGCCGAAGTATCTCAGGAATTGCTTACCAAAGGCCGTAAGCTGGCCAACAAGCTCGGTGTGGAGCTCCACGCTGTAGTAGCTGGAACCGGCATCAAAGGCGAAGTGGAGAAGCAGATTCTGCCCTACGGTGTTGACAAGCTCTTCGTTTTCGACGCCGAAGGTCTGTTCCCGTACACATCAGCACCTCATACAGACATCCTGGTGAACCTCTTCAAGGAGGAGAAACCGCAGATAGCGCTCATGGGCGCAACCGTAATAGGCCGCGACCTCGGCCCGAGAGTTTCATCATCTCTTACAAGCGGACTGACAGCAGACTGCACACAGCTCGAGATAGGCGACTACGACGGCAAGGTGAAGGAGAACGGTGAGATGGTGAGCAAGCACTATGACAACCTGCTCTATCAGATCCGTCCGGCATTCGGAGGCAACATCGTGGCAACCATCGTCAACCCTGACCACCGTCCACAGATGGCTACCGTGCGCAGCGGAGTGATGCAGAAGGCTCTCTACGAGGGCAAAGCAAAAGAAGAAGTGGTTTATCCGGACGTAGCAAAATATGTTTCGCCGGAGGCATTCGTAGTGAAAGTGCTCGACCGTCACGTTGAAGCTGCAAAGCACAACCTCAAGGGTGCGCCCATCGTTGTGGCAGGAGGCTACGGCGTAGGAAGCAAAGAGAACTTCGACATGCTCTTCAAACTGGCAAAGGAACTCCACGGTGAGGTTGGCGCAAGCCGTGCCGCTGTGGACGCAGGATGGATAGACCACGACCGCCAGATAGGTCAGACCGGTGTGACAGTACACCCGAAAGTGTATATCGCATGCGGTATCTCAGGACAGATTCAGCACATCGCCGGCATGCAGGACTCAGGCATCATCATATCAATCAACAGCGATCCTGACGCTCCTATCAACAAGATTGCCGACTACGTGATCAACGGCACCGTTGAGGAAGTCGTTCCTAAATTAATCAAATATTACAAACAGAACAGCAAGTAAACAAAATGGCTAATTATTATACAGATCATCCTGAGTTCGAGTTTTATCTCAATCATCCTGAGATGAAGCGTGTTGTCGAGCTCAAGGAGCGCAACTTCGAAGACAAGGACAAGTATGAGGACGCTCCGGTTGACTTCGAGGATGCCATCGAGAACTACAAGAACGTGCTCGAGATAACAGGCGACATCGCAGCTAACATTATCGAACCAAACAGCGAGGCCGTTGACCTCGAAGGACCACACCTCGTTGACGGACGCATGCACTACGCATCGAAGACTTACGAGAACCTCGACGCCACACGCAAGGCAGGTCTGTGGGGCATCTCAATGCCGCGTCGTTACGGCGGTCTGAACATGCCTATCACTCCCTATTCAATGGCTTCTGAGATAATCTCTTCCGCCGATGCAGGATTCCAGAACATCTGGTCGCTGCAGGATTGTATCGAGACTCTCTATGAGTTCGGCAGCGAGGAGCAGCGCCAGAAATACATTCCGCGCGTCTGTGCAGGCGAGACCATGAGTATGGACCTCACCGAACCGGACGCAGGTTCCGACCTTCAGCGCGTAATGCTCAAGGCTACATACAGCGAGAAAGACGGATGCTGGCTGCTCAACGGTGTGAAACGATTCATCACCAACGGCGACTCTGACATCCACCTCGTGCTCGCACGTTCGGAGGAAGGCACACACGACGGTCGCGGACTGTCAATGTTCATCTACGACAAGAACCAGGGCGGCGTCACAGTGCGCCACATAGAGAACAAGCTGGGTATCCATGGCTCACCTACATGCGAGCTTGTTTACAAGAACGCCAAGGCCGAGCTCTGCGGAAGCACACGTCTGGGTCTTATCAAATATGTGATGGCTCTGATGAACGGAGCACGTCTGGGCATCGCCGCTCAGTCTGTCGGTGTAAGCCAGGCTGCATACAACGAGGCTCTCGCATACGCTAAGGAGCGCAAGCAGTTTGACACTCACATCATCGACTTCCCGGCTGTTTACGACATGCTCTCACGCATGAAGGCTAAGCTCGACGCCGGCCGCAGCATACTGTATCAGACAGCAAGATACGTCGATATATACAAAGCTCTCGAGGACATAGCACGCGACCGCAAGCTCACAGCCGAAGAGCGCCAGGAGCAGAAGAAGTATGCACGCCTTGCCGACGCATTCACTCCGCTGGCAAAGGGTATGAACTCTGAGTACGCCAACCAGAACGCATACGACGCAATACAGGTACACGGCGGTTCAGGATTCATCATGGAGTACAAGAGCCAGCGTCTTTACCGCGACGCACGCATCTTCTCTATCTACGAAGGAACTACACAGCTGCAGGTGGTTGCCGCAATACGCTACATCACCAACGGCACTTACATGGGTATGATAAAGGACATGCTGGAGCACGAGGTTGCCGACAGTCTGAAAGCACTCAAGGTTCGTGTGGCTCTCATGGCAGAGAAGCTGGAAGACGCTGTGAACGCCGTGAAGGAAGCAGGAAACCAGGAGATGCAGGACTTCGTGGCACGCCGTCTGTACGAAATGACAGCCGACACCATCATGTCACTGCTCATCCTCGACGACGCCACACGCTCACAGGAACTCTTCGAGAAGAGCGCCAACGTATATGTACGCTATGCAGAGGCTGAGGTGAACGCTCACCACGCATTCATCAAGAGTCTGCGTCCGGAGGATCTCGAATACTATCGTCAGGCAGAAAAAGAGGCTGAGGCCGCTGAATAAGTCTGAACCGATATACAAAAAAGAGCCGCTTTCCTCATTCTATCGGGAAAGCGGCTCTTTTATTTTATATTTCCGGCTCTCCAAATAAACACGTCCCGTACCTTCCCCCACATCCGACATCAGCCTTTTTCAAGGAAACTCACACGACAAACTTACGATTTTTCTTGACATAATTTTGACAAAATATTTTCGCGAAAGAGATGTAAATGGATGTTAAATCATACTTAATATAGGGCGTTTCAACCATTACCGCATTTTGATATACCCAATAACATAGTCCGAAAACGTTCGTTCCGCTTTCTGATATTGCCCATTTCGCAGTACGATAAAGCCCATTTTAGGGTGTGATATGGTGCTTTTCGGCCTCCAATATGGGCCATTTTGCAAGACGAAATGGTGCTTTTTGTAATACGAAAAAAATGCCCTTAAATATAAACTATTGATATTCAATACATTACGAAAGCCTCTTATATTTCGCGTATTTGCGCCCGAAGGAAAGTCAGTCCGCAAATACTCGATTATTTTTCGGGGTAGAACCGGAAACTGAGGAGGAAAAATCAAAAACTGCTTTCAAATTGAAAGTAGCTTGTATTATTTCCTTTCAACAGAAAATTACAACACTAACTTGAACGAAAATGAATTTAACAGCCGCCCATATCATTTCCTTTCAACAGAAGAATGCAGCGCTGATTAGGAAAGAAATGAATTTGAAAGCTACACATATCGCTTCTTTTCAACAGAAGGAAACTACATTGATTTGAGATGAAATTAATTTAGGAACAACTTATATCATTTCCTTTCAACAGAAGAATACAACACTAACTTAAAAGAAAATTAATTTAAAAGCAAATCTTATCACTTCCTTTCAACAGAAAGAAATAGCGTTAATTTAGAAGGAAACGAATTTGAAAACACACCATACCGCTCCATTTCCACACAAAAAAACAGCGCCGAGTTGGTAATGAATGTGCAATTTCCCATTCAAACCAACTCGGCGCTGAATTTCTACTGAGTCGATATAGCCTGATGACAATAAGCCTGCGACGTGACGTCACACGCCATTATGTCCTACTACCGTTTTTCTTCCTCTGCCTTCTGCTTTTTCAACATCTCGGCCTCGGCAAGCATATCCGTACCAAGATGCGTCACGCGCTCACGCTCAAGACGCTCCCTCACCTCTTTAGGTTTGGTGGCATAGACAATCATCCTTATCGAATCGTCGTAGGTGACATAGTTCCACAGCCAGTTGAGAAGCACCATGAGCTTGTTGCGTATGCCGAGTATCGAGCGCAGATGGACAACGAGCCACAACACCCACGCAAAGAAACCTTGCGAATGGAACTTGCCTATCTCTGCCACAGCCTTGTTTCTTCCCACCGTTGCCATCGACCCGAGGTTATTATATACGAACGGAGTCAGAGACGAATCGTCGCCCGCCGCAATCTTCCTTATGTTGTGCGCGAGGTTCTTCGCCTGCTGTATGGCAACCTGCGCGAGCTGCGGATGACCTTTAGGATAAGCCGGATCGGTGGTCTGAAGACACTGATCGCCGATGGCGAACACGCCGTCCATGCCCTTCACACGGTTATACTCGTCCACTATGATGCGCTGTCCGCGTCCGAGATGATCACCTTCCATTCCGGTGATGGTGTTGGCCCTGACACCCGACACCCAGATGAACGTACGGGTAGGTATCTCCGATCCGTCTTTCATCACAACCTTATGGTCGTGGTAGTCGGACACCATCTTGCCCAGACGAACCTCAACGCCCATGCTCTCGAGAAACTCCTTAGCCTTCTGCGACGAGTCTTGCGACATGCCGGCAAGCAGTCGGTCGCCTGCCTCTATCAGATAGATGTGCATCAGCGACGCGTCCATGTCAGGATAGTCGTAAGGCAACACGTAGCGTTTCATCTGCGACAGAGCGCCCGCAATCTCCACGCCCGTGGCACCGCCACCCACAATCACCACGTTGAGCAGCTCCTGACGCTCCTCCTCAGTGGCGCAGGTCAGCGCACGCTCCAGATTGCTCAGCAGGGCGTTGCGCAGTCCCATAGCCTCGGCAACGGTCTTCATAGGCATGGCCTCATCGGCTATATTGCTGTTTCCGAAGAAGTTGCTCGTCGTGCCGGCGGCAAAGACAAGATAGTCATACTCCATCTTTCCGATTGACGTCTGGATGATTTTCTTGTCGGGGAACACCGCGCGCACCTCAGCCATACGGAAATAGAAGTCGTCCTTACCGCGGAATATCTTTCTGAAAGGGAAAGAAATCTGTCCCGGTTCTATACCTGCCGAGGCAACCTGATATATCAACGGCGGAAACTGATGATAGTTGTTCTTATCCACCAGAACCACCTGCAGGTCTGAATTGCGAAGCTCCGTTGCAAGCCGGAGTCCTCCGAATCCACCACCGACAATCACAATACGTTTCTTTCCATTTCTCTTAATATTGACACTCATAGCTATTGATTATTTAGTTTACCGGTTATGATGATTGCACATGAATGTGCACACGTCCTTTTTATGTTTGCAAAGACAGGGAGTGGTTAGTGCACAGACAAGACAGAGAAAACATTGTTTTTTCTGTTTGGCTTTGCCGAACCGAATCCTATCTTATGCAAAGATAAGGATAAAATATTGTTTCCATATAATAAAAAGGTGAAAAATTCAACCTTACCACTCATCCGGAGCCGATTGCCACTATGTATTCCAATATGTGATAAAATATTCGTCATCTCTGTAGTTTTTTGTATTACCTTTGCGTCTAACTTGCAGTAATGTTCAAATCAATAATAAATGGAAATATCTGAAAAGGAATTCGAACGTATTGTCAGGCAGAACAAAAGCACCATATACACCGTGTGCTATATGTTCGCAGACAATGCCAACGACGCCGACGACCTGTTCCAGGAGGTGCTGCTCAACATATGGAACGGACTCGGAAAGTTCAGGCAGTCGAGCGACATATCTACGTGGATATGGCGTGTAAGCCTCAATACCTGCATAAGCAGCGACCGGAAACGCAAGCGAAGACACACCGTCAGGCTCACAATGGAGGCCAACCTGTATGAGGACAACGACGACGACACACGACAGATACGTATGTTGCGCGACCGCATACATCGTCTTAAACCTTTCGACCGCGCCATAGTGCTGCTGTGGCTCGAGAATCTCAGCTATGAGGAAATAGGCGACATAGTGGGTATCACGGCTAAGAACGTGTCGGTGAGACTGTTCCGCATACGTCAGGAACTGAAACAAATGTCCAACAACTAAAACTGCAAGAAGATGGAAAACAACAACGAACTGGAAATGATGCGCGCACAAGTGGCACTGCTCAAGGAGAAGCTCGACAATGAGCAGTTGGTGAGCGAGAAGCTGCTGCGCTCCATAATAAAGAAGACTGTCAGAAGACTGACATTCGAACGCATGTGGTCTCTGCCTTTCATCCTGATTTTCATACCATGGATAATATATGTGCTCGTAACGGAAATAAAGCTATCGATGGTCTTCGCCATAGTCTTCGGACTGTACATGATAGCCGCGACGATATACACATTCTATTCGCAACGCGGACTGAACAACAAGACGGTGGGAACAGACAGGCTTGTGGATACGGGCCGCAGACTGATACGTCTGAAACGCCTTAACGCCAGATGGCTGCGCATAAGCATCCCTGTCTCGGTGATAATTTTGGCATGGATGTTTCTCGAAGTGGATCCCGATGCGCCATACGGCGTCCCGTTCTATCGAGGTGCAAGCTTTGGTTTAGCCGTGGGAGCGGTCTTTGGTACTATAAGATATGTGAAAAGACGGCGCGAACTGAAGGATTGTATTCGTCAGATAGAGGACCTTACGGGTGAGAAACTCGACTGAACGCGCCCGTCAGATCGACATGACAAACAATAAACCACCGGCCCGCAGCGACATCAGTGTCATGCTGCGGGCCGGTGGTTTATCATATTCCATACGCCGTATATCTGTTGCTTATCCGTAATGTGAGCCATGGCTCAGATGCGCTGATATATCTTCAGGCCGAAATCATCCACAATGGCGTAGATGTATTCCATTATTTCGGCGAGATGATGCTCATAGGGTTTCCAGTCCTTCTGCTTCAGGAAGAAGTAGAACTCTATGGGCAGACCGGTGCTTGTGGCCTCGAGCTGGCGCACGAAGAACATCATTTCGCTGTTCACATCGTCGCGCGCGGCTATCCAACGCTCGACATACCGGCGGAAGAGAGTCATGTTTACTACGTTGCCTTTCATCTCTGTCGCCTTCATGCCATACTTCTCCGTGAGCCTCTCTTTCATCTGGTCGTCGGCCAGGCGCACGCTGCGGAAGTCGAAATAAACCATGCGCTTCACCCTTCGTCCTCCTCCGCTGCGCATCGACATCCAGTTCTGGAACGAGCCGTCAACAAGCGTGAGCGGCGAGACGGTGAGTATGGTGTTGTCGAAGTTGCGCACCTTCACCGTGGTGAGCGTTATGTCTTCCACTATGCCGTTCACCTCTGTCTTGGGCACTGTTATCCAGTCGCCCTTGTGAAGCATGTCGTTGCTCGTGAGCCTCACGCCCGCCACGAGTCCCGTGATGGTGTCCTTGAACACGAGCATGAGTATTGCCGACGTGGCACCGAGACCGGCAAGGAGCGTCAGCGGACTGCGTCCTATCACCACGGCAACCATGACAATGACCGAGATAAATATCACTCCTATCTTCAGCACACCGCAGAAGGTGTGGAAATACTGCTGCAAGGCCGTGCGGCGTTCGCCCTCGAAGCCCTTGAACGAGTCGATGAAGGCTATGCCGAGACGCATGGACATGAGCACCACATAGAACGCCGTGACACGCGAAAGGACCTCAGGCACTGTGTGATAGACAGCGAACACGTCGGGAAGGAACATCCAGACAAACAGTCCCGGCACTATGTGCGAGGCGGCGCGGAGCGTACCTTCGTTCAGCAGAATGTCGTCCCACTCCACCACTGTCTTCTCTGCTATGCGCACCATGAGCGGCACTATGAGCTTATGACACAAGAGATAGATGAGACACGCCACTCCGAGTATGATCAGAGCAAGAGCCATGCGGCTCGTGAACGTGAGCATGGATCCTGTCAGTCCGGTCTGTCCGAAGAGCTGTTCTGCCTGTATTACAATGTCGTTCATGAGGATATGTATATGTTCGTTACATCAAGGCTGGCACAACACCATGCACACATGATCCTGAAAAGCGCGCGCGTCGCGGCTGCGCTTGACGCCCTGGTTTATTATGGAGAAAGCCAGACGATGGCCGTTTGGCGCCGTACAGTAGCCTGCAAGACTGCTCACGCCTGTCACAGAACCTGTCTTGGCATAGACATTTCCGCGTGTGAAAGTGCCGTGCATACGGTTTTTCAAGGTGCCGTCAACACCTGCCTGCGGCAGCGAAGGGTGCAGATGGAGATAGATATTGTTGTTCATGAAAGCATAGCGCAGCAGTTTCACCTGAAGCTCCGCCGTGACATAGTTGTATAGTGACAGTCCCGAGCCGTCGGCAAAATAATACTGCGACGGATCGAGTCCCACCTTTGTGACCAGCCGGTTGATTACAGCCCGGGCGCTGCGTGCCGATGCCGGATGGTTGCCTGTGCTGGCTGCAATCTGATAGAACATCGACTCGGCATAGAGGTTGTCGCTCTCCTTCATCATGTTCATCAGTATCTGGTCCATCGTGTGGAAGCGGCGGCAGATGCAGAAGGCGTCGCCCGGCTTCATGGCCTCAGACACAGTACCCTCGACAACGATGCCATACTTTTGCAGCTCGTCGGCAAAACGCTGCATGAAATTGTCCTTACGGCTTATGAGCAACGGCGAGAGCACTGGATTGTCGTCGTCCCAGCACCAGCCCTTACCCAGACGTGCGGTGTCCTTCATTGTCTTGTCGGCATAGAGATTGCCGCGTATCGTATCGACGCCCATCTTGTGAATGCTCTCCACGAAGGCGCGCAGGTCGTCGGAATTGAAGCGTGGATCGAATCCGCCCACGCAATAGACATTGCCTCGCAACACGCCGTCGGACACCTGTCCGGTGTAGCACAGCTCGGTCTTGAACTGATAGCTACCGCCCAACTTGTCGATGGCGGTGATGGCGGTGATGAGCTTCATGGTTGAAGCGGGGCGCAGACGCTGGCGCTCGTTGTGGCGGAAGATAACCGAATCGGCGTCAAGGTCGTAAACCATCATGCCCACCTGCGATGTCGAGAACATGTGCGAGTCGAGCAGCGATGCCAACGATGCCTGCACCGACTGGGGCCAAGGCAGCGACGGCACGGAGACCGAAGCAGTGTCGGACACGGCATTCAGGGTGTCGAGATGCAGGGTGTCGGATGCGCCCGCGGCGTACTCGTCATCGTCTTCTATTATTTCCTGAGCATGAACCGGCGTGAACAACAACACCGGAATAAGAAGCAAATACAACAATCGTTTCATTATTTTCTATCAATAAGACTGCACACGACACGGAGCCGTGCGCATCATGAAAAACACTTCAACTTACCATGCACCTTACGTGCGGCTGCGACTATTCGCCATCAGCGTCGGTATCATCGGCGACAGAGGCCGAAGCCATCCGCCGTTCTATCTCTCTTATAAAACCGTCCTCGTTGTCGGGCTGCACCGACACCACGTGTCCGTCGCCCCACTCCACGGCAATATACGGTTTCAGAAGCAGTCGTCCCTCCACGCGTTTCACCTCACGTATCTCCGACAAGGGCACCACGATGCGGCGCGACAGCCGTCCGCCGTCTATCACCAGGCGCTTGTCTGAGGTGAGAAGATACACCGTGTGCACAGCACGCTCAACGGTAAGCGCGGCAAGCACTATCATGGCCAACCCCACCACACCCGACAACAGATTGTGGTGCATGAGCGCCCACAGACCGATGAGCGCGAAGACCATAATCGTAACAATGTCGATATAAAACACATGTTTGTGAAAAATCCTGTCCATAAGAGCATCGACTTACTGACACGCGCACCGAACCATATGCAGTGAAACCGGCACAGACGCAGCCCGAAAGCACGCGCAAGCACCCAAACACCGCATACACGACATCACCACCCCACACGCCCGTTGCCACGAAACGCGCACGGCGGCACATCAGTCGCCCGACAAACGCGGGTACATATTATCTTGATGCAAAGATATAAATAAATATTCATACAGACGAAAAGTTTTTTACGTCGTTCGGTAAACAAAATGTAAGAAAAAGATAATGCCGTCGGCACGATACATTTTTTTATACTTCATTAATAATTAAGCGGCTCAGAAATGTTAAAAACGCGGTATGAAAATCTCTGATTTCTCGAATTTTTGCAGCCGAGGACACATTTTCGGCGGGGAAAACGAGTTTTTGCCGCATAAACATAATACGCTGTAAATCAAATGATTATATAATATACCCGATTTATCATCAACCGGAACATATCGCAATATGCACTATATCAGGGTGCGATATGGGCCATTTCGCCTTATGAAACAGGCCATATCACGCCCTGAAATGCACTCAATCGTAACACGATAAAGGCTGTTTCGCACCGCCGGAATCCGTCAGCCGCTCCGCACTTAATATTTTTTCGGACGAAAAACACGTTTTAGTGACATTCCGAAATCTGTTTTGTCAATTTCCGAGTGTTAAACCGACTCCGCGCATAGTATAAACTTTGTTAATGCCAGTTTCTGCGTTCGCTTATGGCACACCGCAACAACACGCATCAACAAAGGCATCGTACATAAAAAACGCTGCATTTTATGGCCTGCATGTAGATGCGGCTTCGATTATTTTATGTAATTTTGCAGTATATTCAAAAAATATTCATATGGTTTTCAAATACGATTTTCTCATTATCGGTTCAGGAGTGGCAGGCATGAGCTACGCCCTGAAAGTGGCCCGAGCCAAGAAGGGCAAGGTGTGCATGATATGCAAAACCACACTCGACGAAGCCAATACGTCGTTTGCGCAAGGAGGTGTGGCATCTGTCACAAACCTTGAAGTGGACAACTTCGAAAAACACATAGAGGACACAATGATAGCCGGCGACTACATCAGCGACCGCGCGGCCGTAGAACAGGTGGTAAGAAACGCGCCTGCACAGATAAAGGAGCTTGTGAACTGGGGTGTGAACTTCGACCGCAAGGAAGACGGCACGTACGACCTGCACCGTGAGGGCGGACACTCTGAATTCAGAATCCTGCACCACTCGGACGATACTGGAGCCGAGATACAACGCGGACTTATGGCTGCCGTGAGAGCTAATCCTGACATAGATATAAAGGAAAACCATTTCGCGGTGGAGATAATAACACAGCACCATCTGGGAGCGCGCGTCACACGACGCACACCGTACATCAACTGCTACGGTGCCTATGTGCTCAACCCCGACACGCAGAAGGTGGATACATATCTTAGCAAGGTGACCGTGATGTGTACCGGAGGATGCGGCGCTGTATATCAGACAACCACCAACCCGATAATAGCCACCGGCGACGGCGAGGCCATGGTATATAGGGCAAAAGGCACAGTGAAGGACATGGAGTTCGTGCAGTTCCACCCGACGGCGCTCTATCACCCGGGAGAGACTCACCCGGCATTCCTCATAACCGAGGCCATGCGCGGATACGGCGGCATACTCAGACTGCCTGACGGAACATCGTTCATGGAGAAATATGACAAGCGTCTGTCACTGGCTCCGCGCGACATCGTGGCAAGAGCCATCGACAAGGAGATGAAGATACACGGAATAGACCATGTGTGCCTCGACGTTACGCACAAGAACGCTGAGGAGACGAAGCGCCACTTCCCGAACATATACATGAAGTGTAAGTCGATAGGCATCGACATAACGACCGACTACATACCGGTGCGTCCGGCTGCCCACTACATGTGTGGCGGTATAAAGGTGGACCTGAACGGACAGTCGAGCATAGACAGACTGTACGCCATAGGCGAGTGCTCGTGCACAGGACTGCACGGAGGCAACCGTCTGGCAAGCAACTCACTCATAGAGGCTGTGGTATATGCCGACGCTGCGGCGCGCCACTCACTGGCTCATGTAGATGAATATGACTTCAACGACAAGGTGCCTGAATGGAACGACGAGGGCACAATGACCAACGAGGAGAAGGTGCTCATAACACAGAGCGTGAAGGAAGTGGGCGAGATAATGAGCAACTACGTGGGAATCGTGCGCAGCGACCTGCGACTCAAGAGAGCGTGGGATCGTCTGGACCTGCTCTACGAGGAGACCGAGGCTCTGTTCAAACGTGTAAAGGCGAGCCGCGACATCTGCGAGCTGCGCAACATGATAAACGTGGGCTACCTCATAACACGCCAGGCCATAGAGCGCAAGGAGTGTCGCGGACTGCACTTCACCACCGACTATCCGCTCCATGCTTACGACAAGAAATAAACTGAATACACTTTTATAGATATAAAAAGGAAAACCGGACACGCTGTTTTAGACGTGTCCGGTTTTCTTTTTTCGTATATAATGCCGTACGAATACGACTTATGAATAACCTGTTCGGATATATATTTCATGACCGATGAGCACGCACTCCGGAACGGATAAACCCGGCCGGCAAAACCAATACGGCCTGTCCACAAGACCATCGGCGGCTCACGCTTTATCTGGTGAGCGAGAATTTCAGGCTCAGTCCGAAATCCTGCGTGGTCGTAGGATAGCTGCTGCTGGCAAGGAGAGGAGTGTTTGTCTGGCAGTCGTAGTAGAAACTCATCGACACGAGCTTCGACAACGTGTACTCAGCAGAGAACGACAGCTTGAACGCACTGTTGCCACTGCTTGCCGCACTGGTCATCGACGCGATGTCGCGACTTATGGACGCCTGCTTGCGCAGACTCACATCGAGACGCAGACGCAGGTCGTTGTTGACGCTCGAAGTGGAGCGTGTGGCAGCCTGTGTGGTGTTATTCTGTTTGTCATCATCCTTCTTTCCCTTGTTCTTCACCAGTCGGTGGTTGCGTCCTCCAAAGAGTTTGAAGTTGTTGATGGTATAACCCATGCCGAGCACCCAGTCGTGGCTGGTGGCCTCGTTTATCTGCACGCTGGTCATACTGAGGCTGAGCACACGTGTGGTGCGATACTCCAGCTTGGCTGTGAGGTTGTTGTCAAACGTGAGGTCTATACCTATCAACGGCGAGAACGACTCGTTGATGCTCACCGTTGAGACGTTATACATAGAGCTTGGAATCGGGTTTCCGCTGGTGGCATCGGTCACAAAGCCGAGTCCGTTCATGTATTCCATGAAGGTGCTGTACGAACTGTATGAGCCGACTGCGTATATACTCTTGTATGCATGGTTTATGTTGACGCTCTTGAACACGTCGCGGAACCACGGCAGGCGGGTGAGTCCGCTGTAGCGCACCGACCAGTTAGGCAACAGACGGGCAAGCGACGGGAATATGCTGAGCGACGATCCGCCCATGCTGGTGTAGGCAGACAGGAAGGCGGGAATCATCACATCTGAGCTGTATTTATTCACTCCACCGTTGGCAGGGTCGAATTTCTTGCCGGCGAATGCAGTTCCCTCGGGATATACAGCGTTGGCATAGCGGGCCTCAACACGCTGACGGAAGCCGTCGAGCGACTTGCAGAACTTCTCGAATGTGGCCGAGTAGTAGCTGTTGCCTGCGTTACCCGATCCCTCGAACGCACTTCCCAGCGATAGTGTTGTCATGGAGAACGTACCGCTCTGGGTGGTAGGATTGCCCTCATACATATATTGTATGCTCTTGGCAGTGGTCATGGTGCGGCTTGCGTTGAGGTCTATCTTGAAGTTCTTTATCGGTTCGAGCGTTGCGCGGAGCTGCAGGTCCTCGGTCTTGTTTGTAGTGGCCGGGGTGGCGACAGAGTCGTTCATGAGCAGCCATCCGTTCTCACGTGCTTTCTCGATGTAGGAGTCGCCTATCACGCCGAACGCGAAATCGAGACCCGGCGACATGGCACCGACACTGCGTGTCTGACCGAACGCGTCGCCAATGGTAGGCATGAAGCCCGGCAACGACATCGAATACTGGTTGCGGTAGGATATTCCTACGCTGCGCACCATCATCATAACGCGCGCCACACCCTGCATTGTGCGATACCATCCTTTGTCCTCTAACGGTTCCTTTGCCGTAACAGTGACCTTTATCTTCATCGCGGAATCAACCTTGTTGGTGATTCTTATGTTGTTGTCGTCTATGCGTTTGTACTTCAGCTTGAACGCCTTGCCATCGGATGTCTTTGCCGACACGATGATGCGCTTCGACTTCTTGCCGTGAGTAAGTTTCACAACGGTGTCCGGCTTCAGCTCAACCTCGCCCTCAAAGCTGCGTTTGTTCTTCGGCAGTTTGCTGGTTAGCTGGGCAGCCTTGCCGTCCTTGTCTTTGGCATTCTTGTCGTCTTGGTTTTTCTTATTCTTGTCGGCAGTATTCCGATTCAGCCTGTTTCGCACGTTCGAAGTGTTTCTGGCGGGCTCTTTATTAAACCTCTCGTTGGCCTTCTTCAGGAAAGGAATATGGTTGTATAGCTTCTCCAGATTGAACGTACCGTTGACGTTGAGCGTACGGTTGTTCGATATGGTGTTGCCGAGCGACGTTCCGTCCTCAAGCTCAGTGCCTCTTACCCAGTTGTATGTAGCGTTGTAGCTGGCGTCGGAGTTCACCCAGTCGAATATAGGAACGAGATTAAGCGGCAACTGATAAGACATTGTGAACGTCTGGTTATAGTCGAGCGGAGTTCCGAGATTCTTGATACTTGTCCACACCGAGTCCTTCCACGCTGCGTAACGGTCGGGATACAGATCCTTGTTCACCGGAGTGTAAGGTTCCTCTATCTCGGCATGCGTCGCACTTTGGAAGTTCATGTGCAGATTCTTCGTGAGGTCCCAGCGCAACGAGAAGTCCCTGTTCCAAAGGAACTGCTGGCTGAACGTGACTGGCAGTTCGGAGTTTTCCATGCTCTCCATGTCGCGTTCCTGAAGCTCATAGTAGCTGCGCGTTATCTCAGTATTGAATCCGACGTTCTGCGGCAACCAGTTCAGACCGAATCGACGGAGAATGTCCAGCCACTTGCTCTTGTTCTTCAGCTTCTTGAATGGTTCGAATGCCTTATAGACAGGTGTCCACGAATAGTTCAGCGCACCGCGCCAGTTGTCTTCCGTCTCATACACCGTCGTCTCACCACTTGAGAAGTTATGGCTGTGACTATAGGTCAGAGAGAAGTTCGCCGGGTCGTAAGGCATTGGGTGACGCTTGTTCTGTATGCCCACTCTCACGTTGGAAAGAGAGAAGTTGGTGCTCGTTGTCTTTGTCACGGCGATGCTTTCCACCGAGTCGCGCTCGTGCTCGTTGAGAGACTCGAGAGCGTCGTCGAGCTCCATATCAGTATCGAGAGGATTGTATCTTGGGCGTGTAAACTCCTTCGTCATTGAGTAATACAGAGGCGCACTGACCTTTGCTTTCTCCGGGAAGAACTTGCCGAGCTCTATGTTGGCGGTGATGCTGTAGGTCTTGTAATCGTCGGTCGAGCGCTGTGCCACACCGTCTTCAAGTCCACCGAAACCATCACTTATGTAGCGTCCCTGCACATTCACCGAACCGAGATCGGACAACTGGACATTCAGGTTACCCTGTGCCGCCCAACCGCCTTCGTTATTATATTCGCGCAAACGGAGCTCATTGACCCATATCTCACCGCTCTTCACCTCACCGGAATTGTTACGAATACCTATTATCATGGTCTTAACCTCACCCAGTGTAGGGTTACCCATGACGCTGATTTTGTTCGCCGGCTTGTCCTCATCGTACGCCGAATACACCCGGTTATACGATGCCCTGCCCTCCGACTTGGCCTTGTTGCGCGCCTTCTTCAACGCGGTGAACACGCTGAGCGGAATGTCAAGCATATTATCTTCAGGCCAAACCGCCTCACAATCAGCACGCGAATACTTGTCGTAATCGTTGCGGTTAGGAGTCAGTTTCAAAGGTATCTCATACTCATAATAATTGCTCTTGTAGTCGCTTCCGAGGCGGATGAACACTGCCAACTGGTCGTCCTGAAGATTGGTCGTGTTCGGATCCATCATGTTGGCGTGCACAAACATCTGCAGACGCTTGTATTGACGGAGGTCCAACGTGGTGTTCTTATACACAGCTTTCGACTCACCGCTGGCCAGGTCGGTCACGGTCATGGCAAGCGCCTGCTCGTTGTCCTCGACGAGCTGCGGCTGTGTCGGGTCCTGACCACGCCTTATTCCAGGAGGAAGCACGTAGTTCACAGGTGTCTTGTCGTTGTTCTCCTCAATGTTTACGGCACTTACCGTCAGCTTGCCCTGCTGCGCCGCCGAGTTGTCGAGGTTCTGATCGTAAACCCGCCATTCGCCACGAACAAGATCGAGAGAGCCGAATCGCAGGATGATAGGATGCTTGAAGCCGGTCATGAACATACGCATGAAACGTATGCTTGTGAAATCTGATATCGAGCCGACGCGTTCCTCATAGTCTGTCAGCGGTATTCTGAACAGATACCACGTCACGTCCTCCGTATTGCCATTACGCAGTTTCGGCGACGCCACGCGCTTGTCCACAATGAAGTTGCGGCCCACCACGAGGTCTTCGGGCCTTATTGATACATGATACTGGAAGTATTTCTCATACTCGTTGAGCGTATAGTCCTGGTTAATATCCTCAACATCAGGCATCGTCTTGTAGGATGTGTCGTAGCTTTCGTCGCGCGACTCACTGTCGGGAGAGTTGCCCTGAGGATTGTTTATATACTTGTAACGGCGCAGGATAGATGCTTCCATCTGGTCGTAATCGCGGCCGCGGAAGTAGTGGTAGTCGTCGTTAGCCGGGTCGTTCCATATAGAATCGAACACGACGGGATTCACCTTGCCCTGTATCGAAGTGAGAAACTCCTGATAAGCCTCAAAGTTACGTTCCTCCTCATCATTGAGACCATTGAATCCGACGTCCTGAAGCGCACGTGCACCGGATGTTGTCGCAAAAGCATAAGTGACCGTTGCCTGTGTCGGAACCTTACCCCACTGTGTGGTGATGTAACTGTTTGAGCCGTCAACAGGCATTCCGCTTTCGTAGAATTTCTTGCCGTCACGGAGGATATCCTCACTCACCTCGCCGAGGTTGATGTAGAAATCACCACCGTAATCAGATGCCGTACCGTCGCGCGAAGTATATATGAACGGATCGAGCATCCAGAACTCGATGTACTCCACGTTGGCCGTCTCGAAGTCGTTTGTATCGAGTTTACGCATCATACCGCCCCAGTGCTGCGTCGGATTGTTCAGTGTTCCGTCGTAGTTGAGGTCAGGATTGAAGTTGTAAGGGCCACGTTCGTTCGGATAATAAGCCAGGTTGAGAATGCTCAACGTGGAAGTCGCGCCGCTGTATGAGTTTTGGTCACGGTTAGGATAAAGCTCTCTGACAGGCACTTCACGCACATAGTGGTTGGACAGCTGCTCCAAATCGCCCTTGATGTGGCTTGGAGTAAGCGACGAACTACGCCTTGTGAACAGCGGGTCTATGGTGTACCACGCCAGAAGCGAGCGGTTGAAACCACTTCGCAGAGTGGTTTTGTCGCTGTATTCCGGGAACATCGTCGGCACGCTCGATATGATCCACGATGTCGGAGTGCTCACGTCTATGGCACTCTTCGTATTCTCGAAGTCGTCGAGATAGGACGCGTTGTCCTGCGTACCGCGGCTTTGTCCGGCAATGAGTTGTGCGAATTCACCCGTGAAAGAGATGTTTGAAGGCTGCGTGAGTTGCAGGAACGGAATCTTGTCGAGCAGGTTTGTCAGCCACTGACTCTCTTTCTTCCAGTTCACGTTGAATCCCCATATAGTGTTGTTCAGCGGTTCCGATCCCATCGCAACCTTCGTTGTGAGCGCCTGTTCGGACAAATGCTGAAGTGTACCGCTTATCTGGAAGTCCTTGGAGAAGTCGTATTCCCAGTTCACACCGAACATTGTCTTGCGCTGCTGGGCATACTCCGTGTTGCTCTCGAGCGACACATTGACAGACGTTCCGGCGTCTATGATGCTCTGATTGAGAATGGTCACCTCACCGAGATTGTAATCCACGGTATAGTCGGAGCCTTCGGTCAGCACCACTCCACCGGCCGTCACGACGACAGAACCCTGCGGAATGTTCACCGCTCCGAGCGATACGACATTGGCAAGCGTACCGCGGAACTGTCCCGTAAGCATATACTTGTTCTTCTCGGCTATCTGTTTCGCGACGGTCTTTGTAGAATCATACAACTCGGTGAAGGCATATTTGGACGCCTGTGCAGCCGACACGCCCTTACCGACAAGATAATTATACATATAGCTTCCGAACGGTTCGGTCTTCGGGAAGAACACACGGCCGTCGCTGACTGTATATCCGTCCACATAGTCGAAGTATCCGTTAGGATTTGTCTTCATATTGTTGTCAAGACGGTCGGCACCGAGAACCTTTATAAGAGTCTGGTCCTTAACCTGCGGTTCGGGTATATAACTCAGATAGACTCCGGTGGTGTCGCTCTGGAACTTGACGTCGAGACGGAACTTGTCCTTCTCAACCGACGATGCAAGATAATAGACATTCTTCATCATCAGGTCCCAGTTGCCCTGCTGCGGGTTGTTGCTGGTGTTCTTCAACGACTTCACGAAGAGCGCCTGATTGACGTCGGTTACATCCGACGCGAACTCACCCACCTGATAGGTCACGCCTCCATAAGTATATTCATAAGCCACGGCGAGCACCTGATCGGTCTGAAGCGTGGTCTTGAGCGAAATATATCCAAGCGCGGAATTAACCGTATATTCAGACGAATTGAGCAGTCTCGCGCTCTCAAGTTTCTCATAGTCGGTGCCGCCCACAAATCCCGAGATGCCGTCGAGCACCGTTGAAGTCTGATCAATGTCGCGCGCCGCAGCATACTGATTGACCATCGACGAATACTCCGAGTTGGCATTGTTCGACGGAACGTTCTGTCCCATCGGCGCCCACAGCGGATTGGATATCTTCGAGTTCTCACCGAGGTCGGTCAGTGCGATGATGTTTCGGGTGTTGGTGGTCGTTCCCGTCTTGTTGGTAACCCATATTTCCACACGGTTGATGTTGATGCCCGTAGCCACGGTAGGCAGAGTCTGCATGCCTGCGTCATACTTGTCGCGGAAATACTGAGAGAGGAAGAAGTGGCGGTTTTCCTCATAGTTGGCCACGTCCATCTCGAAAGGCGTGAGCTGTGCGCCGCCCTTCGACGACACACTTGTGGTTGACGACTTCTTCTGCGAGCCCACAAGCTGCAGCTTGAGCTTGCCGAACTGCAGGTCGGTGCGTATTCCGAAGAGCGACGAAGCACCCTTAACGAGCGACGAGTTTGACGGGAACGAGATGTTACCGGCCTCAACCAGTTTTATGATTTCGTCTTCCTTACCGTCATACTTCAACTTCAGGTTCTGCGAGTCGAAGTCGAATGTGGCGTCGGTATTGTAGTTAAGGTTCATGTTAACCTTATCGCCCACCTTACCGTTCACGTTAAGGTTTATCTTCTCATCGAAGTCTATTGTGGTGGTCTTACGATTGCGTATAGGCAGTGAAGGGTTGTCGATGCTCTTCAGCGTAGCGCCGAACTTCAGCTCGGCCGAACCCTGTGTCTTTATGCGCACGCCTCCGGGGCCGAATATCTTTTCTGCCGGTCCGAGGTCGAAGTGCATATCCGTGAAATCGAACTTCTCCTTACCCTTAGCCTCATAAATCTCGCTGTTCTTCTCGCGGAAGTATCTCTGCATCGCCTTCTTCTCACTCCACTTGCGATATTCCTCCGGAGTCATGTATATCGGCGTATTGAGATAGGAGTCGCTCATCTTCGAACCGATGACGTAAAGGTCGAGCGAGTCGTTATATTCCACCTCCTGCTTCAGGTTATCGGGGCGTTTCAGGTCGGCCGCATTCTGGTCGAGGTCCTCCACGGTGATGGGCAACGTGCGCTGGATTTTCCATCTGGCGTTGAGCAACGAGTCGGGAATTGAGTCGTCGTCCTCTATTATCGGCTGCGCCTTTATGGCCATTGTGTCCTTCTTCTCGGTCTGTTGCGCAGGCTGACGGTTGTTCCTCCTTCGCGGATTCTGGTCCTGATGATAAGGCACGGAAAGAGCATAGCTTGCCAGACTGACGGCAAACAATGCGATGAAAAGTCCGTATATGATTTTTCTTATCTTCACTTTATCTGTTTCAAGGCCAACTTAACGACTTGCTCCACGGGCATGTCCGGATTTTCCTCCATTATAGATACAACCACCTTAGCCGACGGCGCGGGTGAGAATCCGAGCATGGTGAGTGCCGAGACAGCCTCGTCTCTCACCTCCACGTTCACCACTGCGCTTGCCACGTCGCCCTTTTCCTCGGTAGCCATGCCGAGCGACAGAATCTTGTCTCTCAAGTCCACTATTATTCTCTGCGCCGTTTTCAGGCCGATGCCCTTCACGCTTTTTATGAGTCTCTCGTTGCCTGTTGATATGGCGGAGCTCAGTTCGGCGGGCGACATTGTGGAAAGTATCATGCGCGCGGTGTTTGCTCCCACACCCGACACGGTGATGAGCAGCCTGTAAACCTCGCGTTCCTGCTTAGAAGCGAAGCCGTAAAACGTGAACGAATCGTCGCGTCCGCCTGTCACGAGAGCCTCGTGAACATAGAGTTTGACATCGTGTTTGCCCTGGATGGCCGTAAATGTATTGAGCGAAATATTGAGCGCATAGCCCACACCTGCCGCCTCAACCACCGCCATAGCGGGTGTAAGATCGGTCAGTTCGCCTTTTATGTATTCTATCATCGACTTATACTTATGTTACACCTCTTTCTTGTCCGTCACCCGGTGTGATGTGACCTTCATACGGAAAATGCCGTGCGTAGCGTACAAGAAAACACATTTATTCAATTATATTAACGCCAGCGGCGCCGTTTTATTGTCATGTATGTATATAAAATGCAGTTTTAACATATCGTCATCCGCCTTATTGTCCGCAGTCACCGCAGACAGACGCATTAACAGTAAGACGTATGGAACACGAGAAAAACATATCCGTCCCGACACGCTCACCGGCTGTCGGGACGGATATATGATGATAATCAGAGGGTTGCGGCACACGGTATGCTACGCCGCAACCACACTGCGATAATCTGTAACTATGATCAGATGAAGAGATTTACGCCGGCGTTGTCGGCACGTTCCATGTATGTCTCCACACCGCCCACGGTCACTCCGTCGATGAGTTCTTCACGGCTGATGCCCATCATGTCCATGGTCATCTGGCAGGCAATCAGTTCCACGCCGTTGTCAATGGCCTGCTGCATGAGTTCCTCGAGCTGCGATATGTTCTTCTTGCGCATGATGTGGCGCATCAGACGGTCGCCTATGCCCAGCATGCTCAGCTTAGAGAGATGCAGTTTTGTTGAGTCCGACGGCAACATCCACGCAAACATGCGCGAGAAGAAGTCCTTCGCCACGCTCGGTTTGTTGCGTTTCTTTATTACGTTCAGGCCCCAGAAGGTGAAGAATATGGTCACCTTGCCGCCTGTGGCTGCCGCTCCGTTGGCCAGCACGAATGTGGCAAGCGCGCGGTCGAGATTGTCGCTGAACAAGATGAGTGTCTTGTCGCGGCGTGCTCCCTGTGCCGGTGTCTCAGGCGCGGGGCATGCCTCCTGCTTTTGTATCACGACTGTGTGGTAGCCGTTGGCAGACTCTTTAGAGATGAAGCGGTTGCCCGTAGAGCGGCACCACGACTCGGCATCGCGCGAGAATCCCGGGTCGGTGGCCTTCACCTCTATCATCTGTCCCGGGCGCATGCCGTCAACAGCCATCTTCAGACGCATTATCGGACCGGGACATTGCAGGCCGCAGGCGTCGAGCTCAACCATGTTGCCGCAGTTCTCCGGACGCGATGTGTCACACGTGCAAGGCTGTTCGGCCACCGACTCCACCTTCTGTGTGGCAAGCGCATAGTTCTTGTATCCGCCTGAGAGATTCCGCACATGCTTGTAGCCGCGGCCGAGAAGAATCTGCTGTGCCAGATAGCCACGCAGTCCGACGGCACAGAACACCACGATGTCGTCGTCCTTGCCGAGCTCGCCGAGACGTCCGCGCAGGTCGTCGAGCGGTATGTTCACGGCTCCGTCTATGGTGCCGAGAGCATACTCCGAAGGCGTGCGCACATCCACCAGACGCTCCTTCGCCCTGTCGAGAGAGGCAATCTCGCGCCATGTCACTATGGGCATCACCTTGTCCAACGTGTTGCATGCCACGTAGCCGGCTATCGCCACAGGGTCTTTTGCCGAAGCGAACGGCGGGGCATAAGCCTGCTCGGTCTTCACGAGGTCGCGCACGGTGCCGCCCATCTTTATGAGCATGGCTATCTCGTCTATGCGTTTGTCCACGCCTTCCACGCCCACACACTGCGCGCCGTAGATGCGTCCGGTGTCGGGAGCGAAGGTTAGTTTCAGCGTGAGATTGAACGCTCCGGGATAGTAACCGGCGTGCGACGACGACGTGGTGACCGACGTCAGATAAGGCACACCCATGCGTTTGAGGTGCTTGGCAGCCAGTCCGGTGGCGCCTACCGTTATGTCGAACACCTTGGCAATGGACGTTCCGATGGCGCCCTCATACTCCTCGCGGTTGCCGAACACCATGTTGTCGGCAGCTATGCGTGCCTGACGGTTTGCCGGTCCGGCCAGATAGTTGAGCCACGGTCCGCCTGCCACGGGATGCTCAAACTCTATTGCGTCGCCCACGGCATAGACGTCAGTCGCCGAGGTCTGCAGATATTTGTTCACCTTTATGCCGCGTCCGCCAAGCTCTATGCCTGCCTCCTTGGCCAGCGAGGTGGAAGGACGCACGCCGATGGACAGCAGCACGAGGTCGGCCATGAGCGTCTCGCCCGTGTTGAGGAACACTTTGATGCGGCCTTCTTCCTGCGCGAACTTCTCGACACCCTTGCCAAGCAACAGTCCTACGCCCTTGTCCATGAGATGACGGTGCACGTGTGAGGCGATGGAGAAATCTACCGGAGCCATCACCTGGTCGGCCATCTCGACTATAGACACCGCCGCACCGGCATGATGAAGATTCTCTGCCATCTCCAGACCTATGAAACCGCCGCCCACAACCACGGCGTGTCTCACACGGTGGGTGTTGAGATACTGGTGTATGCGGTCGGTGTCGTCCACATTGCGCAGGGTGAATATGCCTTCGGTGTCGATGCCCTCGAGCGGCGGACGCACCGGTTCGGCGCCCGGCGAGAGCAGCAGACGGTCGTAGGTCTCGGTGTATGTGGTGCCGTCGGCGCGCCTTATGCTCACCTCATGCTTGGCAGTGTTGATGGCCAATGCCTCGTTCTGCGTGCGCACGTCTACGTTGAAACGGCGCGAGAAAGCCTCCGGCGTCTGCACGAACAGCTTGTCACGGCTCTTTATGACTCCACCTATATAATAAGGAAGACCGCAGTTTGCATACGATATATATTTACCTTTGTCGATCAGAACTATCTCCGCGTTCTCGTCGGCTCGTCTTATGCGTGCCGCCGCGGTTGCTCCGCCGGCGACTCCGCCAATAATGATATGTTTCATAGGAATAAAAAAAATTAATGCCGTAAAGTTAGCATTTTATTCCATTACGACAAAGAACAGAAGCGCAAATGTTTCATCGCCTATCGACATAAAGTGACGAGCTCGCCGACACAATCTCAAATTCACTCACCCTACAAATTCCTCACGTGTTTTCACTCACGCCCGTTCCCGGCGTTTCCAAGGAACATCCGCGGGACGGACTTACGATTTTTCTTGATTTTATTTTGACAAAATATTTTCGCAAAAGAGATGTAAACGAATGTTAAAACCGACATGATAAAGGACATTTAGTATAATACCACATTCTGATATACCCCATAACATAGTCCGAAATTATTAGTTCCGCTTTCCGATATTGCCCGTTTCGCAGTACGATAAAGCCCATTTCAGGGTGCGATATGGTGCTTTTCGGACTACAATATAGGCCATTTCGCAAGCCGAAATGGTGCTTTTTGCAATGCGAAGAAATACGTCTTAAACATAGATCATTGATATTCAATACATTATAAAAACTTCCCATATTTCGCGTATTTGCGCCCTAAGGAAAGTCTGATTGCAAATACTCGCTTATTTTTCGGGGTATATCAGGAAACCGAGACGGAAAAATCAAAAACCGCTTACAATCTGAAAGTTGTACATTTCGCTTAATTTCAACATAATAAAATACCTCTGATAGATTGGAAATTTAATATGAAATTAGTCCATATCGTTTTATTCCAGCATAATAAAATAACGCAGGCGAAGGAGTGGAATTGATTTGAAAGTGGTACATATCATATCCTTCCGACAAAAGAAAACAATAAGGATTGGAAAGAAAATCAATTTGAAAGCGATACATACCGTTTCCTTTAAGCATAAGAAAACAGCACGTAATCAATATTTAAGCCTCTGTTTTTATTAATATCAACATCTTATGATTTTCTACTGAACAATTGTTTTTGAATTATAAACGTACTCAAGTTTCGGATTTAGACTTTGAGGTTGAATTTATT
>ULYR01082109.1_pt1 | contig 87788 bp, 75 predicted proteins | sample 1962341 | NCBI WGS metagenome assembly ULYR01 (sample SAMEA4835868, study PRJEB28245) | human gut metagenome | biome: gut microbiome; material: fecal sample | place: Denmark | collected 2008 | reverse complement strand
TTCGCCACATCCCGAATGGAATACCCCTTGCGGAGCAAACTTATTACTTCCCTATATTCGGCTTTCATCTGTTCTTCCGTTTTTACTGAGCCTACCTTGCGTCCGAGTTTTCCACCTTTTTCTATAAACCGCTTCCTTCCTGACTGCAATCGGAATGAGATATTATCACGTTCCAATTGCGCACAGGTCGAAAGTGTGGCTATCATTATAGGAGCAAAGAGGGACGGATGTCCTTTTTCGTCCAATAATGAAAGCTGTTCCTTTTGTATGTAGAGGTTGATGCCACTGTCAATGAGTTGCTGGCAACTGGCAATGTGAGCATGGTTTACCGTAATCTGAAAGCAGACAAGATACGCAAGCGCATATCGCATTACTTTGTCTTGCAACCAATCGTCTTAGAATCTTGGATAACGTCTTTGACATTGTTGCGAAATGCCTGTTGTCGCCCAACATCATACACTTTGGGGTAATATCGGTGTAAGCGAAAGTTAAATACGTTAAATTATTACCTTTTCGTATCTAAACAGAATCCACACAGTCACTTTTCTACCGTCTAGAGTGTATAGTATTGATAATCAACTGAAAACAGATATATTCCTGTTTTCGTAATTTGCTTTGTTGGTATTTTATTTATAATAAGACACCGTTATACGGTGACTCTTTTGCCGTAAAGATAAGTGCTTTCTTTTGTTTATCTGTTATAGAACCATCGTATTCTTTCACTTGGACCATCGCAATGCTTCACTTTAACCATCGAATTCTTTTAAAAAATCACCGCAATGTTTTTTCACCCTATTCAGAATGTGCTGTAGGGTCGGTTTCAAGTGGAAGAAAAAAATGCATATCTTTGCAGCAGATATAAAAACTACTGTGGATAAAATTACATTTTGCAATAAAGAAGAAGCCATCGCACGCATGAACCGATGGGCGGGAGAGGGCACACCGTTTTTTTTCATGATTAGCTACTACGGAAATCAGTGCGTGGTAGAAAAGCCGGAAGATGTATGTGCGGATGAATTACTATACCAATTCCCCGCGGCTACTAATGTACGGATTGGCGATGATGGCGAGGTAAGCCGTAAGCCGTTTTCGTGGCAGCCTCATCCGGAGTCGTATGAAGAATATAAGGAGTCGTTTGATGTGGTGCACCGTAACTTGATGGGCGGCAACTCGTTTCTTACTAACCTTACGTGCGCTACGCCCGTAGATACCAATCTTACGCTGAAAGATATCTTCTTCCGATCGAAGGCACGCTATAAGGTGTGGCTGAAAGACCGATTCGTGGTTTTCTCGCCCGAGATATTCGTACGGATAGACAACGGATGGATTTATTCTTTCCCGATGAAGGGTACGCTGGACGCGACATTGACTAACGCTACCGAGCAATTGCTGACCGACCCGAAGGAAATGGCTGAACATGCTACCATTACCGACTTGATTCGTAATGACTTGAGTAGGGTAGCGTCGAAGGTAGAAGTGGTACGCTATCGTTACATAGAAACACTGCACACGCACAGCGGACCACTGCTGCAGATGAGTTCGGAGATAAAAGGATTGCTGGACGAAGGCTATCAGAATAATTTAGGCGAGCTGTTCTTCTCCATGCTTCCGGCAGGCTCTATCACCGGAGCGCCAAAGAAGCGTACTGTAGAGATTATTGCCGAAGCCGAACATTACGAACGTGGATTCTATACCGGGGTGACCGGATATTTCGACGGGCGCAATCTGGATAGTGCGGTGATGATTCGTTTTGTAGAGCGAACCGACGATGGGAATATGATTTTTAAAAGTGGCGGAGGCATTACCTTTCAGAGTGATGCCGTAAGCGAATACCAAGAAATGATACAGAAAGTATATGTGCCGATTTATTGAGACTATTTGTGTGGAAGCCGGAAGTGCGCTTCGGCTTGATTATCATAACAGCCGACTGAACGCCACGCGCCATGAGTTGTGGGGCGATGTTCCTGAGCTGCGGATAGAGCAGTATATCCAAACCGACGGTTACGTGGAGAGAACTCGCCTACGCATAGAGTATGATACGGAAATAAGGAAGGTGGAATATATTCCTTACCATCTGCGCCCGGTGTCGTCGTTGCGTCTGGTGGAGATGCCCGATGACGCTGATTATCATCTGAAGTATGCCGACCGCAGTGTGCTTAACGCTTTGTTTGAGCGTAGAGACGGAGCCGACGATGTATTGGCGGTGAGAGACGGCTTCATAACGGATACGTCGATAGCGAATGTGGCTTTATGGGATGGCGAGCAATGGCATACGCCTTCACATCCGCTGCTTAAAGGTACGCATCGTCAGTTTCTGATAGATAACGGTATGATGGTGGAGCGTGAAATAAAAACAGACGAACTTTCGCGTTACACGAAAATCCGTCTGTTCAATGCTATGATTCATTTCGGCGAGATTGAGTTCTCTACCGATAGATTATTTATTTCCAACCCTCTTCTTTAAGAGCTTCTTTCAGTTGCATGAAAGCTTCGGGTTCTATTCCTCGGCGTATCAGTTCGTCGAACTCTCTTAGGTTGTAGTCGGCCCATCCTGTTCTGCCTTCAACTGTCTGGTTGGGGCTTAATGAGAGATAGAGCTTAACCGCCTTTTCGTATTCGCCTTGCAGCAGATATGTGTTGGCTAATGATGAAACAACTTTCGGAGTTTCTTTCAGCTTGTCGGGCAGAGTGTTGTATATAACCTCTGCAGCTTCGGGCTGTTCGTGATGGATAGCGGTACGCATAGCTTCGGTAATAGTTTTCACTCCACGAGCATTGCTGAAGAAGCAATCGAACACCTGGATAGAAAGTATCTGCGAGATAATGAATATGCGCGGCTCTCCGTTGTGCGCACTCATAGCCACGATATGTTCGGGGTCTATTTTCTCTTCGAACATATCATCGAACATATTGTCGTACGGCAGGCGTATGATGCGTTTATCTGCCGGCTGGAAGCACAGCCAATACAAATTCTTTTCAGAGATACGTCCGTTCTTGTCGCGGTAAGTAACGTGTACGGGGCGCGACGCACAGATAGCCGCCAACAGAGTTTCGGCGATGGTTGTTACATCATCTTCCACACTGTTTGTTATCTGCTCGGTGCTGTATATAGTGTCGAGTCCTTCTATCTGGTCTATCTCATCGTATGGGATGAAGTGATACTCGTCGAGAATCATTTCCTTTCCTTCTATTCCCCAAACGAAAAGCTCGGCTTTCAGTCCCAACGTATGCGAGTCGTATATATACTGTCGGCTGTCGGGTGCACAAGTGATGCGAGTGTAGGGGAACTTCAGCGTTGCTTCTTCCAGCTTAGCTTTCATTTCCTGATAAGCCTCTACTATATCTGTAGGATGCTCAGCGGGTTCTTCTTTCGGTTTTGGCTGTTCTGCCGGTTTCTCGGGCTGATGTTCAGGTTCTTCCTGTTTAGGCTGTTCGGCTATTTCTTCCTCTTTTTGTTCAGGCTCTTCGGTTTCTTTTTCAGTTTCTTCTTTAGCTGCAGCTGTTTCCTCTTTTTCTTCTGTTTCCGATTCTTCCGGTTCCTCAGTTTCGGTTGTAGTTTCTTCTTTCGATTCTTTCTCAGGAGCTACAGCTTCCTTTTCTTGTTCTTCTTCCGCAGTTTCAGTAGGCGAGGCTTCTTCTTGAAGTTTTTCCGCTTCTTCTTTAGCGGCCAACTGTTCTTTCAGCAGAGCGTTTTCACGTTGCAGTTCTGCCAACTGAGCTATTACGGCTTGGCTGTCGGCTTCTGCCTCTTCCTTTCCGGCTTGCAGCTCAGAAAGTTTGCCTTCTACTTCGGTCAGAACCTTTTGCGTATCTTCTGCCTGCTGTTTAAGCGATTGATTCTCTTCGCTCTTTGCGGTAATATCGTTCTGTAATTGTTGGTATGTGGTCTGCAATTCCTGCAATTGCTTCTGAGCGTTCGCTTCGGCTTCTGCTTTATCCGCTTGCAATTGCTTATATTCGTTTTGTAATTCCTTTAATTGAGTTTCGATGTTTGTTTCTGTTTTCGCTTTATCCGCTTGCAATTGCAGGAAAGCGTTTTGCAGGTCATCCAGTTTAGCGTTAGCATTTGCTTCGGCTTCGGCTTTCTCTTTCTGTAGTTGTGAATAAGAATTTTGTGATTCCGAATAAGAGTTCTGTAATTCCGAGAACTTGCTTTCAGCTTCCGCTAAAGCCTTCTGCGCTTCTTCGGCCTGTTGCTTTTGTAATTGATTAGCTTTGACCAGTTCTGCATTTAGTGCAGTCAGTTGGTCGGAAAGCTTTTTAGCTTCGGCTTCCAACTCTTTTATGTGGTTTTCTGCATCTTCTTTTTCTTTAAGCAAAGCCTCGTTCTGCAGTTTCAGGTTGGCCAGCTGCTCATTGCTTTGCTGCAAACTATCGCATTCGGCCTCTTTAGCCTTCTGTAAGTCAGTAACGCCGCTCTGTAGGCGAGTTATCTCTTCCTGTAGGTTAGATATATTCTTTTGCAATTCGGTTACAGCCGCTTGCGACTGCGTAAGCTCTTCTTGCGTCTTAGTTAATTCCTCTTGCGTTTTAGTCAGCTCCTCTTGCGCTTCGCTAAGTTGCGTACGCTTGTATGCCGCCTCTTTATTAGCGTCTTTTACGTCGAATGATAACTGCTGCGTTTTTATGTTAAGAGAATTATTATCCTCTTGCAACTGCTCGATATCTACACCTGTAAGTTTCTTTATAAGATGAAATGTAAGTTTGCCCATATATCTAATACTTGTCTTAACGGAAGGATGTGATTATAATAGTTTTTGTTAAATGGAAAATATATGCAAACATACATAATTAATATTAAAAAGCCAATCTTCGTTTGGACGAATTAATTAGGCGTGATGAATAATTATCGACGAAAAACACAGCTATACAAACTTTGCACTATCTTTGTGCAACGTAAAAATAGCTTCGTGCTGTATTTTTTAATAGATATGATGGAAGATAATTATAGTAAATTTATAAGGGGAAACCGAGGAAACAGTTTAATAAACCAACGCTTGATACTGAAGATACTGGGCGTATTGCTCTTTATAGAGGGGTTAGTGTTTTTAGTGTGCGCAGGTGTGGGACTGCTGTATAGAGAGAAAGACTACATCTACTTTATCTATTCACTTCTCGCCACATCGGGGGTAGGCGCATTGTTCTTGTTCTTAGGCAAGGGATCCGAAAACAAACTGACCCGTCGCGACAGTTACTGCATCGTAACTTTTACATGGTTACTGTTTTCGTGTTTTGGTGCTATGCCGTTCTGGCTCAGCGGAGAAGTGGATAATATAACCGATGCCTTTTTCGAGACCATGTCGGGTTTCACTACAACCGGAGCTTCTGTGCTTAATAACATAGGGTCGCTTTCGCACGGTATGCTGTTCTGGCGAAGCCTTACACAGTGGATAGGTGGTATGGGAATAGTGTTCTTTACGATAGCCGTACTGCCGATATTCGGCATAGGAAACCAAACCCTCTTCTCTGCGGAAGCCACTGGTGTGATGCACGATAAGATTCATCCTAAGATAAGCGTAATGGCCAAGCAGTTATGGAGTGTATATCTTATACTTACAGTTACAGAGACGGTTCTTCTTTTGCTGGGAGGCATGAATCTGTTTGATGCCGTGTGTCATTCGTTCTCTACCACTAGCACCGGAGGCTATTCTACCAAGCAGGTCAGCGTGGCTTATTGGAACTCGCCGTTTATAGAGTATGTTATAGCCGTATTCATGGTGCTGTCGGGCGTTAGTTACTCTCTCTACTTTATGTGCCTGAAAGGACGTTTCAAGAACTTGCTTAAGGACGACGAAATTAAGTGGTTCTTCACTTCGGTAGGAGTTATTACGCTGCTAATTACCGTGTCGCTGGTTTATCATAACCATTACGGAGTGGAAGAGGCATTTCGTAAGGCTTTCTTCCAAGTGGCATCGGTACATACATCTACCGGATTCGCTACCGACGACTATAATCTGTGGGCGCCATATACATGGCTCTTCATCATTTACGCCATGCTGATGGGCGGATGTACCGGCTCTACCGTAGGAGGTATAAAAGGAATCCGTTTTGTAATTGTTATGCGTAATATCAAGAATGAGTTCAGCCGCCTTATCCATCCGCGTGCTGTACTGCCCGTCAAGGCCAATGGTCAGGCTCTTTCGTCGGCATTGATATCTACTGTTTCTACCTTTATTCTGCTTTACTTTACCTGCCTTTTCATAGGATGGTTTGTGCTGATGGTGATGGGAATAGACATGGTAGAAGCCTTCGGACTTTCAGTGTCTGGTTTGGGTAATGTAGGTCCTGCACTCGGAGCCTTCGGACCCGAATATTCATGGGACGCTTTGCCCGACGCCGCCAAATGGTTTCTGTCATTTCTTATGCTTATAGGACGTCTTGAAATTTTCGGTGTTTTGGTAATGCTTGCACCAAGTTTTTGGCATAAAAGGTAGCTATTTAATTGATTTGTGATTAGATTTTGTCTATTTTACTCTGTTTTTTTTTCTAATCATTTGTTAGTTATTGGTCTGAAATATTATTTTTGCATTGATTTTATATAAAAATATGTGGGCTTGAGCAGGCTCTAGTAAAAATGGGATAGGAGTTTGCCAAAATGAGAGAATTGAAATGGATAAAAACACTATGGTTCCTGGAAATTTGAAGATGCCTTTAGACAAAATCAAAGCTGTTCTTGACGCTGCCGCTGTAGGGGTTTATCGGATAATCTTAACTTCAGGATGTAAGCCTCGGATGGAAGCATCTGCTAAAATGCTTGAACTTCTGGGGCTTGAAAGAAATTGTAATCTATCTGAAGAAGAAGTCTATGAATATTGGTTTTCAAGGGTTTGTTCGGATTCGATAGATTTGGTAAAATCTACGATGAAACAGATAAATGCCGGGGTACAGCGTGAGGCGGTGTATAAGTGGGATAATCCTAAACTTGGCCTCAGGTATGTAAGATGCGGCGGTGTATGCGAAATCCTTGATGACGGTACATGTATAATAGAGGGTTATCATTCTGATATAACCGAAGAGATGGATCAACGCTTGCGAGATGAGATTGTGCTGAAAGCGTTTGCCAGCATATTCTATTGCCTGTTCTATATAGATTTAGATAAAGATACGTATGTGGCGTACTTCAATCGGTTTGAAGAAGCGGCAAGAGTTATTCCCAAAACCGGATGCTTCAGCAAAGCGCTTTCTATTTTGCCCGAAAGACTTTGTCCGACTTCTGAAAAAGAGAAAATGCGTCGGTTTGTCGATCTGTCTACACTGAAACGTAGACTGAAAGATCAGAATTACATAAGCATAAAATATAGAGGAATAGAGGTGTCATGGTTGCGTTTGGCGTTTGTGGTAAGCGGACGCCATGCCGATGGTACCCCGCACTATCTGGTAACAACGGTGACAGATATCAGCGAAGAGGTGGAGAAAGACGCGCAAAATCTGAAGCATATTAAGGAGAGTATCGAGGCCAATCGCTCTAAGACGATGATGCTTCAGAATATGACGCACGAGATACGAACTCCGCTGAATGCCATGTTCGGATTCTCGCAGCTGCTCAGTATGCCCGAAGAGACTGTTTCAAACGATGAGAAGAGGGAGTATTTCAACTACATCTATAATAGTTTCAATATGTTGTCTATGCTTATAGACGACGTGCTTGACATGGCAAATGCTGAACATGGTAACTATAAGATTCTGAAAAGCGAGTTCAGGGTGAACGAAATGTGCCGAAGTGCCGTACAGATGGTGGAAATGCGACTCATGGCAGGGGTGAAGATGTATTTTACCTCTGAGGTTGACGATAATTATACCGTGGTGTCTGACTGCAGGCGCATACAGCAAGTGCTTATTAACTTCCTGACTAATTCATGTAAGCATACCCGTAAGGGAGAGATACATCTGCATCTGTCTACTACCGAGAATCCGGGACGACTTACGTTCTCGGTTGCGGATACGGGTACCGGTGTGTCAAAAGATGTAGCTAAAGATGTATTCGAACGCTATAAGAAGGCCGATGATAACACTCAAGGTTCGGGTCTTGGACTTAATATTTGCAAGACCATTGCCGATAAACTTGGTGCAGAGATAAAATTAGACGAAACCTACACCGGAGGAGCGCGTTTCGTGTTTGTCCTTCCGATAGGATAAGATTACATCATATTTAAAACTAAGATAAAGTATGACGAGAGACATCTATTGGGTGGTAGCATTAGCCTTCGGCTTTATACTGCTGCTGATATTGTGTAGAGAGAAAAATAGAATCAAGGATGACTTTGGTGGGGTAACTCGTGCTTTTTTCTTCTTGGGCATTGCTTCTTTCATCTTTTGCGTGATGGATATGCTATGGGGGCTTTGCTGCTGTCATGTGATAAATAATGGCACGGTGCTGTTTGTGTGCTCTACTGTCTTTTTCATAGTGCCTGTTTTCACTGTGATGTCTTGGCTATACTTTGTACTTAAGTATGTAAAGTGTAAGAAGCAGTGTCTAACGGTATTTTTAGGACTATATGGAGCGATAGCTGTGGCGCAGATTGCGTTGGTTATATATAACATCTTTGATCACGTAATATTTAGTGTAGTAAACGGTGAATACGTAATAGGGACGTTTCGTTCTATAACGTTTATCTTTCATTTCGGTGCGTATGTCATTATGTCATTATGTATGCTGGTGGCGATATTCCGCAACAGTTTCAGATATAAGGAGTTCAAAGGAAAGTTCGGGGCTGTGCTCATAGCGTCTGCTGTCCCTTTGTTCTTGGGTTTACTTCAGTACAAGTATCCCGAAGCGCCTTTCAACAGTATTGGTATATCGCTGTCATACCTCACCATATATATATATGCGGTGTCGGTAGACCGTGAAAGACTTACTCAAGGCAAGAATGTTTTCTTGCAGAACATGAGCCATGAGATACGTACCACGCTAAACTCGGTATACGGTTTTGCACAATTGCTTTCTCTGCCCGACGGTACATGGACCGACGAGGAGCGTAAGGCATACGCCAAGCATATTAACGACAGCTATAACATGCTAGACATGTTGCTAAACGACCTTATGGTTTCTACACGATACAACACCCATAATTACAGCATCGAAATAAAGCCGATGAATGTAAGGGTAGTATGCGAAGACGCTATTCAAGCCTTGGAAGTATGCCGACCGGCAAGTGTGGAGCTGAAAATGGTGTCTACATTGCCCGAAGACTTTATCATAGAAAGCGACGGACGACGGATACGTCAGGTGTTGCAGAATATGCTTACCAACGCTTGCCAGTTTGTAAGCAAAGGTGTGATAGAACTGAATGTAAGCTTGCAAGACGATGATTTGGTATTTATGGTAACTGACAATGTGCCGAGAATAAACAACAAACTGAATTGCAAAACTCCGGCAGAACTGCATAACAACCGTATGGAGGGAATAGGATTGCGATTGCAGATATGCGAGGTTATGGCACGCAAGCTTGGCGGTAGCATGTATAAAGACGTAGATTACACAAAAGGTACAAGATATATATTTTCAATAAAAACAAAATGATTTATATAACAACTATGGCGAACGTTTCTATTAAAAGTATGATTAAGACGAGAGGATTATTATTTTTTATGACCGCAATGGCGTTTACGGCATGTACTTCGGACTTTCCAGATTCTGACGCTACAGCAGCGAATGACAAGATGAGTACAGAGGTATATGTGGCGGGTAAGCTGTTGGACGGCAGTGGTTCACGCTCTAGAGCGTATGAAAGCGAAGCTCTGTCGCGTGCGGCACAAGGCGTAAACTATGCTGACGCTTATTTCTTTATCAGAATAGACAGCCGTATTCCGGAATTGGTGGGCAACTATAATCCTAATGACTACTTGCCATGGAATAACGGTTCTGTGTTTAAACCGGAAAATAAGGGTAAGGTGAACTTGGACTATCCTTATTGGAATATTTCTTCTACTTATGGTGTAGGTAAGTATCTCTACGATACAAGCGGTAAGTCTGTAGAAACAATTATCGATGATGTGCCTACATTCGCGTCATTGATGAGCGTAAATAAGAAAGGTTCGGCTCTCGACGCTAACATCGATACAGAGAATCTCAAGATTATATGGTATGTAGCTAAATATACCTTTGGCATTTGGCACGTAGACGGCGTGTTGACATTCAAGAGCACAGACGATATTACCGAAGTTCCGGGCGTTAGCAAAGATCCGAGTTTCGAGAACAAGGCAGAAGAGCCAACTCCGCTTCCTTCGCTCGGCGGTAAGGGTAATATCGAAGTCGATATTCATCAGCAGCAACATGGCGACTGGCAGGAAATTAAAACCTCAGTTCATGTTCGCGACCTCGTGGAGAAGGTAACAGTTGAGATTCCTATGGAATATGATAACATTGCCGAAGCCGACGATTTCGCTATCCGTACTTATGACCTTGAGCTGGAATCAAAGGTGTTTATCAACAAGACTGAGTACACACTTGACAGTACAAATCCTGTTAAGGTAACCATCGAACATAAGGCTGACAAGGCAGTGTTTACCATAGTGTGCACAGACGAAAAATACCTTAAGGCTCTGCGCAAGGAGTATGGCGACGGTGTGACTATCGAAATTCATACTTATCCTAAAAACATCTCTAAAGATGTAGTTTGGACCAAGCTTCAAAACTCAGAAGTCAAGGTTTCGCCTTCTACATACGAAAACTTGATTTTCAAGGAAGCCACTAGCGCGTTTTTTTCTAAATAACCTTTTAAAAAGTATTTAGTTGTGGTAGAATATCCCAACGGACAAGGAGTTGATTTCTACGGGTTCGAAGTGATAGGTTTTTATTTTAAACGCTTCTTACTCTACTATTCTGACTATGCACTGAATATCCGTCTTCTATACGGACTGATATTCGGGTGCATAGTCACTATGATTTTATTGTTCTTCCTTTTCATCAGGTCGATAAGGCATACCCGCAAGCGGAAGCGCGAGTATGACAAGGCTCATAAAGAACTCTACAATGGCTTCTATCAGATATTGATTATGGCAGAGAGACCCAGCGTGGAGGAGGTGGAGGCTGCATGTGGCATGACGCTCGATGATATGCAGAAGCGTTACCGAAGCGCTACGTTGTCTCGACTTATCTCTGAGATATGTATGGACCTTAGTCGAGAGCTGGACACTATTCCTAATGCTGATGTGCTCTGTTCGCTTACGGGCGTGAAGACTCTTTATGAGAAGAACCTGGTTACTAAGCACAATGTGTTCCTTACTCTGCAGAATCTTGCCAACATGCACATACCGGTCAGCGAGGGACTTCTGGCTATATATACCAACTGTTTCGACGCTAACATGCGCCGCATGGCCCGTATTTGCTATATCATATCGTCGAATGCCGCTCCGTATCAATATCTCATGGAAGACTTCAATGATAAGTTGGGCTTGTGGCAAATCATGATGTTACACCGCCAGTTTGGTTGGGTAAGAGCCAATGAACGGCAGATGCCTCAGTTCTCTGTGATGGCAAACGAGGTGAAAGATGAAGATTCGGTGGCGTTCCTTATCAGGGAAATAGCATACTGGGGTAGCGAGGAAGAAAAATCGGGATTGCACCAATGGTTCCTGTCGCCCAATTATAAATATCGTGTAGCCGCATTCGATGCGGTGTCAATGTTGCGCGACAAGAGACAAGAGCAAGCTGCCATCGATTCTTACGACGCTCAGCCGGAATTCATTCGCCAAGAGGTGCTGAAAGTTATTCATTCCATCAACTCTGGTTTGCATACCGACTTCTTTGTGCGGGCTTACCGTACTTCTACGCTGAAACAGACGCGCGAGGTTGCCTTGGCTTGTCTTTATAATTACGGTCACGATGGACGCCGCACTTTCGAAATGGTGAGAGATGAAGTCATCAATAACTCTGCCGACCGTATGCTGATGGATCAAATTGACTCAATAGGAGTCCTTAATCAAATGAGAATGCTTTAACATTATGTGGGAGTTTATATTATATTTCTTTGGATACGTAATCTTCGGCTATTCGTTGTTGTTGCTGGCATCGTATATCATGCTGCTGATATTCGCTTATCAGTACAGTAAAGGCTGTAAGCGATGGTCGGACGACTATATTCGGCACATGGTGCAGAGTTCTCCTTATGTGCCGGGCATTTCTATCGTGGCTCCGGCATATAATGAAGAGAAGACCATTATCGATAACGTGCAGTCACTGCTTAGGATGGACTATCCCAACTTTGAGGTTTGCATCGTGAACGACGGTAGTAAGGATAAGACTCTTGAGTTGCTTATCGATACCTTCGATATGGTGGAGGTGCCGTTTGAATATGTTTCGAAAGTGAACTGTGCGCCTTTCAAGCGTTTGTTCCGTTCGGCCAATCCTAAATATTCCAGACTGATAGTAGTAGATAAGGTGAACGGTGGTACCAAGGCCGATGCCGTAAATGCCGGACTGAACGTAATCACTAATCCCTTCTTCATTAATACCGACGTAGACTGTATCTTGGCTAAGGACGCCATGTATCAGTGCGTATTCCCGGTTATTACAGACGAAACCATCATAGCCGTGTCGGGAACCATGTCAATGAGTAACGGTTCTACAATCGACAACGGTGAGCTGGTAGATATTCGCCCGTCGAACCGCCCCATACCGCTCTTTCAGGACTTGGAGTATAAACGCTCGTTCCTTGTAGGTAAGATGGGATGGAGTAAGATTAACGCCATGAACAACGTTTCGGGTGGATACGGATTGTTCTCTACCGAGGTCGTTATCGGTGCCGGCGGATACAGTAGCTCTTCATTCGCCGAGGATATGGATATGATAACCCGTATGATTGCGTATTGCTGCGATTTCAACCGTGTATATAGGGTAGTGCAGATTCCGCATAACTGCTGCTGGACAGAAGGTCCGTCTAACCTGCGAATGCTTTATCGTCAGCGTACCCGTTGGGGCCGTGGATTGATACAGATGATGTGGGAGCATCGCCGTCTTTTGTTCAACCGTAAGTATAAGCGATTAGGACTCATCACCATGGTTTATACATTCCTCTTCGAGTTTATGGCGCCCATCATAGAAACCGTGGGTCTATTGTTGATGATATATCTGGCATTTACTGGCGGTATAAATTGGGATACTTTCTTCGTGACATTCTTCGCTATCTACATATTCAGTTTCATGCTTTCGGCATTCGTGGTGTTCTACGACTTTATCTTAGGGTCATCGTATACCAAGATGAGAAGTTATCTGAAACTACTGTTGGCGGCGGCTTTGGAACCGATAATTTATCACCCCATCATCGTATTTTGCTCTATAGTAGGATACTTTAAGTACGTAACTCGTCAGAAGGCCGTATGGAAGGCTATGGAACGTACGGGTATGAAACGTTCTACTACGGCAGCGACGGCAAGCCCGTCGGGAGCAGGAGCGACAACTAAATAGTATAGCATGATGAAAAAGGTTAAGATACACAGATTATATACTGCGTTGCTGCTGGCCGCGTTGATAGCACCGCCTATGGTGGCGCAAGAGCGACAGAACAGCCGACGCAATGATAACTATACGCCTACCAAGAAAGGTACACCGGGTTATTACGACCAGAAGGTGCGTCAGATGTTTAAGCAAGGCGACTGGGAGGGCGGAAAGACTCTGCTCGACGAGGGGCTTGCCAAGTATCAAACCGTATCGGGACTGAATGAACTGATGGGTTCTTATTGGCTGCACCATAAAGACTATGACAAGGCTCGCTATTTCCTTATCCGCTCACTGCGCGATGACAACAAGAACCCGCAGTCATTGCAGATGCTGATGAAGATAGAAGAGGAGACCAAGCATTACAGTTCGGCCATAGTTTATTGCAACGAATTGCTTGAACAGGCTCCTTATGAATACACTTTGTGGCGTAAGAAGATAGAACTATTCCGCTTGCAGGGCAACGAGGTTGAGGCGGCGCGTATGCTGAAGCGACTGGGTGAGATTTACCCCGACCGCATGGAGGTGAAGAAAGAAATAGCGTGGGACTATGAAGAGAAATATCGCAAGTACCGAAAGGACGGCGACATTGCCGGACAGGAGGAGATGCTGAGAAACTTGGTTAAACTATCGCCTAAGGATGCCGAGTTCCAGATGGCGCTGTGTAATCTGCTGCTCAACTCCGGTCGTACGGGCGAGGCTATCGATGTGGCAGGATATGCCGCAACCATCGTTTCGCAACCTTATCCTTTTGTTGAGAAGAAGGCTTCTATACTTGGCGATCTCTCTCGCTATGACGAGGCATTGTCTTATCTGCGCAGCGTGCAGAGAGGAATGCCGGCATTGGCGTCACATCGTATGCAGTTGGCACGTTTGATAAGCAATCTTGAGAAGGAGTCGGCTAACGTGGCTTTACGAAACGATGCTTATACTGCTTACGCCAAACTTTATGAAAGAGAACATTCAGAAGAAGCGTTGACTTATCTTCTCAATACATCCATGTCGCGCGGCTACCTTGACGATGCTTTGGTATATATCCGTGAGGCGCGTCGTAGGCATGGCGATACGCAGAATCTGCTTTACCGCGAGTATACCGTGCTTCGCCGTCTGGGATATACCAATGCGGCGATAAATATGCTAGAGACTATCCATACCAAATGGCCCGACGATGTTGATGTCAATAATGAGCTGTGCGGCATCCGTATGGACGATGTGCGCCGAATGATGGACTTCGGTCAGTACGATGAAGCCATTCCCACACTCGAAAGAATAAGAGAATATAAGGTAGACGATGATACCCATGCAGCCATAGAAAGAAGACTGTTTACTTGTTACGTAAAAGCCGGACAACGTGCCAAGGCTTTGCATCAGTTGGAAAGAATAAGCAACGACCCGCTGGTACAAGCCGGATTGCTCGAAGAGGTAGAGTTGCCTTTCATCAAGGAACTAATGGCGCAGGGCCGTATGCATCAGGCTGAGGCCGAGATTCAGAAGGTGCTTGAGTTGGGAGAGCCTTCGGCTGATATACTTCGTATGGCCATCACTACCGCTATGGTTCTGAAGAAGAATAACCAGGCTCGCGTATTGGTGGATATCGGTCAGGAACGATTCCCGGAAGACCCTTACTTCATTCTGAAGGATGCGCAGCTGAAGGCTGGGAAAGGCGATTTCGAGACTGCTCTGAATTTGCTTAAGCCTATGCTCGATACATACAGCGGTGATAATGCTGTGATAGACGCCTATGCTGATTGTAGCGAGGCGCTTGCCATGAAGCATCTCAAAGAAAAGAATTTCGATGAGGCCATGCGCCTTGTCGATGATGGTTTGGTGTATAGTCCCAATAACCAGATGCTTATTCTTGCCAAGTCTATGATTTACGAGGCGCAGAAAGACTGGGATAACGCCATAGAGACATACAGAGAATACCATCCTGCTATGGGTGAGTTGCGTGAGTACAAGTTGCGTATGGAGGCATTGCGCCGACATCTCATGAAAAATCAGTTGCTGATAGATTACCAGAGAGCGAGGCCTTCAGATTATGATGGTATAACTTCGGCGGGGACTATCACCTATACCCGATACGCTAAGATTAATGCCTATAGTTTGGGCATGACTTATGCCGGACGCGATGGACTTATACATAATGCCGCCAATACCGACTCTATCGGTGGAACAGGTTTTCAGGTTACTGGCGAGTGGCAGCATGAATGGAATAGCCGGTTCACTACCAATCTTACAGTGGGAGGAGCCAACAAGTTCTTCCCGAGGGTGAAAGTGGGATTGGCAGGAAGTTACAGTCTGCGTAATGACTGGACCGCAAAAGGCGATGTATCATACCGACTGATAGGTCCTGGCGATAAAGCTAATACTTCGCTTATAGGCTTAGGCGTTGGAGCTAATAAAGAAATTGATCATTTCAGCTTCGGAGCCGATGCGCACGCGTTCGCCATGATGGGAAAGCAGACCGATTATTTCGGCGGAAAGTTCTTCGTCAGCGGGGGACTGGTGGCCAAGTGCTATCCGTTCGACGGAAGTCGCACGCATCTGTTCTTGTCGGGAAGCGTTGGTACCGCGCCCGATTTATCCGTGATAGACAACACCATGCCTACAAAGTTCAATCAGCTTAATACCATGCTCAACTTTGGCGGTATGTATGTAGTAAACTCCGTGTTAGATTTCGGCTTGTCCGGACTGTGGTATACCATGACACTCGATTCAAGTTCGGCAGCCAAAGCAAGTTATAGTAAGAACTACTTATATTTTAACGCAAATGTTACGATACATTTCTAAAAGCATCACCGTATTGCTTACGGCATTAGTGGTAGGAGGCTGTTCGGGTACGGCACAGACCGTAAAAGAGAACTCTAAAGCCGAATACCACGGACTATATACGCCTTCTAACACCGCCAGCGTGCAGAAGGCACTTAACACCAATCACCCCGATTACGACTGGGGATTGTGGGGGCATAACTTGGGAAAGATTATCCAAGACGATGCTACAGACGATATGTACGCCATGGTAGACGGAAAGCGAAACAAGAAACAGTTGTGCTTTTCGAGCGATGATTTGTATAAAGCCGTCCGCAGCTACATTATCGATCAGTATGGATATGGCACCGAAGAGTATAGCGAGCGCATCAGCATAATGCCTATGGATAATAAGATGGCATGCACCTGCGCTAAGTGTAGGGCCAAGGGCAATACCGATACCAACGCTACTCCGGCGGTATCCTATTTCGTGTCGCGTTTGGCAAATGAGTTCCCTAAGCACAACTTCTACACTTCGGCTTATCATACTACCAAGGCTGTGCCAGCTAAGCCCTTGCCGCAGAACGTTGGGGTATTCATTTCGAGCGTATCTATGCAGATGCGTATCGATTTCTCTAACGCCAAAGGTTACACCGAGTTTGTATCAATGGTGAAAGAGTGGAAGAAGAAGTGCGATAGAATACTTGTTTGGGATTACGAGCGCAATTTCGACGATTATCTTTCTCCCTTCCCGTGTCTGCTGGCCATGCAGTCGCGCTTGCAGTTATATAAGAAATTAGGTGTAAGCGGAGTTTTCATAAATGGCAGCGGCGATGATTATTCGGCTTTCGATGATATGCAGACCCACGTGTTGGCTCTGCTTATGAACAATCCCGATACCGACGTGCGCACTGCCGTAAGTCAATACTTCGAAGAGTACTATCCGCACACCGCCGATGTATTGACCAACTATTATTGGGGATTGGAATCTCGCCTTAAGGCTACAAACCATGCCTTGCCGCTGTACGGCACCATGCAGGATATGTGCGAATCTTATCTCGATGCCAAAGAGTTCGTCCGTTTCCGCAGCGAGCTTGACGCAGCGAGCAAGCAGAGCACCGGCGATGAGAGGAAGCGTCTCAATGCACTGCTTACGGGCTTTGCCTACACTCAACTTGAGATGTACCGCACAGGCATTTTGCCTAAAGACGTAGAAATGGCCATCGAGATGAAAGAGATTCTCAAAGGCCACAGCGAACTTAATAACATGAAGAACCGCGATGAGGTAGGTCATACCATAGATGATTATTTGAAATTATGGAAATGAAAATAAAATCTGTAGAAAGAGCTTTCCTTGGCGTTGTGGTGGTCATGGCACTAATGCTGTCGGCTTCGTCTTGTCATAAGAAACTCGGGCCTACCGCCATTCGCATAGAAGACTCCATCCGCCATTATCCCGCCACCATCCTTGGCGATGATTTGGAGATGGTGTATGTGGTTCGTAACATAGGCAATGATGTACTTGTCATTACCGATGTGCAGCCATCGTGTCCTACCTTAGAGGTAGATTCTAAGAATGTCTCAATGATACCACCTGGCAGCGAGGCGCACCTTAGGTTCATCTTTCATTCTGATAAGAACATCGGTTGGGCTCGTCATTGCGTACGTCTGTTCGGCAATATCGCTCCTGAGGGCATGGCAATGATTATATTCGATACGCACGTGGTAAGACCCTCCATCGATTTGTCGGATTATGAAGAGTATTATCAGGAGAAACTGAAGAACAGCGGAGAGAATATACTCGACGAGAACAAGGGTGCCAAAGAGTATTACACCGACAGTATAACTGATAGCAGAGACATTATAAACGATAGCCATCGCTACATAGACCATATGGGCGAATAACTTACGGAGAGAAATATCAAACAGCGTATATTAAAATAGGAAGGACAAACAACACATATTATATTATGAAACAAATAGCAGGAATTGATACAAACAGACTAAAGCTTCTTCTGGTAGACGATATCCCTTTAAATTTAATTCTGCTGGATAAGATGCTTAAGCCATACGAGTTTCAGATAGTTAAGACCAACAACGGTCGGGAGGCTTTAGAGCAGATACAGGCTGTTCAAGACACGCCCGAGGCTTTCGATCTGGCCATTGTAGACATAATGATGCCCGAGATAGACGGCTACCAGGTGCTGGAGTACGTGCGTAGAGGATGCCCCGACGGACAGTTCAACATAACTCCGAAGACCAAGGAAGAGTTTCCTATCATCATTCTCTCTGGCATGAATTTTAACGACGATGTTACAAAGGGCTTGTCGCTTGGAGCCAATCAGTTTCTTACCAAGCCGGTAGTAATGGAACGCCTTTATGCGGCGGTAGATGAAGAACTTGAAAAGAAAATTCGGGCGGTAGGCGCAAGCTTCGCAAAATAAGCATGGCGCAAACTGCACAAGCAGCAAAATAAAACCGTATTTTTGCCCACGCAATATAAAAATAGAAGAAAATGCAGAAAAAAGACATTCCTGTACTGCTCCTGACCGGTTATCTGGGCAGTGGAAAGACTACTTTGGTAAACCATATTCTCGCTAACGAGAAAGGAATAAAGTTCGCGGTTATAGTAAACGATATAGGCGAGGTTAACATTGATGCCGACCTCATTCAGAAGGGTGGCGTTGTAGGCAAGAAAGATGATAGCCTTGTGGCGCTGCAGAACGGATGTATCTGCTGCACACTGAAGATGGACCTCATAGAACAGATATTCGACCTTATGAAGATGCAGCGTTTCGATTACATCGTTATCGAGGCGAGCGGCATCTGCGAACCGGAGCCGATAGCTCAGACCATTTGTTCTATTCCGCAGATGGGTGGCGCTTATGTTAAGTACGGAGTATGCCGCCTTGATAGCATAGTAACCGTGGTCGATGCGCTTCGCCTTCAGAGCGAATTCGCTTGTGGCGACGAACTTACACGTAAACACATTGACGAAGAGGATATAGAGAATCTTATCATTCAGCAGATAGAATTCTGTAATATCATATTGTTGAATAAGGCTTCCGAGGTTAAGCCCGAAGAGTTGGCTCGTATCAAGCAGATACTTCACACATTGCAGCCCGCCGCCGAGATTATAGAGTGCGATTATGCCGATGTGGATATTGATAAGCTGATAAATACTCACTTGTTTAATTTCGAGAGAGTGGCTACTTCTGCCGGATGGATTCGCGAGATAGAACGTCAGGCTACCGAAGAAGAGGAGCACGAAGCTAAGGCGGATCATCATCACCATCATGATCATGAAGAGCATCATCACGAAGATGAGCATCACCATCACGATGACGATGATGACGACGATGATCACGATCATGAAGAGCATCATCATGAAGATGAACACGGACATCACCACCACCATCATCACGACCATGAGGGCGGCGAAGTGGAAGAGTACGGCATAGGTACGTTTGTTTATTACCGTCGCCCGGCGTTCGATTTGAATAAGTTCGATCATTTTGTAGCTACCAAGTGGAGTAAGAACATTATCCGTGCCAAGGGTGTATGTTATTTCAGCAATAACCGTGATATGTCGATGTTGTTCGAGCAGGCTGGTGTACAGAAGAAGATTACTCCCGCAGGATTGTGGTACGCCACAGCTCCCGAGGAGGATTTGATTCAGTTGATGCAGCAAGAACCGGGACTTATGCGCGACTGGGACGAGAAGTATGGCGACCGTATGCAGAAAATAGTATTCATTGGTCAGCACCTCGATAAAGAACAAATCACTCGCGACTTAGACGAGTGCTTGGAATGATGTACGAAGGTTTGTCATAATTCAACTAATGCGATGGTGTATCATAACTATTATCATATAAGTTAGAAAATATTGCGATGATTGATGTGAAACAATGCGATGGTTCAAACAAAACATTGCGATGGTTTATCATAACTATTATCATCTAAAATAGCAAAGGTGTAGTTATCAGCCCGCATTATTTTACTTATGATACACCTTCAATGAGTCCACAGCCCATGGCAGCGCCATGGGTATAATAAACATCAACAACTACGCACTGAAAGTGCAAAAGTAAAATCACAAACTATGATGCTTTTACTTTTACACTTTCAGTGCGTTTTGCTTAATGTGTAACCTCACGACAGTCGTCGTGCGACTGCTTTATATAGAGAAGTACAGTAACAAAACCGTATTTTAACCCTTTTAGTAAGAATAAATGTTAAAAACACACACCTTTCTCTAATATGAATCAATTTGAACTTAATGTATTCATAAAAAAGCCTTTCTTTTGTATGAAAAATACAAAAAGATGAAAAAACACTATTACTATTTAATTACTTGCCTTACCGCACTGCTTTTGGTAGCGTGCCAAAATGAAACACCTGTAGAAAGGACACACAGAGCGGAATTCAAACTTACATTGGCGGGAGAGATAGACCAACTCTACCTAAGCCGAGTTAATGATAATGGTTTTGCCGACGGTGATGTGATGGGAGTGTACGTGGTAGACTACGTAAGCCAGCAGCCGGGCAAATTGAAGGCATCAGGCAATAGGGGTACTAATGTTAAACATACTTTCGATGAACCCAACTTTAAATGGAATTCTTCTTACGATATATATTTCCGCGACGATAAGACTCCGGTAGATATCTATGGATATTATCCATACTCCGCAAATAATCCCGAAGACCCGGAAAACTATGCTTTCCAAGTACAGCACGACCAGCAGATTGCCGCTCACGATGGTCTACTGAGCGGTTATGAGCGGAGCGATTTCTTATGGGGAAAGGTAGCGAAGGTCTATGCTACAGAGCACGTTATCCGTTTGCCGATGAAGCATCGCCTTGGCAATGTATGTGTAAAGCTGAAAGAAGGCAAAGGCTTTTCGCAAGGCGAATGGGCGGAGCTTAAGAAGACGGTGATGGTGCTTAATACTACCACCGACGCATTGATAAATCTTTCTACCGGCGAGTGCACACCGCAAGGCGAAGCTAAAGAGGCAGGCATCTTGCCACACGAGCACGAAGGCGAGTACCGTGCCATTGTAGTGCCGCAAACGGTGGGTAGTGGCAAGACTCTTTTCTCTATTACTGTAGGAAGCGTGGCTTATAAGTTCTCTAAAGATGTGGCTACGGTTTACGAGGCTGGCAAAATGACCAACTTTACAATAGAAGTAAATAAGAAAACCGCTACAGGCGACTATGAATTCCGTCTTACTGGCGAAAACATTACTCCATGGGAGGCAGACATTGCTTCGCACGAAGGAAACATGAAAGAGTATGTGGTGATTAATGTGCCTAAGGCAGGTATGCTGAAAGAATGCATTGCAGCGGCGGGCAAAGACTATACGCGTATACAGAGCCTAAAGATTACAGGGCAAATAGATATTGTAGACTTTATATTTATGGGTGATATGACGAATCTATCTGCGCTGAATTTGAAAGAAGTTAAGATAAAGAAAAGAGTTAACGAATATGGACATGAATACGCAGAGAATGCGATACCAGAAAGTGCTTTTAGTATTGATAATAATAACGTCCCTCGTCTCTATAATTTAGCATTGCCAGATAATTTGAAGACTATAGGTAGTAAGGCTTTCTATGGTCAATCTCTTAGCGGCTCTTTAATTATTCCGGAAGGAGTGAAAGAAATAGGTTATTGTGCATTTGACGGTTGTATAAATTTAACTGGAACATTGTCATTGCCTTCTACATTAGAGGTAATTGAAAATTATGCTTTTGATTTGTGTGGATTTACCTGTGAATTATTATTGCCTCAGAATTTAAATAGTTTAGGCTTTAAGGCATTCTATGGATGCAGAGGGCTTTATGGAAATCTTATCTTACCTGATGGGGTATCAAAAATTGGAGGCTACGGATTTTCAGATTGCAGACACCTGACAGGTTTGAAAATGTCTCAGAATATAAAAGAGATATGGGAAGCTGCTTTCTCGGATTGTTACGAATTGAATGGTAGATTAACCCTTCCAGAAGGGTTGAAATATATAGGAAGTCGTGTTTTTCAGAACTGTAAATTTAAAGGCACTTTGGTTTTGCCGTTAACTTTGAAAAGTGTAGGTGATTATGCTTTTAGTAATAATAATTTCTCCGGAGAATTAAAGCTTCCTTCATCATTGCAGGAGTTAGGTTCCGAAGCATTCGAATATTGTTCTCGCATTAGCGGTACATTAGAAATCCCTGATAATATAACAGCTATCAAGGAACGGACGTTTGCTAGTTGTAGCAGTATAGAAAAACTTGTTTTACCTTCTACAATGGATGCTATTCAGTCTGGTGCATTTCAGAATTGTTTTGGCTTAGGAAGCATTGTCTGCAATGCGGTAAATCCGCCTTATGTAGAAAGTTCAGCTTTCAATGGTGTATCTAAAAGTAATGTTGTAGTAGAGGTGCCCGAAGCGTCTTTGGCGGCTTATCGTACGGCATCCGGATGGAGCGATTTCAAGAAAATTGTGGCGCATCATGAGTTGATTTGTAGCCCTTCTTCTGTAGTGGCGCTCAATGCATCACTGCAGAAGAAGTTAGTTATTTATGCCGAAAGCGATTGGGAAGTAGAAGAATGCCCATCATGGTGTCATTTGGATAAGACTTCAGGTTCTAAGAAAACCGAAGTTACGCTTACCATAGATGCACTTGCCAAAGGGCAAGAACCTCGTGAGGATGATATCGTATTTGTTCTGAAAGATAAAGGCTATACCACCAGCTGTAGCGTATCGCAATGCAGTTATGATTATGACGAAGACGAAGTTATTACCCTGCAGAAAGCTACTCGTGGAAATGGCGTGAACTTGGTATTCTTGGGCGATGGATATAATGATAAAGATATAGCAAACGGCACATACCTGAAAGATATGAAGCAGCAGATGGAATATTTCTTCGGTGTAGAGCCTTACACTACTTATCGCGATTATTTCAATGTATATACCGCCATTGCCTTGAGTCAGGAAAGCGGTGTGGGTACTGTGAATACGCTTTGCGATAATAAGTTCGAAACTACGTTTACAGGTGGAGCGTCGTTGATGTGCAATACAAACGATGTATTTAAGTATGCTATGCGTATGCCTACCGTAAACAGTGGTAATCTTAACCAAACGCTTATAGTTCTTACCCCTAACACTACAGATTATGGCGGCGTAACAAGTATGTGGGCAGATGGTTCTGCTATCGCCATTACTCCAAAGAGTTCCGATTATTACCCGTACGACTCGCGTGGCATTGTGCAGCATGAAGCCGGTGGTCATGGCTTTGGTAAGTTGGGCGATGAATATATCTATCACAATGCGTTTATCTCAAGTTGCCAATGTTTTTGCTGTCCTCACGAAGAAGAGTTCAATGCCGCAAAAGCCAATGGTTGGTACGAGAACTTGTCGCTTACTGGTAAGATGCACGAAGTGCCTTGGTCGCACCTTATCTTTAACGATAAGTATAGCGCGGTGGTAGATATATACGAAGGCGGATTTATGCACTCTCGTGGCGTGTTCCGCTCGGAACTGAATAGCTGTATGAACAATAATATCCCTTACTTCAGCACCATCAGTCGCGAGGCCATAGTGAAACGCATAAAGCAATATGCCGGCGAAACCTATTCGTTCGATGAGTTTGTTAAGAACGATAACCCAAACCCCGGCAGTCGCTCTACTCGCTATAATGTAGCGCCATGGAACAAACTCAGCGATAAGCCCGCTCCAAACCACAGTCAGCCTATCATTCATAAAGGCTCTCCTAAGTTTTGAGAAAGCTAAAACAATTATTTAATTACGGACCAATTTAAACCATTATGAAACAAGTAATAAATAAAGCCATACATACATTAATTCCGTCCGGCATAAGCATAATGCTGGTAGGGCTTATGGCTTTTCCATCGTGCACAAGCCACAATCTGCAGTCGGATAGCGAAGATCCGGATATAATGAAATTCCAGGTGCTTCATCCCGATGCGGCAGATTCTCGCGCCACGGAAACCGGATTCGAGAATAACGACCGTATAGGTCTCTTCGTGACAGAAGAAAAATCACTGCTACAGATAGGCGGCAACTACGTAAACAATGCCAAGCTTACATATACCGCACCCGATTGGAAGACAGAAACACCCGTGTACTGGAATAACGGAACTTACGATGTTTACGCCTATGCGCCCTACAGTCAGTCTATCAATTCCATTTCCGATTATCAGTTTAGCGTGGCATTAGATCAGACTTCGCAAGGATATAATGAAAGCGATTTCTTATTCGCCTCGGCAAAGTCGCAAACCGCTTCTGCCGCAGGTGTGCCTTTGCAGTTCAGGCACTGCATGAGCAGGGTATGCATTCGCTTGGTTAAAGGCCGCGATTACGATGGCGACTTGCCCGACGACGCTAAAGTCTATATTCATAACACCGTGCCTCAGGCTACTATAGACCTTCGTGCCGGAATAGCTACAAAATATATGTACGGACGCGAAGCCACCATAATCGCACGCAACGAAGGGAATCATAAGTTTGGCGCCATCTTGGTTCCGCAGCGTATAGACCGCCGTCGCCCACTATTCGAAGTGGTAATGAACGGAGTAGCGTATCTGGTAGAAGATAACTTCGTATTCCGTATGGGCATGTGTCACACCATATCGCTTGTTATCTCTAAAGCTCCAGAGCAAGTAAAGATAGAGATAGGCGGAGAAATAGAGAACTGGAACAAAGAACAATAGCATTTAATACTTAAAGATATGAAAAAACAGAATATATTCGGCTCATTATTGGTAGCTTGCCTTGTGGCATCTTGTTCTTCTGGCAGCTCGGACGAAATCATTCCGTCGGCACCGGAGAAACCGGCAGAGAAACTTCCTATTACCATAACAACTCAGTTGAGCCGCATTACGGATAACTCGTTCGATAGCGGAGATAAGATAGGCGTTTATGTGGTGAACTATTCTGGCGGAACTGCCGGCACGCTGAAGAACAGCGGAAATCATGTAAACAACATGGGCTTTACTTACTCAGGCACATGGAATCCGGATACACCTATCTATTGGGCAGATAATTCTACTCATGCCGATTTCTACGTTTATCATCCGTACGTAAGCAGCGTAGCCGATGTAACAAAGTTGGCGTTTACAGCTATGGATAATCAGTCGGCCGAATCAGATTATAAGAAGAGCGACTTTGTTTACGGCAAGACGGCTAACGTAGCGCCCACAGCCGAAGCTGTAAAAGTAATGACTTCGCACATGATGAGTAATATGCATATCACCGTGAAGCCCGGAAACGGTTTCACCGCCGAGTCATTGAAGGCAGCCGATGTAAAGGTAGCCGTAAACGGCCTTAAGACTAACGCCACTATCAATTTGTCTACCGGCACCATCAGTGCCACAGGCGATGCAAAGACTTGCACCCCATGGCTCTCTGGCGAAACATATAAGCTATTGGTAGTGCCTCAAACCGTAGAGAGTACCCAGCTTATCACCGTAACCATAAATGGCAAGCCGTATAATCTCACCAAGGCTTTCACCTTCGAAAAGGGTAAGGTATATAACTGTCCGGTAGTAGTCACCAAGACTAACAACGGCATCAACGTAGGCATCAATCCATGGGAAACCGATGGCGAAGACCACGGTGGTACTGCGGAGTAATAGCTATTTTGTATCATAATTAATATCACCTGAAAATAGCGGACTGAAAGCCCAACGAGTCAACAGCCCGCTATTTTCAGAAGGTAATAACACCTTAGTATTCAGGCTTTACACGATTAGAAAATGAGATGTATAATCGTTTATTCGTTTTAATTTTATACTTTTGTGCAAAACATGTATTTAGCACAATAAAATTGAAGCATTATGAAATATCCGGTTGGCATACAGACATTCGAAAAGATAATTGAAGGAAAGTTTGTCTATGTTGATAAAACAGATTTGGTATATTCTTTGGTGAAGGAAGGACAAATATATTTCTTGAGCCGTCCCCGACGCTTCGGAAAAAGTCTGTTGCTCTCTACACTTCGAGCTTATTTCGAAGGCAAAAAGAATCTGTTCGCAGGTCTAAAGATTGATGTTTTGGAGCACGACTGGCACGTTCATAAGGTATTTCATTTCGATTTTAATGGCACTAATTTTTCGGAGCCTAACGCTCTGAACATGAAAATCGAAGGCTATCTGCACGATTGGGAAAAAGAATACGGAATAACTCCGGAGGTCGATTTTAATTTGGGTTCTCGTTTCAACCGCATCCTACAAGCCGCTGCCGAACATACAGGACGAGGCGCTGTAGTCTTAGTCGATGAGTACGACAAACCACTGCTCGATGTACTAGAGAAAGATCCTGAGTTATTGGAGCAGAATCGTGAAATTCTTAAATCATTCTATTCCGTATTCAAACAAGCCGATGCTTCACTCCGTTTCGTCTTCCTTACTGGTGTTACAAAATTCTCGCAAGTAAGCGTGTTCAGTGGTTTCAACCAGCCGCTTGATATCAGCATGACCGAGAAGTTTGAAGCCCTCTGCGGTATTACTGAAGAAGAATTACATACACAGTTTGCTGAACCAATCCGCAAAATGGCGGAATCTGATGGATGCACAGAAGAAGAAATTCGTCAGAAACTGAAACGTCATTATGATGGTTATCATTTCAGCAAGAATATGGCTGATATCTACAATCCGTTCAGCCTCTTGAATGCCTTTTATAATAATGATGTCCGCGATTATTGGTTTGCTAGCGGAACGCCTTCTTACTTGATTCGCTTGATGAATCATTTTCATGAGGGCATTGACGAACTTACCAATAAGTTCTATCTTTCGGATGAGTTCATCAACTATAAAGCCGACGTGGAATATCCTTTGCCGATGATTTATCAGAGCGGATATCTTACTATTAAGGATTACGATAAGGAATCGAATCTTTTCTTGCTCGACTTCCCAAACAATGAAGTAAAGAGCGGCTTCTTGGCTATGGTTGCCACAAATTATCTACAGTGCACTACTCCAATGGAGTCTTGGATGGTTAAGGCTGTGTTTGCATTACGCCGTGGTCAGTTGGAAGAGTTCCGTAAAATGTTGACTTCCTTCTTGGCGAGCATTCCTTATTCTATGCGTCGCAAGGAAAACGAGCGCGAACGTGAGCGTTACTTCCACTACACATTCTATTTGCTTCTTCGCCTGATGAGCGTTTACACTGTCCTAACGGAAAAAGAACAGAGCGAAGGAAGAGTGGACTGCATTGTAGAGACTACTAAATACGTGTATATTTTCGAATTTAAATTAGACGGTACCGCCGCCGAAGCCTTGCAGCAGATTAATACGAAGGGTTACGCTCGTCCGTACGAAGCGGATGCTCGCCAAGTATATAAGATAGGTGTAAACTTCTCTTCCGAAACCGGGACTATAGAAGAATGGGAGAGTAAGTGAAGGCGCTTTTCAATATAAATGCTTACTTTTGCGCCGAATTACTCTAAGAACTTATGGGAATAGTTACTTTTATAAAGAAATGGACACTGTTGTGTGCCCTTTTGTTCGGAACAATTGTATATCTGCTGTTTTCTGAAATACCCATGTTGCAACCTGTCGGATATGCCGTGGGACCTTGGTGCGTAGACCTTGTGCCGTATGTTATCTTCGCCCTGCTCTACGTAACATTCTGCAAAATCGATATGGAGAATATGCGCCCACGTACTTGGCACTTTTTGTTGCAATCCATAAGAACAGCGCTTTCCGCACTCTTCGTACTACTTATCTACCTGTTTGGTGATGCCAACGCAGATGCCAAGATAGTACTCGAAGGATGCTTCATCTGTTTTATATGTCCCACAGCGGCAGCGGCAGCAGTAGTTAGCGAAAAACTCGGCGGCAGTATCGCCTCGCTTACCGTTTATACGCTGATAGCCAACATTGTGACGAGCATAATCATACCGTTCTTCTTCCCGATGGTAGAGAAAGGCACTGACATCACCTTCCTTTTCGCCTTCTTCATGATTCTGAAGCGAGTAGTATCCGTGTTGCTTCTTCCGTTGTGCCTTGCCTTGCTTACACGTCGCTATTTGCCAAAACTTGCAGCGCAGATAAAGAAATTCAAAAATCTGGCCTTCTATATGTGGGCGTTTAATCTTACAATAGTTACAGGCATGACCGTGCATAACATTATGGAAGCCCAAGTAGGTGGTTGGACTCTCGCACTTCTTGTTATCCTTCCGCTTTTCATCACTCTTATACAGTTTAGTATAGGCAAGTGGGTAGGAGGTTTCTACGGCGAAAGGGTTAGTGCCGGACAAGCTCTTGGTCAGAAGAATACCATAGTAGGTATATGGCTCACCGTAACTTTCTTGAATCCGGTGGCTGCCGTAGCGCCCGGCGCATACGTGCTTTGGCAGAATCTTGTTAACTCATGGCAGATTTGGTGCAAAGAGAAGTATGGTTATTTGAAGTGGTAACTGTGTAATCGGTAAAATTCATAGACACAACTCCAAGCATGAAATTTTCAAATGAAAGAATGCGATAAGTCGAACAACTTATCGCATTCTTTCATTTGAAACATCGCATTCTTTCACTTTACCATTCGTATTCTTTTAATTTTTCATCGCAATGTTTTCTTACCCCATCCAGAAGGGTTGTAGAGCCGTTTTTTATTCAAAATCTCCCATTAACCATTTTAGGGCATTAATTCTTTTGATGCCATTGTAATCGGCTGTAGGGTCTTCGTCTAGAGTAAGTATAAACTTAGGATATTGGTCGTTTATTTGTTGCAAAGAAGCCAATTCACGTTTTAAGGTAGCTTCGTCTCTAACGGTAGCCGCTACTTGATAATACGTGATGTCATTTTCATCAATTGCAACGAAATCAACTTCTAAGTCATCCACCTTTCCGATATATACTTTCTTCTGACGATGAAGCAATTCCAGATAAACTATGTTCTCTAAGATGCGGCCTGCATCGAAAGAGCGTGAACCCAGAAGCATTCTTCTCAAGCCTATATCTACAAGATAATACTTGCCTAGCGTTTTAAGTAATTGCTTGCCCTTTATGTTGAATCTTTTGGCCTCGTACACGAAGAAAGTTTCGCAAAGAGATGTCAGGTATCGTTCTACTGTTTTCTGATCAATTTTTCTGCCGTCGGCTGTCATGATATCAGCAATGCGCTTGGTAGATAACATGTTGCCTATATTATCAGCCGTGAAACGGATAACACTTTCCAGCATCATTACATCAGACAGTTTCTTTCTGCTCATTATGTCTTTCACTACAATGGTGTTATATAAGCCGTTTAGGTAGTCGCTGATTTCTGATGCGGTGTCTAACTCAAGAGTGTAAGGGAAACTGCTTCTTGTGATGTAATCCATATAAACCTTGGGGAGATTGTCGGTCTCGCCAACGCCTTCTACATACTCTCTAAATGAAAGCGGAAGCATGGCGATTTCTACATATCTTCCTGATAACAATGTGGCGATTTCGCTTGATAACATATAGGCGTTCGACCCCGTAATATAAAGATCTACCGTTGGCTTCAAGTTGAGACTGTTTATTATGTCAGGGAAATTCTCTACATGCTGTATTTCGTCAAAGAAGAAATAAGTCATTTTATCTTGAAGTATCAATGGCTTGATATAAGAGTATAGACGGTGCGGATCACGAAGCTCATAGAAATCGTAATCTTCAAAGTTTAGATAGATGATTTGATTATCGTTTACACCTTGCGCTTTAAGCCAGTCACGATAAATCTCCATTATTGTTGACTTACCGCAACGACGAATGCCTGTTATCACTTTTATAAGTTTCTTGTCTTTAAAGGCAATTAGCTTATTAAGGTATTCTGTTCTTTCTATTCGTTTCATATCACTTTATTATTCTCTGGTTCTATATTTGCTGCTAATATACGATTTTTTTAGGCATGAGCGTCCTAAAACTTCAGTAAATAAGAAAGTTTTAGGACTCTATGCCTAAAACTTCTGAAAAATGGAAAGTTTTAGTACTCTATGCCTAAAACTTTTTGCACCGACAATGGCGCATAGAATTACTGCATGATTGAAAATAATCTGCCCAAAGGGGTGATTTTTCAAAATTTATTACTACTTTAGTCGAGTCTGATGAAGATTCATAAACTTTTATCTGCAACACTAAGTTGAGTGAATCTTCTGATATGTCCCCTCATTTTAATTGTATAGTTTTAAAAGTGTTGCGTAATTAAGTATTTAAAAGTAAAATGAATCCCTTATTTAAAACAGGTTTGTTTGGATTATCATTGGCAAGTATGATTTTAGCGTCATGCTCGTCGGGTAAGACTATTAAGGCAGACTATGATGTAGTGCCTTCTCCACTTGAAGTTCTTGAAACCAATCAGTCAGCTTTCCTGCTGAAAAATGGTGTTTCTGTTTATTACCCCAAAGGTAATGAAATGATGAAAAGAAATGCCGAATTCCTTGCTTCGTATGTTAAGGAACAGACTGGCATCGACCTTAAAATACAGGAAGGAGACGACGCTGACAATGGAATTCTCTTGAAGTTAGGACTGGAAGCTGAAAATCCTGAGGCATACAAACTTAATATAAAGAACGACAAAATAGTTATAAGCTCGCCTACAGAAGCAGGTGTGTTTTATGGTATTCAGACACTGCGCAAGTCTGTATCAGTGCACGAAGGCTCCAACATTGAATTGCCATCGGCAGAAATATTCGACTATCCAAGATTCAGCTATCGTGGTATGATGCTTGATGTAGGTCGTCATTTCTTTACGATGGATGAAATCAAAACTTATATAGATATACTTGCGCTACATAATATAAACCGTTTCCATTGGCATCTGTCTGAAGACCAGGGATGGCGTATCGAGATTAAGAAATATCCGAAGTTGACTGAAGTAGGAGCTTATCGTAAGGAAACTGTTATAGGACATAATTCGGGCAAGTACGACGGTAAGCCTTACGGTGGTTTCTATACCCAGGAACAGGCAAGAGAGATTGTAGAATATGCTGCCCAGAGATATATTACTGTTATTCCTGAAATCGACTTACCGGGACATATGCTTGGGGCTTTAGCTGCATATCCTGAATTGGGATGTACTGGCGGTCCGTATGAAGTGTGGACTCATTGGGGTATATCGGACAATGTTTTATGCGCCGGAAACGACAAGACTATTAAGTTTATACAAGATGTATTGTCTGAAATTATAGATATATTCCCGTCGGAATACATTCATGTGGGAGGTGATGAATGTCCTAAAACCCAGTGGGCGAAATGTCCTAAGTGTCAGGCCAAAATAAAGCAGTTAGGTTTGAAGAGTGATGCTAAACATACTAAGGAAGAGCGTCTTCAGAGTTATGTTATCAATGCAGCCGAGAAATTCCTTAACTCAAAAGGTCGTCAGATGATAGGTTGGGATGAAACACTTGAAGGCGGATTGGCTCCGAATGCTACAGTTATGTCATGGCGTGGTGAAGGTGGTGGAATTGAAGCTGCCAAACAGAAGCATGATGTTGTTATGACCCCTAATACATACTTGTATTTCGACTATTATCAGTCGAAGGATACTGACAACGAGCCTCTTGCTATTGGCGGTTATCTTCCTGTAGAGCGTGTATATAGCTATGAGCCGATACCTTCTTCTCTTACTCCTGAAGAACAGAAATATATAATCGGTGTTCAGGCTAATCTTTGGACAGAGTATGTTCCCGAATTCAGCCAGGCAGAGTATATGGTTCTTCCTCGTATGGCAGCTCTTTGTGAGTCGCAGTGGTGTGCGCCCGATAAGAAAAACTATAATGAGTTCCTTCAGAGACTTGTAAGACTTGCTGATATTTACGAACTTAAGGGTTGGAATTACGCGAAGCATATTTTTAATGTGATGCTTGCTCTGACTCCGGATACTGAAAACGGTACACTCGATGCTTCTGTTCGTACTATAGATAATGCGCCTGTTTATTATACTCTTGATGGTACTGAACCTACAGAGAAGTCTCAGAAATACACTGAAGTGGTTAAGATAAACGAGCCTTGCATTTTGAGAACTGTAGCGATACGCCCTAATGGAAAATCGAATGTTACCACAGATACAATTTCATTCAGCAAATCGTCTATGAAGCCTATCACAATGCTTCAGCCTATAAATAATCAATATAAGTATGCGGGCGAATCTGTTCTGGTTGATGGATTGAACGGTAATATGAACTATAAGACAGGTCGCTGGCTGGGATTCCACAAGAACGATTTGGAAGCTGTAATCGACCTGAAAGAAGCTACAGAAGTTTCTTCTTTCACAATGCGCTCATTAGTAGAAAAAGGTGACTGGATTTTCGGAACAAGAGGTATCACCGTTTCTGTTTCTGACGATAATAAAACCTTTAAGGAAGTGGCTTCAGAGTCTTATCCGGCAATGAAAGAAACAGATCCAAACAAGATTTACGTTCATAACTTGAAGTTCTCTCCTGTAAAGACTCGTTATGTAAAGGTGAAAGCGTTGACAGAGCACAGCATCCCATCATGGCACGGCGGAAAAGGAAACCCTGCCTTCTTGTTTGTTGACGAACTTACTATTGAGTAATACTGATATTTTTTATAGTCAAAAGAGCGACCTTCGGGCCGCTCCTTTTGTGTGTTTATTTACCTTTGCTATACACTCTTTCAATAAGTACTCCGGTGCTGTCGGGAGTGCGCCCGCCTAGCAGGTGAATGTAAGAAACTCCGTGCTCGGTGCGGTTATTGCATTTAATGGTGTGTCGTTTCTTTTTATCTACCCATACTGTAGCGTTTTTGTTTTCTTCCCACTTCACCACTACATCATGCCAGCGATTATCTTTTATCCCTAAATCTTTTCGGCTGATGGAAACGACGTACAATCCTTCGGCTGCAGAAACGCTGTCTGTGGGGTTAAACCAACGGTCGTTAAGTATCAGACGGATAGGTTTGGAGTCTTTCTGCAAATTGATGCGCACGCCAACTTCGCCGTTTCGTGTGGCAGGGAAGTTCCATAAAGCTCCATCTGTATCATCTAATAGCGAATCGTTGGGAGTATATCCTATGCGCATAACTTTGCGTTGCGGATTATCGGGATGGCTTATCAATAGAGGAGCTTCCTGACGGTTGTAACAGCAGTGCCCCACGATACCTTTATAATAACGGAATGCCGACCAATTAGTCAATCCTTCGCTGAAGTCGCATGCTCTTTCTTTCTCGTAGAGCCACTTCACATCAAAAAGAAGCAACTTGCGGCATAGCTTGTGTTGTCCGGCAGAAACGAGTACCTTGCCCGGAGCAACTTCTACCGCCTGCACCTGATGTACGCTTTTGTCTTCGCCCGGACGTGTATTGCCAAAATTGCTTGAGTTTCGCTCATCATTAAGCAACAGCTCGCGGAAACCTGTCCATGTTTTTCCGTCGTCTTCTGAGATAGCTACATGCAGAGCATCGCGATTTGTAAACACATCATCCCACACACCGTTGGCTGTAGGCAGTTCGGGTAGGGGCGTAGTGTTGCACCAGAAGAACAGCAGTCTGCCGTCGGTTAGTCTGTGCAATGTAGGCATGGTGATTGTTCCATAGAAAGGCGAAGGAGTAGCTTCGCTCCAAGTCTCACCTCCATCCGAAGAGAACGATTGATAATGCTTATCTTGCGCAGTACGCATTATCATCCATAGCCGTCCGTCGTTAAGCTCTACGATGGTAGGCTCTACAGCGCCATGATTCCATCTTACCCCCTGATGAAATCCACCCTTTACATGAGGAGGTGCCGTAACTTTGCTGGAGGCTTTCCATGTGCGTCCGTCATCGTCGGAATAATAAACAAAAGAACCGCTGCGGTCGATACGGTGAGCGCCCGAGATAATGCGCTTACCATTACGAATAAAGATAGGTGGCTTATTCATAATGCCCGCTTCGTTATCTATAACCGTGATGGTACGTCCGCCATTCAGTCCGCCTTCGGTGCGCATGGCATATACCTTATTATTTACGCAGAACAGACGGATGTATTCTCCGCTTACGGGCGAGCATTGATCGGCGTAAGTCAACTCATACGGCAGATATACCTTCTTCCAAGTAAATCCGTTGTCGCGGCTCGACAAGTAAAGCGGCTTATTCTCTTCTGGGTGAGCACCGTAATTATAATGCCTTATTTCTCCGTCGCTCATGCGCGACAAGCCGATGAAAGCATCGGAAGGAGCAACGCCTGTAATGCGGGGAGCCGACAGACTATCCAAATTATTTTGGGCAGCGGCAGGCAGTTGCAATGACAGAACGCCGGCCATGCTTATGTAGAATAAGTATTTGTTCATAGAATTATTATCGATTATTATTTTTTTTCAATTATTGTAAAAGAATTCGTATATAAGATGTCTGATTGCCGCCTTAGGATGATGCCATATCATGCGAGGTCCGGCATAGCGCATAGCTTGACATATCCGTTCACGCATCGCCGGCTTATAACAATGGATGGGGCATTTCTTGCAAGTAGGCTTTTTCTCGCCGAACTTGCAGTGCTCCAGTCGGGCATGCGCATAATCCAATAATGCCGAGCAGTCATCGCAAAGTCCTGCATAACAATGCTTCTTGCCATGACAGTAAATCTTTATCATCTGAAAAATTGTATCTTTCTCTTGTTCTATGCGTGTCATTGATAATTTTTAAATCAGTTTATTCATAGCGAAGTATTTCCATAATGGAGCTGCCATCATCGCTTGATGGAACTCGTCGTTTTTCAGCATACGTAATACTTCGTCCTTATCTAAAAGAACGATCTTGATATCTTCTGAATCTTCGAGATGCTGTGTAGATATTTTCTCTATGCCTACGGCAAGGTAAGTGTGGCTATAGTTAGTACAAGCTCCGGCATTGGGGCTGATGGTCATAAGCTTCGACCATTCGCCTCCGGCGTAACCGGTTTCTTCGTATAGCTCGCGCTTGGCGGCTTCCATTGGGTCTTCGCCTTTTTCTACGCATCCGGCGGGAATTTCTATTCCGGTATAATGCTGGGCGTGGCGGTACTGGCGTTCCATCAAGAACTTGCCGTCTTTTGTAATAGCTATTACATTGCAGAACTCTGGATACTCCAGCACGTAAAAGTCATGAATCTCCGCACCAGTAGGCAGTTTAACATGATCGCGTCTCGCCGTAAGCCAAGGACGCTTAAAAAGATATTCGCTGTCTATTACATCCCATGCCATGGGGTCTTTATCTTGTTTGTTCATATTGGCCATAATTATAAATTCTAAATAGCAATATAAGCTATTGTTTCTTTTCTATTTCGTAAAGATATAAAATATACCGATAAACTATGGAATTCTGTCGTTTTTTAATGAATGCTCGCAAGTTGTCGGTTTAATTCATTAGCTTTGTAATCAGTTGAGAAAGTACTTATAAACCTAATACAATAATAAGTTTGTTTACTATGAAGAGATACTTCGCTATACTTGCATTTGCCCTTTGCTGCGTAGGTATATTGAAAGGACAAACCGCAGCAGATTCTTTGACAATTGTTTCCGCAAAATGGGAGGTGACACATTCTCAAAAGGGAATAGTGTGCAAAAGCGTGTCTTTACCTATGCTTTATAATTGCCCGCAAGTAATTAATATGATAGAAATTGATCCTAGCAAAGGAATGAAAGCGAGAGTCGGCATATCTGAAGGAATGAAAAGGACAAGCTTTATAGCCGCTGAACATCATGCACTTGCTGCCATTAACGGTTCTTATTTTAATATGAAGCAAGGAAATTCTGTCTGCTTTCTGAAAAGGGATGGACTTGTGATTGACACTACTACAATAGGCGAATTTAATCTGCGTGTTACGGGAGCTATCTATGAACGAAAAGGAAAGCTGAAGTTGATTCCGTGGAGCAGAGAAATCGAGAAAAAATATAAACGTAAACGTGGAACGGTGTTGGCGTCAGGGCCGTTGTTGTTAGAGAACGGCAAGGCGTGCGACTGGAGCCGATGCGAAGAGAATTTCATCCAAACCAAGCATCCACGCAGTGCTGTCTGCACTACTAAGGACGGAAAGATTCTGTTGGTAACGGTAAACGGACGTTTTCGCGGTCGTGCCGAAGGGATAAATATCCCCGAGTTAGCACATCTGCTTAGAATGTTAGGCGGAAAGAACGCGCTGAATCTTGATGGCGGTGGCTCTACAACATTATGGTTATCGGGAGCACCGGATAACGGCATCGTAAATTACCCTTGCGACAACAGAAGTTTCGATCATGCCGGAGAACGCCGAGTGCCGAATATCGTTTATATTTATAAGTAATCTTATCACTTGTTGGTCATTTCCAGGTCTGATTCTGCCGCCATCAACGCCTGCTCTTCGGACATTGCGTAAGTCTTGCCAATGTGAGGTATCGGAGCTGTTGACGCATCTATCTCTCCACGCAACCGCTCTTTAAGCTTTGTGTTTCTTTTAGTCACCGTCAAGTTACGTATGGCATAGGCGAGAGCTTTAGGCTGACCTATGAGCACGCATATCTTCTTGGCTCTTGTTATGCCCGTATATATAAGGTTTCGCTGAAGCATCACAAAGTGAGTCATCAGTATCGGAATTACAACGATGGGGTATTCCGAACCTTGCGCCTTATGTATGGTGGTGGCATAAGCCAATGTTACCTCATCGAGTTCCGATGCTTCGTATTCTACCAGATTATCGTCGAAGCGAACGAATAGCGTGCGGTCTTCCATGCTTACCTGCTCTACTATTCCTATGTCACCATTAAACACATTCTTGTCGTAATTATTTCTCACCTGCATTACGCGGTCGCCCAACTTATAAGTCGTTCCGCCACGGCTGATTCCAAGGTTCGACGTGTTAAGTGCTTGCTGCAGCATCATATTCAGATTAGTGGCTCCTACCACGCTTCGCTGCATAGGCGTAAGCACCTGAATGTTATTAAGCGGTTGGTTATAAGCCTTGGGTAGACGATGCTTCACGAGCTTCACTATTTCTTCTGCCACTTGCTCCGGCTCTTCATTCTTTATAAAGAAGAAATCAGTCTGCTTGCCGTTGCTTGTATCAGGATAACGACCTTGATTGATGGCGTGGGCACTCATCACTATTCGGCTTGATTGTGCCTGACGGAAGATACGAGTCAGACGGACTACCGGTATCTTCTCCGAGTCGATAATGTCGCGCAGCACATTGCCGGCACCTACGCTTGGCAACTGGTCAATATCGCCCACCAACACCAAGCGCATGTTTTCAGGAATAGCCTTCATCAGATTATACATCAAGATTATATCTATCATAGAGCACTCGTCTACAATCAGCGCATCACCCTCCAGCGGATTCTCGTCATTACGCTTATAGCCGTCTTGCGGATTAAATTCCAGCAGTCGGTGAATGGTCTTTGCCTCCATGCCAGTAGCCTCGCTCATACGTTTAGATGCACGCCCCGTAGGAGCGGCAAGCAGAATTCGCATTCCTGCCGTCTTATAAGCTGCGATAATACCTTGCGTAGTAGTGGTTTTTCCGGTACCGGGACCGCCGGTAAGTACCATCACCTTAGAGCGTACCGCCTGTTTTATAGCGGCTATCTGCACTTCATCGTACTCTATGCCCGACACCTTTTCTATAGCCTTAATATCAGCTTTCAGTCCGAAAAGGGTAGGCGTTTGGTCTTGAAGCAGAGCCAACAACTTTTTCGCCGTTCCGCGTTCAGAGTGATAAAAAGGAGGCAGATAAATAGCTTCGTCTTCGCGGATAAGATTTTCCGAAGCAATCATCTCGGTGACGGCCTGCCGGATAGGTTCCTCATCAGCTTCGAGCAACTTCTTGGCGGTTTCTATAAGTTGTTCTTCTACGGCATAAACATGCCCTTCGTTCGAAAGCTCGTTCAGCGTATAGCTGATACCGCTTTTGCAGCGCCGCAAATCGTTCTTCTCGTAACCCATCTTACTGGCTATGCTGTCGGCGGTCTTGAAACCGATGCCCCAGATGTCGTCCGCCAGTCGGTAAGGATTATCCTGCACCTTGTCGATGCTCTCCTTACCATATTGGCGATATATTTTAGCGGCGTAAGCAGTGCTCACTCCATACTGTTGAAGAAATAGCATCACGTTCTTTATGTCCTTCTGCTTCTCCCAACTTTCGCGAATCTTCTCTACGCGTCTCTTTCCGATTCTGGGTACCTCACGGAGTCGTTCTATATTATCTTCTATTATCTCGATGGTTTCCGTACCGAACTTCTCTACTATAAGATGAGCGAACTTAGGGCCGATGCCCTTCACCAACCCGCTGCCCAAGTATTTCTCTATGCCGTAAACAGTGGCAGGCATAACCTCCTCCCACGTCTCGCACACAAACTGCCGCCCGTACTTTTTATCCACCTTCCAGTCGCCGTCGCATAATAGCACAGCCCCCACCGGAACATCCAGCAGGTTGCCCACTAAGGTAACAAGGTCGGAATAATCCTTCACCTTTACCTTCATTACAGAATATCCATTCTCTTGATTTTGGTAGGTAATGTGCTCTATTACGCAGCGCAACTTTATCATTTTTTCGTGTATTTTGATGAGATTATAAGTGCAAAGGTACAAAACTTAATCTCACTCATTACTTAGTAATAGTGATTTTGTTCCAATCCGTTAGGGAAGCGAGTAGGATGAATAAGCAATTGCCCATTGCTATCGCGTCCGCCTGTTTCATGATAAGGTCGGCACTTATATTCACGCGATATGTGTTCCACGAGCTCCATCCCATTGTAGGCCTTTCGTAAGTCTGTGCCGAGAGTGCAAGCGTCATTGTCGCTGCCAATACGGTCGATAAATTCTTCTTGTATTTCATAGCTAGGCTTAATTATCGTTTACTTTTCATACAGCTCTATCGGCAGTCCGTCGGGGTCATTGAAGAAGATAAACGTCTTACCGGTTAATTCGTCGGTGCGTATTTGCTCATGTGCGATGTTTTTATTGTCGAGTTCACTTACAGCGGCTGCTATGTTGTCTACTTCGAAGGCGAGATGACGCAGTCCGGCGGCTTCGGGATAGGAGAGACGTGCGGGTGGGTTGGGGAATGAGAACAACTCTATTATATATGCATCGCCAAGATAGCAGTCGGCCTTCCATGAGTCGCGCTCCTTACGGTAATGTTCACTCTTTACTTTCAGTCCGAGTACATCAGTATAGAATTGTTTTGACCGCTCATAATCCGAGCAAATCACAGCTACATGATGAATCTTGTTTAGTTTCATAACTCGTTTTTTTGTTTATAATGTTTTAATATTATTGTTACCTCTCTCAATCTGCAGCAATATCTTTTTCGCTTCAATTCCTCCGGCAAATCCGGTTAAACTGTGATTACTGCCAATTACCCGATGACAAGGAATAAGTATACTGATACCGTTTGCTCCGATAGCTTGCGCCACAGCTCTGATACCTTTAGGATTGGCAATGCTTAAAGCGATATCTTTGTAGCTCCTTGTTTCACCGTATGGTATTTCGAGTAATGCGTTCCACACTTGTTGCTGAAACTCCGTTCCTACAGGATGCAGTGTAATATCAAATGCTTTGCGAGTGCCGGCGAAATATTCATCGAGTTGCTTCTTGGTTTGTTCCAGAACGTAAGATGTCTCTACTTTGAATTCAGCATTCATATACTTGACCAGCCGATGCTTGTTGCGCTCGGCGCACGGCATCTCGTTCCAATCGCAAAGGTATAGCTCGTTTCCCATAGATGCCAGAACTATTTCTCCGCAAGGCGAGTTGTAATATTGTATATGAATTGAGTTCATTATCTTTACTGCTGATGTTACAATTCCTTAGGGCATAGAAAAGCCGATATGTATATCACGCCTGCCATCGCCAATGCCGAGCCTAATCCTACATAGAACGAGGCAATAAACGATGACGGTACGGCAGGACATCTTCTGAGCAACACGCCGAATGTAATCATGAAAGCCATGATAAGGTATGACTTCACGGGCATCATGTGCCATACTTTTCGTTTCTCCACTTCAATCTCACGGATGCGTCGCACATTCTTGAACAGCATCTTTATGAACATTGTAGAAAATAATATCATGGTGACAATACAGCCTAAAATCATTAATACGGAGGTGGTGCCAAGGCTCATCCATGACATAACCCCGATTCTGCAGACATTAAATCCTGCGAACAGCCAGATGATTCCGGCAATAAAAGAGAGTGACTTGGTATTCATTTCTTTGTGTTATGAAGCGTTGATATATGTATGTAAAGGTACAAATAAAGTGTTAAGTTTACGCATTTTTGTCAATAATCCGTCTATTATTAATCACTAACCGTTTCTCAATTGAGAAACTTGTTCTATATTTGTTTATTGCTTTTATATAAATATCATGTAATATGGCGAATAGAGAAAATGAAGGTTTGCTAAATAAGCAAGCGATTGATAAAAACGTGATAGCTTATGTTGTAGTGGCAATTAGTGAATTTGCCAAGGCTCATCATCTTTCAGTTCGTGAAGCGAATAATTATCTTCGTCGTTTCAAAGGAATAGATTTTCTGACAGAACATTATGATGTGGAGCATTTGCTTTCGTTCGATGATAGTGTTCAAGACCTTACACAGATTTGCCTAAATAATGGAGGAGGAATTCAATGAAACTATATCACGGTTCTAATGTAGTAATGACAATACCATAGCTTTCAGTTATTAATTATAAAAATATCAACTTTAAAACTTAAATATTATGAGAAAATACCTTTTGTTTTCATGCATGCTCGCTACAAGCGGAGTTTTCGCTCAACATGCAGAAATTGATTTCGCTTTTAATAACTACCATAAATATTATAACGCTCAAACTAAAGATGCCAACAGCGAAAAAAGCGAAGCATTAAAAAAGTTACGTAACTATTTCCATGATAATCCTTATAGGCTGAAGCCAGATGGCGAGAAAGCGAAAAGATTTCTTGCGCTGCTTAACGAAAACGGTACGTTCTCTGATATGGACGCTACGGAAAAAGAACTCGAAAAGAATGACATATATAATAAAGGATATGCCAATACAACTGACGACAGAGCCGGAATATTTATAGGCGATGCCATTCAAAGAGTATTTCTGATATGCTCAGCATACCGTTTGGGCGAAATTCCTGCCGAAGAAGCCTTGTCGGATAAAGTGATGAAAGCTATCGTTCATTATGGAAAGCTGGAGATAGGCAGAAAGAACGACCGCCCACGTTTTCATGCATCTTGTTTCGCCATCCCAACCGCAGCGGTTAATGTATATTTCGCCATGCTCGATGAAATGGACAAGGCAGAAAGAGGAGAGGCGCGACATATAGTAAAAGAGGCGTGCGATATGCTTAAGGTAGTAGGATTACAGGCATGGACTCAGCCGTTGCGAAACGATGCTACCGACAATAATGTGGTTTCAATAGAAAGATTCAGAAACCATGTGTGGTGGGTAGGCGGAAATGCTTTGGCATATCGGTCATTGTTGCCCGTAGCCGCTATGTATAGCTCTATTTCTATGATAGACCTGTTGGCTGAAGTTTGCCGACGCGGTATCAGCATGACATCGCAGACTACATATTCCGACTCGTTCTGGACTGAAGGATTTACCGCCGACGGGGCCGGATGGGGTCACGGAATGCAATGCCTTGTATGGGGATATCCTATAGACGGCGCTTCTAACGCAATGAATATGTTGAAGATGCTTCAGGGAACACCTTGGGCGCAGAAACTTGATAAGACTAACACAGAAGCCTTGATGAATTTCTTCAGAGGAGGAAGCTGGTACTATTATAAAGGATACCGATTGCCGGGGCTCGACAGAGGATCGTATGTATATAACCCTACGGAAAAAAGTATTCCTTACGCTAAGATGCTTGATGGAGTGATACAGAATTGGCTGACATCGTTCACTGCAGAAGAACAGAAGGAATTGCTTGCTCTTCAGAAAGAAGTGAAGACCAACAGGATATTCATGAACGGTTATCCCACTGGGCAATATTCAGGCGTTAGGTGGTTCTTCAATAATGACGACCTCATGAAAAAGACCCCCGATTATCATATCAATATTAATATGGCTTCGTATAGAACAGACGGTCTTGAGAGTGCCGCATTTGCCGACAACTATAATTTTTATCCTACAGACGGAGCCACATTGTTCCAGCGTTCGGGCGATGAATATTTCCATATCATGGGCGGTTGGGATGTAACGGCTATGCCTGGTGTAACAGCACGCGAGGGCATGGAAAAGTTACAGCCGGTAACAAACTGGAGAGGATATTGCAGTAAGCATAATTTTGCGGCGGGAGCTACCGATGGTAGCGAAAACGGTGTGGCAGGCATTGTCTTTGAAAAGATGAACGGTTCGGATAAAAAAGCGGTTAACGATAAAGGTGACGCTGGCAAGAATGGCATAAAGAACGAACTGCTCTACGGATTCAAGGCATACAAAGGATATTTCATCTTAGGCGATTATTTTGTAGCCTTGGGTGCAGGCGTTACTAATATGACTCCAAATATAGAAGGTGATATACGGACTACTATCGACCAGACTTCTTTGGTAAATAACACTTATATATTAAATAATGGCAAGAAGCATGTTCTAAGCCTTGGAGATGAGGTAGAACTTAAGTCGAATAAGTCGAACCCAGTGTGGCTTGTACAGGAAGGCAAGTTTGCGTATACGTTATTGCCGGAATATACTGATAAAGCTAAGGTGTCATGTGAGATGAAGCCTACAGACTGGAAAAAGATGAACCCGTCTAACAAGAATACGGATAAAATGTCTAAAGAAGTAAAAATACTTAGACTGTGGGTTAATCACGGACAAACTCCTGTAAATGATGTATATGGTTATGCTGTCTATACCGGAAAAGGAATGCCGCAGTCGGTACTGCCATTCGAAGTAATGAGAAACGATATAGGCGTTCAGGCTATCAGAACAAAAGATAAAACCATCGTTCAGGCAGTGTTCTATCCAGGAAATGCAGAGCTGAAATATAAAGACCTTAAATTAAGTGTTTCTGCTCCATGCGCCGTAATGATTCAGAAGCTTGGTGGCAAGTATAGAATATCTGTAACAGATGCCACAATGAATGCTGATTTGAAATCAATAAGTGTTACATTAAATGGCAAAACTTATGAATTGAATCTTCCTTCTGGTTTGCATTGCGGTAACACAGTTACGCAGGATTTTGATATCTGATTTTAATAGTAATAAGTTTACCGGATAAAAATATAAAGAAAAACATTGCAATGATTAAGACAAAACAATGCGATGATCGATTCTAATCATTGCGATGTTTCAAATTGATCATTGCGATGTTAAAAAAATGACTTCTCGATTTTTTTCTGCTTGGAACTGTGTTAGCTATTTTTACAGGTTGAATTATAAATGATATAACTTGTTATATTGGTAGAATAAGATATTCTAAAAAATGTGCATCATTATGTTGGTCGTAATGATTGCCATGCCTTAGGTATTCTATAGCTTGTATCTTATTATATAAACAATAATGCGCTCTGAAACGGTAAAGCTGTATAATACAACATTTGTATTTTGCTTTTGCTGCTTCAGAGCGCATTATTTATGGTGCATTTCAATCACTTACCATCCACCACCCAGAGCCTTGTACATTTTTACCATGGTGATTTGCTTATCGCGGATGGCGTTGCTCAGACCAATCTGGGCATCGAAATAGCTACGCTGTGCATCGAGCACATCAAGATAACCTATCACACCGTTGATGTATTGCAACTGAGCCAGCTCCATGGCGGCTTTCGACGAGCGTTCCAACTCGCGGCGCGATTCGTAGATTTCCTTTATCTTATTGAACTCTACAATGGCGTTGCGGGCATCCTTAAAGGCGCTGAGTACCGCTTTTTCGTAACCGTAGCAAGCTTGTTCGTAGGCTGCCTTCTGCGCTTTCAGCATGGCGCGGTTCTTGCCCATAGCGAAAAGCGGACCTAATAGGTTGGCACTAAGGTAATGAATGGGCGACTTGAAGAAGTCGGACATTTCCTTGCTTTCCAAACCGTAGTTGGCTGTCAGCGTGATGCGCGGAAATAGGTTGGTAAATGCCATACCCACAGCAGCGTTGGCGGCTATGAGACGTTGCTCTGCCTCGCGTACGTCGGGACGGCGTTCCAAAAGCGTAGAGGGGAGGCCCACAGGCAGAGACTCGGGTAACTTCACTTCTTCGGGAAGGATGGAGCGGTGTATCACCTGCGGATATTCGCCCGCCAAGTAAGCGATGTCGTTCTCCTTGACAGAAATCTTACGCTCTAACTCGGGCACCAAGGTGGCGGTACGTGCGTATTCCACCTTAGCCTGCTGATACGAGGTCTCCGAAGTAAGACCGCCTTCAAAACGGAGTTTTGCCAAACGGACGCCTTCTTCGCGTGCCTTCAGTGTTTGGCGCACTATTTTCAGTTCGTTATCTAAGGCTACCAACTCGAAGTATGCCTGCGCCACTTCTGATATTACGCTCATCTTTAAGGCACGCTGCGCTTCTATGCTCCCTAAGAACTGAGCCATGCTCTTATCCTTAGCCCAACGAAGGTTGCCCCAGAGGTCGAGTTCCCACGTGGCTACAAACTTGGCCCCCTGTTCGGTACTGTTCTTATAATTATTTCCACCGTAATTACTTGCTTCTTTTTCCATATAAGCCTTTGCGTCGATGCGAGGGAAGAGGTTAGCCCAGTCGATGCGCTTCAGTGCCGCCAATTCTTTAACGCGGGCAGCTGAAATCAGCAAGTCCTTATTATGATTAAGGGTTTTACTGATGAGTTGCTGCAAGGTAGTATCGGTGTAGATTTCCCACCACTGCATATCGGCAATGGTCAGCGTATCGCTTTGGTGAACCTTAGAGAGCCTTTCTGGAAGGTTCAGTTCTGGACGTGTATAGTGCTTGCCCAGCTGACAAGAAGCCATACCGAGGCTTCCTACCATTATGAGCATATAGAATTGTATCTTTTTCATTGCGTTTTCTTTTAATAATGGTCAATATTACGCTTGTAGTTTAGGTTTAACCTTACGCTTGCTTGCTGAGTTTTTTCGCTTTTGCCTTGTTTTTCATCTTATAAATAAGTACGAAGAAGAAAGGAACTAGCAAAATACCTACGGTTACGGCCACTATCATACCGAAGAATACACCTGTACCGATGGCTTGACGGCTGGCTGAACCCGGACCGCTGGCGATAACCATAGGAAGCATACCAAGGATGAATGCCAACGAGGTCATCAGGATAGGGCGGAAACGCAGTTGCGAAGCGTGAAGTGCCGCTTCTACCACGTCGACACCACGGTCTACTTGTTCTTTGGCGAACTCTACAATCAAGATGGCGTTCTTGGCAGCCAAGCCGACCAACATTACAAGACCAATCTGGAAGTAGACATCGTTCTCTAATCCGCATGCCCATACGCCGAGGTAAGCACCGAGGGCGGCTACCGGCAACGAAAGGAGGACCGCAATGGGCACCGTCCAGCTTTCGTAGAGGGCCGACAGGAAGAGGAATACGAAGAGGAATACCAATGCCAGCACCATAGCGGTTTTTCCGCCGGCTTGCTTTTCCTGATATGAGAGTCCGCTCCATTCTACACCGATGTTTTCGGGAAGATGCTTGCGGGCTATCTCTTCTATTACCTGCATGGCCTGACCGGAACTGTATCCTTCGGCAGCTGCACCTCTAATCACGGTGCTGTTAAACATGTTGAAGCGTTTAATGCTACCGGGACCTGTGGTGTATCTAGTTGTACCGAGCGAGGTAAGCGGAATCATCGCGTTATCGTTTCCGCGTACAAAGAAGAGGTTGATGTTGTCTTTGTGCTCGCGGTAGTTGGCTTCTGCCTGAATGTATACGCGGTAGATGCGGTTGAACATATTGAAGTCGTTTACATACACAGATCCGGTATAGGCTTTCATGGTAGAGAACACATCTGCCATCGGAACTCCAGCAAATTTCACCTTGTCGCGGTCTACGTCGAAGTAGAGCTGCGGAATTTCGGCTTGGAGCGATGATGACAGCCCCGAGAGTTCCTTGCGCTGCTGTGCATAGTACATCAAAGTGTCTGTAGCGGCAGCCAACTGTTCGAAGGTAGCGTCGCCACGGGCTTCGAGCTGCATTTCGAAACCGCCCGAACTACCCAGACCGGGGATAACGGGAGGAGTAGAAAGATACACTTTACATTCTGGATAGGTAGAAAGCTCCTTCTTTACCTGCGCCATGATAGCGTCGATGGTCTGTTCGCCTCGTTTCTCCCACGGCTTCAAGATAACGGTAAGCTCGGTACGCGCTTGGCTGGTTCCTACACGCGGACTGCTACCCACTACGCTCTGCACATAGTCTACCGACGGCAGTGTCATAAGGTACTCTACAGCCTTGGCGCTTACTATGCGGCTACGTTCAAGTGTAGCTCCTTCGGGCAATTCAAGTTCCACACGGAAGTACCCTTGGTCCTCGGTAGGGAGGAAGCTGGTAGGAATGATGCGATGTAACAACAAGATAGCGATAAGCACTACTCCGAATGTACTAAGCACACGGCGCGGATTGCCTAAGATGCGCTTAATGAGGATAACATATTTATTGGTACCCAAGCCCAGCCATTCGTTGATGCGGCGGAACACTACGTTCTTACGCTTGTTGGAATCTTCTTTCTTCAGAATGAGCGAGCACATTACGGGGCTAAGTGTAAGTGCCACAACGGTAGAGAGCAATACCGAAACAACGATGGTGATAGTAAACTGACGGTAAAGCTGTCCGGTGATGCCTGGCAAGAAGCTTACGGGCACAAATACGGCTGCCAGTACCAATGAGGTAGCGATGATGGCGCCTACCAGTCCTTCCATAGCTTTCTTTGTGGCCAAGTATGGCGAGAGGTTCTCTTCGTCCATAATGCGTTCTACGTTTTCTACCACCACGATGGCGTCATCTACCACAATACCGATGGCAAGTACCAGTCCGAGCAGGGTAAGCATATTCAGCGAGAAGCCGAAGATGAGCATGAATCCAAAGGTACCGATAAGCGAGATAGGTACGGCTACCAGTGGTATGAGGGTAGCACGCCAGCTCTGCAATGACAGGTAAACCACGATAATAACGAGGATAAGTGCTTCGAACAGGGTTTTATATACTTCATGGATAGATTCAGAAATATATGTAGTCATATCGAAAGGAATCTCGTAGCTGAGTCCTTCGGGGAAGTTGGCGCTGATTTCTTTCATGGCTTCTTTCACCTTTCCGGCTACTTCCATAGCATTGGCTCCCGGAAGCATATAGATACCAAGAACGGCTGCGTTTCCTCCGTTTATTCCACTCTCTGTGCTGTACGATGAAGCTTCGAGCGAGATGCGTGCCACGTCGCGCAGGCGAATGATTGAACCATCGGGATTGGCGCGTACCACGATTTCCTCAAACTGACTTACTGTAGACAAACGTCCCTGTGTGCTGATGGGGATGGTAATATCAAGCCCCGTCATAGGTTGCTGACCCAATACTCCGGCAGCCGATTCGCGGTTCTGGTCTTTCAATGCTGCTTGAAGGTCGGCTACGGTTAGTCCGAAGTTAGCCATCTTGTCGGGTTGCACCCAGATTTGCATGGCGTAGTATCGGCTACCGATGTTAGACACACGTCCCACACCTGGAATGCGTCGCAGAAGGTCGAGCACATTAAGTGTAGCGAAGTTACTCAGATAGATTTCGTCAAACTTAGGGTCGCTCGATGTCAAACAGATAGTGAGCAATTGGCTGGCAGCCTGCTTTTCTACCGAGATACCGTTCTGCACCACTTCGGCAGGCAAACGCGATTCGGCCAACTTAATACGGTTCTGAATTTCTACCGCCGCCAAGTCGGGGTCGGTATTAATATCGAAGGTAACGGTAGCCGAGAAGCCTCCGGTGTTAGTACTATTCGATTCCATGTAAAGCATGCCCGGAGTACCGTTAAGCTCCTGCTCAATAGGAGTAGCAATAGCCTGCGAAACCGTCAGTGCGCTGGCACCGGGATATGAAGCTCCGATTTTTACAACGGGAGGCGTAATTTGCGGATATTGGTCAATAGGCAACATGGTAAGGCCGATGATGCCGACAATGACAATTAATATGGAGATGACAGCCGAGAATATTGGCCTGTCAATGAAAAAACTTACTTTCATATTTGCACGTTTTTGTTTGTGTTCAATGAATAAAGGGATATGGGTACCGGCTTATTTGGTTTTTGCCGTTTCTGTTGGTTCGGTAACCTCGGCTGCAGGCATTACTGTAGGTTCTACGGGTTTTACCTTCATACCCGGTGTAAGCTTATGGAAGCCTTCGGTTACAATGTTTTCGTTGGCCACTAAGCCTCGTTCTACTACTACCTGATTCTGAAATTCGGGACCGAGTTCTATGAAACGGCGTTCTACGGTAGAGTCGCGGCGCATCACGAAGATGTAAGCTCCTCCTTTTTCTATGATAACCGATTTCATGGGGACTACGGTAGAATGTTCGCGTACATCGAGCAGCAGTTTTACCTTAGTAAACTGACCTGGCAACAATACTCGGTTAGGATTTGGCATCTCTGCACGTACAGAGAAAGTGCCTGTGCGTGGGTCTACCTGAGGTTCGGCAAAGTCTACCAGTCCTTTATGCGGATACACGGTGTTATCGGCTAAGGTGATAGTTACGCTGGGCTGCCAAGAGCGGGTAGAGTCTTTCTGACCAAGCAATACATTACGCTCCTTACTCTTCAGGTAATCGAGTGCTGTCATGCTGAAGTCCACCAATACGGTATCGCTCTTGACTACACTTGCCAATAACGACTTGGCGCCTGATCCTACAAGAGTACCCAAGTCTACATGGCGTTCACTGATATGCCCGGCGATAGGAGATCGTACTATGGTGCGACCCAATTCAAGTTCCGCTTGGTCAAGGTCGGCTCTACTCATGCCTACCGAAGCCTCTGCTGTTTCGTAAGCTGCTATAGCGTTGTCGAGATCGAGCTGGCTGGCAGCGTTCTGTTCGTAAAGCGGACGGATACGCTCCAAGTCGCGCTTTGCCTTCTGCGCCTGCGCCTCATCCTTTTTCAGTTGAGCACGCGCCTTATCCGCCTTAGCTCTATATTGGTCTTGATTAATGACAAACAATACTTGATTCTTATTTACATAAGTACCTTCTGCAAATAGCATCTGTTCCAAGTAACCCTCTACACGGGCTCGCACTTCTACAAACTGCTGAGCGCGTACACGCCCTACATATTCGCCGTAAATCTCTACGTCTTTTTGAGTGGCTGGAGCAATTACCACAGTGGGAAGCTCCGGTTCTGGTTCAGAATGATGGGTTACAATCAGATAAATTCCGATAACCAAGCCGATGCCTATTACTGCAATTGCTGTTCTTTTTTTCTTAAATGCCATTTCTTTCTTTGTAAAAAACAGTCTCATACCTAAGTTTATTATTTGTTATGTTAAAATGCTATATTACATGAGGCAAGTTGCGTGCCATACAATTGAATTTTTATCAAGTTGCTTGTAGCCAGTGTGTTACTATTATATATTATACTTTTTGATTGTGGAAACTAGTCTACAATGTGTGGAAATATTCCACGTTTTATATTTTTCGTTCAGTATGAAATAGACAGTAAACTTATCGTTTTATGCAGTATCCGATGGAGTTTTTGTTAATATCTAATCTCAGTTTTGTATTTTGTGCAAATGTAGCAAAAGGGAGCGTATAAATAAAATATTCATACGTTCCCTTTTGTGGTAAATGCTATTATTACGAAAGTAAGAATGCCTTTATCCCATCACTACATCTAATACCATCATCAGTACGAAACCAATGGCAAAGCCGATGGTTCCGAGATTGCTATGCTGCCCGTTGGAAGCCTCTGGTATCAGTTCTTCAACTATTACGTAGAACATAGCTCCTGCTGCAAAGGCAAGCATATAAGGAAGTGTAGGCGTAAGAATTGTGGCAAGTAGTAATACGGCTAATGCTCCAATTGGTTCAACTACTCCACTCAGTGTACCGAGTGCAAAAGATTTCCACCGGCTGTTGCCTGCAGCTCGCATAGGCATAGAAATAATAGCTCCTTCTGGAATGTTCTGAATGGCAATGCCCAATGATACAGAAATAGCGCTGGCAAAGGAAATATGAGCTACATCATTATCCGCACCTGCAAACACCACACCTACAGCCATGCCTTCGGGTAAATTGTGAATTGTTACGGCAAGGGCAAGCATTGCTGTCTTTGACAAGTGAGATTTTATACCCTCAGGTTTATCTGTGCCGATATGAAGGTGTGGGGTTAGTTCGTCTATAAGCAATAGGAAGCTTATGCCAATTAAAAATCCTATAGCAGCGGGCACTACCGACCACGCACCACTATCGGTTTTCAGCTCCATAGCAGGAATGAGCAACGACCAAACAGATGCTGCAACCATTACACCTGAAGCAAAGCCTAATAATAACTTTTGCAATCGCACAGACATTTCGTCTTTCATAAAGAAGACGAACGCAGAACCAAGCATCGTGCCCAATAGAGGAAGCAGAATCCCTATAATCAATGTTGTTGTCATTTCTATCATCAGTATATTATTGTCGTATCAATTATGATGCAAATGTACATTAAAAGTCATCTGTTTGACAATACCTAAAAGTGATGTATTTGCATTTATAGCTCTCTTACAAAATGCGGAAAAGCCGCTTCGCCCAACTGAGGAGCGTATTCAAAACCTTCGTAGCTGAAGGCTGCCAATTCTTCTGGGGTGATGAGATTATTGTTCAAGATAAATCTTACCATCGCTCCGCGGCATGATTTGGCCCATACAGCTTGCATCTTCAGCCGACCATCTTTCTGACGGACATAGAAGAGAGGTTGAATAACTCTTACCTCCTTGCAGACTCTTTTCCAGTCGAATAAATGCTCATATTCTTCTGTAGAGAGATGAATTAGGATGCCATCGTCAGCTTTTACGGTGTCTATGAGCACATCCGTGAGTTTGTCTTTCCAAAACTGATTGACAGGCTTATCGTTTGTAGCCTCAAGAGATACGCAATGCTCCATACGATAGGGCACGATACCATCCATCGGACGAAGCAAACCGTAGAGGAAGCACGTAATTAAAAGATGCTTCTGGGCGTAATCTAAAGCCTCTTCGCTCAAACTGTCAGCTCGCAGATGTTTGTATGCCTGACCATTATAAGCAAGTATGGCTGGCATTTTATCTGCAGAAATGAAATTGTGATAGCGTTTCCAATTCTCTGCTGCTATCTTATTACTGCAATCAAGCTGTTTGGCCAACTCCTCTACGTCCATCATAGCCATTTCTGCGGCCAAAGCATCGGTTACCGGCTGAAATAGTGGAGTAGAGAGAGGACGTTTATCAGCCTTATCATACATTATTTTAGCATTCGCTAATAGTATCTGCATAATCTCAATTCATTATTATCCGTAAATAGTAGCTACTATCTTGCGCGGACCGCCGTAGTTGCGGAACTCGCAGAGATATATTCCCTGCCATGTGCCTAAGTTCAGACGACCGTTTGTGATAGGGATGGTAATGCTCACGCCGATGAGCGAACTCTTGGCGTGGGCTGGCATATCGTCGGCACCTTCGAGGGTATGGTCATAATAAGGCTCGTTCTCTTTTACCATTCTATTAAGAATCTTTTCCATATCGGTGCGCACGTCGGGGTCGGCATTCTCATTGATGCTCAATGCGCACGAAGTATGTTTTACGAAGAGATTCAGCATTCCCATCTTGGGCAATGGCTTTGGCAGATTATCAAGCACCTCATGAGTAACGAGGTGACATCCCCTGCATTTGGCTGCGAGCGAAAATTCTGTTTGCTGTATCATCGTTTAGAATTTCTTTGTGCGTACATGGCAATACGGATCGCCTCCGGTCTTTTCATAATAACGCTGGTGATACGCTTCGCCTATATAGAAAGGCTCTTCGGGCAGTAGCAGTGTGTTTACTTCGTAACCCTTATCTCGAAGAATCTGGATAACCCGTTCGGCAGTTTCTTTTTGCTGTTTGTTACGGTAGAAGATGCAGCTGCGGTACTGAGGACCGAGGTCGGGACCTACGCCATCTGTTTGTGCTGGGTCGTGAATCTCGAAGAACAATTTGCAGAGACTCTCGTACGATACTTGCTTTGGGTCGAACTCCACGATAACCGCTTCTACGTGATGAGTCTTATGGTCGCGCACATCGGCATACGACGGGAAAGCCTCCTGACCGCCGGTATATCCCGCCAAGGTATTAAGCACACCTTTCTGCTTCTGATACTGATGCTGAGTACCCCAGAAGCATCCGCAAGCAAAGATGCCTACTTCAATTTCAGGATTGGAAGGAGTGTGGTAGAGATCTACTTTAGAGCATTCTTCGATGGCGGCCTTTATCATCTCAAGCGCCTTGCCGTGCTTGGCCTGAAGCTCCGGATAAGCTTTGCCGCGAGAGTAGTTGTGCTGCAAATCGTTGTACTTCACCTGCAGGGCAATGGGATTTCCGGAGTCGATGATGCGTTGAACATAATCGAAATAGTCGGTTCCTTTTTCGTGTGTAAGAAGACGGATAGCGTTCACTATACCCGTAGGTATTCCTTCTTTCAGCAAATCATCGAAAGTTATGTCGCTGTCTTCTACTACATCGTGCAGAAAGCCTGCTATCTTTTCTTCATCAGTATGTCCCATCAAGCCAACTGTTAGAGGGTGAAGGATTACAGGGTAGCCGTCGCGGTCCAATTGACCGGCATGGGCGGCTGTAGCTATGCGGAGTGCAATATCTATAGGGTTCATATTTTATTATTTAGTCGTGACGTTTTTCAATAAGTTAATCTAAATTAGTGCTTTTACTTTTTAAACGCCTATGGTTTTGGCGTATTTAACATCTGTTTACGCAGATTGCTGTAGATAACGGTAAAGCGTGGCAATAAAAAACGTGAGCCCGCATAACGAACCCACGTTAGAATAATCCTTATGTTTTGCTTTAAATTCTGATTCCGTACTTTAATATACCGTCCAACAGCATACCTTCGGGCATGAAGGTCTTTAGTGTATCAGTAATAGTGTTCAGCATACGCTCGCGAATATAATCGTCCTTGATGTAGAGCGAAATGCGACGCTGTGACAGATGATTACCCTCAATCTTGCGGACATTCTTTCGTTGTTCTTCCGATAGGAAAGAAAGATGCATCTCGGGCACAACGGTGAAACCTCCGTTTTCATCTACTATGCGGATAAGAGTCTCAATACTGCCCGCTTCATATATATGGTGTCCTTTACCTCTTATCTTGCGGAAAGAGAAAGCACTGTCGCGCAGACATTGAGCTTCCTTCATTATCCACATGCTTTCGTGTTCCAAGTTCTCCGACTTGAATACCGGAAGCTTGCGCCAGCAACTCTCTGAGAGGTAGACATATAACTTTTCTGTATAGAGTGGAATCTCTAATACTCCTTGCTGCGTGTAGCCTGAGATGGCGATGCCGGCGTCAATCTCGCTTTTGGAGAGGGCGTCGAGCATGAAATCCGCTTTCATTTCACGAATCGATAGATCTACATTAGTGTAGCTGTCGCAGTACTGGTGAATGAATTTGGGCAGGATGTACGGTGCGATGGTAGGACCGACCGACAAGACGAATGAGCCTTCTATAGCTTCTTTGCCTTTATTTACTAGTTCCGTGATACGGTCTGTTTCCATCAATGCCTTCTGGGCCTGACGTACAATTTTCTCTCCCGCGGCCGTAGGCATTACCGAACGGTTGTTTCGTTCGAAAATACGCACTTCAAGTTCTTCTTCCAACTTCACGAGCATTGCGCTCAGAGTAGGTTGAGAGATTTTACACGCTTCTGCCGCTCTCGCAAAATTTCTAAAGCGGTCGATGGCTACAATGTACCTTAGTTGCTGTATGTTCATTTTGATAAATGTTGATTATATCATTCAACTTTTTCTTATTTGCGATTATTTATTTTTTTAGTCTCTAAATCACTGCATTTCTTTGTTGCAGCTATTTCTCATAACTGTTGGTTTTGTTTCGCAAACAAAGGTACGTAATTATTTATATACGGATAAATGTTTGCATCTATACAACAATAGGTCTTATCTATTACGTTTTATTTCTCCAGTGTTATACTAGCGCCTTCTCTGTCGATACGCCAGAACGAAATACCTTTCTCCTGACAGAAAGGCTCCATACGCCATGCGCTATCGAAGCCGCTCATTACGAAGTGCATAGGTATAAATAATTTCACATCGAATCGCTCTATAAACTGGCGCGCCCCCAGAGTATATCCATTGCCTATTCTGCCGTCTACTGGGAACATCACAATGTCAAATCTGTTTGTAATCTTCTTAACATCCTTTAGCTCACCTATAAAACGTTTTTCTTCTGCTATAGGGTTTATTTCTTTGAATTCTTCGCTAATTATTTTATCCGGCACTTTTTCGTCCGAAAGGAATCGTGCGTACCAGTTGCATAAGTCGCCCGCATGGAAAATGAGTTTGCCGCCCACTTCCACAATCCAACTTACGCCCGAGTCATTGCTGCCGGTTGCCGTTACTTTAATATTTTCGTCTTCCCACGTTCCGCCTTTGGCCAGCCATACGTCGGCATCTTCCTTATTCGCCCTGCGATGCTTCAAAATATCTTTCGACAGTATATAGGTAACATTTAGCCCATTTTCCCTCCACTTGAATATATCTCTCGTGAAATGGTCTTCATGGAAATGGCTTGCAAACGCATATACACGTTTCTTGGTGGTAATGAAGCGATTCATCACGTTGCACGGGTCAAGCCAGTAGTCGAAAATAAGTATGCAATTGTCGGTCTCCAGTGCAAAGCAACTATGAAATATGTATGTAAGTTGAAGCATTTCTTTATGGCGTTTATGTTGATACGGACAAAGATAAGTAAAAAATGATTATGCGGCTTAGCCAAAGAGATAGTTTGTGTAAATAACAAAAGCCCCAAGAAAGTTAGACTAATAACATTCTTGGGGCTATTTACAGTACACTCGGATAGAGCGTTGTCTTTACCGCTATTATTTCTTCTTTATTTCATATCCTATTTTCTTGAAAGCGGCAACAAAGTCTTTGTAACTTGCTTTTTTAGAATCGTAGATTATGGTCACCTTCTGCTCTTTTACCGAGGTGTCTATCTTCTTGGTACCCTTTACAAAGCGGATGTTGCTCTTGATTTTCTTCTCGCAGTTTTCGCAGTGCATCTGCGGGTTAGTGGTAACTACCAATGTGTCGGCTTTGGTATTTGCAAAAGTATTGCCGGCCAATATGAGCATAAATGCTACTAAAAGATTCTTCTTCATGTTGTGTTTATATTTAATAATGTATATTATAACTTCTCTAATTTAAATCGGACTCCTATATAAGCCATAGCTCCGGTGATAGGACCCCACACCTGAGTGGCGTCGAAAGCGGCGTTCCACGGATGGTGAGAGTTGATAATCGGATTGTCAATCTTATAGTTTGTGAGATTCTCGCCGCCCAAGTATAGACTGAAATTGCGGAAGTCTCGCGTAATCTGTGCCTGCAACTGGAAGTAAGCGGGATAGCGGCTTTGGTCATAAAGCTCGCCGCCACCGTTAAGCTGACCGGTTACATCGAATTGCCAAAGTTCCAGCGGAGTCTTATACGAAAGAGTAAGCAATCCTTTGTAACGAGAAGTGAGAGGCTTTTTGCGCAGAACTCCATCGTAGGTACACTTAACGTCGTTTAGGCGGAAGGCAGCAGTAGCCGACATACCGCTCAGCAACGGATATGTGGCATCCACTTGAATGGTGTGACTATAGCTCTTGCCGTCAAGATTCTCTATAGATAATGTATGCTCGCCTTTAGCTCCATCTAAGTTCATTATCATCTGATGCTTGAAATCGGTGTAATAATACTCTGCGTTCAGCTCAAGATTCTTGCCTGAGATAGGGATGTTCATGCCAATAGAAGCTCCTGCATTCCACGCCTCTTCCTGCTTTATATCAGAATTGATGATGATATCTCTTCCGCTTGCCAGAAGAGTAACGTTCTCTGCCAAAGCGTGCGGCGAACGATAGCCTTTTCCTACCGAAGTACGGAAGGTGATAACAGACGACGGCGAGTATTTAATATGAAGTCGAGGTGTGACGAAGCTTCCGTAGCGGTTTGAATGATCCCAACGCATGCCGGGCATAACCGTAAGTTTCTCGCCCAACTTATATGTATATTGAGCGTAGATGCCGGGAGTGGTTTCCTTAGTGACTTTGCTTTCGACATTAGCCGATGCACCAAGCGGATTAAAGCGTTCATCGTAATAATCGTGGTTAAACGATGCGCCCACACTCAAATTATGGTTGTCATTGAAATCAGTTTCAAACATCAGTTGGGCATAACCATTCTTTTGAGTAACATCATATTGAGTCTTTCCGAAAATATGGTCGGCATCATGCCAAGAGCCGTGCAGCATCAAGGCTACCGATGTGTTATGGTCGGCGTTGATGGTAAAACCGTTTTTCCACTGCATCTCATACCTATTTGTCTTTACCGAAGTAGAGTATAGCGGCTCGGACAAAGCGGGATTAGCGTGCTTGTGGCTTTGTCCTCCATCGCGCTCGTCATGCAAGCCGCGCAGCATCAGTTGACTAATCCATACTGGCGATACATACGCCCATCTGTGCATTAAATTGTATTGACGCAACTTGGGCATATCCATAAATCCGTCACTGTTGCCATCATGATCCATCTGTCTGTTCTCAAAGTGAAGAAGGGTAGCCGTAGAAAGACGGTCGTTAAGATGTATGCTGCCGTCTAGGTTGACCTCTGTTTTCAATTCGCTGTCCTGATAGACATTCGCACGCACGCCGTCAACACCTTGCGGTTTCAGAAACTCTATGTTTATCTGTCCCGTAGTGCTTTCGTAACCGTTTTTCACGCTCGATGCTCCCTTGCTTACCTGTATAGACTGCATCCAAGGACCGGGCACATAGCCCAGACTGTATGGCAATGCTGCGCCACGTAGGTTAGGAATGTTTTCAGTAAGCATCTGTACGTATGTACCGCTTAATCCGAGCAACTTTATCTGCCTTGCTCCGGTAGCGGCATCGCTGTAGCTTACATCCACCGATGGGTTGGTGGTAAACGACTCGCCAAGGTTGCAGCAAGCCGCACGTATCAGTTGACCTTTTCCTATTATCTCAGTATTATCTGCTCTGAATTTTGACTTGATGCCATTAGTGGCAGTTACTACTACATCGCTTAATTCTTGTGTGTTAGCTATGCTATCCGTCTGCGCAAGCGCCTGTTGCGATATGAGCAGACCTCCGCAAACGCCTAAAAATTCTATTCTCATATATATATCTGTTTAGTTTTTGTTTATCCGTATTTTACAATGCATCCAAAGAGATTCTGTCGTGTTGTCCCTGCGAGCGGAAATCCTTAGGAGTCATACCTGTTACCTGCTTGAACTGTGAAGATAGATGTGCGGGCGAGCTATACCCCAGCTTGTATGCAATCTCGCTTGTAGAAAGCTGACTGTAGCACAATAGCTCCTTGGCATATTCTATGCGGTGGATGATGGCGAACTTCTCTATGGTAATGCCTCGCACTTCCGAAAAGAGTTTGCTCAGAGTACTATAGTCCTTTTTGAGATTATTCGCGAGATAGTCTGACAACTTAGGACGTTCTTCGTTCATCCGTACCCATTTCAATACCGCAATGCGTATCTGCTCTACCAATTGCGAGCGTGGATCGTCGAGCAGTTCAAAGCCCATATCCTGCAACTTCCTTGCCACAGAAAGTCGTCGTTCATCGGTCAGCTCTTCTTCTATCTCAGCGTCTCCTAAACTGATTGACTTCACCGTTACACCTTCAGACTCAAGGATATTCTTCACCGCTATAATGCAGCGTGGGCAAACCATGTTTTTAATCAACAGTTTCATCAGCGTATAATTTCTCTTTGTTTTGATTCTGATGCAAAGATGTAGATTTCCACTTTATTATTCATGCAAAATTACGGATAAAACTTACAGATTTAATATGATACATTCAAAGACTGATGCTTTCTTATTTTATAATCTGCAATACAGTAAAGCCTATGAGTATTGCTATGGTAAAACTTGCGAGCGTACCGATTAATACATATTCTGTGGTCTTGATTTCTTGTGCCTTGCTCAATTCCCCAAATCGGAAAATAGATTTTGCGGCTAATAAAAATCCTATACCTTCGGCATTTCCTGTCAATATAAATGTCAATATAAGGATACGCTCAAAATACCCTATCCATTTACCTGCATTCGGCAGACTTCTATCGGCAATTGCAGTTGGAGTCCATTTCTTAATAAACAGACTCAAAAATACGGAAGTAGGTTTTAGTGTCAATAAGTAAGCGATTACAACAGTCCACATGTTTAGATTATTCCATTCTGTCTTGAAAAATTCTTGGCAGAAAGTACCGTCATGATTAAATATCGACAGCCATAAGATTACAATTGCGGCTATATGGACAAGCTGGTCTATAATGAACGATGCAGCATCTTTCTTCATGTACTCAACTTTTATGTAATCCATAAGTATATGAGAAATAAAAATGGTTAAGGGGATAATCCAATTACTCCAATCTGCAACAAAAATATATGCCGTTAAAGCATGTATAAAGCTGTGTAATAGTTGATAAGCATACCTCTTTTTTGTTTTGCCTTGTTTGCCATTACACATATCGTCGCTCTGAATGACAAAGTCGGAGATGACATGAGCAAATAAAAGTCTTAGCAAGATAGCCATATTCATTGTTTTATTAAGTTAGAAATAAGGTGATGATATCTTTCCAAATAGTTCTGGATAAGATCTGTTTTTGCAGCATTCAATAGTTTGCTTATGTTTTGTGCGGATTTTTGAAATTTCTGCGCAATTTCTTTTTGTGAAGTATTGTATAACAATGCCTGATAAGAAGCTTGTGATTGCGAAACGCTCCATGAAGAAATTATTTCATCGGCAAACGCTGTGCTTACTTGCAATTCTTCATTAACGTCCTTCCATCTTGTTTTAACGAAAAGACACCGCTTGCCCATTTCATCAAGTTCTCTTCCTGAGTATTGAAATGCTTCACCGTCTGATAGTATAATATTGTCTGCATGATATGATATGGTTCCCACACCCAAAGAAAGGCGAGCGTCCCACGGCTTTTTACTTTCCTTAGGCGTATAACTTTTTAAGCCCGTACGTAATAGAACTGCAACTCTCAACGCATTTTCCGGGTTCTCAATAATCATTTGGAAACTATCTCCTCTAAAAAATTCAATTTTTAGAGGTTCAATCACTGATAACTCATCGACTATTTTCCGAATGGACTCCAATAAAAAGTCCCGATATTTTATCTGTATAGCAGAAGAATCTATAATATCGCCTGTGATAACTCCTTTTATTTTATCCATACTCTTTGCTTATTATAATCTCCTGCAAAGATATAACTATTACTCCAAAAATCAACCAAAAACGGTTGTTTTTCAAAAATCAACCGAAAATGGTTGTTTTTTTAGAATCAACCAAAAACGGTTGATTCGATAAGACCAACCGTTTTTAGGACTTTCGAGATAAATTCCATTAATTCTGCGCTTTGCGTATATACACGCGGTGCGTACCTCTTCCCATAGAGTCGATGCCCGAATCGGGCTGCTGTGACAGCGCTTTAATTTCCTTTGCAGCAGGCGTGCGGCATAATCCTGTTAATGCAGCATATTCATTAACTGTAATAAAATGATTGGTGTTTAGATATTTTTGCACCAATTCCAGCCGTTCTTCAGCGGAATACTTTTGCGATGAACGCCCGAATTTGTGCTGCGAACGTTCCAAATTACAATTCTTGTCGGTGAGTTTCACGAATTTCTTATCCGGGCGGAATTTTACGCTTCCTACCTGAATACTTTGAGCGTTTCGATGGGTAGCATCTTCGCTCGCTTCTTCACGCTGCTTGTCCTTCTTCAGTTCTAACGAAGCTGTGAACAGACCCAAATTGTCTACCTTAACAGAATAGCCTTGCCCTAACTGATACGCCATTTCTTTAGTAAAAGCTTCGAGTACACCTCTGATTTCCGCCACATTGTAAGTGGTGTTATCTGCCACTCTGTCAATGATGTACTGCATTTCTAACTGACCGCTGAGCACAAGGCGAGGGTAGAGTACGTGTTCTCCATTTTCACTTGGCAGGTTCATTTCCTGCATTTGATATTTTGCCATAATATTCTAAAAGGTTTATAGGTTAAACTTATAATCATTGCGTGTAAAAATCATAGTTTTCGCATTCAATTCTCTATACTTAGGTTAAGTATATAAAAACTTAGCCTAAGAATATATATACTTAAGCTTAGTATATATAAACTTAGGCTAAAGATACAGAATTTTAGCCCAGAAGTCAAGTTTTTCAATGGGAAATTTTGAAATAAAAAGCCCGCCATTAATGAAAAACTCATCAATGACGGGCCGCTGATTATTCTGTCTAATTCTTACCCACACTTATACTTACGCTCACAGTACCTTTCGCATTGCGCGCAAATGTCGTATCCCAGCATTGCGCCGAGCATGAAATCCTCTTCGGGAGTGAGGAGGTTGAGTGGCCGCGCCGCAATCATGCGTATGGCGTTAAGGCACTCTTCTCTGCCGAAATACAGGTTCAGACTATTGTTGCCCGCCGGCTGGATAACATATTTAATGTTTTGACTTTCCAGTCTGCGGATAACGAAATCCTCATATTTCTTGTTGAATGTGAAGAGCACCATACGGCGCACTCCTTTCTTATATTCGTAGATGTGGTTCATCAGAACCTTCATGTCTACTGGTAATGTAGTGGCTTGCTGCATGATTGTAACTTGAGTTTAAAGGTGTGTGTGAGTTAAGAATTCATATAATGATTAGAGGCTAGGCTGTATCTGAGCTACCCAAGCGTCGATGCGCTCGTCGGTCTTGTTGTCCTCGTTCACTTCGTCGAGTGCCAAGCCTACGAATTTTCCGTCGACAACGGCTTCAGAATCGTCGAATGTATAGCCGTCTGTCGGTACGGCTCCTATGATATTTGCTCCGGCTTCTTTTGCAGCATTATATATCTCGGCCAACCCGCCTACAAAGGTGTCGGCATAAGAATCAGAGTCGCCGCAACCGAAAAGGGCAACGGTTTTTCCGCTAAGGTCAGCACCCTTGATAACCTTGATGCCATCGTACCAATCGTCTTGTACCTCGCCGGCGCCCCAAGTAGATGTTCCCAGAATGAGATTATCGTTATCGGCAATAACGCTATCGTTGAAATCTGTTACGTTGATAACATTATCTACACCCAGCTTAGCTGCTATTCTGCCAGCCAAATCTTCGCAGGTTCCTGTGGTAGAACCATAGATGATTACAGTCTTTTTCATGATTTTCAGTTGTTTTTAGTTTATATTATGTATAATAGTTAAAGTCGGTTTGTTTTAATTACCGACGCAAAGTTAGGTTAGCGTCATTTTCTGCACAATACCTAAAAATCGTGATTTTGATGGGCGGTGTCAGCTATTATAGAGGCGTTCATCAAGAATGTTTTGAGCGTATTTGGCTTTCAGCCCTTTTTTATTGCTTATTATTATTTTTGTTTATCTTTGTAGATAACACCAACAGAACAAGTATGACAGTACCACTTATAGGCTTAAGCAGGCATCGCATAATGGTAGACGGTGCAGGTGTAACAACGCTTTTGGCGTTTCACGGGTGCCCGCTTGCGTGCAAATACTGCCTTAATCCGCAGACACTGTCGCCCAAAGGGGTGTGGAAAACATTCGCTATGGAGGAGATGTTCGGCATAGTGAAGAAAGATGATCTGTATTTCCGGGCAACCGGCGGCGGTGTTACATTCGGCGGTGGCGAGCCTCTTTTATATTATAAGGAGATACTTCGGTTTAAGAATCTATGCATGAACAATGGGAAGAGTTGGAAAATCAACATAGAGACTTCGCTGAATGTACCCAGCACAACGGTAGAGGCGATAGGGGATATCATCGACCATTGGATAGTAGATATCAAAGACATGAATCCTCTTATCTACAAGGCGTATACGGGGAAAGACAATGCGGCAGTAATAGGCAATCTTCGGTATCTTCTGAGTAAAAATGCCAGGATAACGGTCCGTGTGCCGCTAATACCCGACTTCAATACCGATTCGGATGTGGAGAATAGCGTAAACGCCCTCAAAAAAATGGGCGTTACCGATATAGATAGATTTAGTTATATCATTAAAATGCATTGATTATTATGGAAATCGGAAAAAGAATATGCAAAACTTTAAAGGAGCTTCGCAAGAGGATAGCCGATGCTAATGAGATACCTTTTGAAACAGACGAATGTACGCATAAGGGTGAATGCCTTGGCACTTGCCCCAAGTGCGAGGATGAGGTGAGTTATCTTATGGACTCTATGGAAAAGCGTGAGCAGGAAGGAAAGCCTGTGGTGATAGAGGGACTGATGACTGATGACAAGTTGCGCCAAGCGTTCTTGATAGACTCAACAGATGGAATGGACGATGAAGACATTATTAATAATGTGTCGAGAACAGCGGGATTGCCTGTTATGGGAGATGTGCCAAATAGAACAATACCAGCTCAGGAAGAAGGAATTGTACCACAACCGCAAGGAGATGCTTATACTCCTGAAATAGAAATACTGGGAGATGTGCGGCACATCTGTTTATATGATTTCGTCCTTATTATATTAAAGGAGTTGCTGGCCGAAATGGATGGTAATTTCGTTTTCTCGCCTGCGGGACTCTGGCATGTTCTCAGTATGCTGAGCGACGGAATGGATGTAAGAAGTGATATTTATCGCAAATTATATGACTTTGCAGGGTTGTTCAATAACGGAATAAGAACCATAGATAACGAAGATTTCAGACTGGAGCACGCTTCAAGTATTTGGTATAATAAGACGTTTGTGGCTGTTAAAGAGCAGTATATTAAAACTCTTAAGCATAGTTATAAAGCGGAAGTTGAGAGCGCCGACTTTGCGGATGAGGAAAATACCAAACTTTTGATAGATGGGTGGGTCTTTAATAAGACTCATGACATGATTCCTCAGCTCGATACCAAAATTAGCCAAGACGCGCTGATGGTAGTGCTCGACGCTATTTATATGAACGGTAAGTGGGAGAGTCCGTTTAAACCATATCTTACAGGAAAAAATGTGTTCAATAACTCAAACGGTACCACATCGGAGGTTGATATGATGTATCAAGCGCTTGATGACATCGAATATACAGAAACAGATGAGTATCAGGTTATCACTTTGCCGTATAGAAACAGTGAATACAGCATGGTGGTAGTATTGCCTAAAGAAGGTGTAAGCATAGACAACGTTATGTCCGAACCCTATTGGATTGATTCGCAGATGTATCTTTGTGAAGATGATATGTTTAATAAAGTAGTGGAACTGTATATGCCTCGCTTTAAATTCAACAATACATTATCATTTAAAGAAATACTATCAAGACTGGGATTAGCCGATATGTTCGACAGAGACGACTCATTCCCGGATATAACTGACAAACCGGCATTCATAAGCCAGATAAAGCAGCAGTGCGTAATAGAAGTAGGAGAAGAAGGAACAAAAGCTGCCGCAGTGACAATTGCGGAATGTGAAGTAGGCTGTCCTCCGCCCGATGATGTTCCACAATACATCACAATGAAACTGGATAAACCCTTCGGCTTTGCTATCAAAAACCAAGGGAACGAAATTCTGTTTATGGGAGTAATAAAGAGCATGTAAAAAAACTCACTGTTTTACGTGAAACTTTTTTATCAATCATATAGTATCAACTATCTGATATTCAATAAAAAAATGAAAGAATGACAAAACTATATATATAATATGCAATGTTCAATAGATATTATTTCATTACAAGAAACTTATTATTTATAACGATGCAATGATACAATTAGAAGAAAATAAAGGCATTCCACGAAGCATACTTATCATGATGTCTGTAGTGGCCGGACTCACCGTAGCCAACCTCTACTACAATCAGCCGCTGCTGGAAGAAATGAAAGCATCGCTCAATGCCAATGAGGTAGAAACGAATCTGATAACCGTAATTACCCAAGCCGGATATGCAGCGGGATTGCTTTTCGTTGTACCTCTGGCGGATATGCTATCCCGACGTAAAATCATCATGACCAATATGGCTACGGCAGTGCTGATGGCTTTGGTGATAGCTTTTACGGCAGATATAAAAGTAGTGTGGGCGGCATCATTTATATTAGGAATGTGCTCTGTAGTACCGCAGATATTCGTACCGATGGCGGGATTGTTCTCCAAACCAGAAAATAAGTCGCGCAATATGGGTTATGTATTGTCTGGGCTGCTTACGGGAGTGCTGGGCGCACGAGTGGTGAGCGGATACCTGGGCGACTGGATAGGGTGGCGCGCCATGTTCGGAATAGCCGCCTTAATCATGCTTATATGTCTGGCGGTAACCCTGAAAATGCTTCCGGTAATGCGACCGTCGTTTAAAGGTAGCTATCCGCAGTTGATGCGTACCGTGGGCGAGATATTCTTTTCTCACCCAAATATCCGGCTCTATTCATTGCGAGCGTCGTGCAGCTTCGCCAGCATGATGTCGATATGGTCATGCATGGCTTTCCATCTAAGCGGAAGTCCGTTTAACGCCGGAAGCGATAAGGTAGGACTACTCGGTCTGTGCGGCATAGCTGGCGCTATGGCAGCCAGCGGAGTGGGTAAGTACATTCCCCGATTCGGCATCCTCAGGTTTTCCACGTTTGGTAGTATCTTTCAGTTAATAGCTTGGAGCATAGCCTTTTTGTTCGGTGAGTTTTATTCCGGATTGGCATTGGCAATTATCCTTGTAGATATAGGAGCGCAATGCCAGCAGTTGAGCAACCAAAGCGGCTGTCTGAAAGAAGTGCCACACGCATCGAACCGCGCCAACACCATTTTCATGACATCGCTCTTTATAGGAGGCAGTGTAGGAACGTTCTGCTCTGGAGCGATATGGCCGCACTGGGGATGGCATGGCGTGTGCTGTGTTGGCACTCTTTTCGGCATTCTCTCGCTGTTTATTTCGGGTTACGAGAAATTACGTCGATAAATAGCGGATAAAATCTCGCCATATTCAGAAAGTTTTGTGTATATTTGCACACAAATTTTCGCTGAACATGAAAATTAAGGAATTGATTAGAGCCCTTGAGATGTTCGCGCCTCTGCCCTTGCAAGACGGATTCGATAATGCCGGCGTGCAAGTAGGATTGACAGACGCGGAAGCTACAGGGGCTTTGTTGTGTCTTGACGTCACCGAAGCGGTGATAGACGAGGCGATTACGAAAGGATATAATCTGATAGTTTCGCACCATCCGCTTATCTTTAAAGGCTATAAATCGCTGACCGGAAGAGATTATGTGGAGCGCTGCATTATGAAGGCCATAAAGAATGATATTGTGGTCTACTCTATGCATACCAATATGGATAACGCTCGGCATGGGGTGAACTTCAAGATTGCCGAGAAATTGGGACTTACCGACCTGCAGGTGCTTGAGCCGAAAGAGAACGCGTTACTTAAACTAGTTACGTTTGTACCTCTGAAGCAAGCCGAAAGCGTGCGCACTGCTTTGTTTGAAGCCGGATGCGGATGTATAGGTAATTATGACTCATGCAGTTATAATATTGAAGGAAAAGGGACATTCCGTGCTGGAGAGGAAACTCATCCGTTCTGCGGCAAGCAAGGTGAACTTCACACTGAAGAGGAGGTGAGGATTGAGACTATTCTGCCTGCTTACAAGCGTGCCGAGGTGGAACGGGCTTTATGTAAGGCGCATCCGTACGAGGAGCCTGCCTACGATTTCTATCAACTGAATAATGTTTGGAATCAGGTTGGCGCAGGAATACTAGGAACGCTGCCGGAGCCGGTAGCGGAAACGGACTTCCTTAAAAAGGTGAAGCAGACGTTCGAGGTGGGTTGCGTAATGCATTCGCGCCAGACAGGAAGGCTTATTCAGAAAGTAGCGTTGTGCGGAGGTTCGGGAGCGTTCTTGTTGCCCAAGGCAGTAAGAGCTAACGCTGATGTTTTCATAACGGGAGAAGTGAAGTATCATGATTACTTCTTCTACGAAAAGGATATTCTGATAGCGGCTATCGGACATTATGAGAGTGAACAATATACGAAAGAAATATTTTATTCAATACTAAAGGAGATGTTTCCACGACTCAGCGTAGAGATGACTCGTGTAAATACAAATCCTATAAAATACTTATAAAAATGGCTAAAGAAGTAAAGAAAGATCCCAGCGAATTGAGCGTGGAAGAAAAGCTTAGAGCTTTGTATCAGTTGCAGACCATGTTGTCTGAAATCGACAAAATCAAGACACTTCGTGGTGAATTGCCGCTCGAAGTACAGGATTTGGAAGACGAAGTTACCGGATTGACTACTCGTATCGAAAAGATTAAAGGCGAAATCGAAGAGTTGAAGGGTAATGTTGCCACTAAGAAGATCGAGATTGAAACCGCTAAGGCTTCTATCGAAAAGTACAAACAGCAGCAGGACAACGTTCGTAATAACCGCGAATTCGACGTGCTGACTAAGGAAATCGAATTCCAGACTCTGGAAGTTGAGTTGTGCGAAAAGCGTATCAAGGAATACACAGAAAGCATTAAGACCAAAAACGAAGAGATTGAAAAGAGTACTACTGCTCTGGAAGAGAGAAAGAAGGACTTGGAAGTTAAGAAGAACGAGCTCGACGAAATCATCGCTGAAACTAAGCAGGAAGAAGAAAAGTTGAGAGATAAGGCTAAGAACCTTGAAACTACTATCGAACCTCGTTTGCTTCAGGCTTTCAAGAGAATTCGTAAGAACTCAAGAAACGGTTTGGCTATCACTTACGTTCAGCGTGATGCTTGTGGTGGTTGCTTCAACAAGATTCCACCTCAGAAACAGATGGATATCCGTATGCGTAAGAAAATTATCGTTTGCGAATATTGCGGACGTATCATGATTGACCCTGAATTGGCTGGTGTAGTGCCTGAAAGACATCTGGAAACTAAAACCAAATAAGTAAGCGGTTACAGCAATTATAGGCTGCGTTCTGTGTGATGCAGCTATCGATATAAGAAGAGCTTTGGGAATACCAAGGCTCTTCTTATATTATTGCTGTCCGCTAAAACTCCAAAGAGCATAAATATTCCGCCCGAAGTTCTCTATGGGGAAAGGGGTGCTATACTAATTTCTGAGCAATTGCAAGAATTTTAACCATGATACGCGCATGTACGCACGATAAAAAATCAAAAAGAGAACAAAGGCTTGCGTCTGCTAATTTAAGGTTTTTAAAATTAGATGCAAATGTAGGCATTCCCATATTTCCATTAACTACTCAAAAACCCCCTTTTTACTACCTTAATGATAACCTTATCGGATTTTGAATCGTGGATATAGGCCTAATTGTCAGACCATCAATGAAATATCCAACGTTTCAACGCCTTATAGATTCCATCTTCATCGACTGAATCCGTGATATAGTCAGCGGCATTCTTCAGCTGTTCGTTGGCGTTGCCCATGGCAACCCCGATACCCGCTTTCTTGATAATGGACATGTCGTTGCCTCCGTCTCCGAAAGCCATCGTTTCCTCCGGTTTGATGCCATGACGGGCAATGATTGCAGAAAGCCCCATACCCTTGTCCGCACTTTTCATAGTGATATCCGCAAAGTCGGGATGCCACCTGCATGACGTGCAGTCCGGGAGGCTCCGCATAATCAGTTCCTCGTCTTCCTGTGATATTATGGGAGTAAGTTGCAGAACGGATTGCCCTAAGACAGACTCCACCGGCACGTCTTCACTCAGTCCGTGCACGTTAAGCATTTGCCGGAAAATGCGGTCGGCACTTTCGTTGTCGTGATACATAACCAAATCGTTCTTGCCTACCACCATACAGGCAAAGTTCATTTCATCAGCCAAAGACAATATTTTCCGCACGTTCGCTTCCGGTATCGGATGAAATGATATAATTTCCTCTTCCTCGAAACAATAAGCACCGTTTACGGTTATATACCCGTCCACCAAATGACTAATCTCATTGATGTTGTCTATCAACTGACGGGGACGTCCGGTGGATATATAAACTTTGATGCCCATATTTTTCGCCATTGTTATGGCTTCTACTGTCGATCGGGGAATCTTGTGAGTTTTGAAACTCACCAATGTCCCGTCTATATCAAAAAACAATGCTTTAATCATATATATATAATATTACACTTTACCTAATTTAATGATGATGCTCTTCTCCGTAGCCACCGGTGTCGATGTGGTTGTGGCGATTATGCTCACGACTGTCGGATTTGCCGAAGGTATAGGTGATGGCCAGACGTAATGTGCGACCTCCCGACCATTTGCAGATTGACTGCGTGTAGCCGTTCCCGTAAAGGACATTATTCGTCTCTTTTGAGTTGAAAATATCCTTGCAGAGAAGCGATATGCCCCAAGAACCGATATTTTTGCGTACCCCGGCTTCTACATCCCAATCGGATTCCAGCGTGCCCTGTGCGGTGATACGGCGCGAGTTATACCGGCCTGTGGTTTGGAAAGTCATGTCCCACGGCAGACGCAACGATGCCATACAGCGCACATCCCACACCAAACGATTCTGTTTGTCACCATGTACGGCATAGAAGCTGTCGTGCAGCGGATAGTCTGCACTCCAAGCCTTGAGATGACTATTGTAAAGGTTCAATGTGGTGGTGAGTGTCAGCCGTCTGAACAGCAGGTTGCGGGATATAATCTCCACCCCGGTGTTTACCATGTTGCCCACGTTGGCGTGACCGTAATACATCGTGTTTACATTGGGGTCTGAAGCCATAGGAGCAAGAAAGCTGACATGGCTTATCATATCGTTGTTGGTACGGAGATAGCCTGACACAGAAAGCATGTGGCCAGTCCAATTCTTTATGTACGACAGTTCCACGGCATTACTGTACTCGGGCAAGATAAGCGGGTTTCCAAGATGTACTTCCGAAGGGTCGGAAATATTCTCAAAAGTATTGAGCTGGGGGCCGAAAGGACGGCGTATGCGGCGAGAATAGTTCAGCTTCAGCTCATTGTTGCCAAGAAAAGACCAGCCTATTGAAGCCGAGGGGAATAGCGCGAAATCATTTTTCTTGAAGAGAGCTACGTCCGCATCTGTCTGGCCGTAGCCCAAAGAACGTGTCCGTATCTGCCACATCTCTCCGCGAAGTCCGGCGGAGAAGGTCAGGTGTTCATAGTTGCCGGAGAAGTTTAAATACAAGGCGGAAATGTCCGTGTCGTATTTGAAACGATTATAGAGTTCGTCAATAGATAAAAGGCCGTTCTCGTCAGGACCTCCTGCATACGATGACGGACTGTTCTCGTGGTTGTAGTTGCCTTTATAACCGGCTTCGAAGCGCAGCCACGGCAATGCCTGTAATGAATAATCAAGCGCAGCTTCCCAGTTGCTGATTTTTACATCCTGATGCTGGCTTTGCCAGATGGATTCCTCCGTGCCGTCGGCCCAAGTCTCATTTTCATGAAACCGGTTGTTGTTGGGACCTCTCCATATATTATAGCTCACGTTCATGTCGATAAAATGGTCGGGATTGAACGTGTGCTTGTAACCAAGCATGACGTTTGCGCCACGGGTATCGCCACTTTCACACATATTATTGACATTGCCGATCCATTGCCCCGGCACATTGCTAAGGTGAGTGGTTGTCGTACGGCCCCATTTGTGTCCGAGCGTTCCGATTGCGCTCAGGTAAACATCATTCTTGTCATCAGGTCTGAAATTCGTACCCAGACGAAGGAACATGCTGTTTTCATGCTTCTTGCTATCGCCGTCAGAGTTGAGATATGTTCCATTGTCATAACTGCGGCGCGATGTCGAGCCTCCGGGTACATGTTGGGTTTTAAGTCCGATTCCGGCGAATGATTCAAACTTGCCTTCGTTGTAATTGAAATTAAGATTCACGTTTGCCGTTCCGCGTGTATCCACATTAGCCTCGGCGTTGCCAAAATAACCGTGACGGTGGTCTTCCTTCAACCGTATATTGATGATTCCGGCAGTTCCCTCCGTGCTATGCTTGGAAGACGGATTCGTCATGACTTCAATGCTCTCAATGGCTTCAGCAGGAAGCTGACGAAGTATCTGGGCACGGTTGTCATCGTTCATTCCCATCTTTTTGCCATTTATCCACACAAGGACATCGGCATTGCCACGCAATGATATTTCTCCCTCGCTGTTTACATCAACCGACGGGACAGCGGCAAGAAGTTCATCGGCAGATGCACCGGTGGCGGCTATGTTTGAGCTTACATTGAAAATTCTGCGCTCTGCATTGACCGACAACTGGCTTTTCTGCCCGGTGATGACCACTTCCTGAAGTAACTTGGTGTCCTCTGCAAGTTCTATTTTCCCAAGATTTATCTCCGAATTCCCTATTGTGATTTCACGTTCCTGTGTGACATTACCAATCATGCTGACACGGACAATATATTTTCCCGAAGGTGCATTGGGGATAATAAACACTCCGTTTTCATCGGTTGTGGTACCAATAGGCAGCGGCGCACCCGTTTCCGGGTTCACAAGAACTACCGTAGCGAAGTCAAGAGGTTTGGATGTCGTCTTATTAAAAACTGTACCTGTGATGTTTCCATCGGCATACGCACCTCCTGAAATCATCAGGAAGGCTGTCGCTAAGGAGATCGATAATTTTTTTCTCATATTCTTTTATGATTTTGTTTTCTGCACGCAAAATTATGCAATCGCCAATGCAACCAATTTACAAAGATGAAGCGGAGGCTTCATCCTTAGAAAAAAAAGAAAACGTCCGCAAATATCGCCTTGACAACACCCCATGCAGGTTATTTTGAACATTTCGGGCAAATACCCTTTATCATATAATTGATGGCGTGTGGATAAAAACCTTCGGGTATATTTACCAGAGGGACACGCTCCGATTCAAAACAATATGTTTCCTTGCACCGCTCGCAATAAAAGTGAACATGCTGGTCGGAAATGGTATGATGTGTGTCGCCATAGCACAACTCATATTTGAAAGAGCGGCTGCCATCCTCTATCACGTGGACTATTTCCTTTTCAGAAAAAAGTTCAAGCACTCTGAAAATGCTCGCTTTATCCATTGAAAACCCCAACAAGATTTCCAAATCGGCAAGGCTGATCGGATGGGATGCCTTCATCAACTCTCTAGCGACAAGGATACGGTTGGAAGTGGGCTTAACTCCTTTCCTGTTTAAGATATTTTCTATGTTTATACTATTCATTTATTACGATTTATCTCAATAAATTTTTGAGCACAAAGATAAACGATTCAGCTTATTTATTGACTACCAATATTCCATATAATACTACCATTTTGATTATTATAATATTTATTTGGCATAAATAATACGGAGACTTCGGCTATAGTTCAGATAAATACGCTAATTTTGCAACCAGTGATACATCAATAATAACAAAACCGCAATGGCATACAAGAACCTGATGGGGATTTTCCCTTACAAGACAGCAAGCCACATTTCGCTGCTGAAATATACCAAAAGTGCATGCGGCGTGGACTTCATGCTCAATACCGCCGACAGCAGTGAAAGACAAGGGTGGTTTAACCTGCACGAGAGGTATAAGACCGATTTCTTCGAGTTTTATTTTTTCCGCAAGGCATCAGGATTTTTGTTCCTTGACGGAGACAAAATCGAACTGCACGACAACAGCGTACTGATTATCCCTCCGTTCAAGCGGCAGGAATGGCATGTGCAGATGGAAGAGCTTGATTACACCTTTCTTATATTCCAAGAAGAGTTTATCTATAACTTTATCTCCGACAAATATTTTATGTATAGGTTGCTGTATTGCTATCAAAGCGACAACCCGTCCTGCTTCGATATGGATGCGGAGCAAATGTGGTTCTTCCTTGCGCTGCTCCGAAAGATGAAGTCGGAACTATTGTCGCCTGTCGCTGACAGTTATCACATGATCGTGGCCTATTTGTATGAGTTTCTTCTGCTGCTGAACCGCTATTACGCCAAGATGTTCAACCTGCCCTTACGCCTTCCGCTGAACAATTACGCTTTCAGGTACAAGGAACTGTTGGAGAAAAATATCCGTCAACACATTCGGGTAAACGATTATGCCTCGATGATGAGCATCAGCAGGATTGCCCTTAACAAAGCCGTGGAAAACGAATTCGGAGTGACTGCCGTGCATCTTTTGAAACAAAGGCTGTTGCAGGAGATAAAGAACGATTTGCTCTTTTCCGATTTATCCGTAAAGGAAATAGCCTATAAACTGCAATTCTCAGCCCCCAATCACCTGATGCGGTTCTTCAAGCAACAGACGGGAACGACTGTCGGGGAGTTCATGGAAGAGGTTAAGAACAATGGGGTTTCATAGCCGGATTATCAATATGGTAGTAGTTGGTTCTGTTTTGGTATCTGCTAAAAGGTTAAAGCGCAATACCTTTGCAGACAAAACAAAATCAACGAATATTATGAATAAAGAAAGACTACTTGACATATTAAAGAGCAAGATTGAGGAAGCTGATGCCATTGTGGTGGGAGGAGCTTCGGGTATGTCGGCGGCTTCGGGATTCAGGTTTTACTACCAAGACGATGAAGTGTTCAGGCAAATGGCCGGTTCGTTAAGAGAGAAATACGGATTCAGGAATATGTTCGACGGCTTTTACCATCCACGAACGACAAAGGGTGAACACTGGGCGCTGAAACTTCGCACCATCAAATACGTGTATGAATGCGAAACAGGAGAAACCTACACTGATCTTGCCGAACTGTTGGAAGGAAAGAACTATTACATAGTGACCACCAACCAAGACGCACAATTCTATAGGGTATTCCCGGAGAACCGGATTACCCGCTTACAGGGCGACTGGCGGTATTTCCAATGCAAGGATTGCTGCCATGATGAAATCTACTACAACAAGGACATGGTTATGGAACTGAACGATAAAATTGTGAACGACAGCCTGCCAAAGGCAGATATTCCGCGCTGCCCTGTCTGTGGCGGGGAGATGGATGTATGGGTCAGGTCACGTGAGTTCCTGGAAGGCAGTTTTTACCAGAAGGAGCTGCAACGATATATGAGTTTCCTGCAAGCCAACTCTCAGCGCAAGACGCTGTTTCTGGAATTGGGCGTGGGCATGATGACCCCGATGTTCATCAAGGAGCCTTTCATGAATATGGTGTACCAGTGGCCTCATGCATTCTATGTGCCGATTAATCCGCAGCACGCCATCATTCCGAAAGAAATAGCCGGCAAGAGCCTTGCCGTGAACGAGGATATCGCATTTGCGTTGAAAACCTTGTTGGGCAAGCCGACAGACGATTTGAAACGAGAAGAACAAGGTAATATTTTCAATCCAAGCAGAATATATTGACAATGAAAGAACTTATCGAAAAGGCCTGTCACGCATTGCGTCAGGCGGATGCCATACTTATCGGAGCCAGCAACGGACTGTCTATAGCCGAAGGCTACAACATTTTTGCCGACAATGAAATGTTCCGTTCGCAATTCGGAAGTTTCCGCCAACAGTTTGGCATACACAGTGTTCTCGACGGCTGTTCCCACAACTATCCGTCGGAAACCGACCGCCACGAGTTTTTAAGCCGATTGGTGGAGTATTGGGTGAAAGACTACCGCCCTTCGCAGGTTATGGACAACCTACGTGCGATAATCGGCGACAAACCCCATTTCATTCTTACCACCAATGGCGACACACATCTTGAGTTGTCAGGATTTGACCCTGCCTGTGTGTGGGAGATAGAAGGAACATTCACTCATCTGCTTCAAGGGAAACAGCCCGACAACAAGCAGGACGTAGTGAACAGCTTTCTCTCGCGATATACGGGCAAACGCCTTGTAGTTTTGGAACTGGGTATCGGAAGTCGCAACCGCATCATCAAACAACCTCTGATGCAGCTTGTGAAACATGAACCCAATGCCACCTACATCACACTCAACTTACCACATGAGCTGTATATCTCAGAGGAAATAGCTGGAAAGTCAATAGCATTGCCTGGCGACATCGCCACAACATTAAACAGATTGAAGCTATGATTGTCCCCTCCGATGAAATATCCCGACTGTCCTCCACCGTAAAAGCCCTGTTTTTACGGTGGACTGATTTCATGTACAGCCGTGTCCGCTTCAATATGCCCGACAGTGAGCTGCACGCCACCGCACATTGTGAGCGCGTGCTTCTTTTCGGCCTTTTGATTGGCGAGAAACAGTTTCCGGATAACAGCACAGCATGGGAGATACTGACTCATGCTTCGGTGTTTCATGACACACGTCGTTTTGACGAGTATCTTGACACAGGACACGGAGCACGTGCCGCCGCTTACTATAGGGATTTCTGCGGCAACACTACTGATATATGCTATCATCCGGAAGCTGAATATCTGATGCGCTACCACGACCATGACGACAATATAGGAAAGACAGCGATAGAAAATGCTTTCGGTGATGATTCAACCTCAGTTTTGCAGCTTTACGATGTATTCAAGGATGCTGATGCGCTTGACCGTTGGCGGTTGGGAAGCTACGGGATTGATGTGCGTTATCTTCGAACCGACAATGCTCGTCATTTGTTGGATTTTGCTAAGAGAATTGTGGAAGAAACCGTTCCCAAAGAATTGATACGACACATTGAGCAACAGATAATAGAACAACTTAATTCACAGAAAAGATGAACGATTCTCTCCTTCATTGGACGGGGGAAAGGCTCTTAATGATATGATAACAAAACTTAGTTTGCCATGCGACAAATAATAACACATTTCACCGACGATGATTTGTATAAATTCACTATGTGTTGCGCTGTGATAGAGAACTATCCGCGTACACAGGTCAAGTACAAATTCATAGACCGCGACAACATCGTTTATCCTGCCGGATTTGCGGATGAGTTGCGGAAGCAGATAGTCATGCTTGAGAATGTTGTGATAACTGACGAGGAAATCGCTTTTATGCGGTGTAAATGCACATACATCCCGTCTTGGTTTTACAGCTTTCTCAAAGGGTTCAGATACGACCGTAATTGGGTGGAAGTTAGTCAGGATGAAAGAGGGTATCTAAGTGTTGAGTTCAACGGATATTGGAGCGACACGATTTTGCTTGAAGTCAAAGTGCTGGCAATCATTTCCGAGATGTACTACATGATGACCGGGGAGGATAAGGCATTTGATTATGGGGAATATTACAGGAAATCTTGGCAAAAAACGGAACGGCTGCTCAATGCTGGATGTGTGTTCAGTGATTTCGGCACACGCCGCCGTGCCTCTTTTGAAGCGCAGGAAACAGCGGTAAAGGCTATGAAAGATTGCCAAGACAGAATGGACGGGAAAGGCAGATTTGTCGGCACGAGCAATGTTTACCTTGCCATGAAATACGGCTTAACCCCCGTCGGCACGATGGGGCACGAATTGATTTGCGCCATTGCAGGAATGTATGGGCCGCAGATGGCAAACCATATAGCGATGGAGGTATGGACGAAAACATATCGCGGAGCTTTGGGCACTTTTCTTTATGACACTTACGGCTGGCGCATTTTCAGCCTGAATTTCTCGGAAGACTTTGCCCGTATGTTCAAAGGTTTACGAGTGGACAGTGGAGACAACAGAAAAGAACTTGAATTGATTATAGGCAAATACCGTTCATTGGGCATAGATCCGCGTACCAAGCAGGTCGTTTTCAGTAACGGATTGAATGTAGATGATGCCATTGGAATCCAACAATATGCTACCGGAAAATGTCAGCCGTCATTTGGTATCGGAACATATTTTACGAATGATTTCCCCGGAGTAAAGCCCAAGAATATTGTAATCAAGCTCGTTGCCGTAAAAATAACGGAGTCATGGCCGTTTTACAGTCGGACTTGCAAGTTGAGCAATGAAAAAGACAAATATACTGGTGACAATGATGTCATCAGGCGTTTTATGGAGATATTGCATATCGATAATCAAGAGGTAATATGAACACACGGTTACGCAAGAATCTGACAGGCAGCATGTCGTTCTATTCCCATATCCCTTGCCGGATGCGGGAATATGGCATTACGCATGACGGATGGCTTGACAGGCAGCTCTTGGTGCTGCATAGGCTGTTTGATGAACTGAACGACAAGATGGAGCATTCCGGCAGACAGGTCATTGATGATTTGATCACTATGGAATCCCGTGATTCGTGGCTGCTTACATCGGACAAGCCCAGAACTTCGTTTTCAATCATGTACAGTCCCGATTACAATGAGGATGAAGTGATTATTTCAGTTCGCTATAGGCGGGGATTTCCGGAAGGAAACAATATGCCTGCCGAGTGTAGTCTATCTGGCAACAATAGTGTTGCAGCCCGTTGGTTACAATCAGGTAATCTACTTTCAGCACCATATTATAACGCGTAATTTGATCGAATACAGCTTGTGTTATCTCTACGCTCGGCGCTTTGTATTCTACTATTAAACGAGCCGACAAATCGCGCCGGTATAGCACCGTGTCGCATCGTTTTTTCGTAGCGTTAAGGCGTATCTGCACCTCGTTGGCAAGAAGTGCCTGAGGAAATCCTTTGTGCTCTATCAAGTAATGCACGAAGTGCTGTCGTACCCATTCTTCGGGGGTAAGCGCAATGTATTTCTTTCGCAGCACATCGAAAACACTATATTTGCCTGCGTCATTTGAAATTTTAAGCGAACAAGGGGGTAGGTTTAATGGTAACATTTTATATTTTTGCATAATAAGCGATTGCTGTTTGTATTATATTGTATAATGCAAAGATAGTATAAACCCTGCGCAATCGGATTAATTTAAGCTGTAAAGATGCAGCTTCTCATCTATAAAAAACGGGAAATTATGAAAACAAAAGAGGAAATTGTAGCCAATTGGTTGCCACGCTACACCAAGAGGCCATTGGATGAATTCGGAGAGTATATCCTCCTGACTAACTTTAATAAATATGTTGAGATTTTTGCAGAGAAGTTTAATGTGCCAATTATAGGTAGGGATGCCAATATGATATCGGCTCATGCCGAGGGGATAACCATTATCAACTTCGGAATGGGTAGTCCCAACGCTGCCATCATAATGGATTTGCTGAGTGCTGTGCACCCTAAGGCTTGCCTGTTCTTAGGCAAGTGTGGTGGTATAGACAAGAAGAATAAGATAGGCGATTTCATACTTCCGATAGCTGCCATCAGAGGTGAGGGTACATCTAACGATTATTACCCGCCAGAGGTGCCTTCATTGCCAGCGTTTATGATGCAGCGTGCGGTGTCGTCGGCTATCCGAGATCATGGACGCGACTACTGGACGGGTACGGTATATACCACCAACCGCAGAATATGGGAGCACGATGAAGCGTTCAAAGAATACCTATTAAAGACACGTGCCATGGCGGTGGATATGGAAACGGCTACTCTGTTTACTACCGGATTCTTTAATCATATACCTACAGGTGCGTTGCTGCTGGTATCAGACCAGCCCATGATTCCCGAAGGTGTAAAGACCGAGAAAAGCGACTCGATGGTAACGCGGAATTTTGTGGATGAACACGTGGAGATAGGCATAGATTCGCTGCGAATGATTATCGATGAAAAGAAGACCGTAAAACACCTTAAATTTGACTGGTAATTTTACTGATATGGCTAAAGATGTTACATACGAAGAGGTAGTAAAAGGTATAAAAAACAAAGCTTATTCGCCCGTCTATTTCCTGATGGGGGAAGAGGATTATTACATAGATCGCATATCCGATTATATAATGGATACGGTGCTAGACGAGACGGAAAAGGAGTTCAACTTGACTGTAGTTTACGGCTCGGACACCGATATCGCATCAGTTATCAATGCGGCTAAACGCTATCCGATGATGGCGGAACATCAGGTGGTAGTGGTGCGCGAAGCTCAAATGATGAAGAATTTAGACGAGCTGATTTTTTATCTGCAGAAGCCGCAACCCTCTACTATTTTGGTGATATGCTACAAGCATGGATCGCTAGATAAAAAGAAAAAGCTTACTGCCGAGATAGAGAAGAAGGGCGTATTATTCGAGTCGAAGAAGCTTAAAGATACCCAGCTGCCAGGCTTTATCACTTCGTACCTTAAACGTAAAAAGGTGGAGATAGAGCCTAAAGCCGCCGAGATGATGGCTGAGTTTGTAGGTACCGACTTGAACAGAATGGCGGGCGAATTGGAAAAATTAATTATCGCACTTCCGGCAGGCAGTCAGCGCATAACTCCCGAGCTGATAGAAAAGAACATCGGGATAAGCAAAGACTATAACAGCTTCGAATTACGAAGCGCACTTGTGGCAAGAGATTTGGACAAAGCTTTTAAAATAGTAAAATATATTGAGGACAATCCTAAGAATAATCCGTTGCAGCCTATACTGGCAGTGCTATTCAATTACTTCGCAAATCTTATGTTGGCATACTACGCGCCCGAAAAATCGGAGCGTGGAGTAGCGGCTCAATTGGGACTTCGTTCTGAATGGCTAGCGAAGGAATATATAGCAGGCATGAGAACGTACACCGGCGTTAAGGTAATGCAGATAATAGAAGCTATCCGCACTTGCGATGCCCGATCGAAAGGCATCGACAATCCGTCGACTTGCGACGGAGAACTTCTGAAGGAGCTGGTGTTTTTCATCCTTCACTAACCATACATACATATTATATAGAGAGGCTTTATTCCCTTTTCATACGCTTTATTAATACGGAGCGCAGAGAGGAGAGTAAAGCTTCTCCTTTTTTCTGCTATCAGTCGGCGCAACGCCGCCAAGAACTGTAACAAGCAAATTGAAATCATCAATACACAAAAACAGCAACGCGTAGCTTTCAGATGAGAGACAGAGATGAAAGGTCATTTTAGACGTAAATTACTGTCAAAATCCTCCTATTCTGAGATTTTAAAATTTGCGAGAAAGAGTATGGATGGTCGCAAATTTTCGATTCTCGTGAAAACGAGAAATAGGTAGTAGCAATCGCGAGTTTCCAAAGTGATAGGGGAGTATACAACTCTTGTTTTATAATTTACATTTGTGAAATATACAGCAAAGAAGCAATGTTTTACAAATGTACGCAGCACGTTTTTTTGTGTTATGTTTTCCAATTGGCAAATATTTCAGTTTGTTTCAATGTGATTACAATTGTACCTCAGTGACAAGTATAAATGTACGTATTATAATATGCATCAACTATTTAGATGTTTAATCAGCATAAAATCAAGCCTTAAAGGGAATAATCAAAACCTTCGCTTTATCAATAGAAGAACTATAATGCAAAAACGTGAGTACATCTGTAAATATTAGGTTGTTTATTACATTAACTCATTTCAAATCAATTATTTATAAGATTTCGTTAAAGTTGTAAAAAGATTGATTAACATGGCGTTTACAAAAGTAATTCACACAATTGTTAAGTTTTGATTTTTCACGCATTATAATTGTATTCGTATTTTTAGACGTGTAAATTTGCAAATGAAAATCATTCTATTTACTTTTGTAATTGCATAGGAAATCCAATAGAATCATAGATGAAAGACCGTATACTTCAAATAATGCAAAAGGAGGGATTGACGAACGCCGACTTCGCAAAAAAAATCGGCATCTCTACATCATCACTCTCTCATATATTCAGTGGACGTAACAATCCGAGTCTCGATGTGGTTATGTGCATACATAAGGCATGCCCGTATGTTAATCTCTATTGGTTGCTCTATGGTGAAGGCGAGATGGAAGGCGGTTCTGAAAATCCGGAGCCAAACTCTGGTGATTGGTTGCCTCTTCAGAGCTCTGAGAATCTCCAAAACCCGACCAGCAGTGCGGTTGGTTTTGAATTTCGCAAGGAAAATGGCTCTGAACCACCCCGAAACAGCACTTATATTCCTATGAAAGAAGAGGTTAAGTACATAGAAAAGCCTGCTCCGAAGATTACTGAAATAAGAATTTTCTTCGATAACGGCACTTATCAGGTCTTTAAACCTGAATCTTAACCCTCGCCTCCTTATATTATATGCCAGTCGGGCGCAGAATATTCAACGCAAGTTTTATATTCTGCGCCCGATTTGCATTATCTTTGCAGTTATAAAGAATTATCTTATTATATATGAAAAAATACATATTAGACCTGACAGTGACAGAGAACTTGCGCATCCACGCCAACTATGTTCTCATCAAATTGACTCACTGCAACCCATTGCCCGAAATGCTACCTGGGCAGTTTGCGGAAATCCGCATCGATGGCTCGAATACTACATTCTTGCGCCGTCCTATTTCTATTAACTTTGTCGACAGAGAGAAGAACGAAATCTGGTTCCTCGTACAGTTGGTTGGCGATGGTACCCGTAAACTGGCTACCGTTCAGAAGGGAGACATCGTAAATGTTGTACTTCCGTTGGGTAAAGGCTTCACTATCCCAGAAACAACCGACAAGAAGGTGTTGCTGGTAGGCGGAGGCGTAGGTACTGCCCCCATGTTGAACCTTGGTTACGAACTTAAGCAGAAGGGATTTTCTCCTGTATTCTTGCTTGGCACTCGCTCAAAGAACGACTTGCTTCAGCTCGATATGTTCAACACTCTCGGTGAGGTTTACACCACTACAGAAGATGGAAGTTTGGGCGAAAAAGGCTACGTTACCATGCACTCTATGCTGTCGGCCAACCGTTTTGATATGATTTACACCTGCGGTCCGAAGCCTATGATGATGGCAGTGGCTAAGTACGCTAAAGCCAACGATATAGAATGCGAAGTATCGCTCGAAAATACAATGGCTTGCGGTGTAGGAGCTTGCTTGTGCTGCGTTGAGAAGACCGACGAAGGTTACCTGTGTGTTTGTAAAGAAGGTCCGGTATTTAATATTAAGAAACTATTATGGCAGATTTAAGAGTTAACATCGGTAAGTTAGAGATGAAGAATCCGGTGATGACAGCATCGGGAACATTCGGATATGGACTGGAATTTCAGGACTTTGTAGATTTGGAGCAGATTGGCGGTATTATAGTAAAAGGTACTACCTTGCATCACCGCGAAGGAAACCCTTATCCACGTATGGCGGAGACTCCTATGGGAATGATTAATGCCGTAGGTTTGCAGAATAAGGGCGTTCACTATTTCGTAGACCATATCTATCCGCAGATTAAGGATATCAACACTAATATGATTGTAAACGTGTCTGGTTCTCAGGTAGAAGACTATGCAGAGACTGCACGTATCATCAACGGGTTGGATAACATTCCAGCTATCGAGTTGAACATTTCGTGTCCTAACGTAAAACAGGGCGGTATGGCATTCGGTGTGTCTGCTCACGGTGCAGAAGAAGTAGTGTCTGCCGTTAGAAAGGTGTACGATAAGACTCTTATCGTGAAGCTGTCGCCAAACGTTACTGATATTACCGAGATAGCTAAAGCTGCCGAAGCCGCGGGTGCTGATAGCGTATCGCTCATCAATACTCTGCTTGGTATGGCCATCAACGCCGAGAAGCGTAAACCGGTACTGTCTACCATTACGGGTGGTATGAGTGGAGCTGCTGTTAAGCCTATCGCGCTGCGCATGGTATGGCAGGTAGCTAAGGCAGTAAACATCCCAGTAGTAGGATTGGGAGGTATCATGAATTGGAGAGACGCGGTAGAATTCTTGTTGGCTGGTGCTACTGCTATCGAAATTGGTACTGCTAACTTCATCGATCCTTCCATCACTGTTAAGGTTGCTCAGGGCATCGACGATTACCTGAACCGCCACGGATTCTCATCAGTGAAAGATATAATCGGTGCGTTAGAGGTATAATCCGATATCTTTACATTAGCATAAATAAGAAAGAGTTTCGACTACTCCTATATAAATAAGGAGTTTCGAAACTCTTTCTCGTTTTAATCAAGCCGACTTTTCATAAGACCTCTAAGGCATCACTTATGTATAGGTCAGTAGTTTGTAACTTTATTTATCTTCCAGCAAATCGGGGCGCAAGCGTTGCGTGCGTTCCAGTGCCTGCTGAAACTCCCAATCTCTGATTTTCGCTTCGTGCCCTGACAGCAATACATCGGGCACCTTCCATCCGTTGTACTCTGCCGGACGGGTGTATACCGGTGGAGCAAGTAAATTATCTTGAAACGAATCAGACAGTGCTGATTGTTCGTCCGAGATAACTCCAGGTATGATGCGGACAATAGCGTCCGAAATTACGGCGGCAGCCAACTCACCTCCGGTAAGCACATAGTCGCCTATACTTATCTCTTTTGTTATAAGATGCTCGCGTATGCGATAGTCTATACCTTTGAAGTGTCCGCACAGGATAATCAGGTTCTGACTTAACGAAAGCGTGTTCGCCATCTTCTGGTTGAACTGTTCTCCGTCGGGGCTGGTAAAGATTACCTCGTCATAGTCTCTCTCTGCTTTAAGAGCCGAGATGCATCGGTCAATGGGTTCAATTTTCATTACCATTCCTGCACATCCGCCAAACGGGTAATCATCAACCTTCCGGTAGCGGTCGTATGCATAATCTCGAAGGTTATGAATATGTACATCGGCAATGCCTTTTTTCTGAGCACGGCTCATGATAGAATAGTTGAAGAAACCTTCTATCATCTCCGGTAAAACGGTTATTATGTCTATTCTCATTTCTATAGGTTTATTGTCTTCGTATTCGCCTACGAAAGTACAAAATTCTATCTATCGGTACAACCTCATATTACATTTTTGCTAAATTTGCACTACTCATTTTATCTACAGAAATAAACGCTATGACTGAAATAGAAAGAATAGACCAGTTGCGTGAAGAACTTCACACGCATAACTATAATTACTATGTACTGAACGCTCCTGTAATAACCGACCAAGAGTTCGACCATTTGATGCGCGAGCTTCAGGATCTTGAGGCGAAACACCCCGAACACTTCGACCCGAACTCTCCAAGCGTACGCGTGGGAAGCGACCTTAACAAGAACTTCAAGCAAGTGGAACATAAGTACCCTATGCTTTCTCTAGGCAACACGTACTCGCAAGCCGAGGTGACCGAATTCTACGACCGAGTAAGCAAATCGCTGAACGAGGATTTCGAAATATGCTGCGAAATGAAATTTGATGGCACGTCAATATCTCTTACCTACGAGCACGGCAAATTAGTACAGGCTGTAACGCGTGGAGACGGGGTGAGAGGTGACGATGTAACCGACAATGTGAAGACGATACGAACCATTCCATTAATTTTACATGGCGATTATCCCGACAGTTTTGAAATGCGAGGCGAGATTTTGATGCCGTGGGATGTGTTCGAGGAATTGAACCGAGAGCGCGAATTAAGAGAAGAACCGTTGTTTGCCAATCCGCGAAATGCAGCTTCGGGTACGCTGAAATCGCAAAACTCGGCAGTCGTAGCGTCTCGTAAGTTGGACGCTTACCTATATTATATGTTGGGCGAAAACTTGCCGCACGACGGGCATTACGAAAACCTGATGGAGGCAGAGAAGTGGGGATTCAAGATTTCGCACATCACCAAAAAAGTACATTCACTGCAAGAGATATTCGACTTCATTAACTACTGGGATGTGGAGCGAAAGAATCTTCCGGTGGCAACCGACGGCATAGTGCTTAAGGTGAATTCTCTGCGCCAACAACGCAATTTGGGCTACACCGCCAAGTCGCCACGATGGGCAATAGCTTATAAATTCCAAGCCGAAAGAGCACTGACCAGATTGAACAAGGTGACTTATCAGGTGGGACGTACCGGAGCGGTAACTCCAGTGGCAAATCTTGACCCGGTACAGCTTTCGGGTACCACGGTGCGACGTGCGTCTCTTCATAATGCCGACATCATCGCATCGCTCGACCTTCATATCGGCGACATGGTATATGTGGAAAAGGGTGGCGAGATTATCCCTAAAATTACGGGAGTCGACATCGATTCGCGCAGTGCGGATGCAGAGAAGGTAGAGTTCATCACTCACTGTCCGGAGTGCGGAAGCAAGCTTATCAGATACGAAGACGAAGCCGCTTTCTATTGTCCTAACGAAACAGGGTGTCCTCCGCAGATAAAGGGTAAGATAGAGCACTTCATCAGCCGCAGAGCTATGAACATAGAAGGACTCGGCCCGGAGACTGTTGACCAATTTTACCAAGAGGGTCTGATTCACAATGTTGCGGATCTTTATTCTCTCAGTGCCGATGATATATGCCGCTTAGACCGTATGGGTGAGAAATCGGCCGACAATATAATACAAGGCATAGCTCGCTCTAAAGAAGTGCCATACGAAAGAGTGCTTTTCGCCTTAGGTATAAGATTCGTAGGAGAGACCGTGGCCAAGAAAGTAGCCAAGGCGTTCCGTTCTATAGACGCACTGGCCGCTGCAAATCTTGACGCACTGATTCACGTAGACGAAATCGGACTGAAAATAGCACAGAGCATCATATCTTATTTCGCCGATGAAAAGAACCGCGAATTGGTGGAACGCTTGCGCAGTGCGGGACTGAAGTTGGAAGCCGACGAAGAAGATCTTTCAGGACATACCGACATACTTCAAGGAAAGTCTATTGTAATTAGCGGTGTTTTCTCGCGTCACTCGCGCGACGAATACAAGGAATTGATAGAAAAGCATGGCGGTAAAAATGTAGGAAGCATTTCAAAAAAGACCAGTTTCATCTTGGCAGGCGATAACATGGGCCCCAGCAAACTAGAGAAAGCACGTTCGCTTGGTATAGCAATTATCGATGAAAATGAATTTCTATCTATGATTGGCGAATAAAAACAAGACGTTTGATAGGTTTGAACGAAAATATTAGTATTTTTGTGCAACCTAATAAAGTGTTTGAATTTATATATGATACAAAGAAAACTGAAAGGAATGGGGGTAGCGTTGATTACTCCTTTCAACGAAGACGGTAGTGTAGATTATAACTCATTAATAAAGTTGGTAGAATATCAGGTGCAAAACGGAACAGATTTCTTGTGCGTGCTTGGTACCACTGCCGAAACTCCCACATTGACAGCCGAAGAGAAACAGAAGATAAAACATGTCGTTATAGAACGTGTCAATGGCAGGATTCCTATATTATTAGGTGTCAGCAGCAACTGTACGCAGACTGTTGTGAATACATTGAAAAATGATGATATGACAGGAGTAGACGCGGTACTGGTGGCTGTTCCTTATTATAACAAGCCTTCGCAGGAAGGTATTTACCAACATTATAAAGCCATTGCAGAGGCTACTAAGCTTCCTGTAGTGCTGTATAATGTACCTGGAAGAACCGGCGTGAACATGACTGCCGAAACCACATTGCGCCTTGCTCGCGATTTCGATAATATCGTAGCAATCAAGGAAGCTTCGGGTAATATCACTCAGATGGATGACATCATCAAGAACAAACCGGCTAATTTTGACGTTATTTCGGGCGACGACGGCATTACTTTCCCTCTGATAACATTAGGGGCTGTGGGCGTGATTTCCGTAATAGGAAACGCTTTCCCGCGCGAATTCAGCCGTATGACTCGTTTGGCTTTGGCTGGCGACTACCAGAGTGCTTTGGCTATTCATCACCAGTTTACTGAATTGTTCAAGCTGTTGTTTGTAGACGGTAACCCGGCAGGTGTGAAAGCGATGCTTAGCATGATGGGTATGATACACAATAAATTGCGTCTTCCGCTTGTACCGACTCGTATCACAACATTCGAGCAGATGAAGCGTATTCTGGACGGACTGAAAGTAAAGTGCTAAAACTGCAAAATGAGCGAATTTTAGTATTACCGGTCAACCAGGTGGATACACTTCCATCGGGTTGATTGATATTCCAAATGAGTTATTATACTAAGCCCCCGCAGATACACAGCAAGGCAAGTAAGCGAAGTATAACTCTTAATCAAGTAGGTGTTTGATACAAATGACTATAATTGGCGTTTTATCCTACTTAATTTTATTCAACTCTTACATCAGAAAAACATTATTCTAATTCAACGAACAGTTATACTTATTGGGCGCAATGCCTGTATTTCTTTTGAACAGCAGACTGAAGTATTGCACACTGCTGTAGCCTAACTGTCGTGCAACGATTGCCGGGGTGTTTTTCAGGCACTGGTCGCACTGGTAGTGGTGTGACATTAGCTGTTGAAGGTATTGATGTATCACATGCTGTAGAAGTCAAAAATAGCCAAATGAGAGAGTTTTATTTAGAAGCAAAAGCAGAATTGGGTTATACATCTTCGCAGTTGCGTCAATCTCCGGAATTGAAAGCAAAAGTAGATGCCCTTAAATATAAAAAACTTGGAAAATGGATGGATGCTAAAGGGGCTTCTGTATATAAGTTGGGAAATACCTATGCCATTTCGGATCATGTTGCAAATAATGGCACCGTAGTGCAAATTTTTGGACCAAAGAATCTAATAAAAGGTCTTAATGGCATTAAAATAGCTGGCAGGGTATTGACATTTGCTGCAGTAGCTGCTGATGCCTATGAAATAACTCTTCACGCTACAATGCACGAACTGTAACATCTGTAGCTGGTGGATGGGCAGGTGCTTGGGCTGGAGCCAAATTGGGTTGTATGGCAGGTACATCTATTGGATTCGCTGTTGGTGGAGTCGGTGAAGTTGTTGGTGCACCAGCTGGAGCATTAATAGGTGGCTTTGTCGGTTATATTTCTGGAAGGAAAGTATCAGAAACCGTTTATGATGTAGTTACTCAAAAAGGAATGCCGATAGGTGGTCGTTAAACAAACGTGGGTCTTATGGATACCATAAGACCCACCATAAACAAGCTTAATATGGAACAAATTAAGTCTATATTCTATAAAGAAATAGCTTATCCGTATTCCAACAATCAGTATGGATTGGCTATCATTATAATGATGCAAAAGAAATGTCTATATTTCGATTCGTCAAGTTTTTATTTTGTTAAATCACCAAGTGATAATTTTAATAAGCAAAAATGGAATATTGTTAGTGATTTAAATGATAATAAGATTGCGGCAATTCACGAAGATGAGCTATCCGCTTATTTCATTCTATTTACTAATAGTAAAATTATGTATATTTATCAAGAATTAGATGGCAATGAATGTATTCGCCAGATGTTCAGAATCGTAAATCCCAATGATAAGGATTATCAAGAAATAGTGCAATATATGAATGAGAAGTGGGTTGAAACACTATACGATGAATATTCTGGTATTGACAACATTATGAACCGCGATATATAGCTGTAAACACATCTAAAATGCAGTATCTATTATTAGTTGATTATCAATGTTATACGCTCTAAACGGTAGAAAAGTGACTGTGTGGATTCTATATAGATACGAAATGGCTAAAATTTAACGTATTTAACTTTCGCTTACACCGATATCACCCCAAAGTGTATGATGTTGGGCGATTAGTAGAATGAGCAATTCTTCTTGGAGAGACAGGAATGATGGAGCTTACTTTGTTCTACACTCTTGAATGGTGTAAGCAGGCATTTCGTAACAGTGTCAAAGACGTTATCCAAGATTCTAAGACGATTGGTTGCAAGACAAAGTAATGCGATATGCGCTTGCGTATCTTGTCTGCTTTCAGATTACGGTAAACCATGTTCACATTGCCAGTTGCCAGCAACTCATTGACAGTGGCATCAACCTCTACATTCAAAAGGAACAGCTTATATTGTTGGACGATGAAGGGCATCCGTCCCTCTTTGCTCCTATAATGATAGCCACGCTTTCAACCTGTGCGCAATTGGAACG
>ULYR01088305.1_pt1 | contig 88619 bp, 124 predicted proteins | sample 1962341 | NCBI WGS metagenome assembly ULYR01 (sample SAMEA4835868, study PRJEB28245) | human gut metagenome | biome: gut microbiome; material: fecal sample | place: Denmark | collected 2008 | reverse complement strand
TTTATTATTTTGGAAGAAATTTGATTAGGCGATTTTATTGTAATATTCATTTATAATTTCTTCCTTTGGAATTATTTGATTATGTCTTTCTTCATTCTCGTTATAATGTTCTTTCCAACACTCATCTTTATGAGATAAATCAACCAACCCAAAATCACTAATATCAAATAATTGAGGCAATAAATAATCTATAAATTCTTTTTTTACAAGATCATCTTCAAGATACCCATCTATAAAATTTTCTTTTGCATCTAACCATCCAGATTTTTCAGCATGAAATACACTTGGAACCACTGGACCGTATGTCCAAGCCTCAATATCATCATCAAATAAATATTCATTATATCCAGAATAGTCTACTTCTACGCTATTTGAATTTTCTTTGTTTTTTAAAATATACTGTCCCCAATATGCAAATAAAAAATATAGTGTTTTTTGTAATTTGATTGGAGATATTGTTCTTCTGTTTATACTTCCTCCGTATTCTAAATATTTTTTTCTAATGTATAAGGCAAGTTTTATTGCTTCTGATGGTTCAGTACTAAAATTTTTTAATATTTCCATCACTATTCCCCCTATACTATATTATATTTTAGAAAATATTTGTCAACTACTTTAATAAAATTGTAATATAAACTTAATATTTCTGTAATATTTTATCACATTTAAATGATTCTGTCAATTGTTTTTAAAACATATATTCGCTTTATATTATATGTATTTTTGCAAATATTATTCGCAATTTTTACTTTAAAATCAACGGCTATAAATCGTTTTAGAAGCTTTTTATTTTTTCATTAATATAGTTTTATATCTCAAATTTATCTATAAAATGCAAAAAAGAGGCAAGTTGATTAATTTCAACTTGCCTCTAATCTTTTTATATTATTTTACTCCTCCAAGCCATTTGCAAAATCCTATTTTGTAGTTTGAAGTTCCACTAACATTATATCTAACCATTGCTCTGTCATTAAATATTCCAAAGCAGTCACATCTTTCTCGTGGATCCAAACTTCCTATTCTTTTTGTACAAGCTGTATCTGCATATACAACTTCTGTTGTACTTCCATTTTGATATGTTTTCACTTGTTCATCACTCCCACTTTCTATTTTTTCATCATTTATTGGTTTATCTTCCAAATAAGAACTAACCATGTCTAAAAATCTTTGCCAGCCTAAATCTAAAGTTCTATGTGGACAATATTTATTTGCAAAATCTTGATGTTTCTTTACTTTATCTATTCCCCAATCATATTGTTTTAATAAATATGCGGTATATTCTGCAGCTAACTTTTCTGCTTCTTCAAAGTCATCTCCTCCAGATTTAGAATAACAGATTTCAAGAGATATTCCTTTTCTATTTCCGTTGCCATTTCCTCCATCTCCAGCATTCCAGGTGTTTCGGTTAAATGGCACACCTTGCACAATTCTAGTATTATCTATTGCACAGTGGAATGATACTTTATTGTTGTTTCCTATCATATATGATATTTCTGCCATTGCTGATGCATCATTTGCCGTGTTATGTATTACAATAAATTCAGGCGTCATTTCATGAGGACATTTTATATTATATTTGCTTTCTGGCACTAACATCTTAGTTATTTGCATCGTCATCATCTCCTATTCCGTCTGTTTCTGAATTGGAAAAATCATTTTCTGCTATATTCTTTTGATATAGTTCTTCTTTAAACTCTACATTTTCTACTTGTATGTTATCTTCCATAACTAGCCCTCCTTTGGCACATAATCAAGTGCTTTTTTCACTTCATCAAATATTGTTTGTATAAACTCTCTTACAGCTTCTCTAGTTATAAAAAAAGATAATGGTGCAGGTATTAACACTATTATCTTGTCTATAACATAATTTAATTTATTTTCATTATCACCTTGCTTAAACATATCTTCTGCTTTTACTATTAAATCTACTGCTGTTGTTCTTAATCCTTTTTTCTTTATTTGCCACACAAGATATAATATAAAAGCTAATATTGCAATAACAACTATTGCTATTTCTATTATTGTTGTTGGATTCATACTTATTACCTCCTACTTTTTTGTAACCATTTTTTCTAAGTTTTCTTCTATGAAAAACTTAAGTTTTAAGATTTCATTCATTTCTTCTTTTGTAAAATTTACTTTATCTTTATTTTCATATTGAATTGCTAAAAAGCCTATTGCCTCTCTTTCTTTATTGTTTAATATAACATCAAAGAATGAAGCCACTCCCTGACCTTTTTTCAACTCATATGTTGCTGGCATTGTACTTTTTATTTCTTCTAAATCATTTATTTTTAATTCTCCACGATTTAGTAAAGCCTTGATAAACCTAGGTATACAACTTAATGGAACTGATTGCAATTCCTTTTGATGTCCTTTTATTCCTGCTCGTACAACTTCATAACTGCATGATGTTTTTAATGCACTTCTTCCATTCGCGTAATGTACCCCGTTGTGAAAATCATAAATTTGTACTCTATCAGCTTTTAAAAACTCTTTTATACTCTCTAATCTATTTATAATGCACATATCAATATTACATTGTTTTTTTATCTTTTGTGGCAGTGTTTCTTCTATTTCTTTTTTAGATTTTATCACTGCCACAATTAATGCTGTTATAGATAATATTAGTGGAGTTAGTTTTGTAAAAAAACTCGTTATTGTTTCCACATTCTATTCCTCCTCTGTATTTTCTATAACTTCTTCTGTTTCTTCTACTTCAATATATGTATCTTCTACTAGTAATATTAAATCACTATATTCTTCATCACTTATTTTACTCATTGCGTAAAATACATTTAATTTGTTTTCTATGTCTGCTTTTTCTTTGTAATATTTTTTTACTATTAATTTCTTTAATAATTCTACTATCATTTATTCCACCTCCATTTCCACATCTTTTTGTAAGTTATCTAATAATAATGCACTCGTTTCTGTTGTACTTATTAGTTGTCTTATTTCGTCAATTTGATTTTGAAGCTTATTGTGTTCTGTTTCTAAATCTTTCTTATATGTTATATCTATACTTGCTAATTCATCACTTAAACTTATATTTGTTATGTTTTTGTATGTATATAATTTCTGTTCTCTTACTGCTTTTTGTTCTTCTGTTAATTCTAAATTGATTGGTTCTGCTAGTTTGTAATAAACTATTACCGGTGTTCCTTTCTCATATTGGTTTTGTAAATATGTTTTAAATTCACTCAAAGAACTAAACTTTGTACTTCTATAAACAATTTTGTTTGGACTAGCCGTCATAATTATATTATCTTGTGTTGTAAATAATGCCGTATTATAAACAACACCTTTTGCAATATTACATAAGCAAACTTGTTGATTAATTATATTTGTTTTGGGTATTTCTATATTAAATACATTAGCAAAAACAGTATTTAATTTAATATTTTCGTTCCCAGTCAAAGTCAATTTTCCCCACTCATGATGCTCTACATCTGCAACATAGTCCCCTTCTAACATTGCTTGCTGAATTGACATTATTGCTGTTTGAGATTGATGTAATACAAAGTCGCTCTTGTCAGTATTTGCCCATATTTTTATTACTGCATTATTAAATATAGCACTCGCATTTATCCAGATAGTTGTTTTTTCTGTGTCTTTAGTTAAATTTGTCTGTGAAAACTTTTCGCTTGAAATCCATGCTCCAGTTCCGGCAAAGCTTAAAAATGTATTGTTTATATTTGAACCAGAAATACTTCCACTTATCAGCTCAACTTTTTGATAATATGTGGTACCTGCTTTTAACTGTAATTTATCTATATTTAAACTAAATCCACCTGTTCCATTTATTGTTAATGTTCCATCTTCATTTACTGTTACTCTGCTATTTTGTGCAACATTAAAATCTAGCAAGTTACTATTTACTACATCCATTTTTACACAGCTCATTCCAGGAGGAGAATAAGGTGTTATCGTCGAACCTCTCTCTAGTTTTATTTTTGCTGTCAAATCAGTTTCGTTTGTTCTAAATCTTATATAAGCTGTTTGAGCCGGGGTTGTAAATATATATTTACCAGTATAATTCGAAGAGCCTATCATTTCTATCCACGTTTTGGTCTTATCATAAGCATGCACAATAAAAGAACCATTTATATTATCTGAAAGTGCATATGTAGTATTTTCCTCAACTGCAAGATAATTTTTAGAACGAGTATTTTTTGCATTACCATAATTTTGTCCAGTGTTATTCGTTAATGACCCTGATTCTAATTCGCCATCAAATAAATTCACATTACTTCCTACTGTTTCAATCTCTTGAGGATATTCTGGATTAGGTGATGGTATTCCTCCTGTGTAAGGTTCGTATGTCATATCTTCATTATTTATTGTTATTATTACATTTGTGTAATCTACATAATCACCAGCGACTCCTGTTCCTTCAGAATTAGCATAAAACCATACTCCTAAATATTCTTGTCCTGTTTTTAAGCTTGGTATAACAAATGATATTTCTTTTTCGCTAACGCCTGTACTACCTTTTAGCGCTCTATTTGCTCCATTACTGTTGCATAACCCTATTGTATATGACCCCTTTAAATTTGAGTTAGATTTAAACATTGCTTTCATTCGTACTGTTTTCCCTACAAAATTTGATAAATTTATTATTGCATAACATCCGAAAATATAGTCGGAAGCAGTTACATCTGTATCAACAGATAATCTCACACCTGTAGGGATGGTTTTTGCAGTCGTTCCATAATGTCCATAACCTTTTAATGTATTATCAAATAGCTGTCTGCCGTCTGTTGTTGTTTGCCTATGTCCACCCTTAATTTTCCAATCGAAATCCAAATTAGAACTGTCTTCAATATATATACTATTTTCACTTATATTCGCACTTGGTATCTGCTCTTTAATTAGCTTGTTTTCAGCTTTTAGAGCTTCTATTGTGTCGTCTTGACTTTTATTTTTGGAATTTATATTTTCTATATCATTTTTATTTGCATCAATATCTTTTTGTGATTGTATTAGTTCTTCTGCATTATTATTAACTGCTTCTTTTGTCTTTTCCCAATTTGCATTTAAATAAGCTTCTACGCCAAATGAATCTGTATTACTTTCCGGTTGTTCATGTATATTAAAATTTTCTATCTTTTTTATTGACATGTACTCCTCCTTATTAATTTATTGGAAACGAAAAATTCAATCCATACCAGGCTGAATCATATTTTCCATCTGATACTCATTCTAATGTGATATTGCCATTTGGTAAAATAAACCATCTACAAAACCTTTGACCTGAACAAGTTTCTAAAAAATACATTTGATAAGCTGGTCTATATTCAACTGGCAATGTTGCAATTGTTGTTCTTTCTGCTATAACTCCTGATATATCTCCAACTACACTTACAATTCCTCCTGTTTTTTTGTATTTTACTTGCTTAGCAATTATTCCGACTGAAATTCCACTTGCCAATTGTAAATTTTGAAAACTTAAATCTACTTCTCCTAAATATTTTCCAGTTTTCTAGTTTTTTATTTTCTTTGTATTTTTCTCCAATCATTTTTTATAAATTATTTCGTTATATATTTTTAATTTTTAGTATCACATTATCTTTTAAAGATTTATTGTAATGCTATTAGTCTGTTGTTTTAGTATACAATATTGATGCTGTTATGCCCTTATTATTGTAATCAAGAACACTATTAGCTACGTAAAATTGTTTTGCACCATCAACAAAAGCTTTTACAATATGTCCTGCATTAGTTATATAAAGCAAAGGTTGTCTTTGCTTTGCACCATCTGTAATAAAAGCCCATTCTATAAAAGCTGTTTCTATATTATCAGTAATCTTTGTTGTACTATTTACATATGTACCATTTTGGTTCGTGCTAGGGCAAGTGACATTAATAATTTTTCTGTACAATGTTTTTCCATTTATCCAAGTTCCAATTTTTTGTTCACTTGTTGAATATTTATTCGTTTTAACTAAACTTTTTTCATTTATAAACTCTTCATATACACCATTATTATTTAATACATATATTTTAGGTTCTATATACGCTTCATGTTCTGTTGCAGAACCTTGCTCAATTTGATACCAAGCATCAATCAAACTTGGTGCCTGAGATGTTGATTGTTTTCTATATGCAACTGTTACATATCCATTTTCATCACTTGTTACAGTTCTGGTTTGTCCATTCCAAACCCCATTTGCATCTGTTGTAACAGACGCATTATAACCTGGTGCGAAAAATAAATCTGCTGTATTATTTGAGCTTTTGGATATGTTTGAAGACATTGTATATGTTGCGTTTGGTTCTAATCTTAGATTTATTGTTCTACTTTCACCTGTTCCAATGTTTTCTATATATCTTGACTTGTCAAATTTATTTTTTCCTTTTTTAAACCACACCTTCTCATTTGTGGTTGGCTGCGTTGGACTTACTACTACTGCACTTTTTTCTACATTATTTTGGAATGTATTAAATGTATCTGCATTTACTTTTGTAACACCATTTTGAAAATTAATTTTATCCATTTAACTTATCCTCCATTTCTTTTAGCTTCTCTTGTAATTTATCTATTGTTTCTTGCTGTTTTTTAAATTTAATATCATTTGCTTTTTGTTTTAAAACCAAAAATTGTTCATAGTTTATAGTATAATAAATTGTTTTATCGTCATCTTTATATAAAGTTTCTTGAACAAGTTCATAATCCAAAGGATTTTTGTTATATTTTGTGAAAATCTCCATTAAATCTTGGGCTAAAATACCAAATGAAATTAAGCCATTTCTATTTGCAACTTTAAATTGTTTCATTTCTACTTCATTTATTATTTTTATAAAATCATCCTCAATATCTTTTATTTCTTTTTTCAATCTTTTATCTGATAATGTTCCAACATTTGTGTCATCTACCCAAAATTGTAACTGGCCTCCAGTCCAGAAGCAACGATAATTATTTCCATTTTCCTTTCCATACATTACAGTTCCTCCTCTATCCACTGCAGCAGGAGAACCTAAATATATATCTGGGGCATATATACCAATTTGGTTGTTTTTTCCATCTATATTAATGCTGACATCATCATTTTTAGTTCCTATTATCGTACTCCAACAAGATGAATCTATTATTGTACTCCCAGTTGATGAACGAATTACGAAGTCTGGTTCACCATCAAATAATCTTAGATTTATACTATTCTTGCTCACTGAAGCCGTACTTCCATTAATTGGTCTTATTATTATCCCATCACTATAATAATAAGCATTATGAGTTGGTCCATCAATTTCTATATTCCCTGTTTTTCCTCCATAGCCTCCGTTTCCATGATCTTTCAAGCTTAATGTTCCTCCCGTAATATCGGCATCAGAACAACTCATTTTTCCGTTTGCATTAACGCTAAAGTTATCACTTTTTATAGTGATCTTTTTACTACCTAAATTTATTTCATTACCTGCTAACAAATTTAAAATATCATTTGCTGATAATTCTATTTTATTTGCATTAATTCCGAACTTCTTCACTAGATTGATTAATTTTTGAAATAACTTCATTGTTTCCTACCTTCTTACTTACTTCGCTTGATATGTTATCTGTTGTTTGTTTTATTTCTGTTTTTGCTGTACTTAATTCCTCTTTTGTTGTATATGTTTTTGAAACTGTATTTGTAATCTCATCAGCTTTGACATTAATTGCAGCATTCATTTCAGTTGTTTTAGAATAACTTTCAAGCTTTTTATTTACACTAATATCAACTTCCTCTGCTGTTTGTTCTATTGCACTATTCATTTCAACTTTAGAAGCATATATATTAGTCATATCATTTTGAATTGCAAATTTTGCTTTTAAAATTGCTGTATAATTTTTTATTGATATCGTATTTGTACCATCAAATAATTCAATTGAAAAATCTCCCAATTCCTCGATTTCTTCGTTGTCTTTTATGCTTCCATCTTTATTAATTCTTCGAATTATTTGAGCTTTTCCATCTTTTAATATATATTCATCGTACACTGTTCCATTTTGTCTTAATACATCTGTTATTCCAAGCTCATATTCCTTTGAATTTCCTTTTGAATCAGTTACAACAATTAAGCTATCTCCAAGTAAATATAGATCATCACTTAAAACTACATTATCACCTATTGTTAAACTGCTAAATACATCATTATTTCCGCATATATGTAGCTCAATTAATTCCCCTGCTATTGCATTTCCTAACGATATTGTTTTATTTCCTTCAATTGTATTTGTTGTTTCTTCTATGTGAGACACTTTATCACTTATGCTGTCTAAAGTTTGTGTATGCTCTGTTATTTTTTGAGAATTTTCTGTTGTTTCTTGTACTAAATCTTGTATTAGTCCTTCGTTTTTTTTAGCTAATCTTTCTACTTTTAGAGTTTTCTTTTCCTCTTTTGTTGTAACCTTGTATTCTGTATTCGTTTGCTCAGGCAATTCTGCTTCTATATCGCTTGATATTCCTGTATTAATTGTTATATTTGCTTTTAAGTAATAAGATTTATATAAATTTTCTTCTTTGTCTCCAAGAACTATGTAAGCACATGGTTTTAGCCACATTATCCCAACATCAGAAGCCTCAAAAGAATAGTATTCAAGTCCTTTTATCTGTTCAAACATTCCTTTAATAACTTCTTCTCTTTGAAACTCTATAAATTCATTTTCATCAAATCTTATTTCACATCTTCCATTTTGTTTTATACTTTCCTCGTCAATTTCTTCCACATTGTCCTCTACATCTCCACGTCCTAAAACTAACGCATTTACTGGTCCAAACTTTTCTTTTACTGTTAAATCTGTTAAATAAGATTTATCTATTTTTTCAAAATTTTCATTATTTACTTTGTATAAATTCAATTTATTATCTTCTATAAATGCAGTTGTCAATGTTGCCTGTGCTATTTTTTCTAAAACATCTCTATATGTTAGTTCCTGTGCTGTGAAAAAATCTTCTTCAACATCTAAATCAGCATTATAAAAGTCTGTGGAATATAATTCTACTCCACAGACTTCGCACATTTTTTGAACTAATTTTAACATTTTGCAAGGATATATTAATTGCAATTCTGACTGTTTAAACGTTTTCATAAATCTAATCATTCTGTCATATCCTGTTACTGTTATTTCATCTTTTTTCTTGCTATCTTCGACATCTTTTATAAAATAATTTCCCAAATCTATATATTCAAATTTGTTATTAATAAATAATCCATATTGAAAATTAATATCTTTGTCCTTTATTTCATTTGCATTTTTTACAGTAATTTCAACTTGTTTCATTATTGTTTTAAACAATTGACCATCAAAACTATATTTTAATTTTTTTGCTATTATTACTTTCTGTTTTCTTAATTTCCAAACTGGCAATGCATTAAAAATATGGACTGGCATCATATGTATTTCTTTAACTGTCAATTCACCATCACATATACTTAATTTTATATTTTGTTGTTTTATCTTTTTCGTTATGTTCTTAAATTCATTACTTACACTCATGTTAATTGTGGCCTCCTATCTATTGCAGTCAACGTTGCTGAAAATTTATCCCAATAGCCACTACACGCAAGCGGACTGCTTTTTATTGCATGACCATTGTAAAAATCTTCTGAAAATAAATCACCTTGTTTATAATTGTTCATGTCCTTTTCTAATGAAAATTGAACATCACTTAAAAAAGGATGTTCAAGCAATTTTTTTATTAAATTATATTCTTCATCTGATACTATCCCAAACTTTATTTCTAAAGTTGTAAAATATCCAATAAAAGTACCACTATAATGTCCATCTAATGTATTTCTTCCAGTTCCATCACCCCATAGAGGCTCTGGTCCAGGAATTAATTCTATAATTCCTGGTACTTGAATATTATTTACTATTAATTTTGGTTCATACATATTTAGCCTCCATTCGTTGCAAATCTATTTTTATTTTTAATTTTTTCAAGCCTTTTATTTAATTCATATCCATCAATATATAAATTAAAATCAAGACTTAGATTAATTAGAATTTGTATTATTTTTTCAAGCAATTCTATAACTTTTTCGTTATTTCCTAATCCCATTTCTTGATTAGCCTTCTTATACAATGACATTAGTTTGTCTTCCGGTGCAACTACCTCACCTTGATGTCTGTTATCACCTATCATTGCTAGTTGTGGTGTATTTGCTTTAACATAACCACCTTCGGCAAGTCTTGGTAAATTTAGTCTTCCTATTTTCCCTACACTAACACCAGGAATTAAATTAATTAAATCAATTCCACCATTTATAAGACTAATTGCTCTATTTATAGTTCTTTCTATTAGTGATATAACACCATTTATTCCACTTTTAACTGCATTTGAAATTGCATTTCCTATACTTGTACCTAAATTGCTAAATGTGTTTTTTATTCTTTGCCATATTCCACTAAAGAAATTACCTATATTACTAAATATTCTTGTAATTCCATTATAAGCTTGTTGGAATATATTTGAAAACCATTGTCCTACATTTGAAAATGCATTTTTAATTCCATTCCAACAATTTATTGCTGTTTCTTTTACCTTATCCCAGTTTTTTATTAATGCAACAATTATTGCAATTAATGCTGCTATTGCAACTACAACTAAAGTTATTGGCGATGTTAATACTGCTAGTGCTGCATTAAATAACCAAGTAGCCGCTGTCGCAGCAACAGTTGCTGCTGTACTTGCAATAGTTGCTGCAGTATCAGCAATTTTTGCTCCTGTGTTTACGACCCATTGTGCTGCTTGTTTTACTAAAGCAACTGTTCCTGAGGCTATACTAACAACAAAGTCTTTTGCATACATTAAAGTTAAAGCAACAGTCTCTGCTTTATCTGCTATTTTAGCAACCATACCACTTGTTATTGCAGTAGTTATATTTTTTAATGCTGCAATGACACCTCCAGATTGTGCAATAAAAGACATTAATTCTACTGTTTTCCAAGCTCCAAAGAAACCTAAAACTGCTATTTCCATTCCAGTAACAATGCTTTGATTATTACTCATCCAATTTCCTATTTCTGTCAAAACATCTGCTAATAAATTAAGTGTGTCTACTATTACACCGCCTGTCCACTCTGCTATTGGTTTTAAAAAATTATCCCAAAACCATTGAAAAATTGGTTTAAAAGCTGTTATTAGCGGATTTAAAACTTTTAAAGCTCCTGCAACCAAATTTAAAAATGCAGGAAATAAATCTTGTATAGTCCATTTTGCTAAAGGCACTAAAACATTGTCATATAACCATTTTAAGCCATCTTTTATTGTTGTTATCAATGGTTGTGCTGCCTCTTTTACTTTACTAAAAGAATTAATAAGTGGTTCAAAATTTATATCACTAAATATTTTTCCAATATCACTTGCTTGTTGTTTAATATTATCTGTTAAATTAAGTCCACTTGTATCGATTTTACCTGCTCCACTTCCACCAGAAGAGCTATCAGTACTATCATCTTTTTTCAAGATTTGTGCAGTATCAAATGAAGCCAGACTCTTTAAATCTTTAGCTGACTTTTTAGCACTATTTCCAATTCCACTTATAGCATCGCTTGCTTTTGAAGCATCAGATGCTAAATTTGAAACAGTACTTGAATTATCATCTCCACCAGCATTTCCAAATATCATTTCTGTAAATGATTTAAAAGCATTTGCTAAAACTTGTAATTTGGCTAACACCCAATTTATACCTTTTACAATAGGTGTAAATACATTGATAAACCCTTGCCCTAATGTTGCTTTTAATTCATTAAATCTTAAACTTAATACTCTTGTTTGGTTTGCCCAACTATCACTAGTTCTTGCAAAATCCCCATTGGCTAAACTTAATTTATCCATTACAAATTTATATCTTAAAGCAACTTTTTCTTGTTCTGACATTTTAGCAGTTGTTTTTCCATATCCATTAGCTAAAGCATATTGGTCTAGTGCATTTTGTGTCATTACAACACCTAAATCTTTTAATGTTTCTGTTTCTCCAGTAAATACTGACTTTAATTTTGTATATGCTTCATCACTTGATAAATTATAGAATGAAGCAACATCCCCTGTTAATCCTGTTAGAGTTTCTGACATTGCTAATGCTTCTTTATTAGAAAAATTAAAAGCTTTTGCCATTGCTCCAAAAGTACCAACATATTTTTTTGTTACTGTTTGCCCCAATCCAAATTGAGTTATTGCATTTTCTGCAAATCTATTTACTTCTGTATTTAAATTTCCAAATGTAACATCTACAACATTTTGTACTTCGGTTAAGTCAGAACCTAGATTAATACATTCTTTACCAAAATTAGCTATAGCTTTAACAGAAAAGGCTGCTACTGCTAATTTTCCTATTTTCTTTAATGAATTTTCTATTCCTGAACTTTTTATTGTATTTGTTGCACTTTTTAACCCTTTATTAAATGGATTTGAATTTAATAATAACTCAAAATCAACTGAACCTACATTTGTACTCATATACCTACTCCTCCCCTCTTTTTAGGATAAAAGCAGGTATTGGCTAACTACTCACCACTAACGGTCGTGTTGCTCACTCTGTCTTTTTCATCTATATTAATTTTAATTGTTTTCTTACATCGTATACATTTTATCTCACCCTTACATTGTTCAACTTTTAATAAAAGTTGATTACAATTAGGGCATCTTACTTCTATCATTTGTTATCACCAGCCATTTCTTTAAATGCTTTCTGAAATTCAGTAATAACTTTTTCATAATCTTCTTTGCTCATTTTTTTTGCTAATTTATTTCTATATTTCCATCTTATATTTTTTTGTTCTTGCGTAAAATTTTTTAACATTTCTTCATCATCTTCACTACGAATTTGAACTATATTTCCGTAGCGGTGTATCTGGCATTAAACCAGATATAAGATTACACAATTCCGCATAATCCATTGTGTCTATTTCTTTTCTAATTCTTATTCCATATTGTTTTGCTAAACTAGCCTCAATTAAAGACCAGTCCTCTTCCATATCGTACCATAATTCTGTTTCATTATTTGTTTTGAAATCGTTTTTCCATTTCCTCATAAGGAATTTCATTTACTTGAGCCATAATTGCAATTATAACTGTTTTTAACCCATTTACTGTTAATTTCATTTCTCTAATATCTTTTTCTGCTTTTTCTCCTATTAATAATTTAATAGCTGTAAATAATCCTTCTAAACTATCATCTTTTTTAAATATATCTTGTGCTTTTAGCATTGTTTCTGCTCCGCAGTCAACTTCATATGTTTTTCCTTCTGCTATTGTAATTGTTTGTGGTTCATGACTTAATTTTGAACTAATATCTATATTTGCCATTTTAAATTCCTCCTTATATAAAAATTAAAGAGTAGGCTTAAACCTACTCTCTTTATGCTGTTGCTTCTGTATATGTTGGTTTTCCGTTTGACATTACATCAAATTCTAGTGGAATAACTTCTGTTGATTTTCCTGCTCCCCAGTTTGTTATATTAAATATTGCATTTTCAAATACTAATTTTGCCCCATCTGGGAATGTCCATTGTAAACATCCTTCGACATCTCTTCCATTTTTTAATGCTAATCCTGCTACATAATCGTTTCCAGTATCTCCAAAGTTCCTTTTTCCAGAAATTGAAATAGTAACAGATTTAGAAGTCATTAATCTTCTAGTCCATCCTTTCTGGTCTAATGGATTCCATTCTTCTACTCCATTATCTAATTTTACTGAAAAACTTTCCATATCTGCTATATCTGTTAAAGCTTCTTTTGTTGCACCAACTTGAAATTGATTTTCATATACTGGATATACTCCTGTTTTAGTTGCCATTATTTTTCACCCTTTCTATATAATAAATTTAATTCTATTGAAAACTTATAAACATTGTTTTCATCTGCCCCCAAGTCAATAGGGCCATTATATAAACACTCAATTGAGCAATTATAATCATCAATAAAAAAAGAACTACAGTCTAATAGTTCATAAATCTTATTGGCCATCGTTTCAGCCATATTATAATTTTTAGTCCATCTTAACAGTAATGTAATTGGTAATATTCCATAACTTTTTAATTTCTTATATTTTGAATTATCTTCTAATTGTCTACGATTAGCATACAAAGCAATTGCTTTATCTTGATTTTCATCCATTTGTCCTATTGACCATTTATTACATTCTGGTATTATATTTTTAAAATAATCTCTTATTTCAGATATACTAATTCTTTCTATCATTATCCATTTCTCCTTTTTAACATTTGTTTAAAATATTTTATTGGTAAATCTTTCTTGCTTCCACTAATATAATCATCAAAATAATACTGTTTTGCATTAGGATTTTTACCTTGTTTTATATGTATTTCTGGGTCGAAATATACCTTTCTTGCATATACTGTATCTACAACTATTCTAGCAACACCTTTTATAACTTTTTTATCATCTACAAAAGTGCTATCATTTTGCATTGTACCAGTATCAAATGGCATTGTTTGACTTTGAATTAAATCTGTTTTTACCGCTTCTGCAGTATCTATCAATGCTAATCTTGCATTTTCTAATAATTCATTTATATTTTTAGTATTATATGTTATTTTCATATTAAATCAACTCCAATGTTGTATGATGAACTGTTCCGTCTGGATTTCTTGGTCTACTTGCTTGATAAATTTCATATTGTATGTCATTTATTATTACTTGTCCACCACTTATTTTCTTTATAGTTGGTGCCATATCTCCAAGTAATATTACTTTTCCCACAAGTTGAATCTTTCTTCCATCTGAACTAATTATAATTTTAGTTGTTTCAACAAATCTACATTTTTGATTTTCTAAATTCAAAGAAGTTAAAGGCTCACCATCTTCTGATAAGCCTTCTTGATATATAACTACATCACATTTATTATTTAATAATCTTTCCAAATGTTTTGGATTTAACCTTTTTATCATATAATCCTATTTGTTAATCCTGTTCTTTTTAAATAGAAAAAGGCTAATTTTGATATATTTAGTTTATCTGCCATATCTTGTGATTCCTTTTCATTTACTGTTAAGTCCCCACCTATAGAATAACTAGATATACTATTATCATCATATATGCCCTCATCCTTTATATATTCAGCTTGTAAGCAAGTTGCTTTGATTATTAAATCTTTTTGTTGTGTTGTTAAATTATTAAATCCTCTTCTTTCAATTCTTGTTAATGTCGCTTTGTTGATATCTATTGAGGCTAATTCTAAATATTTTTCTATTTCTTCATCTTCTAATACTTTAGATCCATATTTAGAATAATCCTCTTTTGTTGCATAAACATTTATCATTTGCAACACCTCTTATTTTACTTTCTTTTCTAATTCTGCAATTTTTGCTGTTAATTCCTCATTAACTTTTACTAACTCTGTCTTTTCTTCTTCAACTTTTGTTATTTTTGCTGTTAATTCCTCATTAACTTTTACAATTTTCTTTAATTCTTTTTCTAAATCTTTAGAAACTCCTTTCTTAGTAGCTCCTAATTTTGAATATCCTCTAGCTTCATATTGTGTAAGTTCTTCTTCATCAATAGATAATAATACATTATCTTTTACTACTCTTATTTTTGACATAGTAACCTCCTATTCTCCTGCATATTCAGTTGTATCAACATCAACATATATGCTATCAATTTTGTTATCTTTTCCATTTGGGAAAACAAATGTATCAGATAAACTTCTATCTTGATATAAATATCCATCACCTTCTGTATGTTGACCAGGATTAAAATAGTAAATACTTGCAATCTTTGGAACTGTTTTAACAGTTAATGGAGATGCTATTAAAACATTAATTTTATGAGAACCTGTTATAGCTGTTATATTCTTGCTTTCATCTGCTGCAACCTTCTTAACAGGAACGAATCCGTCAGTAAAATCAAATTTATCATAAAATCTTTCATCGTCAATTACTTCTATTAATGTTACTCCATCAATATCTGTAATTCTAGTTTCTATTCCAATTCCACCTTCTGCAATTTGTGTCATTTCTATTTTTCTTGTAAAATCTGTAGATTGTTCTAATAAGTCCATAATTGTAGAATTTACATATGCGATTAAAGCGCCTTTTGCTACGTATCTTCTTAATTTTCCAGCACTTAACATTGCTTTTAATTTTCCATATACGTTTTCTTTTGTATATGAAGATAATGCTGTAGCACTATGATATCCTGTTAATTTTTGTGCTTCTGTAGCAACTTTAGAATAGAAATATGCATCCATTTCTGGTATTTGTTGTGTTTTGTGGAATACTTCTGAAATATTTTTTATAGATGCTGTTTCGTTTGTTTCGTCAACATCTATTTTGTCTACTAAGAATGATATATCTCTATCGTGTGTTAATGTGAAAGGTACATCAGTTTGTGCAAATGTTCCTTTATTCCATCCACCTAATCTACTATGTGATTTATAACCACTTGTACTCATTTGTGTAAAATGAAATGTTTTTGCACTTAACCATTTAACTGCTGTAGTTACGAATGGTGAAGTTAAAGAATCTTGCTCCATAATTTCTAATAGGTCTGGAGACCATACCTCTGCATAATTTAATGCCATAATTAATTACCTCCTAAAATGAATTAAACCTGTTCCATCTTTTTGTGGCTACAGGCTTTTTGTTTTTTTGACTTTCATCAGAGTTACTTTGTGTTGCTCCGAATTTAAATCCTTTTTCTTCTTTTTCTTCTTCCTTTGCTATTTTTAACTCAGGAAATTCAGAAATTACTGCGTTGATTTCATCTTCTAGTTTCTTAGCGTCTAATACACCGTTTTCTAGAACTTTTGACATATCAACTAATCTTGCTGCTCTTTCAACTTTCTTAACGTCAACCCCTGCTTTGGCCATAGCAAGTGCTATTTTGTCACTATAGTCTGTTTGAACAGTCTCTTTTTGCTCTTCTTGTCCTTTGTCTTCTTGTTTGTTTTGAGTGTCTTGAACTTGTTTAGAAGTTTCGCCTTGTTCTGCTTTTTCTGCTCCTTTGGCGTACATTCTTCTAATAAATCCGTCTAGCTCATCTTGATTCTTGAAAACTATTGAACCATTATCACCTTTTTGCGCTACTTGTTTTTTAGTTTTCTCGCCCTCGTTTTTGTTTTCAGCTTTTTGCTCTTTTTGAGCATTATCTGTTGTAGTTTGAGTATCTACATTTTCTTTTTTTTCGTCTTCCATATTGGAACCTCCCCCGTTTAAGGTCCGTCGACCATAATTTTTGCAATAAAAAAAGAGCCTATTAAAAGCTCTAATTCTAAAAATGGCACAAGTTAATGGATTTGAACCATTACAAACAGTTTTGGAGACTGTTGTGCTACCGTTACACTAAACTTGCATATAAAAAACACCTACATTTCTGTAAGTGCTTGTATATTATTTATCTAAATTATCAATTGCATATTGTGCTTCACTTTTTGTGAAACCTTCTACTGATGATGTTAATTGATTATAAATTGCCTTACTAGACATACTCATACTTGTCTGATAAGATTTTGCTTTTTCCAAAGCATTTCTATTCCAATCTGCTTCTATGTTGTCTATTGCATACTGTGCCGCTTCTTTTGTAAATCCCTCCACTGATGAAGTTAATTGATTGTAGATACCTTGCTTTGACATATGTAGCGAATTAGAATAAGTTTCTGCTTTTTTTAATGCATTTTTTTCTTCTGCAGTAGGTTCTTTTCCCAATGAATATATTACAGTAATTTTATCACCTTGATGTGCTACTGTATTTGCCGAAATACTTTGACTAATGAATTTTCCTTTTTCAATATCATTTGAATATTCTTCTGTTATTTTACCATTAATCTTGTTAGTATCTATCCATGCTTTTACTTCTTCTTTTGACATAGTACTGAAATCTACAATAGTAACCTCTACTGAATTATTTTTTTGATAATTATTAGTTGAAGTATCAACAGTATTATTATTTTGTGATGTACCTATAATTATTCCTATTACTATAATAATTATCCAAAACCACAATTTTTTATAAATTGGTTTCTTTTCATTTTCTGCATGATTTGCCATGACAATTCCTCCTTTTATTTTATTCTAAAGAGAGTATATCATTTTTTTTCGACCTTTGTTGTCGGATTTTGTCGAAAGAGTAAAATATTTTGATTTTATTGTTTATTCACTTTCTCATTTCGGTTTTTCTTATTTTTAAAGAAATTTTTCCAATACGGATTTTCCTTATCAAATATTTCTTTTTCCTCTTTTGTAAAATTTTGTGGATAATCTGTCCATAAATTATATATTTTTTTCTTATCGAAGCTGAATAATACTTCTCCTATAATAACATCAAAATTTCCATCGACAATTCCTTTTTCTTTATCATACAATCTATAATGAGTTACTTTCCATATTTTATTTTCTGGATTTTCTTTATAAAACTCATAAATATCACTTTGCACTTCCATTTGCTCCTTTCAATTGTTTATCTTCTAATGTATTGATATATCCAAGTATTTCTTTGAAATCTTCTTTGTTTTCAAATTCGTCTAAATCTATTAAAATACTTCTTGCTTTGCATTTCATTCCTTGTATTGTATGTGTTTGTTTACACCCAAACCTTTTCTTTAATGTTTGACTTGTAAATTGTTTAAAGCCATTGTCTTTTTTATCTTGCAGTTCTAAATATTGTAGCTGTCCATTTAACTTTCTCACTATTGTTGCATGCGCTCCTGTTGACAAATAATATTCGTTTCCTTCTTCAACTTTATTCAACAAATTCATTGCCCCTAAATTGTCGTTATAATTTAACTCCATTTTGTATTGTATGTTTAATTCATCACACATTTTTAAAATGTTTTGTGGTGTAGAAAAGAATCTCTGACTTTCTCCTCCTCTAAAATCCAAAACGTTTAATCCGTTTTTATTACCTATATATGTTAATGCAAGCGAAGAACAAGAACCTCTCGTTTCATCTCCGCCACTAATTTTTTGTATAATCTCTTCTTCTGTTATGTTATTATTTAACATTTGTACAGGATTATATTCAATTTTACTTTTTTCTAATTGTTTCACAGTTTCACTTTTATTTGTATCTATTTTACTACTTTCTATCTGTTTTTGCAATTTATTAGCCTTATTTTGGTAATTTAATATATTTTCAGGTAATAAACTGCCTGCTGCCAATCTTTCATATTGTTTCTGTATTTGTTGCAAATATTGAGCATATCTATCTTTTTCATTATGATTGTGTTTTGCCTTTGTAACTTCTTCTGGCTCATTGTTTATACCTTCATAATATGTACTAGCACCATGTTGACACCTAGGATGGAATAACCCGCCTGCTATTGCTATGCTTAACAGAGGATATTTTCCGTCTTTTTCTGTTCCACCAGACCATATGTCATCTATATATACTCTTCCTTCCCATTGTGTACATTTATCACAAGCACCACCATGCTTTGATATATATATTAATGGGTTACCTAATTTCTTTCGCATTTCGCCTTCTCCCATTAGATTGGCTCTTTTATTTGCTGTTCTAATAGCCATATCGCAATAATCAGCTATATTATGTCTTGTACCATTTTTATATTCAATACAATTAAAGCCTCTTGTCAAAAAATCTTTACTAGCCATATCGACTGCTTGCTTTACTGTTCCAGCCCCAGTATTAGCAAATACTTGTGCTTTATATATTATTTGTCTGTATTGGTCATTTGCCATTCTTAATGTTGCATATTTTATATCTTTCATGTCTGATTTTGTACTTTTTATTAGTGCATTCAATTTTCTATGATTTAATCCAAAAAAAGATCCACCTAATTGTGAATCTTCTTTCTTTATAATTCCTAACTGTATTGCTTGTTTATTGGTTCTGCTGGCACCTTCTTTGAATTGTTCTTTTATATGTTTATATAAATATTTATTTAACCCTTTGGTATTGTTATTAAATATTTCCTTATTTGTTTTTTTATAATCTTCAAATTGTTTTATTTTTAATGCTTGCCATTGTGGCCAGTCAAATCCTTTAGCTTTTTCATCTTCTTTATGACTCCATAATGTTCTTTTCATAAAAGTAATTAATTGTAATTCAATTTCTTCCATTACTTTTTTTATATCATATTCATTTTGCATTTAATCACCTACTCTAATGGTTCCATTATATTAGGTTCTTCTTTTTCAATTATTCCCGCTTCTTCTTTTAATCTTTTTACTTCTTGTTCTTTTTCTGCTTTAGTTAAACTATCTCCATACATTGTATCTACAGTCTTTTCAATGCTCATTACATTTTGCCCTGGTCTAGCCTTTGAAACTGTTTCTACTGTTGCTTCAAAACTTGGATTAGCATATTCTTTAAAATCTACCGTTGCTTCATATTTACCTGCTGTTTTTTTCTGTGCTTTATCATATGTTTTTAAACATATTTCAACTAACTTAGGAATAACTTTTTCTAATACATCTATTACTTTCCCTCTTGTATATTGTGTTGCTTTTTCTTTTTCTCTTTGTGCATCTGCATTGTCTAACTTTTTTACATCTATTCCAAGGGTACTAGGGCTTATTAAACCTTGTAAACACAAATCTAATGCTGTTATATATGACTGTAGCATTCCTTCATAATCAAAGTCTCCTTTTTCTCTTGTAATTTTACTACTTTCTGTTTCTGATGTTGTACTTCCTACTTTAGCATATCTATTATCAAATGTATTAGGTTTTAATAAATCCCCATTTTCATTTGTTGGTATTAAATCTTCTGGAATATATGTTATTGTTCTGTTATCTCTTAATGCATCTATCCATTTACTCCATACTTCATCAAAACTATCAAAAGCATCTAATTTCTTTTCTATTATGCTTTGTCCTCTACCTTTATATTTCTTTGATTTATTGAACATCATAGGCACAGCCATCATAAATTTAGTATCCGTTGGTTCTTTCAAGTCTGCAGTTTCTGGAATAGAATTGTAATCTTTCATTAACTGGTCATTTTTATATAATTCATATTTTATGCCATCTTTAGAGTATTTTTCAAACAAAGTATAACAAACATCTTTTTTAGGATATTTATTTTTAAAGTTTATTCCTGTTATTCTTCCTCTTGTATATTCATAGTCAACATCTTGTCCAGAATAAAACTCTATTATTGGATATTTACTTATATCTGTATCATAACTTATCTTAAATGCACCATCACATTGCACAAATACATCAATTATTGCTTGTTTTAATGTTTCTTTGAAGTCATTTTCTTTTGCTATTTCTTCCCAATTTGTTTGTGCTTCGTTGTTTCCTTTAACTTCTATTTTATTAAAACTATCAACTATTATATCCGCTAACATATCAACTATCATAGCAGGTAACCCAGTATGTATTTTTCTAATATTTATACCAGTTGTACTTTGTGCTGCCCAAAACTTTGCATTTCCCATCAAGTCATCTGTTTGTGTATAGTATTGATGTAATTCTGATGCATCTCCTCTATACCACAACAGATTTCTAAAACAGTTACCTTCAAATGTGTTTGTTTCTTGTATTGTTATCGTATCTCCTACACTTGGTTGTATTTCCAACCAATTTCGTATTACATTTTTTATTTTATCATTGACTGTTCCCATTTTATTCCTCCATTGCTATAAATTTGTGATAATATTGAGCTACATAGTATTCTATTTTACAACCTCTTGCATTTTCCCAACCTTTCATAAAGACAACTCCATCCACTTTTCCTATATATCTTATTGATTGAGACAGCATATAAATTGCAACATCCTCATCTGCTGGTGCATTTTCAAAAACTGTATCCACCACTTCATATCCTTTATTTTCTAATTTTTGTACTAGTTCAGCTCTTTCTTGTCTTATTTGTTCATTAGTTTTGCCTCTCATAGGTTGGCTAATCATTACTTTCATTCTTTTTTATTCCTCGCTTTCATCTTTAATCAATTTCTTTATTACTTCCCAATTACCAATTTTCTTTTTATGTGGTAACCAAGCATATTGACAACCATTTATTGAGTGATCGTTTCCATCTTCAGGTTGATTATCTTCATCAAATGAATATTTGTTACATTCATCTATATAGTCTTTGCAAGTTTCAACAATTAAAAAATCACCAGTATTCAACCAACTTTCTTGTAGTTGAACTCTAGTGATTATCTTTGTCTTTTTCCATGCATTTTCAAAGTTATATACTAAAGCATTTTGCCTTTTTGCTTTGTTTGCTTCCATTATTGTTCCTTGGTCTGCATTATCTATAAAACAAGTTCTTGCAAATCCCCATTCATTTTTGAACTCTTCCATAAATTCAACAATCCATTGAACCACATCTGATGGTGCAAATGGTATTGTTCTATCTCTATTATTAAATGTTCTTTCTTTTAATAAAACACATTTATTATCTGCTGTTATGCCTATACCTTCTAATGTTACCTTATCGTGGCTTTCTTTTGAATAAGATGTATCACAACCAATAGAAAATAACTTAAATTTCATTTTCTTTGCTTCTTCTATTGTTATTATGTTTTTAGGTTGTAAATTGAAACATAGTCCTGTTGCCTTTCCTCTTAATCCTTGTATTTTGTTTTTATACATTTTTGTTCCTATCGGTGTTGCATCTATTTTTTCTTGTATATCTTCTTTGGTTAATGCTGCATTATCATAAAAAGTAAAATACCAGTGTACCCAACCTTGTACATGAGGTTCTTTTAATTCTTTTAACAATTCTGTTGGGTAATCTTGTTCATACTTTGGTATTGGTCTACTTTTATTTATAAATTCTTTATAAATATCTAATGATGGATCATCTGGGTTTGATGTTGTCATCATGTATTTACATCTATGTGTAACTTCTCTCATAAATTCCATATCTGCTAAATTTACTTCATCAAGATATACACAACCAACTTGTCCACCTAAAACTTTTTTCCATCTTTTTTTATCACCATAACCACATACATATATTATCTTTTCACCTTTATTTGTATCATATCTTATATGTGGTAATCTTATTTTGTCTTTTCCTTTTGGCCAGTACTCTGCTATATCTTCAAATTGTTCTAGTAAACCATTTTCAGAGTTTATTACATTTTTTTCTACTGTTCCTACATCATCTCCAGCAATGATATGATACTTTTTATCAGAATCTGCAACCATACACATAAACTTAAATATTCCTACTGTTGTCTTCCCTGCTGCGGTTGTTCCTTCTAAAAACTCTCTCTTGCATTTGGTTTTTAAGAACTCTTTATATTTTTGACTTAATTTTAACATTACACATCATCTGCACTTTGCATTTGATTTAATATGTCAGATATAGCATTTTTCTTTTCTTCTTTTTCTTTTACATTTACATCTATTTTGTCATTAAATATTCCTAAATGTCTTCCTAACAATTCAAGAGCTTTCGTTTTATCTAATAGCTTTACTTTTTGAGTATCTCCTATTTTTTCTCTGTCATCTCCATATCCTTCATATTCTTCTAAGGTTTCTAGTGATGATATTGCCCCAGCTGTATCACTATCCATATCTGCTATGTTTTTTAATTGTCCATTTTCTGTATATAGTTTTCTTATGTCTAAAAATGCTATTTTAGCCAGCTCTTTTATTACCATGTCTTGAGTTATTTCAGTTCTTTTTTCTCGTTCTTTCATTTTTTCTGATATGTATTCTTGAACCTTAGCATTTCTTAGTAATTTGCTGCCATTCACATTAGCCGTTTCATCTTTTTTACATCTCAAATAAGCAACCTTATATGCTCTTGTTGCATTAAGGTCTGTTAAATACTCATCACAAAATCTTTTCTGTGCATCTGTCATATAAGCTTGCCTCCTTTTTTATATTTCTTCTCCTGTTACTTTATCTACTATTTTTACTATAACATCTGCTTCCCATATATAGTAATTTTCTATTTTTAATATTCTTTCATTTTGATTTCGTAACATTACTTTTTTCTGCTCTGAATTTAATTTTCTATTTACTTTTACTTGACTTGTTTGTGAATTGTCGCATTTATATCCTTTTGTATTCAATATTTTTACAACTAATTCATTTTTTGCTGCTATTATCTTTGTACTAAGATTTTTTTGTTTCTTTGTCTTTACTTTCAAATGCATTTTTCATTCTCCTTTTTGGTTTATAATTAAAACAGATGCTGTAGTTTTTACAACCATTGCATCTGTTCTTCATACAATATTTTAAATTCATATGTTTCTCTTTCTTTATAAGCTCTGTGTAATGATACAGGAGCTATGATCTCCTTCGTGGTTAAGTTTTTTATAGTTACCAATAAAACCGTAGTATTACCTGCGTTAAAACCTAAACATATTTTTTATATCACTACGCACAACTTACAAATATAAAATTAGAGCTCACTAGAAAAGCTCTATACAAATCGAAATTCAAGGCTTATACATGAATACATTATTTATATCAACATATCTAGTATCTGTTAATACCAATTTTATATTACTTATTATTCTACTACTTTCCAGTCTTCTGCTAACATATCAGCTTGACTAGCTAACCAACCTAATTGAACTCCTGATGTTCCTACAAATGCTATTGCTTTATTTCCTATTGCATCATGTTCTGCATTTACTACTTCAGCATTAGTATTTTTATAACTAATATTAGTTGCAAGCTCTATATATTGTCCTTTTCCATTCCAACCTTGTCTTTGTACTCTTTTGCCTTCTTTTAATAATTTAATTGCTTTTCCAAAATCCATTTTCTATCATCCTTTCAAAATAATAAAAGAGTAAACATTTTTAACATTTACTCTTTCCATAGGGAATTTTGGTTACCTTTAAGTGTTATTCTTCACTTACGGTAATTTAATTATTATTATTATACTATATACATTTAGTAATTAATACCTTATTTTGAGGGGAAAAATAGGGTATTTTATAATTTTAACATTTTTTCCGTTGCTTTTCCTACTATATCTTTTATTGTATCAGCATCTCTTGTTTGATTAAATAATTTAAAGTATAGATTATTTCCTATATCTGAATATGTTCTACCTTCTACATGATAGGCAATCAACAACTCTTTTTCTTTATATTTTAATGCAGCTAATCTATCATCTATTAAATCTACTTTTTCTCTTAATTCTCTAACTTCTTTTTCTAGATCTTCTATTTTCTGTTCCGCTTCTTCTTTCTTTTTCTCATTAGCTTCAATCTTCGCTAAAACTTTGTTGCTAATTTTATTCTTGCTATGTATATCTTGATTAATTCCAAACATCGATGTTGTACTTGTTTCAAAATCATTGCTCTTTAAATTTAATCTTGCTGTTTTCAATTCTTTAAGCTTAATATTTAATTTTGCCTTATTTTCTTTATAATCTCTCAATAATTCTATTAAAGTTTCTTTATTCATTTGTACCTCCTATTCAAATTTACACATAAATTCTTTTTGATTCTCATCAAATATTATATTTACATTACTTTGACGTAATAATTGTTTTGTTTCTTTTTTTAAAGCTTTATATGATTTATTATTTATTAATATTTGCTTTACATTGTAACTTATAGCTTGTTCTATTCTTTTGTCTAACTTCATTCAACTTTCTCCTCTCTTATTATTAGTACTTCCAAACCCTCCCATTCTTTTTCCTACCGCCTTATCATCTTCTGTTGTATAATATTTTTGAAATATACCTTGTCCTATACAATATCCTTTTTCTATTGTTATTGGTTCTGAGCTTAAATTGTAAAAAGTAAACATTATTTCTCCATCATTTTCTTCATTTTCATAATAATTTGCATCTATTATTCCTATACTATTTGGAATAACTAAATTTTTCTTTTTAGGATTGCTGCTTCTATTTACTAACATCAAAAACTCATCATCTTGCATTTTACACTTTACTCCTGTTGGTACAAATATTGGTTTATCTCCTATTTTATAAGGTGGTATTATAATTGTTTCTATGCATTCAAAATCATATCCAGCTGATTTCTTTGTCTTTCTTTCCGGCAATTTAAAATCTGGCTCTTTTGTTTCAAATCCAGTACTTATTACTCTATTTACATATTCAAATTTTCTCATTTTATTTCCTACTTTCTTATATATTATTTATTTTGAATCTTTTATTCTCAAATATCTATATATTACTCTCTCTACTTTTGCTAATGCTTCATAATTGCTTATAAATGTTCCATCATGTCTGTGTCTTATACTTGCTCTTATTATCTTTATTTGCTGATTGTATTCTCTTCTATATATTTCTGCTAATTTGTTTTTACTTAATCCTTGCTTCCATCTCTCTATTATCTCTTTGTCTGTCATTTACTACACCTCTTGTGTGTAGTATGCTCTTTTATTTATTTAATAATTCTTTTGCTTTATTTTCAAAATATTGTTTTATACAGTTATCACAAGTTTTTCCATTGTCTCCTGCATAATATTTACATTTAGTTGTTATATCTAAATACTCGCATAAGTCACTATCACTTGTTGCTATATGATTTGCCATTAAATCTATTTGTTTGTCTTTTAAATCTAGTTCTTCTTTCAACTTATCTCTCTCGTCTGCAATCTTCATTATTGCTTCAAATAAACTTTTTGCGTTGCCTTCAAACTGCTTATCTAATCTTGCTTCATTTAATTCATCTAGCATTTGTTGTGCTTGTTCTTTTGTCATATGATCGCCCCCTCTATTAATTGTAATAACTTTAACCATTGTTGTTTGTCACATTCCATTCCTAAATCTTTTGCATCTTCTATATCTCTTTCAATTATCTTTAAACATGATTTTGATAATTTACCACGTCTTATTTCTTTAGATATATATTTTGTTGTTATTTCTACTATGTATGTCATTCTCCCTAATGCGTATCTTTCAGCTGATATTATTATTTGTTCATAATTTGTCATAGATTAATCCTCCTCTTCTATTCTGATTTTTCCTCTCTTTCTTCTATTAGTTCTTCAAGTGCTAATATTATTGCATCGCATTTTATTCCTTTTTCTCGTATATCAGTATTATATCTATCACTCTCTAAGAATTTTACATAGAGTTTATCACTTAATTTTTCGTATTTTTCTATCCTGTCTTTTACTTTTTCAATTGGAATATAGTTTTCTTTAATATATTGTGGTGTCTCTTTTTTGATTACCTTTTGCCCCTCCAAAGTGTCTAATAATTTATTTTTTAATTTTTCATTCTCTTTTTGTAGTTTTTCTATTAGATTTAATATTGTTTCAGCGTCATCATTTCTTATAGTAGTTGCAACATCATCAATATTTATTGCTAATCTTAGTTGTTTTATTAATTCTTCAACCGTTTCCTTTTCTTCCTTGTTCATCTACAATCCTCACTTTCCAGCAATTTCTTACTAAAATATTTATGTATGTCTTGTTTTTCTAATTTATCTCCTCTACACCAATCTCTTTCCATACCATTGCAATTGTTTAATTCTGCATATATATTGTCAAAGCAGATTTCCCAACCGTTTTCAACCATATAATTTTCCATCAAATCTATTTTTTTCTTTAATTTTTCGTTTTCTGTTTGCAATGCATATAATTTTATCCCTATTACACCGTCTTTCATTTCTGCTTTTAATTTTCCATTTTCTTTTTCTAATTCTAATATTCTATTATGAGCACTTGCACTCACTTTTACTTCTAATAACTCTTCATTCTCTTTTAATACTCTTTTATAATCTGATAAAATATGTTGCAATATTCTAGCAAGCTCTACAATTTCTTTATTGTAATATCCATGCCAGCCATTTTCTTCTTTATACTCTTTATCAGTTTTTATAGAATCTATAAAATGCTGTGCATTTATTATATCTTTTTCTATGGTAGCGACATTTGTGTCGGTAGCATCTCTATTTTCTTTCACTTAAAACACCTCAATTTCTTCTGCTTTTTCTATACTAACAGTTTCACAAACTTTTAAATTAAAGAATGTAAACTCTTCTGTTTTATAATCTATCTTTAGATCTACTTCACACATTGTTTGTTTCAAACATTCAAATATCCATAAAGGTAATTTGATGTATTTAGGGTAATTATGATACTTTGAAATATAATCATGTATTCTATTATTAACAATACACTGTAGTTCCAAATATTCAATACTATCTTTAGTTGTAGTTGTTCTTTTATTTATTTTTTCTTTCATTATGTATTACTCCTCTCTCCAATTTTCGTCTATCCATTTATTGAAAATTTCATCTACTGTTCCAGTTAACATTCCACTTATAATTAAAAGAATGCTATTATCTGTTAAAAGTACAGTTACAGTTCCTATTGCAAATATCAGTAAAATTAATAAAACGGCTTTTATTGTTTCTTTTTTCCAATTTTCTTTCATATCTTATTTACTCCTCTCCGTATAATAATGGTTTTCCGTCTTTATCTACTAATAAAGTAACAGAACCTTTATTATATTGACCACGACTTACTGCATACTCTACTTTTGTTTCTACATCATATACAATATCAAAATAACCTTCATCATTAATTTTTATAAATCTTTCATTTTCTGCATAATTGTTTGATATTATTACATTTTTTAATAACCAACCTGTTAATACAATTCCTATTATTATTAATAAACTTATTATTATTTTTTTCATATCTTATTCTTCCCTTTCTTTCAACATATTCATATATACTTGCTTTTCTTCTATTTGCTCATTTAAGCTTTGTTCTAATAATTTTATTTTTTCATCTTTGCTACTCATCATCACCATTACTGTTATTACAACTAAAACTATTATTGTAGAACATATTACTTCTACTATATTTTCTATTGTTTTATTCATATCTTTTGGCTCCTTTACTTTAAATTATTATTAGTTACTTTGTATAGTGGTTTTACACTTAAATCATTTATCGATAAATTGTTATATGCTAAGTATCCATACACATGTACCCATATCCATATTTTTCCTACGTCCATCACTTCACATTTGAGTGATATTTTTGAATTGTATGCTCCAGTTGTATTCCAATACAATATGCTACCAAGTTTTATATCTTTTTTTAACATATCTATTCTCCTTCCTCTAATTGCTTTTCTACTTCATTTAATCTATCAACAAATTCTTGTAAGATTTTATAATCTGATAAATCTATTTTTATAGTTTCTAGTTTTTCAAATTCAATGTCTGAAACAGCTCCATAAAACAAGTGTGGCTCGTTTTTCATTACTATTATTTGTCTATTTTTTATATTATTATGCAAAAATTCTTTACATACTTGATATAACGATTGCAATGCAATATCTTTTTCATACAACTTTTTATTTAATATTGCTATTTGCTTTTGTAATGGTTCTCTTGCTTTTTCATATTCAGTTTTATTAAGATTACTATTTAATTGTTTTATATCAGTTTCTAATTTACTATCTTTATATAAAAACATATCTATTCTTCTCCTAATAACTCTGGATTATCGTATTTATTGCCTATTTTTTCTAAATCTATGCTTTTCCATAAGCTAAAATAATCTTTATCAGTATTTATAATTATTTTGTATTCACAGTAATCATTGTCGTATTCTACATAACCTACTCCTGACATCCCTTTATAGTATACTTTCAATATATCTCCTTCATATATTTCTTTTCCGTTTTTATCGTGTAGCCCTGTGTATTGTCCTACCGTTTCTTTATCAACTAATATTTGTCCATAATACGGCATATCTATCCAAACTCTATCCGTATCATAACTAATTCCACCATATACCAAATCACCTTTTTTTATGTTTCCTATGTCTACTAAACATTTTCCTCTAAACTTTATTTCTCTATTCATCTTCTCCTCCTACTTTATAGCAATTAGCCATATAACTTTCTCTTGTTAATATTGTTTTAATATCATCATCATATATATAATATCTAATATCTAAACCTGTAAATTGTGCTGACCTATATTGTGTTATTAATTTTCTGTCTACTCTTTCTTCTTTATCATTTGTTATGTCAATTATACCAATTACCAATTCTTTATTTACTATATCTCCAACTTCTATTAAATCTATTAGTTGTTTGCTGTGTTTTACTACCACTTTTTTAAACATTTCATTGTTATAAAGTACATCGTTTTTCATTCCAAAATCATTGATATAAATAGTTCTATCAAATCTATATATATCAGCTTCATAGTCTATATTTTTAATTTGAGCTATTATCCCTTCTTTAGTTTTCACATATTCTCCTACTTCAATTTTATCTTCCATTTGCTCCTCCTTTTCTAGCATTTTGAACTAGTCTTTTGATTATGTTTGCATAATATCGCTGTTCTGGTCTCAACAAGTCTGCAAACTCATCTAAATCATTTAATTCTTTTTCTTGTTTATTTATTTTTTTCTCTATCTTAAATAGATCATCATCTAATCCATGTAACTTCCTTGTTGCTATTAATTCTTCATCTGTTAAATCACTCATATTTCTTCTACCTCCAATATAACTTTACTTTCTTTGTCATATTTGAAACTATCTTCAAAACCTACAACATAGTTTCTATTATCATCTTTTAATTTACCTGCCTTAACCATTGAATCTAATATAAACTTTTTAGCAAAACATACATTGTCTAAATCTCTTCTTTTGTTCTCCTCTACCCATATAAAATGTATTTTAACCGGTCTGTCATATTTCGGTAGTTGATTTATATAATATGCAATGTCACTATCTACTGTTTTCTTCATCTTAGCTCCAGCAAATCTATTCTTCCTGCACTCATTTATGTATTGATTTAGACTCGGTAGCCTAAATGGTATTTCAACTTTATTCATATTTTCATTTGCTCCCCTAAATCTATATTTTTCTTGGTCGGCCTTTCTGAATATTCACATTTTTCTACTCCAACAAAGTTAATATCTTCTAATCTCATACAGCCGACCGCATTTTATACATTCGCCTTTTAACTTTGGATATTTATATATCATTTTCTACTCCTTGAAATTGTATTGATTGAACTCTATAGAAATCTTTTCCATAAATTCATCCCAATTCTTTGCTTTCTTTATATAATCCATAACCCTTTCTAGTGTATCTTTCTCTCCTTGCATCACTCCTGCTTCAAAGACACAAACACATAATAAAATTATTAATATTACTTTAAACATTGTTTAACCTCTCTTTTCCCAATTCTGTTATTTGATATATTACTTCCTTGCAATGTGTTTCAGTGTCTAATTCCTTGCCCACTATACATACTTGTCTTTTTTCTAATAGTGATGTCAATCTTGGCCTTGCATGGTTGTAATCTATCTCTTTTGTATAATTTCTGTATGCCATATACCTCGCTATTTGCTTTGCTGTTAGTTCTTTATATTCACTTAATATTTGCAATACTTGTATTTCTCTTTTGGTTTTATCTACTTTTTCGTTTGCTTCTCTTCTTGTTTCTTCACTCATTTCATTCATTTGTTTCACTCTCCTTTAGTTTAAATTTTGATATAAAAAATCTAAACTTTCATACTTTCTTTCATCAAAACTGTTTTTTTCTCTTGTTTTATTTTTTTTTGAATATCCATTCCATGTTAAAACTTTTTGTTTCCAATTCTTCACTTGATTTCCGTTTGAATCTATCCAATTTCCTTCTGTAAAATAGTTATAAAACTGTTCCGCATCTACTTTAAGCTGCTTTCCTTGAATATATTTTTGAATCTCTTCAAGAGAAGGAGGAACGAATTTCTTTTCTTCTTTTCCTTTTATTTCTTTTTCTTTTTCTTTTTTATTCTTATTAGGAGTAACCGTTCGTCGAACGTTCGTCGAATCGTCGCCGAATATTCTTTGCATTGTTTTTTCGTCATATTCTACTATCTTACTTGGACTAGGTTTATCTATCTTTTGCCAAACATTCCAGTTGTAAAGGCTATAATAATTGCTTCCGTCACAAGAGTAAAAGATTACGGACATATTAGAGCTTATCTCAGATAAGGTTTTATCTATGTCGGTACTTCTTATACCTTCCTCGTAAGGGAATAATGTAGACTTTAAATATACTGGATTACATCTTCCTCTTCCTTCGTCATCTGCAAGAGAGAATAGACCTATAAAAACCAATTTAGCTAGTGTTGATAACTTACTAAAATCTTCACTTTGCCATATACTAGGATCTATCATTCTCTTTCTCGCCACAACTTTTTACCTCCTTTGTTTGCCTTAATCTTTTTTCGTACAAAATTAGGGATAAAACTTATGTCTTATCCCTGCTGTTTTTAATCAAATATTTGTTTAATTAGTTTTTCTACTTTTGTTTTTAGTTCTTCTGTCTTTCGATTAGCTTCTTCTTTAAGCTCTTCATCTGACATCAATCCAAGTTCTACTGCACGTCTTATTTCTTCTTTTGATAAGTTTGTTCCTTTTAACATACTTCTTGATAAATATGCTAAAGCTTTCATTAAATTTGGTTTTGTTCCTTTTAATTCAATTTTTACTTCATCTTCTTCTGATTCAATTAATATTTTAAAATTTTTATTCATTTCTATTTCCTCCTAATATTTTTTATAAATAACTTTGTCCAAATATTTGTATAAAGTTCTCTGTTTTATAGTGTTCTTCGAACTCTTTTTGTGCAACTTTATGCAATTTATCCTGCAAAGTTTTATCATTTGTTACTAAATTGTGACATTTTCTGCAAATTGGTATTACTAATCCATATTTCATACTAACTTGCCTGTTTTTCCCTTCTAACAATTCATGTAAATCGTCTTTTGGAATATCTTTAATTCCTTTTTCAAAACATATATAACAATGTTCTAAGTCTTTTGTTATTATGCTAAATCTATTTCTTTCTAATTTCGCTAACTTATTACTTTTTTGTTTTATTCGGCCGATTTCGGCTACTTTTTCGGCAACTCTCTTTTGGCACTGGGTGAAAACTTTTACTTAAATCAGTTACTATCATTTTTTACCCCAACTTTCTAATAAACTATTTATTTCTGCATCTGATTTTGTTTCTATATCTAACTGCTTACATTCCTGTACCAATAATTCAATTAATTTGGTCATTTCAGCTGTGTTATAAACACTTGACCCATAATATGTAATTACATTTGTAAAACCGTTCTAGTTTGCTTTTCGTTGTTTCTGTTATCCAACCAAGTCCATTTTTACTCCAAGCTTGTCTAAACCTTTCAACTGCTTCATTTTTGACTGGTATTACTTCATAACTTCCTATATTTCTTATTAGATCTCTGTATATATCTTCTTTTGGAATACGCAATTTATCTTGTAATTTTCCTAGCAAAACCCAACAATATGCATTACTGTCTAGGCTTCTTCTAGGTTTATATTCTTTTAATTCAAATTCTTTGTCTTTTGCTTGTTCTAGTAAATAAGTTATTATTTTATTACTCGTTCCTACCATTGTGGGAATACCCCCTTTTTTAAGCATTCTGTCAGTATTTCTAGCTTAGGTAAATATTCATTTTTTATAAAATTCTCATCATATTCTACTTGCAAAAATTTAATTCTTTCATTATCTATCTCATTAAAAAAATTCATATAATCATTTTCTTTTAATTCATAAGCAACTATATATAAGTTGTGTATATTACTTGCATACATTTCAACTTGAGCTTGTCTCCAATATTGTTTTGATACTTTAAATTCTTTTCCTGCTTTATATGTTTTTACTTCATAAATACAAGTATCTGTATTTCCGTCTAAATTAACTCTTAATCTGTCAATTATTATCTGTTTATCTTTTTTTAGTCCTTCTACTTTTAGCGCGTCTAAAATCTTGTGTTCATAGTTTGTTCCTGTTTGCATTGCTTCTGTTGTTAATTCATTTTTATATAATCCTAATTTTTCAAGCCACCATTTTTCAAATGTTCTTGTTGTCCAGTTCCCAACAACCATACTTGTATCAGAAGCTCCAATATAATAGCTTCTATCTTGACTTTGTATCAATGTTTGCTAAATCTCTTTCAAAATTGCTTAAAGTATCAAAATAACTAAATAATGCTTTTACTTCATCTTCTGTTTTATGAAGTCTTTCTGCTATTTCCTTTACTGTTAACCCTTCTTTTAGTTTTTGTGTATAAATCTGTTGACATCTTTCTTTGATTTTGAATATATTATGTTTTGATAAATCATCTTCCCAGTTGTCTTTTTCACTTTTTAATTCGTCTTTTAGCCACAAATCAAATCCAAGTCCAGTTCTAATTGCAACACCCTTTACAAACAATCTCGTTTGACAGTTCCATAGTCTTTGTTGTGTCATTGAATTATCTTTTACTGGATTGGATCCATTTGTAACTGGTCCTCTTTGTATAAATTCCAAATCGTCAATTACTATTTTTACTGCTGTTTCATAAACTCTATTTGTGTTTCCTTTATTATCTGTAAAAACTTGCTCTGTCATATATAAGCTGCTATCACTATATTGAGCAACAATTGGTTCAAAATAAACTTTTTCAGCTCCGTTTTCATGTAATAAATCAACTACTTTTGCCCAATTCAAATAATCTGCACCATCTCTTTTTTCAACCCATTGGCTAACGTCTACTTTTCTTAAATCTTCATAACTTTTTAACATTTTTCTCCACTCATCCTTTCAAAAACTTCATCCTCATATTTTCTATCATCTTCAGCGTAAAGATGTTCCAAATAATCATCATAATCTTTATCCATCTTTTATTGTTCCTTTCCACAATTTCTGCAAAATCTATCTTTCAAATCCACTGCTTGTCCGCAATTTGTACAACATTTTTGATTTACTTTTCTTAAAATAACATCTTGTCCTTTTAAGCTAATTTCCATCAAGTCTCCTTCCTCAATATCCAAACTTCTTCTTAGCTCTTTTGGTATTACAACCCTACCAAGTTCATCAACATGTCTTGATATTCCTGTCGTTTTTTTCATTTTCCATTCCTTTCCTTGCTCTCTTTGAAAAAATGTGTTATAATATTCAAAGAGAGTATTTATATAAATATTTTTGAGGAGTTAACAAATTGATTGGTCGTCGCTTGTTAGCTCTATTATTTTGTTTCTAATTACTTGATTATTATCATATTGATTACTTGTCATTAACTTATTTACTAGTTTGATTGTGTCTTCTTTTTCGTCTATTTCACTTCTTAAATCTGCATTTTCGTTTTTTAAGTTTCTTACCATTCTTGCTAATTCAACACATCTTGCATTTAAATTATCAATTTCTTTTTGCTTTCTACTAAACATATTTTTCACTTCCTTTCCTAAATATTTTTTAATATGTATATAATGCTAATTAATAGCAATACATAAACTAAATTCATTATTGCATTCATTGTTACTATTTTTGATAATGCTTCTGCTACTAAAAACATTACAAATATAAATGCTAATACTATGATCCAAAATATTAATCCTCTTATTAAATTTTTCATTTGTTTTCCTCCTATTCTTTTATTATTTCTCTTGCAATTTCTTTCAAAATCTCTTTTTTGTCTTCTTCATTTAATCCTAATTCATACAACAGTACCGCTCTTTTATCTGCTATTAATTTACTTCCTGTATTTTTTATTCTTGGAAAACCTCTTGCATGAAATATAGCATCTGCTGTTGCTCTTCCACATTTTCTCCATTCCATATAATCTGTAACTCCTATTGTGTCTGGAAGAGTTTGAAATGTAATTTCTTTTCCCACATTCTCATCTCCTTTACTTTTTAATTTCCACCTGTTATAATTTTGTCAAAAGGTGGTGATGTTATGTATAATTATTCTTTTTCTGAAGCAGATGGCAATGTCGTGATAAAAACTTCTAAAGTAAATAATTTTAGTGATATAAAGAAAGATATAAAACAAACCAACGAATGCATAATAAATCATTCTATATATCCAAATGGCTTAGATATAACAATGTCTCAACTTGCAGATAAAATAATTATTTCTTCAAATAAGAAGCTACTTAAGAATACTGATGGTTCTTATTCATTTGAAGATTAATACTATCTTTGCTTTGAAGAATAGTTGAACTTGTTTGAACACCATTCTCTAGTTCATCTATTCTTTTTGTTTTTATTTCATTTTCAGTTATCTCTGTTATATGAGTTGTTTTTTCCATCCTCTCATCTCCTCTCTTTTTTGTACCTTGTCGCGTTTATTTTTTGTTGCACTTTTGCAACTTTCTTTGTAAAAAAAATTCTGTAAATTCTTCATCTTCAATCTCTAATTCATCACTTAATCTAGCTGCCTCCTCTAAACTCATTGGTGATTCATTAGCAATTTTTCTTCCAAGTATGTATGGAGAGCATGGTATTTTAGGGGCTATAGATTGAATTGTTTTTCCTTTTTCAACTATTCTTCCTCTTACCTTTGCAGTATTTATCACAATTATTACCTCCTTTTCTTTTTTTGTTGCATTTTTGCAACTTCTGTTACTATTATACACTAATCAAAAATATTGTCAATACATTTTTGCAACTTTTTTTATATTTTTTACAATTTTTGTTGCAAAAGTTGCAAAATATGCTATAATAGCTTTAATGGAGGTTATTATGAAACAAATAGATTATGAACTTGTTGGAAAAAGATTAAAACAAGCTCGAGAAGAAAAAGGAATTAGCTTAGAAGATGCAGGAAAAAAAGTAGGTGTCAATAAAAGCACTATTCTTAGATGGGAAAATGGGCAAACGGAAAAATTTAAAATTCCAACTTTGGAGATTCTTGCCGATTATTATTCTGTTAATCCGTCATGGTTAGTTGGTAAAGATTCCAATAAATTTTTTAATGCAGAAAAATTAGACTCTTTTGGAAATTCAGTACTCCCTATTCCAGTTTTAGGTACAGTTAAAGCAGGATACGACTACTTGGCACAAGAAAATTGGATTGGAACTATTGATGTTGAAACTTCCTTAGTTGGAAATGGTAAAGATTATTTTGCATTAAAGGTACATGGTAACTCAATGTCCCCTGCTCTTATAGAAAATGATATAGTTATAATAAAGAAACAAAATGATTTTGAAAACGGAGATATAGTTGTTGCGATTATAAATGGAGACGAAGCTACAATTAAAAAAGGTAAAAAAAGTGATAGCAGTATTCTATTGCAACCACTTAACCCTAGTTATGAGCCACTTATATTTACTTATGATGAAATGAAAACTATACCTGTTGAAATTGTCGGTATAGTAAAACAATTAAAAAGAGAATTTTAGCTTAAATAAAAAAAGAGAAATATGTTACACATCGCGACAAGGTACATATTTCTCACACATAAACACTATTGAAAGTATTTACTTTATTATTATATATGATAAAGCCTTTATTTTCAATAGTAAATTTAAAATTTATTAAAGAAAATGGAGGTATTTTTATTATGTCAAAACGTGGAAATGGAGAAGGCACTATATACTTCTCTGAAAAATTAAATAAATGGGTTGGTCAATTTACTGTTGGTAGAAAATCTAATGGTAAATTGAACCGAAAAACCGTATATGGAAACACTCGTAAAGAAGTTAAAGAAAAAATAACAAAAGCTTTAGCAGCTATTCAAAATCAAACTTACATTGAAAAAAACGACATTGAACTTTGTACTATATCAAAAGAAATTATTGAAGATAAAAGAAAATCTAATCAAATTTCTGCAAGCACTTATAATAGAGCTCAATACACTCTTAAAATAATAGAAAAAAGTGATTTAGGTCAAACCCCTATTCAAAAAATAACTGCTAGTAATATAAAAGAATTTTTAAACGGAAATACTAGTTATGCTGACTCTACACTAAAAAAAATATATCAACTTTTAGGTCAATCATTTAAAAGAGCAATTGAAAGAGATTATATAATTAAAAACCCAATTCAATTTGAAGAAGCTAAAAAGCCCAATTCTGCCCAAATAAGTACAAAGGTTGAAGCATTAACTGTTGATGAAGAAAAGAAGCTTATATCGCTATTGTCGCATGAAACATCACTATATAAGCCAATCATATTACTAATGCTTTTTACAGGTATGAGAATTGGAGAAGTGTTAGCTTTAGAGTGGGACTGTATAGAAGATAATTGTAAAAATATTAAACAAACTTTGTCTAAAGATGAAAATGGTAATGTAATTTTAAGCAAAAAAACAAAAACAAAAAACTCATTACGAAGTTTACCTATAAATTCTATAATTTCTGATATTATAAATTCTATTCCTAAAACTGATACACTTCTCTTTCCTAATATAACAATACGAGGTGTTCAAAGGTTCTTGACTAAATTTAACGAAACTCATTGCATTACAGATCATATCCACCCACATATGCTAAGACACACATATGCAACAAGATGCATTGAAGCCCAAATGAATGTAAAAGTACTTCAAAAAAAACTTGGACATAAAAATATTCAAACAACTTTAGACACTTATGCTAGTGTATTTGATAAATTTGAGGGAACCGAAGATGATAAACTTTTAGGCTATTTTGAAAAAAGTAATATCGCGTTGCATTAAAATTGCATTAAATTGCATCAAAAAAGAGAGTTGTAAAAACTCTCTTTCTTTACTCTGGTGCGGATGAAGGGACTTGAACCCCCACGTCGTTGACACTGGTTCCTAAGACCAGCGCGTCTGCCAGTTCCGCCACATCCGCAATTCAATTACGATATTTATAATAACATATTAAAAAAATCTTGTCAATAACTTTGAAGTAAAATTATTAAAAATTTACATTATTTACTCTCTAATTTACTTTCACCTGTTGCATAATCAATGCTAATACCTGGTTGAACATTATAAACAAAAACATTAAACCTAACACTTTTGCCTTGGTCTTCAACAGAAGAAGCTTCCATCTGAACACCATCAGCAATCAAATTATTGCCTTCAAAAATTGGTGTAACACGGTATAAAACATGTTTCTTTGAATTCTTTTGAATATATTCAGCAACTGCATTTTCAAAAGGAAGCATACCTGTCACATTCATATAACGAGTTCCTGTAATTAAATTTTTAGGATTTGCATTTTCGCCAGCCAATTGATATCCAATTAAATGGCATCTATTATACAAATAATTTCCATCTACAACACCAGGATATTTCGCAGTCTGCCAACCAGTTGGTTTTACACTAGAAATAGCTCCTCTTGTTTCACCTTCTGTTGGCATAATTTCTTTGCATATATTAGCATATGCCACTCCACATCTTCCAAAACTATCTAATTCACTATATTTTTCAAAAGGTTCTGTCGTATAATCACTTTCACTAAATTCAGGTATATTATTATTAATTTCAACATATGGCAAACCTTGATACTCCGGAATATTCTCAAGTGTTGCAGATTTGATTGTTGCAATGCTTTGATTTCCTTGATCTTCAGCATTTACATCTTTTGTTCCTCCAAAATATCCATAAATTCCAACCATAATAGCAAAAACTATAAAAGCTAAAGCTTCATTTAGATTTAATTTGTTTCTTTTGTTTTTTCTCTTACTCATTTCTTCTCCTTGTTAATTTGGGGTCGGTCCTTTTTTTCACAGGTCCTTTTTTTCACATGCTAATTTGAGACCTGGCATTTTTTCGCATTTTACCCATTTTCTAGCATATCATATCCATCTGTAGAATATAATTCATATTTTCCATCCTTAAATTGAAGCATTGCTCCCTCTTTTGCAACATCTATCAATTTTTTTGATGTAAATACTTCTTTAAATTCATGCTCAGGCTTTTCTGTAAAATCCCACAAATATACTTCGCCATTTCTATCTTCTGTTACCAAATACAAATGACCTTCTTTTCTATTTTGGTTTATTTCTTGATCGTTTTCTAAAAAATTTGATAATTCACTCATAAACTTTTCTACAATATCATTTTTTTGAATTTCTTTGACAACATCTTTGATAAGGTTTAAATCCAACAGATTTCCTCCCTTCTTTTTGAATATGCTATTATAAAAATTAGAATTAAAATATTTTGATTAAATCGTTTCCATAATATCATACTCAATATACTATTGTCAAGTAGAGTTTTTAAACAAAAAATATGATAAACCCTCCTATTACTGCAATTATAACGCCTAAAATTTTAAATCCATCTGTTGCTTCATTTTGGTCTCCAAAACCAAAAACTTTTTTAGTTATTATTCTTGCATCATATATCAATATTACTCCTGCTAATAAAATTAGTGCTCCTATTAATCTTAAAATTATTTGTCCCATATATATCAACATCCTTTTTGTCACGTTTAAATTTCTATTCTTGAACTAAACTTTTCTTTTACTAAATCATTTAGTTTAGCATTTTTTTCTTTTTCAAGTAATGGATCATCTTCCATGATTTTTAAAGCTAATCCTTGAACTTTTTTCAAAACTGCCATATCTTCAAACAAATTAGCAATCTTAAATTCTGGAAGCCCATGTTGTTCTGTTCCAAAAAAGTCTCCTGAACCTCTAAGTTCTAAGTCTTTTTCTGAAATTATAAATCCATCATTTGTATCACACATTACTTTCATTCTTTGTCTGATTGTTTCTCCATTTCCTTCATATTTTAGAATACAATATGATTGATACTCGCCTCTTCCAACTCTTCCACGCAATTGATGCAATTGTGCTAGTCCAAATCTTTCTGCATTTTCAACAACCATAATGCTTGCATTTGGCACATTTACACCAACTTCTATTACTGTTGTAGCAATTAAAATTTGAATTTCACCATCTTTAAATCTTTGCATAATTTCATCTTTTTCTTTTGGCTTCATTTTTCCATGCAAATATGCTACTTTATATTCACTAAACGTTTCTTTCTGATACTTTTCTGCAAGTTCTACTACTGATTGTAATCCTTCCATATCTTCATTTTCTTCTACCAATGGACAAACAATATATGCTTGTCTACCTTCTGCAATTTGCTTTTTGATAAAATTATTTACTCTTTCTTCCATGTTTTTTCTGACTGCAAATGTTTCTATTTTCTTTCTGTTTGGTGGAAGTTCATCAATTATAGATATATCCAAGTCACCATATAATATCAATGCAAGTGTTCTTGGAATTGGGGTTGCTGACATTGCAATAATATCTGGATTTTGTCCTTTAGCAGCTATTGTACTTCTTTGCTTTACTCCAAAACGATGTTGCTCATCTGTTACTACTAACCCAAGATTTTTAAACACAACATTTTCTTCCAATATTGCATGTGTTCCTATTAATACATCTATTTCTCCACTTTGTAATTTTTCTAATATCTCTGCTTTTTTCTTTTTAGTAACATTTGATATAAGTAATTCTGTTCTAATTCCAAGTTCATCTAGTATTCCTTTAAAGCTTTCTAAATGCTGACTTGCAAGTATTGCAGTTGGAGCCATTATTGTAGCTTGATATCCTGATTTTACTGCTTTATATGCTGCTATCATTGCTACTACTGTTTTTCCTGACCCAACATCTCCTTGAAGTAATCTATTCATTGGCTTGTTGCTTTCCATATCTCTATCAATTTCTTCTAACACTCTCAATTGTGCTTTAGTTAAACGGAATGGTAACATATTTATAACATCTGACATGTGTACATCTTTGCTAAATTGAATTCCATCTGTTTCATGCTCATAATTATTTTTTAATTTTAATAATGCTAATTGCATTGTAAGCAATTCTTCAAACACTAGTCTTTCTCTAGCTTTATTAAAGTCTGAAAACTCTACCGGAAAATGTATTCTTTCAATTGTATTGTTTATATCCCATAAATTGTTTTCTTTTAATATGTATTCTGGTAACGTTTCTGGTAACTGCCCTTTTACTTCCAAGAGTCCATTTTCTATAATTCTTCTTAATGTATTTTGCTTTAATTCAAATGTTAATGGATAAATTGGAATAATTTTTCCTGTATTTTTACTTTGATCTATTTCATCATATACAGGAGAATTCATTTCTAGTCTTCCATTTTTGTTTGATATTTTTCCAAAAAATCTGTACATTCTTCCAGGTTGAAACTTATCTCTCAAATATCCTTGGTTAAACCATGTTATATAACATGTTCCCGTTTGGTCTTTTACAATTAATCTGCTTATTGTCATTCTTCCTTTGTGCATTTCATTTATTCTTCCTGTTGCCATTGCTTCAATTAGAACTTCTTCTCCATCTATACACTCATATAAGTTTTTTGGCTTACTTCTGTCTTCATAATCTCTTGGATAATATTCTATTAAATCTTTTAATGTATATATATTTAATTTATTCAATAGTTTGACTCTATTGGGTCCTACTGTTTTTACATATTTTACATCTTTGTTTAAGTCTAACATTATATCTCCTCTATTTAATCTTTTCTAATTTAAAATCTAACCCATCTGCACTTATTAATTTAAACTGTATTCCTTCAACTTCTCCTTCAATCGCATCTTTGATAGACGCTCCATGTAAATGCCCATAGTAACATCTTTTTACATTATACTTTTTCATAAGTTCTACAAACTTTGCTTCTTGTTCTAATTCTATTTTTACTTTCGTTATAGGTGGATAGTGCATAAAAACTATTATTTCTTTGTTATTTCCGTATTTCTTTACTCCATCTTGTAAAGATAACTCTAGTCTTATAAGCTCTCTATTTATTAGTTTTTCATCAGCTTCTTCATCTGCAATACTCCAACCTCTTGTGCCACATAAGATTTTATCTTCAAATTCATAACTATTATTATACAAAAAATCAATATTTGTAAAATTATTTTCTTGAAGAAATTTTCTCATATTAGTTAGTGTTGTCCACCAATAATCATGGTTTCCTTTTAGCATTAATTTTTTTCCTGGCAAACTATTTAAATATCCAAAATCCAATTTAGTATTTTCTAAATAAGTTTCCCATGAAAAATCACCTGGTAAAATTACCAAGTCATTTTCCTTTACTTTTTCTAACCAATCTTTTTTTATTTTTTCTTCATGGCCTGACCAGTTATCACCAAATATGTCCATTGGCTTTGGAACTCTTAATGATAAATGTAGGTCTGCTATTACAAATATTGACATATTATTTTTCCTTTTCTAATCTCCAATTTTTAAGTTTGGTACTGCATTTAATGTATTTTCTGATAAATCCCCATGCATATACCTGTAATATCCCGCTGCTCCTATCATTGCCGCATTATCTGTACATAATTTTAAATCTGGCTTATATACTTTTATTCCTTTTTGTTCTAATTTTTCAAATTCACTTCTAATGTGTGTATTTGCTGACACTCCTCCTGCTAACACAACTTTTTTTATTCCTGTTTGCTCAATTGCTTTTGTGATATTTTCAATTAGAACTTCTGTTACTGCTTTTTCAAAGCTCATACACAAATCTTCTCTGCTTACATCAGGATTTTTGTGATGTAAATTTATTACTGCTGTTTTTATTCCGCTAAAACTAAAATCTAAATTCTCAAAATGAGTTTTTGGAAAATCTATTGTTGGATTGCCTTGTTGAGCTAATTTATCAACTTTTGGTCCTCCTGGATATCCTAATCCAACTACTCTAGCCACTTTGTCAAATGCTTCTCCTATTGCATCATCACGAGTTCTACCTAGTACTTCCATATCACAATAATCTTTTACATATACTATTTGAGTATTTCCACCAGATGTTAACATACATAAAAATGGTGGCTCTAAATCTGGATGTGTTATATAGTTTGCTGCAATGTGTCCTTCTAGATGATTAACTCCTACTAATGGCTTTTTCAACGCATATGCAAGTCCTCTTCCATATGATAATCCAACTAATAATGCTCCTACTAATCCTGGTCCATATGTTGGAGCCACTACATCTATATCACTAAAGCTCATTTGGGCTTCTTCTAACGCTGTTTTTGCTACTCTTGAAATAGCTTCAATATGATTTCTTGAAGCTATTTCTGGCACTACTCCTCCATATAATTCATGAATTTTAATTTGTGTATCTATTACATTTGATAAAACCTCTCTACCGTTTTTTACAACGGCAACAGAGGTCTCGTCACAGCTTGATTCTATTCCTAATACTATTACATCTTTTTCTGTCATTTTCTTCTCCTAATTTTATAATCCAAATATTTTTAGTGCTATGCTTAATATTCCATTTGTCATTGAATCTACAAGTGGAGAAATTAAACGTCCAGCTATTCCTGTTATCCAAATAACTAAAAATATAATGTAAAATATTCTTTCATTATCTACAAAAAATGTTTTTGCATTTCTTGGCATAATTGGTAAAAATATTTTTGAACCATCTAGTGGTGGTAATGGAATTAAGTTAAATACTCCTAATCCAACATCCATTGTTATAACACTTGCTACAATCGCAATTATAATTCTTCCAACATTACTTAATATAAAACTATATCCAGCAAATTTTATTATTGCACAATATATTAATGCAAATATAAGTGCTGTAATAAAATTCATTAATGGCCCTGCAAATGATACTATTGCATCTGCTTTTTCTACTGAAATATTTCTGTTGTAATTTCTTGGATCTACTTCAACTGGCTTTCCCCATCCAATATGAGCAAATAAAAGCATTGCTATTCCAAGTGGGTCTATATGGTCAAATGGATTTAAGCTTAATCTTCCTTGTCTTAATGGAGTATCATCTCCTAATTTGTACGCTGCAAATGCATGTCCAAATTCATGTACTGTTATTGCTAACAATACAGCTGGAATTGATAATATTAAACTAAATATTCCTTCTGTTCCATAACTCATTAATGAAAATACTACTAATATGCCTACTATTATATATAATGTTTTTTTATCTATATTATATCCAAACATAAAATTCTCCTATCTAATTTAAAGGTTTCATTGTTGGGAATAACAATACATCTCTTATTGAAGCTGCATCTGTTAATAACATAACTAATCTATCAATTCCTATTCCTAATCCCCCTGTTGGAGCCATACCATATTCAAGAGCATTGATATAATCTTCATCCATCATTCCAGCTTCATCATCCCCATTTTCTCTTGCAGCAATTTCTTCTTTAAATCTTTCATATTGGTCTATTGGGTCGTTCAATTCTGAGAATGCATTTCCATATTCTCTACCATCTATAAATATTTCAAATCTTTCTGTTAATCTTGGATCTTTTGGTGATTTTTTAGCTAATGGTGAAATTTCTACTGGATAATCATATACAAATGTTGGTTGAACAATAGTTTTCTCAACATATTCATCAAAGAATAAACTGATGATATGTCCTCTTGTTTCTTTACCAGCTGGAATCTCAATTTTTCTTTCCTTTGCTAATGTTACAGCTTCTTCGTCTGTGTTAACTTCATTGAAATCAACTCCACAAGCTTCTTTTATAGCATCTATCATTGTGATTCTTTTCCATTCTCCACCTAAGTCTATCTCTTTTCCTTGATATGTTATTTTTGTTGTTCCACATGCTTTCATTGCACATCTTTTAAAGATTTCTTCTGTTATATCCATCATATCATGATAATTTTCATATGCTGCATATAATTCTATTGATGTAAATTCAGGATTGTGTCTAATATCCATTCCTTCATTTCTGAAAATTCTTCCTATTTCATATACTTTATCATATCCACCAACGATTAATCTTTTTAAGTTCAATTCTGTTGCAATTCTTAAATACATATCAATATCTAATGTATTGTGATGTGTAATAAATGGTCTTGCTGTTGCTCCACCTGATATTGTATTTAATACTGGTGTTTCAACTTCTAAATATCCTTTTTCATCTAATATTTTTCTTATTTCACTAATAATTTGACTTCTTTTTCTGAATGTTTCTTTTACTTCTGGATTCATTATTAAGTCAACATATCTTTGTCTATATCTTAAATCTACATCTTTTAAACCATGGAATTTTTCTGGTAATGGTCTTAATGATTTTGAAAGTAATGTTACTTCTTTTGCGTGTACAGAAATTTCTTCTGTTCTTGTTTTAAATACAAATCCTGTTATTCCGATTATATCTCCAATATCAAATGTTTTAAATGCTTTATAACTTTCTTCGCCTAAATCATTTATACTTACATAACTTTGAATTTTTTCATCACTATCTAATATTGTACAGAATGATGCTTTTCCCATTATTCTTTTTGCTATTATTCTTCCTGCTACTGATACATCTTTGTTTTCAAATTGTTCATAATTTGCTTTGATTTCTCCTGCTGAGTTTGTTCTGTTAAATTTTGTTATTTCAAATGGATTTTTTCCTTGCTCTTGTAATTCTCTTAATTTTTCTTTTCTTATTTGAATTAAATGATTTTCATCTAATTCTACTTCTTGATTTTGATTGTTTTGGTTTTCTTGCATTTCTATCTCTCCTCTTTTTTCTATATAAAAAATGGCTTTGCCATTCTTATCCAATATTACAGAATTATTATAATGTATTTTAAGGCAAAAATCAAGTTTTTATGTAAAGAATTTATAGAAATCTAAAAAGCTAGCTACACTATTAATGTGTAAATATCTTTTTAATTTTATTCATTTTCTCCATCTCCTTCCAAAATTTTGCTTAAACATAATTTAGGTCTATTATTATTAAAATCCCATGTATCTAAAGAGTCTCCTCTACAATTCTAACTCTTTATAGCTCATAAAATTTTATTTTTGTATATTTTTTATATTTTCTATGCTATATATTCTTGTAGTAGATAAAGGCAACAAAAAAATCAACCTTTTACAGTTGATTTCTTGTTTTTCGTCTGGTACGACGATTGAATCTATGGTGCTTCCAACGGGAATCGAACCCGTGACCTCAGCCTTACCAAGGCTGCACTCTACCGACTGAGCTATAGAAGCAAACACATACGTATTATAATATATAACATTAATAAAATCAATAGCTAAAAAATATTTTGCAAATTAAAAGCATATTTTCTTTTAATATGTTCCATAACAAATTTAGCTTTATCTATTTCTGACACAGCAGATGGATAATCTTCTGTCTCAACAAAGCTTTTAGCATCAACAATAGCAGTATCAACCTTTTCTAGCTCATCATGTTCAATATAATATGCAAGTTTATCATGCATTTTATTCCAATTTTCATCTAATTTTTTCAACTCTTCATCCATTTGATCTTTATCTTCTTTTAAAATATTTTCTCGCAAACTAGAAAATCTATCTGAAATGTCTGCAACCGCATGATTTGTATAATTTTGAGTAAACATATCTAAAGAAAAAATCGCAACTACAATTATAATACAAATTACAGTTTCTTTGAACATTAGCTATTATCCCCCTTTTCCTTTGCTTGGCAGAAAAATTGGTTATCACCATCAACAGTAACAATTAAGGCATCTTCTGGCTTGATTCCAAATTTCTCTGTTTGCTTTTTTAACCATACATAATTTTTTCCTAGTTTTTCTAGATTTTTATACATAACTTTTCCATCAACAACTAAATCATATGGTATCCCTTCATATTTTGGTTCAATATTAAAATCCTCAGGTGTTGTAGGTCTTTTATTAGGCTTAGGAATCACTGTTACTTGTCCACTAGTTTCCAGCACCGCATATTCTACATCTCCAATATTAAAAATATTGTTATCTCTCAATCTTTCTTCAAGTTCATTAATTGTAAATCTTTCTCTTTTCAAGACTTTCTCATCAACTTTTCCTCTAAATATTAATATAGATGGTTTTCCACAAATAATTTCTCTTGCTTTAGTACTTTTCAAATTTATCATAGAAATAACTAAATGCATTACTAATAAGCCCAAAATTGGCATAATTCCATTTGTAATTGGAATTCCCGTTTCAGCCATTGGAGTTGCAGCTAAGTCTGCAATCATAATAGAAATTGCAAGTTCAAATGGTTGCATCTGACCAATTTCTCTTTTTCCCATCAATCTCATAACAATTAAAACTATTATGTATAACACTATTGCTCTAAAAAAAGTAATTAACATTTTTTCACCTCATTTTTTCAAATATATTTTTTGCAAATTTCACTTATTTATACGATTTTTGTATAATAATTTTTTTGTTGCTAATAATATTTGTATAACCTTGAAAAATTTTAATGATAAAAACAAATAAGGAGGTTTTTGATATGTCAAATACTCAAAGCAATAGCACTACTGGAAATTCTACAGTATGGCAAATAGTTGGTAGATTAGTTACTGCTGCTATCGTTTTAGCTATAACAGCATTTTTTACACCTAACTTCACTATTAATAACATCTGGTCTTTAGCTCTTGCTGCAATTGTTTTAACAATAATGGATTATTTAATTATAAAATTTACAGGATTACATGCTAGTCCATTTGGTAAAGGTTTTGTAGGATTTGCTTTAGCTGCTATTATATTATATTTTACACAATATTTTGTTGCTGGTTATTCAATTTCTTGGATGGCTGCCATAATTGGGGCTTTAATTTACGGTGTAGTTGATTATTTTATACCTGGAAATCAACAAATGTAATGCAAATATGAAAATGCGAAAAAGGGGTCGGTCCTAAAAATAACATGTTATTTTTAGGACCGACCCCTTTTTCGCATGACTTAAAATTTCACTTTTATTTTTTCTCTACAATTTCATTTTGATTTTTATATATACTATTGGCAGGCACAACTCCTCTAACAGATGAAAGGGGATAAATATTAGTATTTTTCCCAATTATACTACCTGGATTTAATACACTACCACATCCAACTTCTACATTGTCACCTATCATAGCTCCAATTTTCTTTAAACCTGTTTCATTCTCTTCAGAACCATCTTTTATAATTACTAATTTTTTATCAGATTTTACATTAGAAGTAATTGAACCAGCTCCCATATGAGCTTTATATCCTAATATAGAATCTCCTACATAATTATAATGTGGTACTTGAACATTATTAAATAAAATAACATTCTTTAATTCTGTTGAATTTCCTACAACAGCATTGTTTCCAACAATAGCTTTTCCTCTAATAAATGCACAATGTCTAACTTCTGCATTTTCTCCAATAATTGCAGGTCCTTTTATATATGCTGAAGGATATACATTTGCTGATTTAGCAATCCAAATATTTTCGCCTTTCAATTCATAAACTTCTGGATCTAGCTTAGGTCCTATCTCCAATATAAAATCATTAATTTCTGGCAAAACTTCCCATGGATATTCGAATTTTCCTAACAATTCTTTTGCTATTGTTTCATCTAAATTATATAAATTTTTAATTTTGCACTCTTCCATTTTTACCCTCAAAATTTTTCATACAATTCTTTTGCTGTTTTAGGACTATCTACTCCTTCTTTATTTTTTACAGGAGCAAAGTCATCTTCACGCTTTCCTCTAAGAATTGCTATATCATCAAAAAACTCAAATGCATCAAATATAAATGATTCAAATTTATATGAATTTGGTTCTGTTGGTATAACTTCTTTTCCATTTCCATCAATATAAGAATTTTTCTTATGTGCACTATGATACATTAATATTTCTTTACTAATTTTTTCAATAGCATCTATCGTGTATAAATTGCACATAATATGTGACTCACCATATTTTAGTTCTCCATTTTCATCTACTTCTTCTGCCATTTTTTCTGGAAGTTCAGTATACTCTATAACCTTTGGATGACCATTCATTTTGCAAAATACCCCAACTCTTTCATGAGGATTTGCTTTAACTACTGATTTTGATGCAATTTGAACTTTTTTATCAATTGCCATTCCTAATAATGTAACATCAGCCATTTTTAGCAATGCATTATCTACAGAACCAATGAATACCCATTTGATACCTCTTTTTTTCATATCAGCTAAACATCCACTTGCTCTTAGTGATGAATATGTTCCACCATTTCCATCAGATGCTTCTTTTATTTTTAAATCTTTTCCTATTAGCATTTTTCCTTGTTCATCAATTAATGGTAATTCACTCTGAGTAAATATTGTTACATATTTTTTATCATATCCAAAATAATTATTTTTCTCTAAGAATTCTACTGTTTCATCATGATTTTCTTTACTTGTCATAATATACCATGGAATTGTTACTCCATATTTTTGTTTTGCTTCTTTTAAATTGTCTACTAAAATCTCAAATAAATATTTTCCCTTTCCATAAACATCTAATTTAAAAGTCCCTTTAGGTCCTGGATGGCCAAGCCTTGTTCCTTGCCCCCCAGCCATTGTAACAACAGCATATTGTCCTTTTTTTATAACTTCTTTTCCTAATTCATCAAATTTATTTCTCTGTGAATCTGTTAATTTTGCTTTATCTAAATATTTTAATGGTTCTATTTTACTTTCTTTAAATACAATTTCTTTTTTTGCATTATTATATAATTCTAACATTTGGTGAAAATCTATTTTATGTATTTGTTCTATCAATTCTTCTTGTTTTTTATCGTCTAGTTTTTCTAATAATTTTATAATATGCTCTTGATTATACTCTTTTAAAATATCAATTGCTTCTTGTTTTTTATCCATTCTTTTTCGTCCTTTCATGCTGTAAATCTAGTATTTGCAGCTCTTTTAGTATATTATATGAATTTCAATAGACCTATTCTATCATATTTTATTTTTTTTAGCAACATTTTTTTATAGCTCTGTCATATTCTTAATTACTTTACCATATATATTAATAAAAGTTTGTCTATCAAGGAGGTATTATAGATGGAAAATATAGGCTTATATCAAGATATAGCCAAACGAACAGATGGTGATATTTACATCGGAGTTGTTGGACCTGTAAGAACTGGAAAGTCTACTTTTATCAAGAAATTCATGGATTTGCTTGTTATTCCTAATATAGATAATGAGTATAAAAAGGAAAGAGCAAAAGATGAACTTCCACAAAGTGCCGGTGGTCGTACAATAATGACAACTGAGCCAAAGTTCGTTCCTAATGAGGCTGTAGAAATTACAATAGATAAAAATTTAAAATTAAAAACTCGTTTAGTTGACTGTGTTGGTTATTTAGTTGACAATGCAATTGGATATTTGGAAGATGATATGCCAAGAATGGTTAAAACTCCATGGTCTGATGATGAAATTCCTTTTGAAACTGCTGCAGAAATTGGAACCAAAAAAGTAATTGAGGAACATTCTACTATCGGAATTTTAATTACAACAGATGGTAGTATTACTGACATCCCACGTGATGATTATGTAAAAGCTGAAGAGCGTGTAGTTAACGAGCTTAGAGCAATTAATAAGCCATTTATCATTTTATTAAATTCCGCTAATCCATCTTCTCCTGAAGCAAGAGAATTAGCTACTCAATTATCTGAAAAATATAATACAAATGTTATGCCTATTAATTGTGAAGAACTTACTGCTGATAATATAAACTCAATGTTTGCAACTTTACTTTATGAATTTCCAGTTGATGAAATTAGAATTTCTTTTCCTAAGTGGATTAATAGCTTAGATTTTTCTCATCCATTAAAATCTAAACTATTTGAACAATTAAAAGATGCCTTTACCAATATTTCTGCTTTAAAAGATGTTTCTAATTGTGTATCAAAAATCAATTCGACTGACATCATTTCAAAAACAAGTGTTGATAATATTATGCTTGGTACTGGAAAAGTTTGCATATCCATCCAATTAAAAGATGAATTATTTTACCAAGTTCTTTCTGAAATGACTGGAATGCAAATTATGGATGAAGGTGATTTATTCTCTATAATGAGTGATTTAGCTTGTACTAAGAAAAAATATGATAAAATTGCTTATGCTCTTGATGAAGTTAAAACTAAAGGTTATGGCATTGTTACACCTTCAATTGATGAACTAGTTTTAGAAGAACCTGAAATGGTTAAACAGGGTTCACGCTTCGGAGTTAGACTTCGTGCTAAAGCTCCATCAATTCACATGATTCGTGCAACAATAGAAACTGAAGTTTCTCCTATTGTTGGTTCTGAAAAACAATCAGAAGAACTGGTTAATTATCTTCTTTCTGGATTTGAAAATGATCCTACAAGTATTTGGAGTTCTAACATTTTCGGCAAGAGTTTGAATGAACTTGTTAATGAAGGTTTACAGACAAAGCTTGCTAAAATGCCTGAAGAAGCTCAAATTAAACTTCAAGAAACTTTGGAACGTATTGTTAACGAAGGTTCTGGCGGATTAATTTGTATAATATTGTAAATTTAGTGTCAATTTGGGGTCGGTGTTTTTTTTTGACAAGATGTCAAGAAAAACACCGACCCCAAATTATCAATTACTATAAGAATCAAACATTGAAACACAAGGATATTCATCCTTTAAAGTACTAGAATCCAACCTAATATACAACATTAAACTTTTAGAATCTTCTATTGTATTAGCATCATAAGTTGTATTTCCATTAAAATTTGTATTATATTTAGTATTATTATCTACTTTTAAAGTCACATCAATTTCAGCATTATCATAATCAGAAAACTCTTCATTTCTTATAATGTCAGAAATCTCAAAAGTAACTAATGCTTCATTATTTCCTAATTGTTTCACACTTTTTACATCATCAACACTTGTCCTTAGCATATCCACAGTATCAGGCAAAGACAAACTAATTAGAAGTTCTTTTTTTAATTCATCTCCTGTTATATTTCTAAAAACATAACAATTTTTATTATTGCTCAAATTAATATAATAACCTTCTTTAAGATTATCAAATGTATATTTTTCTGCTGTTCTACCATTTATGTAATTTATTTGTTCACTATTCTCTAGAATATATTTATTTTTATCATTATCAGAAAAATAAATCTTATTATCTCTAATTTCTTCTATTTTTCCAACCTTATAATAAACTTTATTATCTAAAAATTTGATTGTTATATCTTCTGATAATTCATCCTCATTTTCAGCATTTGAAGTATCATCTCCAAATTGTCTCTCATATTCTTGATCTATTTCAATCATTGCCCATATAAAAAATCCTATCCAAAAAACTATTACTAATATAAAAATTCCTATCCCAATATACTGTAATATTTTATTTTTTGCTATTATACCAGCCAATAAGCAAATTAATAATATTATAATTAATGCAATTGTTATATATGTTAATGTCATTATTTATTCCTCCTTTTCCTCTTCAAGCCCACTATATCACTACATTTTATCCTTGTCAATTGTCAATTTGGGGTCGGTGTTTTTTTGACAAGATGTCAAGAAAAACACCGACCCCAAATTACCATTACCTTATATAATAACTAGCAACAGCAGCATTTTTTCTTTTTATCTTTATCCGTATTTTTGCAACAAATTAAAGCAATAAAAACAATTACAGCTAACACTCCTAATGCTATTAATAATGTGATAATAGCTCCAATTCCTAATGTCTCTATTAATCCAGTAAGAGCTGCAACTAATGCTCCAGCAAAGAATGTTATAGCAATTACAACTACTGCAAGTATTAAACATAAACAAGAACAGTCTTTTCTTTTGTCTTCTTTTTTACAATATATTTCTACTTGTGGTTCCATATTTAGCACCTCCAGTACTACTATATATTATGAAAATTATGTCGAATTGTGCAAAAAAATAGCTCAGGATTTCTAAATTTTTAGTAATCATGAACTATTTATACAAGTTAAATCTTATTCAAAATTTCTTCAAATGATTTTCTTCTAGGTCCTATTGCATTTTTCTCTTCAATTGTCATTTCTGCAAGTGTTTTATCACTATTTTCAGGTTTAAAATATTGATCGAATCCAAATTCGCGTTCTCCTCTACATTCACACATTTCTCCTGTTAAAGTATTAATTGCACTGACTTTCTTCATCGTGTCTGGCATAAATAATACCATTGAACTAACCCAATGTGCTTTTTTACTAGGATTCTTACTTTTTTCAATTAATTCTAAGAATTTTGGATACAATTCGCCTGGCTTATCTTCATCAACATTTTCGCCTGGGCAAAGAAATTCTATACTTCTTTTTGTATAAACACCTGGTGCACCACCTAATGCATCAATTTCAATTCCAGAATCTTCACCTAATGCAGGCATATCAAGAATTTCTGCCCAGTATTCTGCTTTGATTCTTGCATTTTGCAAAAAAGTTGCTCCATTTTCTTCTGCTTGAGGATATCCATCAATTTCTGGAATATCGCTTAAGCAAATCACTTCAATATCTTTATCTTTCGAAGCGATTTCTTGTGCTATTTTTTGCAATTCTCTCACCTTTTTTTGATTTTTACTTGCTAGTACAATTTTCATTGCATGACCTCCTGTAATAAATTCTACATTTTGTAAAAATATTATAATATATCAACAAACACCTGTCAATTATTAAAACAAATTTTCTTTTTTACCTTGTAAAATCACATTCTTTGTAGTATAATAAGCTTATTCAAGGCAAATTTGAACTCAAATTAAACAAGCCTTCGGAAAGGATTATAAAATTGAAAATATTAAGCATAGATACAGCAAGTAATATTTGTACAGTTGCAATTTTAGAAGATAAAACTTGTATAAAAGAAATCACAGTTGATGATACTCGCAATCATTCAGAAAAAATAATGCCAGCAATCGAAAATGTTTTAAGTGACACCAATTTATCTTTATCTGATATTGATTTAATTGTTTGTGATAAAGGTCCTGGCTCTTTTACAGGAATTCGAATTGGAGTTGGAACAGTTCTCGCATTTAAAGATAGTTTAAATATCGAATGTATAGGTATTAGTTCTCTTGAAGCATTATCCTATAATAGCAATAATGATGGATTAATTTGTTCTCTAATAGATGCTAAAAACGGTAATGTATATTGGGGATTATTTGAACATAAAGATAATCAATATACTTTATTAAACAAACTAGAATTCAATGAAATCAACAATGTTGTTAATGCATTAACTTCATATTCCGCCCCAATCACATTTGTTGGAGATGGTGCAAAACAAAATTATCAACTATTAAAAGATAATTTTCCAAATTGTAGTTTTTGCGAAAAAAATGATCTAAGTAGTATATCTCTTGGAATTGCAGGTTATGATAAATATAAAAATGGAATTCAAACATCAATTATGCCTTTATACTTAAGAAAATCACAAGCAGAACGAGCTCTCGAAGATAAAAACAAAAAGGAGTGATTTTATGGAAATCGTTACTATGATTTTAGATGATTTAGAACAAATGAAAGATACTTTATATTCTGACTTTGATAATTTTTGGAGTTACAATATTTTAAAACAAGAATTAGAAAATAAAAATACAACTTATATAGTAGCTAAGGAAAATAATGAGGTTGTTGGATTTGCTGGAATTTCTACCTGTCTTGACGAAGCTACATTAAACAATATTGTTGTAAAAAAATCTTGTAGAGGTCGAGGTATTGGCGGAGAATTACTAGAATCTTTGATAGATTTATGTGGTGATTTACATATGAGAACTTTTACTTTAGAAGTTGATACTGAAAATGCTCCTGCAATTCATTTATATGAAAAATTTGGTTTTAAGAATTTAGGAATACGAAAAAAATATTATAATGGTTCTCGTGATGCATATATTATGACAAAATCAGATTTTTAGCCGTTGAGTGACTATATTATCATGAAAGTTTTCTTATAAAATAAAAAGTGCATAACAAAATGTTTGCACTTTTTTATTTTACACAAATTTCTCAACTTTCAATATTGTTCTTCCACTTCTAGTTTGTCCAACTAATTCTTTAACAAAAAATCTGCCCTTTCCTCTAATTGTAATCATATCTCCTGGTTTTATTTGCTTAGTCTTCTTAGTTTCATTTTGAAAATTTATAAAAACTCTTTCCATATTAATAATATCAAGAGCTTTATTTCTAGAACATCTAGCAAGTTCAGAAATCACATTATCAAGTCTTAGAGAAGAAACAATTATTTCTATTTCTTCTTTTCTAATCTGAACAGTCCTTAAATCTTCTATATTTTCCACTGATATTGTTGATTTAGAAAATCTAGTCAATCCAGTTAAATTCTCACTTAAAAATTTCACAATATCTTTATCTACAATGATGTCAGCTCCATCATTATCTACTATGATATCTCCAACTTTTTCTCTTTTTACCCCTAGTTTGATTACTGCACCTAAATAATCTCTATGTGTATATTTTCCCTTTAAATCATCTGGTAATTGAATTCTAATAATCTTCACCACATTTGATAAGTTCTTTTCAACTACTGTTGCATTAAATTTTTCTGGATAGATAACAAGTATCTTTCTTTCAGCCTGTTCAAAGCCACCATAAAAAATATAATTTTCTATTTTTAATTTATTTATAAATTTTTGTACTAATTCTATTTGAGCCAAATCTAAAAAATCTGTATATTCAATTTTATTTTTATTGTCACACATTTCAATTTTGTCTAGTACTTGTGCTAATAAAATCTTATCATCTTTTTCTCTATAATCATTTAAAATATCTCTATTCATACATCCTCTACCTTTTTGTATTATCCTATCAACAACAACATGCATAATGTTCCTAATGGAACTGTAATGTTATCTGTTCCTTTCTCTGAAATTGCTTCAATCGCAGTTATTGCAAATCCTATCAAAACTGCAACTAATGTCCAATGTGGTGTTGACCAAAATATTTCCTTATGCCAATATAATAAATATCCACCAATCAATAATGTTGAAATTACAAACATTGTAATCGATCCTGCAACTGATTTCTTTGTATCACTTAATTTATATCTTTTGCTTTTAATCATCCTTCCTAACAATCCAGCTAATCCATCTCCATATGCCATAACCAAATTAGGGATTAACCCTAGTGAAGGCTCTTTATACACGCCAAAAGATACTATAACAAGAATAAGCAAAGAAATTGCATAATATACAGTTCCTAATCCGTCTTGTACATCTCTTTCCATAACTTTAATCAAGTCTTTTTTATACGAAATATAATTTATAATAACAAATGTGGCAGGTACAAATGCAGCAAACCATACATTTGTAAAATAATACATAGCTATAAACCACCAATTTCCTAGCATAATATGTATAAATTTTCTACTTGCTTCTTTACCTTTTTTTTTAAATATTTTTGCACCAATTATTACTAATGCTATATACACATAAGATACTAATATTCCTATAAAATTGTTCATTTTTTTCATCCTCTCTTGTCAATTTGGGGTCGGCGTTTTTTTGACATTTTTATTTTACTATATTATCCCTAAAATTGCAAGGCAAAAAAATAGAGACTTTTGCTAAAGCCTCTATTTTCAAAAATTTGCATTTTATTTTTTCTTTTCATCTTCCATTATCATAATAAATTGTACTTTTCCTTTTACTTCTTCATCTTTCATCGTAAATGTACTATATTCATCAGATAATTCTTCTAATTTTTCTAGTCTATTTGTTACATCTTTTACATCGCCATTTATGAAGTTACAAATTTTATTTATTCCTGTTGTATTGAATTCTGTAATTCCATCTGCTAATGTTTTAGCTCCTTCTGCAATTGTTGCAGCACCTTCTGTTAAACTATTGTCTGCTTCTAACAATTGAGTTGTAGCTCCATTTATTGTATTTAATCCGGCTTTCATATCTGAAGATCCGCTTCTTAAAGTTTGTGTTCCAGCTGATAATTGTTTTGTTCCAGCATATAATGTTGAAACTCCTGATGATAATTCTTGTGTCTTACCTGATAATGTTTCTGTTCCTGCTTTTAATTGTGTTAATCCTTCACTTACTGTTGCTGTTCCTTTTTGTAAGTTTGTAACACCTGTTTTTAATTCTGCTAATCCTTCATTTAATTCTGTTAATTTATCCATTTCTCCTAATGTGTCTAATGATTCTTGTTGTGCACTAACATTCATTGTTAATAATCCAATTAATTCTTCATTTCCTTTAATTTGTTTTTCTAAACTTGCTTTAGTTGTAGCGTCTGTTGTTGCTTCTGCCATTTGTTTTAATGAAGCATTTGTTGTTTTTAATGTAGTTATTGTTGATTTATTTGCAGCTATTAATTTCTTTAAATCTTGTACTTTTTCTGCAGCATCAGACATGTCTATTTCACTAACACCTGCAATAATTTTATCTACACCTGCTGATAATTTGCTTTCTCCTGCTGATAATTGTTGTACACCTGCTGATAGTTTTCCAACATTTTCGTCAACACTGTCAATTCCTGCACTTAATGCTTGTGTTCCAGCATTTATTTTTTTAGCTCCTGCTGATAAAGTTCCTGCACTTTTATTTACAGTATCAATTCCATCATCTAATTGATTATAACTATTTGTTGCACTTTCTATCCCATCTGAGACTTGACTCATTGCATTATTGAATTCTTGTGACTTTTCACTATATGTGTTTGTTCCTTCTACTAAAGTATTAGCACCATCTTCAATTTGTTTACTTGCACTTTGTAATGTATCTACTTGTGAATAAACATCTTCTAATTTATCAAAAATTTTTAATTCCGAATTGTCTAATACTTTTGGTGTAACATATGCTACCATTGTTCCCATTTCGAATTTTGTTGTATCCATTGTGATTTCGATTGAATCTGGAATGTCTATAACATCTTTATCAAGTCCTAAGCTTTCTTGTAATCCAGGAACAACAATACCTACTACTGTTGTTTTGCTTCCATCATTTACTGCTTTACCGTTTATTATTTCAATATTTTTGTTATTATCATTGTTGAAAATTGTTCCACATCCTACGATAAATGGTGTGTATAATACTGTATTTCTTCCTTCTATTTTTACAGTATGTTCTTCTTTATTTGTATATTGAATTGTGATTTTTACTTTTCCGCTTTTTCCTGTAATATCTTCTTTGCTCATTTCATTACCATCTAATTCATATTTGATATTACATTCTACTGGTAATTCTTTTTCTGTTTCACCTTGATAATAAACATCATTTCCATTGGTTTTCCAAGTGATTTTATTTCCATCTTTTGAAAATTCTTCATCACCACTAACATTTTTGATATTTAACAAATCTGTCAAATCATTTACTAATTCTTCTTCTCCTGATAAATAATCTGTTACTATTGTTTTTGTTCTATTTCCATTACCATTAATTTTTGAATATACAGTTTCATCTTTTGTATATGCTAATACTGGTGATGTGTATGCAAGCAATGTGCATAACAATGTTCCAGCTGTAAATCTTTTCATAAACTTATTCATATTAAAAACTTCCTTTCTTACGCTTTTATCTCTTTCATTCCAACTGTTGTTTTAAAAACTATTTTATCAAATACAGTTAAGAATGCTGGTAATACTGCAATTACAGTTACCATACTGATAATTGCTCCTCTTGACATTAATGTACATAGAGAACCTATCATCTCTATTTTTGAATATGCTCCAACTCCAAATGTTGCACCAAAGAAACATAAACCACTAACAACTATTGAGCTTATTGATGTTCCAAGTGCTTCATCAATTGATGTTTTCTTGTCTTTTCCATCTTTTCTGTTTGCAATATATTTTGTTGTAATTAATATTGCATAATCTATTGTTGCTCCTAATTGAATTGTTCCAATTACTATTGAAGCAATAAATGGTAATACTGTGTTTGTGTAATATGGAATTCCCATATTGATGAAAATCGCAAATTCTATTACACTCATTAAAATAATTGGTAATGATATTGATTTTAATACAAATATCATTATTACAAATATGATTCCAATAGAGAATGAGTTTACACTATTAAAGTCGTGGTCACTTATTTCTACCAAGTCTTTCATTAATGGTCCTTCTCCTGCTAACATTGAATTTTCGTCATATTTTTTAACTATATCATTTATTGTATTTACTTGTGCATTTAACTCATTTGTTGCTGTTTCATATTTTGAATTTATTAATATCATTTGATATTTGTCACTTACAAATATTGATGATATATCTTCTGGTAACATTTCTCTTGGAAGATATTTTTCCATTTTTGAATAAGACATTACCCATTCAATTCCATCCAAATTTTCTATTTCATTTACCATTTGATCTACTTTTGCATCTGGCATATCTTTGTCAACTAAAAGCATTTCCATTGATACCATATCAAACTCTTCTTCAAGCTTGCTGTTTGCCTGAATACTTGCTAGACTACTTGGTAATGATTTTGTTAAATTATAATAAACCTCTGTATTTTGATATCCATAAAATGCAATTGGTAATATTATGATAAATACTACTATAACTGCTTTATAGTGTTTCATAACAAAGTTTTTTACACCTGTAAATTTTGGTAAAATTTCTTTATGTTTTGTGTTTTCAATTAATCCATCAAATTGTAATATCATTGCTGGTAAAACTGTTACAACTGTAATTACTCCAAGTAATACACCTTTTGCCATAACAAGACCGATATCTTTTCCTAATGTTAAGTTCATACTGCATAATGCTAAGAATCCGGCAATTGTTGTTAATGAGCTTCCTACAACTGATGTAAATGTTTTTTGAATTGCGTTTGCCATTGCTTCATTTTTATCTTTATTTATTTCTTTTTCAGCTTTATAGCTATGATATAAGAATATTGCGAAGTCCATTGTTACTCCAAGTTGTAATACTGCACTAATTGCTTTTGTTATATATGAAATTTGGCCTAATAATATATTGCTTCCCATATTGTACAAAATTGCAATTCCTATATTTGCTAATAATATAAATGGTATTACATAAGAATCTAATGCTACTTCCAAAACTATTAAGCAGAAAATTAAAGCAATTACTACATATACTGCAACTTCTGAGTTTGATAAATATTTTGTATCTAATACTGTTGCAGACATTCCACTTATTTTGCATCTTTCGTCTGTCATACTTCTTAATTGTTCAACAGTGTTCATTGTTGCATCAGATGAAATTCCATCTTTAAATGTAACTAACATTATTGTTTCGCCATCTTTATAGATGTTTTTAGTTACATCTTCTGGCAACATTTCTAATGGAAATCCTTTGCCAACTACATCAGCAATTCCTAAAACTTTTTCTACATTATCTAATTCTTTTATTTTATTTTCCAATTTGACGATATCTTTAGTTTCCATATTGTCAATAATAATTACAGAAAATCCTCCCATACTAAAATCTTCTGTTAAAATGTTTTCACCTTGAATTGTTTCTATGTCATCTGGCAAATATACCAAGATATCATAATTAACTCTTGTTGCTTTCATTCCTATTAATGATGGAATTAATAGCAATAGTGAAATAATTAAAATTACTTTACTGTATTTGCATATAATTTTTGCTACTTTATGCATTTTTCTTCCTCCTTTTGATTTTTTTCGCAATTATTAAGGACCGCCCTAAATATTCTATTTCTAAAACATTTAAAGACCGTCCTTTATTTACTTTTTTCTTTTGTAATTATTTTGTTTGAGCTAAGAAATATATACTTTCACATATGTCTACAGCTTCAACTATCACTATCATAATTCCTATGAATCTTGTTAATGTTAACATAGCTTCAAATGGATTTACAATAATTAAAATTCCTAATATGCACATCAATATTGATGATACTAATAGCCATCCCCATTTTTCAGCAAGGGCTGATTTTAAGTTTATTGCTAATTGGAATTTCATAATGCTTCTTATAAAAATCCATGTTCCTGCCATTATTGGAAGCATTGATGCAAATAATGGTTGATTAAATAAAATAATCAATCCTGACATTACTAATAAAATTCCCATTATTAATTCTGTACTAAATGCTCTTACTTCTGGTTCTTCAATTATGTAAGATATGATGTTTACAATTCCATCAACAAAAAATACTACTCCAAATAGAGTTACTGCTGTTGAGATTGCCAAACCTGGCTTTGCAATTAAAAATATTGCTACTATAATCAATAATATTGATATTATAATTGATTCTTTTTCATACTTTCTTAAAAATTCTAACATTTCCAATCTCTCCCTTCATTGGTAATTATAGTATATTATTATGAACTCTTTATGAACTTTTATATTTTTTTACAATCTAACCTAAATAATTTTTTAATTCTATCAAAGCTTTAGCTGCAACCCTATAATCTTTAACAAAATTCAATAAGTGATTTGAAACTTTTGAAGATGGTCTGTCCATATACAAATCCTTTACTATGCAAATTCCAAATCCTTTAGTAAACAATTGATTTAATTTTTTACTAATTTGTATGATATTTTCTTTTTTTATTTTTTCATATGATGCTTCTGTCTCTTTATGTCTTAAATTTAATTCATTAATAAACTCTTCAAAGCTATATTCTCTATATTTATACATCTTGTACATCTCTGCTGCATATTCAAGTCCATAAATTGTTTGCAAACTAAAAGCATCTAGCATTTTTGCAAACTCTTCAGGTTTAAAATAATAAATGTGTCCTTGCAAAGCATTAAAACTTTTCATTGTATCTAAATATCCAAGTTTAATATTATTGACTATTCTTTCATGGTTAAACTCAAAAGTCCCACCAAGATCTTCTGAACCAGAAATAACTTTTACATATACATCTTTGCTAACATTTTTTCGGCTAAATCCCATTCCTGCAACATCTGCAATAATTATATTTTTATATCCATTTTCTATTAACATATTATATGGGCTATTATCATATAATCCTCCATCAAAATACTCTTCCCCATTAATAATTTGAGGTTTGAAAATTGGAAAACAAGAACTAGCCAATAAATAATCTTCCATTTGTTCTTTAGGAATCTCATTTTTAAACTTTCTCAAAGGAATTTTATTCTTTACAGAATATGTAACAAGTCCAAAATTTATTCTAGAATCATATAATTTATCCATATTAACATGTTCTCTTATCATATTCCTTAAAGGAGTATTATCAATACCTTTTTGTTTAGTATAGTCAGCAGCCAAATTAAAAATGTTTGATAAATCAAATATATTTTTATCTCCATCAATTCCTTTAATGTTCATGATATTATCAATTTTAATATTTTCATACATTTTTATTACTGAATTTAAATCATCCTGCAAAAATAATGCTCCGTTTAAAGCTCCTATTGATGTTCCAACAATAGCTGTAACATTTATATTTAACTCTTGCAATGCTTTCCACACCCCTACTTGGTATGCTCCTTTTGTACCGCCTCCTGCTAGTACTAATCCATATTCTTTTTCTTCCATAATTTTCTCCTTTTCTGTCAATTTGGTGTTGGTGTTTTTCTTGACAATTTTTTTGCATTTTATTGCCTTCATTCTATACTAAATAAAGGCTATTGTCAATTTGTAACTATATAAATATTTATACAGTTTTTTGACCAAAAATAAAAATTATGAACCTAGGAATATTGATTTTTCTCAACAAATTTCACTTAACAATATTTATGTTGCAGCACATACTTATGATACTTTTGGTAAAAGAATTAGTAGTTATGTTTTTCAAAAAATAAGATTTATTCATATTCAAAATGTTGGTATTTGACATTTTTTTACAAAAGTATTTACTTTTTTATGTAAATATGTTATACTTAACATAACCGTTATTATATATCCATTATTGAATAATAAGGAGGATACACATGCAGAAAAAACCAACTTATGAAAAGAACTTCTATAGAAATCTTGGAAAAACGCTAAAAGAAGAAAGAATGAAACATAACCTCACTCAAGAAGAAGTCAGTAGCATATTATGTAGAGATAGAAGCCAATATTCCAGATACGAAGGTGGAATATCTAGTATACCTTTGTATGATTTGTACTGTCTTGCAAAGTTTTACCAAGTCAGTATAGAATTGCTATTAGGAGGCTAACTTTATAAGTCTGCAAAAAAGAAGGTCACTGTGCAAGTGACCTTCTTTTTATTATTTTACATATTCATTTAATGGTTTTATTCTAAAGTTTAATTCTCCAAATTCACATGTTGGAACATATCCTGGTTTTGAATTTATAACATCTGGGATTCTGTTAACAATAGATGCACATGTTAGCTCTACTGTTGCTGGTTTTGCAACAACTATTGTTGTATCTGGTTCTCCGTATATTGTCCATTCATTTTTATCATATTCATCTGGTGCATATACTTTACCAATACATTCACTTTCTATTGTTATTCCTTCTTCTGTTTCTGTTGTAACAACAGCACTCATTCCTGTTGCATCTCCAGCTTTAACTGTCATTCCTAATGTTGAAGAATATAAATCTTCTTTATATGTTTGTGGTACACATTTTTGTCTTTGTGATTTTACTGTTAGTCCTAATTTTTCACATAACCAACCATTTACATTCCACATATATGATGGTAAATATTCTCCACTTTCTATTATTTTTTGTCTTTCTTCATCTGATATTCTATCAACTGAAGCTACTTCTTTATCAAAATCTTCTAATGTAAGTCCTGCACCATGGGCTTTTGCTAAAGCTATTCCGTATTCTTCTACATTATAGCTTGAACTTCCTTTGATTTTTGTTATTTTTTGTGTTGATCCTGCAATTGATGAAATCAATTGTCCCCAATAAATATCTTGATATCCACTTCCTGTGATTGTGCAATTATTTTTCTTTGCTAATTCATCTATTCTCTTTGTTAATTCTGGATTTGAATTTTCTGGATAAAATGCCTCTTCACATGTTGTGATTGCATTTATTCCTAATTCTGCACATAACATTAATGGGCTTTCCAAATCTTTTATTAAACTCATTGTTGTTACTATTGCTATATCTGGTTTTACTTCTTGTAACATTTCTCTTGCATTTTCAGCACTTGTTACTTTAACTCCTTTATTTTCTGTTCCTAATATTTCTCCAATGTCTTTTCCAATTACATTTGGATTTACATCAATAGCTCCCACTATCTCTGCACCTTTTTCATACACATATCTCATTGTATATAAACTCATTTTGCCTACTCCATATTGTACAACTTTTATTTTTCTTTCCATAGAAAGACCTCCATTTCTGCCAATTGTGGCTTGCAAAATTTTACTAGAAATTACATTTTATTATAATTTCTTACTAGACACATTTTATCAATATTATTTCCAATTTGCAACAATTTATAAAATTTTTTGCGAAAAAAAGGACCGACCCCAAATTTACACTCAAACAAATTCTTCCCAAACCAAATTTGCTAAGTCAATTCCTTTATTAGTAAGCTTTATAGTACTTCCTTCTACAACAATTAATTCTTCATCTGTCAATTTTTTCAATTCATTTCTGAATACATATATTGGATTTTTTACAAACTTTGCCTTAAAATCATTTATATTGATTCCTTCTATTTGACGTAATCCCAATAACATATATTCTTTTTCCATATCATATTCTTTTTGAATTTCATGAATTGTTCTGTTTTTGTCTAGTCTTTCAGCTTCTATATTTTTGATATATTCTTCAATGTTTGGAGTGTTAGAATATCTTGTAATATCTCTATATGAATGAGCTGCAGCACCAAATCCAAAATACTGTTTTTGTTTCCAACAATTTTGGTTATGTTTTGATTCATATCCCTCTTTTGCAAAGTTAGAAATTTCATAATGCTTGTATCCATTTAATTCTAATGTATTTTTCACATACCAGTACATATTTCTTTCAGTTTCTTCATCTGGCAAAACAAGTTCTCCTTTTTGAATTTTATTCGCAATTGGAGTTCCTTCTTCTACTATTAATGAATACACAGATATATGTTCCGGATTTAATTTAATTACTTCTTCTAGGCTATCTTTCAAATCTTTGATTCGCTGATTTGGAAGCCCAAGCATTAAATCAATATTTATATTTTTAAATCCAACTTTTCTTGCCATTTTATATGTTTCTAAAAATTGTTCATAATTATGTATTCTTCCTATTTGCTTTAGCAATTCATCATTTGTAGTTTGTAAGCCTATGCTTAGTCTGTTTATTCCACAACTTCTATAAATTCTTAATTTATCAATTGTAACTGTTCCTGGATTAACCTCTATTGTAATTTCTGGTTTTTCTATTACATTTTTCTTTTTTATTTCTCCAATTATTTCTCTTATATAGTCACTTTCAATATATGATGGTGTTCCACCTCCTATATAAATTGTAGTAATTGGTGCCTGTATGTTTTGCAATCTAATTTCTTTTTTTACGGCATTTATATATTTTTCAATAATTGAATCTTTTTGACAATATGAAACAAAATCACAATAATAACATTTTTGCTTACAAAAAGGTATATGCACATATACTCCTACTTCTTTATTTTTCATTGGCTATCTCCATTATCTTTTTTAATCTATAATTTACACCTGATTTTCCTACAGGATTTTTTAACATTTTTCCTAACTCAGTTAAATTTGAATTTGGATTTTTTAATCTTAGTTCTGCAATTTCTTTTAATGGTTCATCTAATTTTTCAAATTTACCACTACTTTTTAATCTCTTAATTGCTTCTATTTGTTCGATTGAAGCATTTATCGTTTTATTTAAATTTGCAGTTTCGCAATTTACAATTCTGTTTATTTTATTGTTCATTTCTCTTTGAACTCTTATTTCTTCAAATTTTAATACTGACTTATTTGCACCAATTAAAGCTAAGATTTTCGAAATTGCTTCTCCATCTTTTATGTAAATTGCATATTCACCTTTTTTCTCTACTATATTGCTCTTTATATCAAACTCTTTCAAATATTGCACTATTTGGTTGGCATTCTCAACATCAGCTATTCCTATTTCCAAATGATATTTTTTTTCAGGATTATTTATTGATCCTGCTCCCAAATATACACCTTTTATAAGCCATCTTATTTGTTCCAAATTCAAATTTTCAATATTTTCTAGTAATTCTATCTCCTTTTTGGAAACAGTTATTATAAATAAATTTCCTTGAACTTCTATGTCATAATCTTGTATTCCAACATTACTTAATAATCTTGAAAATCTATTTATATTGTATTCACTTTCTGTACTAAATTTTATATTATGACTTTCTTCAGTAATATTATTACTTATTAAATATCCCATCAATTCATATTTTACTGCCTCTTTATTAAAAAGATTTTCTGTTTTGCTAAGTTCTTCTTTTAATTCCGATGAAAATGACATGTCTTCCCCCTTTTTAATTTACTTGTGTAATGACTACTCTGTCATTTCCACATAAATCTTTTTTACAATATGTTTTTGTATAATGTTCTATTCCTTTTAGAATTTCAAGCACTTCCTCTTTTTGGTCATATCCTATTTCAAAGCACAAGTAACTTCCAAATTTCAAATAATCAATTGCTTGATATGAAATTTTTCTATAAAAATCTAAGCCATCATATCCTCCATCTAATGCAATCTGAGGCTCCTTTTGAACTTCTTGACTTAAATAATTTATATCTGATTTTTTTATATATGGTGGATTTGATACTATAATATCAAATTTTTCATTTTTAATTTTTTCAAATAAATTTGACTCTATAAATTTAACCTCAGCCTCTAATCTATGTGCATTTTTTTTTGCTATTTCTAATGCTTTTTTACTTATATCCACAGCATAAACTTGCGCACTCGGAATATATTTTTTTAAAGATATTGCAATTGCTCCACTTCCTGTACATAAGTCTAATATTTTAGGCCTTTCCATTGTTTGTGCTATTTTTATTGTTTCTTCTACTAATATCTCTGTATCTGGCCTTGGTATTAATACATTTTCATCAACATAAAAATCCATCTTCATAAATTCTTGCGTATGAGTTATATGCTGTAATGGCATTCCTTTTGTTAGCTTTTCTATATTAACAAAATATTCCCATTGTGCCTTTTTATCTACTTCTTGGTTATCATACACAATCAAGTATTGTCTAGACTTTTTTAAAATGTATTGTAATAATAATCTTGCTTTTAATTTTGGACTTTCTATATTGCTATTTTTTAACATTATTGTTCCTTTTGTTAATGTTTGCTTTATTGTCAATTTGGCCACCACCTTTCCTATTTAATATATAACAATAGGAGTTTTTTTTCAATAGCCAGATGCAAAAAAAGAACAACTAAACTAGCTGTTCTTTCATTCTTCTTCTTTTACTTTCTACCGCTACTGGTGGTAATAAAGGACTATAATCTTCTCCATTAAATACATCAACTTCTACTGTTCTTGTTAGTAAGTCTGTATATGTATATGACGCTGTACGGTCATTTTCTTCATACTTTACTACAAAAAGATTTGGATATACTTTTTCTATTGTACCTTCTTTTGCAAATTCTTTGCTTCTTCCTAATGAACCCTTAACTATTATCTTTTGACCTATTTTGTCATTAATGTCTGTTTTTAAGTTTGAGATGTCATTTCTACAAATCATTAAATCACCTACTTTGCTTAAGATACTTTAAATATAACATCTGTAGGTGATTTTGTCAAAGTGTGTGTTTTCTTGTCGTTTTTCTGTAGTTCTTCTGCCACAACGTTTTCAAAGGTGTGTCTGCTTATTATTACTTTTATATTACATTTTTATTACAAAAATATTACATTCTTTTTTCCTTGTGCACCTAACCCATTAACTCCTCGCTTTCCATCCCTTAATTCGTCCACAAAATCGTCAATTGTTATATATTTTCTCTTATCTGTTACTGCAACATTTTTAGCTACTACTAAAGGATCTAAGAAATCTATCAAAATCCTTGCTGGTGAAGATGCAAAATCTGCCCCAGCATCCATTAATGCCTCAAAATAACTTTGACATGCTCCTGCAAATATAACTAATTTTTTTCCATGTTTCTCATCATATATTCTCGCTTCTTTTACTGTTTTTATAAAATGTATAGAATTTCTGTAATTTAATACATCATTATATTTTTGCTTATTTGAAATCATTCCATCATGTCCAGTTATTACTAATATATCTGGGTTATAAATTGAAAGCAATCTATATACAACTTTAGCTTGCCTATTTTCAGGTATATTTTTTACTATTGCATTTAAACCCATTTTTTTATAATACATTATTGACTTTTCTGCATATTTTCTGTCTCCATCTAAATGTAAAATCTTACCTGTATATATAATTTCTTTTCTTCTACTATGTTCTATGTTTTCTATTTTTGCAATTCGATTTATAATTTTTTCTTCAAATTCTTTTTCTCTTCTTATTTGCTCTTCTTTGCTTACTAATTTTAAATCTTCTATTGGCGCATCTGCCTCTACTCTTACATCAATTCCTCGCAATATTGCAATTTTTCTATCATCAACTAATTTTAGAATTTTCTTAACTTCAAACATTATGTCATTTTTATATGAATTCCTACTAACTATATCACCTTTTTTAATTTCTCGCATATTATCACCTCTGCTTTTCAGCTAATATAATATATGTTTTTTCTACAAAATTTGACACTATGCAAAAAATACACTCATGTAAAATTATTTTCTTTACTAATCCACCTAACCGTGATATAATGTGTTAAGAAATTTGAAAAAGGAGGACTAACATGGAAAAATCTATTGCAGATATAGCTGAAAATAAGGTACTAATATTATATTTATTAAACAAACTTACAGATGGAATAAAAAGTGACAATCTTTACAAAATCGTTTCATCAGCTAATGGTATAAATTACTTTTATTTTCAAGAATTATTAACAGATCTAATTGATACAAACCTAGTAGGTTCCTTTACAAAAGACGAAGATACTTTTATAAAAATTACTACAGATGGAAAAAATTCACTAGCATTAACAAAATCTCTTTTACCTGGAATTTTAAAATTGAAAGCAGATAATATCTTTAAAGATGAAGTTTCAAATATTGCAGAAGAGTCATCTATTGTTACTGAATATATTCCTACAGATGAAAACAATTATACAGTAAAATGTAAAATCGTTGAAAAAACTGAAACTATATTTGAAATTTCAGCATTTGCTGGTTCTAGAGAAAGAGCAAAACAAATTTCTGACAACTGGAAAAATAATGCAAGTATAATTTATCCTAAAATAATAAATTTACTTTTATATGGAGATAAAAATGAACAAAAGTAATGCAAAAAAAATTGTACAAATTTTAAAAGATACTTATCCTGATGCTAAATGTAGTCTAGATTTTAAAACACCATTTCAATTAGTAGTTGCTGTTATGCTTTCAGCACAATGCACTGATGAAAGAGTAAACAAAACAACTCCTACATTATTTGAGCATTGCAAAACAATTCGAGATTTTGCAACCATTGATATAACTGAACTTGAAGCTATAATCCATCCTTGTGGTTTTTATAAAAATAAAGCCAAAAATATTAAATTATGTGCAAAACAAGTTTTAGAAAACTTTAATGGAGAAGTTCCTCATACAATGGATGAACTTCTTTCTCTTGCTGGAGTTGGAAGAAAAAGTGCAAATGTTGTTTTATTAGAAGCATTTGGAATTGCAAATGGAATTGCTGTTGACACTCATGCCAAAAGAATTTCTAATAGGATGGGACTTTCTTCTGAAAAAGATCCTGAAAAAATTGAGCAAGATCTATTAAAAATTTTTTCAAAAGATTCTTTAAAAGATATTAATCACTTATTTATGTGGCATGGCAGGAATACATGTGATTCAAGAACTCCTCACTGTGAAAAATGTACTGTAAAAGATTACTGCAATTTTTATAAAAATAAATAATTGTGTATATTTTTGTTCAATACGGTAATACTACAATAGTAAGAGGTGATATCTTTGACAAATATCAATTGTACTTTAGATTGTATTTATCAAATTGATGGAAAATGCTCTTATGATATTATTTCTAATTTAAATATATGCACTAATTCTGAATGTGCATATTGTAAGCCAACTCAAAAGTAGTTTGAGCTGGCTTATTATTTTTTATATTCATCAAAAATTTTAGAAAGATATTTCATACTTGTCATGCATTGCTCTAATGTATTTCCTGTTGCTCCTACTTCTATAATACATGCCGCTTTTCCTAAATGCTGGTTATATCTTGAATTTCTTACAATCATTGGTTTAAACAATCCTGGATACATTTCATTTGCTTTTTCTTGAATTTCAATTGCGAATTTCAAATTTTCTTGCCAATTAGGATGATATAATCCTCCTCCATTCGTTCCTATTACAAACATAAGCTGTGCAGCTGTTTCTTCTCCTATTTTCACACTAGGATCATAATCACTTTTACTTCCTATTGCATCTCTATGTAAATCTATAATAATATCACTTGGATTTGATTTTAATGCATTTTCAACAGTTGCTTTAGAACGTGTATACGAACCAGTATATGCTGGATAATCATGATATGTTTTATCATGTACTACATTAAATCCAAAACTCATTAAATAATTTGTAAGTTCATCTCCAACTCTTACAACAGAATAATTCATATCTATAGTTCTAAAGTTTCCTGTTTGTTCATAATAATATTCTTCTGTCGGTGTATAACTTTCACATGTATGAGTATGAAAAATCAATATATTTTCTTTATTGATACTTAGCTGTTTGTCTAATATTGATTCATCTATTTCAAATTTAGTCTCATTTTTTATTTTTACTCCACCTAATTCAATATTATAGCTTTCCTTTATTGGATTACTAGTAACCACTTGTATTTCAGCCTCTGTTGGAATATCTGTTGATACTTGTTCCGGCTTATTTTCATTTTTTTCCTCATTTTCTGATGAATTTTCATTTGCTATACTTACAGTTTCTTTTACATCTTCTAATTTAGCTAATTCTATCTTTAAGATTTTTTGTGCAAAGTTTTCTTCTTTCTCTTCTACATCTTCTTTTAATATATTATTTGCCTTATAATATGTAGATTGTATTGCTGGAATTTCAGCACCCAAGCATTTTGTTAACTTTTCAGATATATCTATTTTCAGGATTTCATTTGTTTGAAATCTTGTAACTATTTTTACTATTCCAAATATTATAATCATCATTAACAATAGTGCAAATATTCTTACTAATGATTTCTTTGTATTTATTATTGTAACATTAAACATATATTTCTCCTTGTCCTAATGTTCCTATATATAATATATGCTTAATAATCACCTTTTATTACTAATTTATACACCATGCATGGTTCTTTATATTAATCTTGGTTTTAGTTCTAAATAAATAGGCTTTTCTTCAAGAATCATCGTACTTTTTCCATGCCCAGGATACACAATTGTTTCATCAGGCAAAATCATCAATTTCTTTGTAATAGAATTAATAATATCTTCAAAGCAACCAGTAGGAACATCAGTCCTTCCCCAAGTTCCTCTAAATAATGTATCACCAGAAAACAACAATTTTTCTTCTTCACAATAAAGGCATGACCCTCCAGAAGTATGACCAGGAGTATGAATTACTCTAAACTCCAATTCGCCCAAATGTAGCAAATCTCCATCGTCAACCCTCGCATCAACAGTAACAGTTAATCCCTGAAAGCCGATATATGATGTTAAACTAACATCTGGGTTCAACAAATTCTCAGCCGCATTTCTTTCAGCAACAATTTGTCCACCATATTTTTGTTTTAGCTCATCAACGCCACCAATATGATCTCCATGGCAATGAGTTAAATATATATACTTTAATTTTGCTTGTAATATATCAAGCATTTCTCCAATCTTATCTACATCTCCTGCAGGATCTATAACCATTGTTTCTTTTGTCTTTTCATCCTCTACAATATAGCAATTAGTAGCATCACCTGACCATGCTTCTATCTTTAGTTCTTTTAGTATCATTTTTCTCTTCCTTTCCTTTTTAAACAATATTATTGTACTAAAAAAGAAAAAAAATAGCAAGTTTTTCTTGCTACTTTTATTCAAATATATCTCCATCTTTTTCTAATCTCTTAGCTGTTTCTTGATAATCAGACTTTTTTTCATTTTGTTGAATTGATTTATTAAACATTTCATTTATTTTTTGCATTAAATCTGGTATATAGTCTAACAATTTGTCTATGCATGATTCGTGTTCAACCGGCATTAGTTTTACATTTTCTTCTTGTACTACTAAAAATGCTACTGGATTAATTGATACTCCTGCACCAGCTCCTCCTCCAAATGGTAATTTATACTCGATTTCTTCATCTTTGTCTTTTCTAGTATATTCTTTTAATGTTTCTCCTCTAAATTCACTTCCTCCTGCTGCAAATCCAAAACTTACTTTTGAAATTGGAATAATTGTTATCCCATTTTGAGTTTCAATTGGCTCTCCTATTATCGTATTTACGTCAACCATATCTTGTATACTACTCATTGCAGTCATCATAAGACTTTCTATTGGATGTTCACTCATTTTCTACCTCCACTTTTTTCTCGAAGATTTTTCTTTTTATTAATTTATATATATATTGCATCAAATATATTGAAAATATACCTTTTAATTTGATTTTTAATAAGTTTTTATTTGAATAGATTGGAACAACTTCATATCCTTGCTTTTTAACAACAATTCCTAATATTGTCCATATCATTCCAGTAACAATTGCCGTTACTGCTGCATCTTGAATTCCTATTTGGATTGATAAATCAATTTGCTCAATGTCTACATCTATATTTTTTAATGCATCAATAACTTGTATTTCTATATCTTTGCTTTCTATTTTTAAATTAGGCATTTTCATTTCTAAAACATTTTTCTTAAATAATTTTATTTTTTTAAACAATATTAAATATATCCATATCTTACTTTCTTTACTTAATTTTTCTTTCTGCTCTGTATCTATTACTAAATCCTCAACTTCTATGCCAATTCGACTTGTATGTACTGCTATTATAATTACCAATAAAATAACTAATAAAAAAAAGAAAAACAATATTATCACCTCTATGTTCTAATATTATTTTTCCTCTTTTTTAGCTTTTTAAACTTTTTTATTTTTTTCTACTTCTATATCGCCAAATATCTCTTCTTGTTCTGTTATAACTTTATTTCTTCTAGACATCTCTAATAACCCTGAAAACGCTGTTACTACTTCATTTTTGTTACGTTTTTTAACTGAAAATAATTTATTAAAATTAAACTTTTTATATTTAATTAAAGCTCTATACATTTCTTTTACTTTGTCACCAACTGTATATGTTTCTGTGATTGCTATTTTCTCTATGTTTGCCGCATTTTCATTTATTTTTTCTGCATTTCTTTGTAACAATTTTTTATACAAATCCGGTATTATTTCACTATTATATTCATCTTCCATTTTCTGTTTTGGTAACTCGATTTCTTCTGTTCCTTTATAAAATCTTTTTGAATATTCTAGAAAGTTTTCTTTTAATTTTTTAGTTATTTCTTTATATTTTTTATATTCTATAATTCTACGAATCAGCTCTTCTTCTGTAATCTCTTCCTCTTCTTCATCTACCTTTGGCAATAAATGTTTTGACTTTAAATAAAGAAGTGTTGATGACATTACTAAAAATTCGCTTGTTACTTCTAAATTCATTTGCTCCATTTGATTTAAAAATTCAATATATTGATCTGTTATTTCACTCAAGTTTATGTCATAAATATCCATTTTGTTTTTATCTATCAAATGGCATAATAAATCTAATGGTCCTTCAAAATTATTTAATTTTATTGAATATTTGTTAGTTTCTAATGTTAGTATATTTTGCATTTTAGTCACATTTGTATCCTTTCCTGTATAGATATTGATTTATTTCTTCTTCTGTATCTCCTACTCTCTTATTTCTGATTTTTTCAATGCATTTTTCCTCATATTCTTTTAATTCATCATAATGTTTTTCTATATATTGCTCTACAAGTTTTCTGTCCAGTCCTTTGGCATACAATTTATATTTCAATTCTTTGATTGACATTGTTTTTAAATTTGTATATTCTCGTACTTGTTTTTCAATGAAATCTTCATCATCCAAATATTTTGCTTCTTTTAAATATTCAATAATTTCACCTAGCATTTGCTCTTCTATTTGTCCTCTGAATTTATTTCTTACTTCTTGTTCTGTTCTTTTTTTATATGTTATGTATTTGAAGACTTTTGTTTTTTGAGCATCAAATTCTTTTAGCTTTTCTATATTAAATTTATTTGTACTTTCAAAATTTTCAATAATTTTCATTTTTTCCTCTTTTCTGTTTTATTTTATATGATTTTTCGTTTTTTTGCAAGATTTTTCAAGTATATTTTGTCTTAAACAATTTATACTATAAATAAGTTTTATTTTGTTAAAACTTAATCTTTTAAGGAGGATTTTTATAATGAATAAAAAATTACTTTTTACGGTCGTTTTATTTATGATTTCTCTTCTTACATTTGCTGTTACTTACAGTTTTGCTACTGATGGAAATGGTGCTATGAATGCTGTTAATGATGTCGCAAATGAAGTTCGTAATGTTGTAGGTAGTGTTGAAAATACTGTTGAAGGCGCTGTTGATGGCATTGGTAACACTATGAGAAATTCAGCAAATACAACTGGTAATACTTTAAATAATGTAGGAAATTCTACTGGTACTGCTTTGTCTGGTGCAAGTAATGGTATAAATTATACTGCAAATAGAACTGCTACTACTACAAATACAGGTGCTAATTCAGGTAATTTCTTAGGTATGTCTTCTACTATGTGGACTTGGGTAATCTTGGCTGTTGCAGTTGTAGCTATAATTGCTTTAGTTTGGTATTATTCAAATCAACTTACTAACACTAGAAATTATGATGACCATGAATAATTAAACTTACTATAAGTTCGAAACATGGCTCCACCCTGTGGTAGTATAAGCCTCCATGGCAAACACTAGACGTTCGATTGGAATTCAAAAATAGAAATTATTATATAAGAAAATGAGGGATGTTCACGGTCAATCCGCAAGAAATAAATATTTGAAATATAGCCCGAGTGCGACCCAAAATTTAGAATTTGTTAACATTATGCCGGATAGCCGAGGGATGTATTAAAAATATTTATTCTTAAGGATTGGACTGAGTGAAAGAGGCTCGTTTTCTTATATTAGAATTTCTTTTTGAATGTAATGAGTAGTCTAGTGTTTGCCATGGAGGTTTATACTACCACAGGGGGGAGCCATGTTTCGAATTTATAGTAAATTGTTTATTCATATATTGTTTTAAATGTTCTTTTATGTTATAATGTTCTAAAATTTATTTAAGATTGGAGATTACTATGGAAACAAAATTGATTGCAAAAAATCCAGTTGCATATCATAATTTTAATATAGAAGACAAATTTGAAGCAGGAATTGTACTTACTGGCACAGAAATAAAATCAATTAGAGCTGGAAAAGTTAATTTAAAAGACAGCTATGCTGGATTCAAAGATGGAGAATGTTACATATTTTCAATGCATATTAGTCCATATGAACACGGAAACATTTTTAATAAAGATCCTCTTCGTGATAGGAAATTACTTTTAACTAAAAGAGAACTTAATAAACTTTTTGGTAAAGTAAAACAAGATGGATATAGTTTAGTTCCTATTAGTTTATATTTCAAAAATAGTTATGTAAAACTTGAACTTGGACTTGGTAAAGGTAAAAAATTATATGACAAACGTCAAGATATTGCCAAAAAAGATGCAGAACGTAGAATGCAAAAAGCAATGCGCACTAATGAAAAACAATTATAAAGTTAGAGGCGCATTATTCTGCGCACTCATAACTTCCACACATTGATTCATCTGGTTGTCTTGTTTGACAATCTTGTGTTGGCATTACTTGTATTGCTTGTAGTGTACATCTTTTTGTATTATAATCTTGATATACGCAACTTTCTACACTACAATTTATTTTTTGATTTTTATCCATTATATGCCTCCTATTCTAATAAACATTTAACTATTTTACTAGCTATATGTCGTTCTTTTATATTATTGCCTAAATTCTAGTTTTTATACTAAAGTATAATTTTCGACTTTTTTCACATAATATATTTATAAAGGAGTTGTACAATGATTGCAAAAGTTTTTTTATTTAGTTCAAATCATGAAAATATTAATACCTTTTTAAATAAATTTTATAATTCATCCTCTCTCAAAAATTTTAATATTTCTAATTCTGCCTGGTCTAAAAATTTTAATAATCCTTTGGATATATCAGAGTTAGCTGCAGCCTATGCCGATAACTTTCATTCTAATAATTTAAACATGTGGATTTCTCTTGATTTCGGATTATTTATTAAAGTTTCCCCATCTAATGTTAATGATATTATCAAATATCTTTTTGAAAGATATCCTTACTAAAACTATGCAATTCTATTTCTTAAATCATTTGCATATTGAAGAGTTACTTCATTTATCTCTCCTGAAGATATTCGTGCAATTTCACATAATACTTCCTGTTCATTTAGCAATTTAACTTCTGTTGAAGTTCTTTCATTTTCTACCTTTTTACTTATAAAATAGTTATAATCTGCAATTGCAGCAATTGGTGCTAAATGTGATATACATAGTACCTGATGATTTAATGATATGCTTTTCAACTTGCTAGCAACTGATTTCGCAGCTTTTCCACTAATTCCTGTATCTATTTCATCAAATATCATAATTGGCATCTTGTCTACTTCTGCAAGAACTTTTTTTATTGCTAACATTATTCTTGACATTTCTCCACCAGATGCAATTTGTGTTAATTTGTTTTCATTCTCTCCCACATTTGTTTTTATAAATATTTCTACTTGGTCTTTTCCATCTTCATAAAATTCATTTATTTTATATTCTACTTTTACATTTATTTTAGCATTTTTCATTTCTAAATCTATTAATTCATCATTTATTTTCTTACTTAATTCTTGTGCATTTTTCTTTCTAATTTCACTTATTTTTTCTGCTATTTCTGTCATTTCTTTTTCTATTTTTTCTTGTTCTTTTCTTAATTTTTCATTATATTCTTCTGCATTTTCAATTTTATTAATCTCACAATTAATTTCATCGGAATATTTTAGTATTTCTTCTATATTATTTCCATATTTTCTTTTTAAATTATCAATTATGTCTAATCTTGTTTCTATCTTTTCTCTGTCTTTCTCGTCAAAATCAACATCTTCCATATATTCATTAACATCTCTTGAAATTTCCTGAATTTGATAATATATATCTCTTAAAGAATTTGCACTTTCACCATATTTATTATCTATACTTTCTATCTTTTCTAAGGCTCTTATTGCTATTCCTATTGCATCGATTGTATTTTCTCCTATAGCTCCATCTGCTTCAGATAAATTTTTTGCAATTTTTTCTGAGTTTACTATTATTTTTCTTCTTTCTTCTAATTTTTCTTCCTCTCCAACCTTTAATTTTGCATCTTGTATTTCATTTAATTGATATTTTAATAAATCTAATTTTCTCTGCTTTTCTTTTTCATCACCATAATTATTACGCAATTCTCTCTTAATCTCATTATATCTAATATATTTTTCCTTATATTCTAATTTTAACCCAATTAATTTATCTCCTGAAAAATTATCCAAATATTTTATATGTGTTCTACTATCTAATATTTGTTGATTGTCATTTTGACCATGTATTTCTATGTAATTACTCATAAAATTTCTTAATTCTGCTACAGTAACCAATCTTCCATTTATTTTGCATAGGTTTCTTCCATTGCTATATATTTCTCGAGTTATTATAATATTTTCATCTACAGAATTTATATCATTTGGAGCGTACATACATAATTCAACATATGAATAATTTTCTCCTTTTCTAATCATTTCCTTTGAAAATCTTCCTCCACATATTATTCCTAAAGCATCTATTATTAGTGATTTTCCTGCACCTGTTTCCCCTGTTAATACATTCATTCCTCTATTCATATCTACTTCTAAATCATCTATTATTCCTATATTTTTTATATGTAAATTGGTTATCATAATATCGGTCTCCTTTCAAAATATCTGTTCGGTTATTATTATAATAATCCTTTTTCTTTTTGTCAATACTTTTTCGAACATTTTTTCTTTTTTGTTAAAAAATAGAAGAGCCCCCTATCAGCGATCAACCTGATAGGGGAACTCTTCAAATTTATTTATAGACAACTAGAAGAATATATCTTCCGTGCCTGTTGGATAGGGAAAAACCTTATGCAACTTAAGGAGGTAAGACTCAAGTTTATCGTGATATCTCTCACGACAGGTTTCCCTAAAAATTAAAATAAGTGTCCTTGCACTTTGTAAGTACAATTCTATTTTACTATAAATTTACATAAATGTCAACATCTTTTTGACATTTTTCTACTTTTTATGCTATTATTCTATAATTTTCTCTAGTTCTTTTATCTTATCTCTTAGTTCTGCAGCTTGTTCAAATTCCATCTTACTTGCCGCTTCTAGCATCTCATCTGTTAATTTAGCAATTGTATCTTTAATATCTTCTTCTTTTTCCAATTTATACTCAACACCAATATTTTCAGTCTGTATAGCTTTTATTGAATCTCTTATTGATTTCTTTATTGTTTTTGGAACAATATGATGTTCTTTATTGTATGCCTCTTGTATTGCACGTCTTCTGTTTGTCTCTTTTATCGCTTTTTCCATTGAATCTGTCAATTCATCAGCATACATAATTACTGTTCCTTCTGTATTTCTTGCAGCACGTCCTATTGTTTGAATTAATGAACGCTCTGAACGCAAAAATCCTTCTTTGTCAGCATCTAATATTGCAACTAATGAAACTTCTGGAATATCTAGACCTTCTCTTAATAAGTTAATTCCTACTAACACATCAAATTCACCTAAACGCAAATTACGTATTATTTCCATTCTTTCTAGTGCTTTTATATCTGAATGCATATAATTCACTTTAATATCCAAACTTTTCAAATATTCTGTTAAATCTTCTGCCATCTTTTTAGTTAATGTTGTTACTAAAACTCTTTCTTTTTTTGCCACTCTTATTCTTATTTGTTCTAATAAATCATCTATTTGATTTGTTACTGGTTTTACTTCAATCTTTGGATCTAGCAATCCTGTTGGTCTTATGATTTGTTCTACTACATTTTCTCCAGAATGTTCTTTTTCGTAATCTGCTGGCGTTGCACTTACAAATACAACTTGATTAATTCTCTCCTCAAATTCTTGAAATGTTAATGGCCTATTATCATATGCTGATGGAAGTCTAAATCCGTATTTTACTAGTGAATCTTTACGAGCTCTATCACCATTGTACATTGCTCTTACTTGTGGAATTGTTGCATGTGATTCATCTATTAATAATAAGAAATCTTTAGGAAAATAATCGAATAATGTGTATGGTGGGCTTCCAGCAGCTCTTCCGCTCATATGTCTTGAATAATTTTCTATTCCTTGGCAAAATCCAGTTTCTTTCATCATTTCTATATCAAAATTTGTTCTTTCCTGAATACGCTGTGCTTCTATTAATTTATTTTGATCTTTGAAATATTTAATTCTTTCATCTAGTTCTTCTTCAATTGTTACAATAGCTCTTTCCATTTTTGCCTTATTGGTTACATACTGTGATGCTGGTGGTATTAATACATGCATTCTTGTTCCTATTGATTTTCCTGTTAGTGGATTTATTTCAGATATTTTTTCTATCTCATCTCCCCAGAATTCAATTCTTAGTGCTGATTCGCTTTGAGATGATGGATATATTTCTAAAATATCTCCCTTTGCTCTAAATGTTCCTCTTTTAAAATCTATTTCATTTCTTGAATATTGCATGTTTACCAGTTTTTTCATTATATCTTCTCGTGATTTTCCCATTCCAGGTCTTAATGATAACATCATTTCTTGATAATCTTCTGGGTCTCCTAAACCATATATACATGATACTGATGCTACAATTATTACATCTCTTGTCTCAAATAATGATAGTGTTGCTGAATGACGTAGTTTATCAATTTCATCATTTATTGATGCATCTTTTTCTATATAAGTATCTGATTGCGCTATATAACTTTCTGGTTGATAATAATCGTAGTATGATACGAAATATTCAACTCTGTTTTCTGGAAAAAACTCTTTAAATTCTGAATATAGCTGACCTGCTAATGTCTTATTATGTGCTAATACAAGAGTTGGTTTCTGCGTTTTTTCTATTATATTTGCCATTGTGAATGTTTTTCCAGAACCAGTTACTCCTAGAAGTGTTTGAAATTTCTTGCCTTCTTTTATTCCTTTTGATAAGTATTCTATTGCTTGTGGTTGATCTCCTGTTGGCTTGTATTCTGAGTGTAATTTAAACATTATTTCCCCTCCATTCTTTATTAATTTTTTTTGTTTAATTCAAAATTTTTTATTTATTTTCACTTTTTAATTCTTCTATTAATAATTGTTCTATTTTATCTACATCTGGAAATATTAAATTTATTCCTTTTTGTTTTAATTTGAATATTTTATTTACCTTGTCCAGTATTATTCTTCTTGTTTCAGATGGTACTTTTAGTGCTTTTCCTTGAACAGTATCAATATGGTCTATGTATTTATCAATAATAGGAAACATATTTTGTAATAAAAATGCATGATCTTTACCTCTATAATTTCCAATTACAATTGTGTCACATTTTTTATATTTTTTTATTTTATTATCTACTATTACTTTATATTTTTCTACTCTGCTACTCATTGGAATAAACCATAAAATATCTTCATCTTCCATCTTAACACAAAAATAATTTGGTCTTGTTGAATTTCCTTCATGGTTTTTCATAAGTTTATCATCATTTACTAACTCAAAATAATCATTTTTTATATGATAAACATAACCTTCTTTTATTTCCATATGCATTTCTCCTTATATATAAAAAAGAAGTCCTTTATTCCTCTATAGAAACAAAGGACTGGATTATTTACGAAATGGTATAATTTGTTACTCGCACCAACCACAAGCGAGAACATTTAACGAAATGGTATGATTTATTACTCGCACCAACCACAAGCGAGATACATTTACTTTCTATAATTATTATACTCTGATTCACTCACTTTTGTCAATGAATTTTATAACTTTTAATATAATAATTATATCAGTAGTTTATGATTTTCTTTATTTTTTATTCTATTATTTCAAACAGTTTTGTTCTTATACAACTTTCTCTATCCAATTCAAAACATCTTGATAAACAGTTTTATTATCTACTTCATTCAAAATCTCATGACTCATATTCTCATATAATTTACTTGTCATATTTGTATATCCAAGATTTTTCAAAAAAGTTTGAGCTTTTTCCCAATCTCTTTTTGAAGTTATTACTGGGTCATCACTTCCTGCTATAAAATGGATTGGAAGCTCTAAATTATGTTTTTCGTATATTTGGGGATTATAAATATCAATCATAAGTCTTACAATATTTTCATATCCATTTACAGTGTAATCATATTGACATAGCTTATCTTGATTATATTTTTTTACTATTTCTTCATTATGGCAAATCCAACTATTAGGCATGTTGTTATTTTTATCATATCCATTAAACATTAAATTTTTCAATTTTGGACTTCTATACCTTTCACCTTTTACAGTTTTCATCACTTTTAACATTGCTAATCCTAATTTAGCTCCCCCATTTTTGCTTGGTGAACCACATACAATTAGTCCATCAATCTTATCATCATATTTTGCAATATATTTTCTTACTACCATTGACCCCATACTATGACCAAAAAGTATAATTTTCTTTGTTTCAAATCTATTTCTTAAATATTTAGTTATTTGATAAGCATCTTCTACAACCGCTTCTGCTTTTGCATCATAAAAATATCCAATATCTTCTTCATTTTTTAAGCTTGCACCATGTCCTCTGTGATCATGGATAAAACATGCATATCCATTTTGAGCTAAAAATCTCATAAAATCTATATATCTTTCTTTATGCTCATTCATTCCATGTACTAATTGAATAACTGCTTTTATTTCACTTTCAGGGCTAATCAATATTCCCTCTAATTTTAATCCATCATATTCTGATGTTATATTTATTTTTTCTTCTTTCATCTCTTTCCTCCATTATTATTATATACCATAAAAGCCGATAATTATCAACTAATTATCGACTTTTATATATGTTTTAAATATTTTCAATAACTTCATACTGATTTATATCTGGCTCTATAAAATCTTTATCTGTTACATTGTTAAATTTATATACACAATTGCTTTCTTGATTATCTGGTTCATTGTTTGTTCCTGCTAATGCACTTCCTATCATTAAACCTGTTTCTTTGTCTATAACCATACCATTTATATAGAAATTATATGGACTCTTATAGTTGAATATATAATAACAATTTTTCTCATTATATTTCTCGTTTTTTATGACTGCAAATTTAGAATAATATATTGTTTTTAAAAGATTATTTTCATTTTCGTACCATCCTGGTTGTGAAAATTCTTCTACCATTCCCATCTTTTGATTAGTAATTGCTTTCTTTCCATTTTCACTATTGCTATATATATTTACTAAATAATATTGAGTTCCATAACTGTCTTTTTCAGCTTTCTTTCCTATTGTTATTGTTTCTGAAAGTTTGCCATCTATATATTGTGTTGTAATTACTTTTCTTTTATCTCCTAGTACAAATACTTCTTCTTTTTTATAACTTTCAATTCCATATTCATAAGATGTAATATGATAATTTTCTCTATTTATTGTCTCATTTGCCCTTTTTGCCATTTGATTTACTATGATAGTATTTCTTGCTACAAATACTACCCACAAAGCGATTATTATTAATATTATAGTTTTTAAAATTGTTAGTTTGTTTTTATATTTTTTAAAATATTTTACTTTTTTTCTATCGTCATCTTGTTCTTTATATTCAATATTACTTTTCATATTTTCTAGAACTTTTTGACATTCTTTACATTCTTTTAAATGCTCTTCTATGTATTGATTAGTTTCTTCATTTGTTAATTTGTCAACATAGCTTGGCAATAAATCTTGTACTATTTTACATTCCTTTTTCATTTTCATCTACCTCCTTTAATTTGCTTTTTCCTCTATAGAATGTTACTCTGGCCCAGTTTTCTGTTTTCCCCAATATTTCTCCTATTTCTTTAAAACTTAATTCTCCTGTTATTCTTAGATACATTACTTCTCTTGTTTTTTCATCTAAATTTTGCATCTTTTTGTATAATAAAACTTTTTCTTCACCTGCAATAAATTGTTCTTCTAAATTCTGTGGATCTTCTATATCAAATGTTTCATCTGTATCAACTATCCTTTTGTTTTTTCTACATTGGTTATACCACAAATGTTTTGCAATCTGACATAGCCATACAGAAATTTTGCACTTTCCGTTATATGTATCAATCTTTTTTACTGCTCTATAAAAAGTTTCTTGTGTTAATTCTTCAGAAATATCGCTATTGTGAGTTAAACAGAATAAATACTTATATACTGTTTCAAAACATTCTTCATATATTTCATCCATATTCTGCATAACTTTCATCCTCCTTTGCTTATATAACACTTAACTTTTAATTTCGTTACAACTTTTTTATATTATATCAAAAAATAACAGATAATATTAATTATCTGCTATTTTAGGAAGTTCTTCAAATATATTATTTTTTGCAACTTTTAATAGTTCATTTACTGTTTGCCAAACCATTTCTTTTGTATCACTATCTATATTTTTATATGTACCTAAAATTGTTTTGGCATTTGCAAACCAATTTGCTTTTAATTCTTTCATTGTTTGAGCTTCTGTTGTATTTAAGATTTCAAATACAGCATCTATAACTTGTTCTCTTTTTTCTGGCTCAACATTTTCTAACCAATCTTTTATTGTTTTATCAATAAATTCACTTTCATTAGTAAGCTTTTTCAAGGTTACAAACTCTTTTCCCAACACTTGCCAACTATATAAATCATGTTGCATTATTCCTTTTTGAACACTTTCTACTATTGTATATTTTTCTTTATGATTCATTAATCTTCCTATTATTGAAGATTGTGGAATATATGTGTGAACTCTAGGAAGAATTTCTTGATATTCAGGTGTTTCTATTACATCTTCACAAAATCCTGGTCCATCATTATTATAAACATTTATTATTCTGTCTTTTACATCTTTACTTGCAAATGTTGCAGCATAAACTGCTATATTTCCACCTTTTGAATGTCCTCCAATTATTATTTTAGAACTTGGATATTCTTTGGCTATTTCTTCTAGATATTGTTTTGCTGATATTTGTGATGCAATATGACTTTTAAAACTCATATTAAAATCTTCTTTCCAGCCAACTATTGTATTGTCTGTTCCTCTATATGACACATAAATTATATCATTTGGCATAAGTACAGTAATTGCTGAAAATTGTTTTTCTTGTTCTGCATCAATTTTGTTTATATATTTGGTTGCTAACATTCCTCCAAATCTTTTGAAATTCCCCATCAAAGGAAATAGTTCAACATCATCTTTCCATAATATTGGAAGTTTTGTTACATCTTGATTACTAAATCTCCTGCTTAATTCTTTTATTGTTGCTATTTCATTTTCTCTTATTATTTTATCAAATGGAAAATAAGAAAATCTTGCTAATATCAAATTGTCTATTTCATTAAATTCTGATTGTTCTAGTGTTAAATCTCCTCTCCATCTAACATAATCACATACATTTGCCATTTTATTCACCTCATTTTTTATTTTATAATAAAGCTATAAGTTTTGGACCAAATATCATGAATCCTATAATTGCTGAAGCTATTGCAAAAACTAGAACTGCTCCTGCTGCAGCATCTTTTGCAAATTTTGCTTTTGGATTTATGTCTGGCATTGCTATATCTACAACAGTTTCGATTGCACTATTAAACATTTCTCCTCCAATTACTAACCCAAATAATATAATACATATTATCCATTCAATTTTACTGATTTTTAATACTATTCCTGCTATTATTACTAATATCATTATTGTTACATGTATCTTTAGGTTTCTTTCTGTTTTTAATGCTGAAAACATTCCTTGAAAAGCATATTTAAAACTGCTTATTACATTTTTACTTTTATTGACCATTTTTATTTTTCTCCAATACTATTTTATTCTTTCTTACTATAACACACTGTAAAATAATTTTCAACTATAAAATAAGCAACTACCTTTATTGGTAGTTGCTAAATTTCAATTTTCTATGCTTTTATAAGGTCTTTATTTACTATATCACATATCAAATTAACAGCATTATCAATTCCAATTGCATCACTATTAATACAAACATCATAATTTGATGGTTCTTTCCAATCTTTTTCTGTATAATATTTATAATGATTTGCTCTTAATTTATTTATTCTAGTAATTTCTTTTTCAGCATTTTCTTTGCTCATATGATAAAATTCAGTTGCTCTTTTTATCTTATTTTCAATTGAGTTATTTATAAAGACTTTTACCACATTTTCTTTATCTTTTAAAATGTAGTCTGCACATCTTCCAACTATTATACAAGATTCTTGACTAGCAACTTTCTTTATAAATTCAGATTCTTTAATAAACAATTCATCTGCATTATTTAATCCTGAATAATATCCATTATTGAATACATCTAATACATTTCTTTTTTGCTCATTTTCTCTGATATATTCTTCTGATAAACCTGTATCTTCTGCCATTTTTTCTATAAACTCTTTGTCATATAATTTGATGCCAAGTTTTTCTGCAACAAGTTTTCCTATATATCTTCCGCCAGATCCATATTCTCTTGCAATTGTAATAACAATTGGTGTATTTGTATTTTTTTCTTCAATTGTTTTTATATTTGCTGTCTTTTCTACTTCTGCACTATTTTCTTTTAAGCTTCTTGTTTCTTTTACTAATAAAATAACTGCTAATATAAATGCTAATCCGTCAGCAACTGGTCCTGCACTTAATACTCCCATTATTCCATATACATGACTTAATATTATCATTGCAGGAATTAATATAACAATTTGTCTTGAAAGTGATAATATTGCACTCTTTGTACTTTTTCCAATTGCTTGGAAGAAGATTCCTGATGGTATTTGAACACCATTAAATATGCAAAGTAATAAATATGTTCTAAATGCCAAGCATGCAAATTCCATATAATTCTCATCACCACTACCAAATATTAAGATTAATTTATCTGGTATAGTTTGGAATAATATAAATGCTATTGTACTTATAATAACACTTGAACCTAATACAATTTTTAGTGTTTTCTTTACTCTATCATATTTTCTAGCACCATAATTGTATCCTAATATTGGTTGACTTCCTGCTGCAATTCCTATTATTATGCTATTTAGTATTTGATTTATTTTCATTACAATTCCTAATACTGTAATAGGAATTTCTGCTCCAAATTTACTATCTGCACCATATTTTCCAAGTAAATTGTTTTCCGCAGTCATAACACATACTATACTCATTTGTGTTATAAAACTACTAATTCCAAGTGTTGCAATTTTTTTGCATACATTTGCTTTTAATTTTAAAGATTCTTTTGTCAATTTTATTGATTTAAATCTTTTTACATAAGCAACATTTAATATAAATGTTAATATTTGACTAATTACTGTTGCTATTGCTGCTCCTTCAACACCCTTATGTAATACAAATATGAATATTGGGTCTAATATTGTATTTAATACAGCTCCTGCAACCATGCTAAACATTGAATATTTTGGACTTCCATCTGCTCTAATTATTGAGTTTAATGTTGTTCCTATCATTGAAAAAGGAAATCCTATTGCTATTATACTTCCATAAGCCATTGCATAACTTTTTAGATTTTCTGTACATCCAAATATTTTTAAGAATTGAGGTAAAAATATTAATGTTATTGCACAAAATAATATTGAAACAATTGTTGATAACATTATTCCATTACCAATTCCTGTTTCTGCTTCTTTTTTCTTTTTTTCTCCAAGTTTTAAACTTAAATATGCTGAAGCTCCATCCCCGAACATTAGTGAAAATGCTAATCCTATCATTACTAATGGGAATACTACATTTGTTGCTCCATTTCCTAAATATCCAACTCCTTGCCCAATAAATATCTGGTCAACTATATTATATAATGAGTTTACTAACATTGATATAATGCAAGGTATTGAAAATTTTCTGATTAATTTTCCTATTTTTTCTTTTCCTAGTATATTTTCTTCTTGTTCCATTTCTTCCTCCATATCTATTTATAATTTTAAACAACTTTACTATTATATATTTTTTATGTTTTTTTGTCAATTCCAATCCAAAAAATAAAATACATATTTTCTAGTTTTCACTATACTAATATGTATTTTATCGATACAATTTATATATTCAATTCTTCATTCGAGCCCGTTTTGGTGCATCGCTGTTCAGGACTCAGGTCTACGATTAATAAAGTGCTAGCCTAAAGCCAATAATGTCGCGCACATTGGTCGTATCGAAGATGCTACGGTCGCTCGCTGGATAATTACTGCCTGAATCGTCGTAACTGCCTCCTCGAAGGGCACAAGGAATGATGGTGTTAGAAGTATATTCGAGTGTCCATTCTTTTTCATTTCCTGCTAAATCGTATATTCCCATTTTACTAAAACTTTCACTTGCTCCTGTTGATAATAAGATTCTTTCACTAGCAGTTTTTGACTTTTCTGTTGCTGTTGTCCATCCAGAACCATTTGGAGCATATTTTAAATTTTCATTTGTTATACTCCATGCATTATCCTCATAATTTCCCCAACTTGTACTCTTTGTTTTTAAGTCTGCTTGGCTTGTTCCTTTGGTCTCTAAGTACTTCATTACTAAATCCCATTGTACTCCAAACATTAAACTTGTTGTTCTATCTCCATGTTCCATATTACTTGCTAATGTTTGCGCTTGACTACATGTTACATAATTGTATGGATATACATTTTGTTTTATTACCGGTGTTTCTGTTGGTGCTATTGATTCGTCTCCAGAAGTTCTTGCTGTTTCTGTTCCGGTTTCATATTTTCCAATATAAAACCCTCCATTTTGGTATACGCTCTTTAACATTTTTTGCTTTAATTCTGTATATTGGGCACTTGTTAATCCTGTTGTATCATCTGAATAATATTCGTCTTTATATCTTGTTCCGTTTCTATAATCATTTGTATATGTGTGTAAATCATTTTCTATTTTTGTATATGCATCTTCTGTAAATTCTGTTATTTCTAATCCTG
>ULYR01060738.1_pt1 | contig 88730 bp, 69 predicted proteins | sample 1962341 | NCBI WGS metagenome assembly ULYR01 (sample SAMEA4835868, study PRJEB28245) | human gut metagenome | biome: gut microbiome; material: fecal sample | place: Denmark | collected 2008 | reverse complement strand
CGGCCTTGATATTACGCCCGAACAAGGGATTTTATAGATTATATGTGGCTTGCACACAAACATCTTGCCGGCATCGACACGATAGTCCACCCCGTTGATGTCAAGTGAGCCATGCCCGTTAAGACACACAAGCAACACGAAAAATTTGAGTCTAAACGGCTGCATCTGACTGTACTCTCCTATCTGCGAAAAAGCGAGATGTCATCTTTATACGACAAGTCTTCAATATTGCCTAATCTCTCCGACGCCATTGTCATTCCTTTGCCCATAGCTGAATTTATTTGATGCAAAGTAGCGCATTTTTTCCAATACTCACGCTATCGGAATGGATCTGGAAGTGTTCTATATTTCCGCCATTCCATTTTATCGGAATTTTAGGCCACTATTTCCCCTCCGCGAGCCAGACTCCGAAAATCACAGCGGCAGAACCCACAAGAGCCACCGCAGAGACGTGTTCACCAAGTATCAGAAACGCTGCAACAAAAGTTGCTACAGCATTGAAATTTATATAGTTGGACGCACGCACCATTCCCAAATGGCGCACCACGGCATTCCATAGAGTGAAGCAAAGCATCGACGCCACAAGTCCGAGAAACAGGATATTGAAAAACACCGTCGGGACCAGCAACTGTTCGAAACGGAAACTCACTGGGTGGAAAAACGGCACCCACACAGCCATGGAGAGCAGTCCGTAGCCAAACACCTTGCGCGAAATGAACACATTGTCATAACGTTGCGACAGCTTTTTGACAAACAAACTGTAGACAGCCCACGACAGCGCCGCTGAAAACGTAAGAGCGATGCCACAAGGATTGAACGCTGCGAAGTCACCGCCGTTCCACAAAATAACGACAACGCCTGCCATAGCTACTACAGAGCCGAGAATCACGCGTTCCGGACGCTTTGTGCGTTCCGAACGGAACACCGCCATTCCCACAAGCGTGGCAAGCAGCGGCGTGACACTGATAAGGATTGCCACATTGGTGGCCTGCATCATGCCGAGCGCGGTGTTTTCCGTGATAAAATACACAGAGCCTCCCGTCAGTCCAGCGGCAATCATCCTCATCTCGTCGGCAAACGTGTCGGCAAAAAGCCGACGAGGTGCCATAAACAAAACGCAGATATAAGCAAGTGCGAATCGGTAGATGAATATTTCCGTGGGCGTCAGTCCGTTGCTGATAAGCGTTTTGGTCGACACAAATGTGGTACCCCACACGCACACTATGCACAACGCAAGCAGATGAAACAAATATAATGGTTTCTGTTTAGTCATATATGCTGATATAAATTGTTGTAATAAAAAATGGCAGCTGCAAATGCAACCGCCATTTTATGCTTGTTGTTCCTGGGTCAACCCAAGGCGCTGATTAATTGTTGCCAGCGTCCAATGGTTGAACATTGATAAACTTGCGGCCGCCTTTACCTTCTGTAAAGTTGACTGTACCGTCTACCAACGCAAACAATGTGTGGTCCTTACCCATGCCAACATTCAAACCCGGATGGTGAACTGTGCCACGTTGACGTTTGATGATGTTGCCTGCTTTAGCAAATTGACCACCGAAGATTTTGACGCCCAATCGTTTGCTTTCCGATTCACGTCCGTTCTTAGAACTACCTACACCTTTTTTATGTGCCATTTCTTTAAACTTTTAGTGGTTATGCAACTACGTCTTTAATCTCTACTTGGGTGAAGCATTGGCGATGACCGTTCAAACGGCGATAGCCTTTGCGACGTTTCTTCTTGAATACAAGAACCTTGTCACCTTTCACGAGGGGACGTTTCACCTCGCAAACAACTTTTGCTCCTTCTACGGTAGGAGCACCAACTTTAACGTCACCGTCGGCATCAATCAAGAGAACCTTGTCGAAATCGATTGAATCGCCTTCTTTTACGTTCTCGCCGAGATAGTGGACATACAAGTACTTACCGGCTTCTGCCTTGAACTGCTGTCCCTGAATTTCTACAATTGCGTACATTTAAAATAGAAACTTTAACAATTATGTCCGTGAGGCGGACGCGCACCTGCGCTTCTCTTCTCTGAGCCTTTTCGGAATTAGCGCACAAAATTACTCTTTTATTTCGTAACCCGCAAATATTCCGACAATTATTTCTCTACATCCAAAATTTTTCCGTCAATAAACGGGGCCGGCAGAAAAACCTGATTGAAAAAAATCGTAGTGCCAGACATTCTCATGCCTGGCACCACTGGATTTCTATAAAAATGGGGAATGTTGAGTATTACTTAGTCTGGATTACAAGGAAATTCGATTTTTCCCAGAACTTCTTTGCATCCTTAATCTTTATCACCACTGTTCCGCCAACCGTCTCCATCGAGTATGATCCAGCTGGATGTGATGTCTTCAGCTCCGCCTTCTTGGCGTAAGTCTTCACTTCTGTGAGCTTGCGCTTGTCGGCTTTTGTGAAGTAAGAGCGGTCGAAATCGCCCTCCATGGTCTTTGTCTTGCCCAAGAATTTCTTTTCCAGAATCTTGTGTTCTTTCAGCTCCTTGTTGCTTCCGCAAACATAGTAGCAGATGTTGAGTTCGTCGGTGACCTTGTCGGCACGCTGTGTCTCTGCGTTGCGCTCCTCTGTCACGGTCGACACTTGTGTGTTCAAATCTTCCACATTCTTGTTCAAATCTGAGATTTTCACATTCGCATCTGCCAATGCTGCCTCAAGCTGCTGAATTTTTTGCGACTGCTCATCAATGAGTTGCTTCTGCGACTCTATGGTTTTCTGCAATTTTGCAGAATATCCGTTTGAGCTTTTCAACTTGCTCTCAAGTTCCTCCAGCGCCTGCTTGCGTGCGTCAAGCTCCTGACGGAGGGCGTTGATGTTGGCTATGATTTCCTGACGCTTGTCGGGAGTGTCCTTGAAATCGCCGCTCACAAGGATGTTTTCCATACGGTTCACCTCGAGAAGGTTCTGGCTGATGTCGCCAATAAGGTTCATCAAGCTGTCGCGCTGTCCCTCAACTTTCGAGATGTCGGGTTGCGTAGTGTCGGCAAGAGCGTCTTTTTGCTCTTTGTTGCCGTTGCATGCCACGAGCGCACCTGTAAGCGCAAGGGCGAGAATCATCATCTTCTTCATAGTAAATTCTGTTTTTTTTCGGTTTTAAAATGTGCGTACTTATCTCTTTTGCCGGCGCTTTTTTCTTCTTTCTTGCCCGACACTACTATAACAATCTCTCCTCGCGGTTCGTTCACGGAAAAATGTTCACAAAGTTCAGAAAGGGTGCCGCGGCAGGTCTCTTCGTGCAGTTTTGAGATTTCGCGGCTGACGCTTGCCTCTCGGTCCTGGCCAAAAGCTTCTGCCAACTGTGTCAGGGTTTTAACCAAGCGGAGCGGCGATTCGTAGAACACGATTGTGCGAGGCTCTACGCTCAGTTCGGCAAGGCGTGTGGAACGGCCTTTTTTTTGTGGCAAAAATCCCTCAAAGCAAAATTTGTCGCATGGCAGGCCGCTGTCGACAAGCGCGGGAACAAAGGCTGTGGCGCCGGGAAGGCACTCCACTTTGACGCCCACGCGACGGCATTCGCGCACAAGCATAAAACCGGGGTCGGAGATGGCCGGAGTGCCGGCATCCGACACAAGGGCTATGCGCTCTCCGCCTTTCAAACGCTGGGCTATGCCTGCCGCCGTCTCATGCTCGTTGAATTTATGATGGCTCTGCATACGCGTCTCGATGCCGAAATGCTTCATCAGCACTCCACTGGTGCGTGTGTCCTCGGCAAGAATAACGTCAACTTCCTTGAGCACGTTCACCGCTCTGACGGTCATATCGTCAAGGTTGCCTACCGGCGTCGGCACCACATAGAGTATGCCGGCTTCCGCTGTGGGTTTCTGTGCCATCGCTATAGAAAATGATTTTTTATTATCGCCATAAATTCTTTCACGTCGTCCGATTCGCGGTCCCATCCAAGATCGCCATAGAAATAATCTTCCGCCTCGTCAAACGAATGCATTGCCTCCACCATATGGAGGGCGTCGGTCATCTCTGCGGCACTGTTGCCGAAAAGTTCGCGGCGGAAACGGAATGTGTCGTTGAGCGAGAACGCTGATTTAAGGTCTTTCGAACGGCTGCGCTGCAGTTTTTCGTCAAGACGCAGAGGCTCGCTGTCGTCGGATGCCTTTTCATTCGCTTCCGGCTCTTCTTCTATATTATCCTCTGCCTCGACGTCTTCAGTTTCATCCGCAACGTTCGGTGTCTCCGCGGTAGGTTCTGCGGTGGGTTCATCGTCAAGCACGAGCTCGACCATAGACTCCTGCTCATTGTCATATTCGCCGTCGGCAACTTGCTCTGCCGTCACTTCCGCCACGTCTTCCTCCGGCTCTGGTTCCGGCTCTTCGCTTTCAGGCGCGTCCGCCACCGGCTCTTCGCTTCCGGCATCGGCCACGTCGTTCTCCACCATACAGGCGTCTTCCTGCGTTTCTTCGCCATCATTGCCTTCTCTTTCGCCAAGCAGCATCTGCAACCTGTCGAGCTTCTCTCCTATTGCCGTAAACACATATTCCGGAGTGTCGGCGCCACGATTGTCGGCGAGGAGCAGAAGTCCCTCGAGTTCGTAAGCCTCGGCAATCATTTTTCTTATGTCGGTTTTCATAATTGAGGAGTATTTTGTCGTTTGTCAATAGTGTCCTGATACGATTCAAACATTCCCACCATCAGCCGTTCTATCGATGATTTCAGTTGTTCGTAGGTGCAGTGGAAATTGTTTGTAAGCAGCACTACGGAGTAGCGCGGACGCTCGGCGGGGTAATAGCCTGCATAGCATCTCACGCCGGTCATGCTGCCCGACTTCAATGCGATGTTTCCCGACAGGCACGTGCCTTTTAGCAGGTTGCGCACCGTTCCGTCAACGCCGCATCGTGGCAGCAATGTCGGAAAAAGGTCGCCGGTCTGCCAGTCGAGTGCGGCCGAGCGCAGCACGCTTGCCAGAAACAGAGGTGTCATCCGGTTTGTGCGGCTCAATCCGCTGCCGTCATAGAGAGTCACCTTGTCCATGTTGATGCCCCATTGTTCTACTATCTTGGTCACTGCCTTCTCGCCATACTCACGCTTCGGATCGCCGTAGATGCTCTCGCCCAATTTGCGCTGCACCGACTCGGCATACATGTTGTCGCTGCGGAAAAGCAACGATTTCAGAATCTCTGGCAGCACCGGCGACTCGTACGACAGGATTTGCATGGCATCGCTGTCGCTTGCACTCACCTTCTTTCCTTCAACGGGGATGCCCTCGCTCTCGAGTGTCTCTCTCACATCGGCACACAAACCTACGGCTGGATGCGGCATCGTGGTGACCACTTCTATCGGCTCCTGCATGCGGCGCATAGCTCCGCTAAGCGTGATTCGGCTGTTGTTTTTCTTGCGTTGCACGATAGGGCTGAATCTGCCACGATTCACCACCGTCATCCGGTTGTCTATCTGTATCGAACGCAGATGCGGCACGGTGTCGACCACAAGGGCGCGGCCGCTCGATGTGTCGATAATCAGCGAGAACAGATTGTCGTTGTAGTTTATCGAATGCACTCCCGCGCCATAGTCTTCCGTCACGTCGACGTCGAGCCAATCTTTGGGCACGGCGTTGTGCGGCTGTATCTTTTCCTCCGGGCGGACGTTGCCTTTGATAGCTTTTATGCCCCACAGTTTGATGTTTTCAACAGCGGCGGAGACAAAGGTTTCGCGGTCGGGGAAATGCTTGGAGTCAAGCGTCGGGTCAATGCCGCCCTCGATGACAATGTCGCCGTTGAGCGTTCCGTTTTTGTCGATAGTGCCTGTATATTTCAGACGCGTGCGGAAATGGAAGTTTTGGGTGAGTTGCTTCAACGCTGCCGACGATGTGACAATTTTCATCACCGACGCCGGTATCATTTGCCGCTCAAGATTGTAGGACGCAACTGGTGTGCCTGTGCGCAAATCCATCACGCAGACGCCCACTGTGGCTCCTGTCATGGCACGGCTCGACACAAACTGCCTGATGGCTGAATCCATTTTCACAGAAAACGAGTCGACGGCAGTGTCGACAACGCTGTCTGACGCCGTCACGGCTTTCATCGGTTGTCTGTCGGCAAATCCGACAGACAGCAGTAAGATTATCAGAATGATATGCTTAATCCGCTTCATTTTTATTTTCTTTTCCCATTATTTTAACATTCAAAGTTAAACATAAATCCCATGAATTGGCGGTGTGTGTAAACATCTTTTACCGAATTAACAATGTTTAACCACGCATCGTTTCTTTTCCATAATGCCTGCGCACCAACAGAAAGACGCCGGCTCCATAACGGAGTCGGCGTCTTCTTGCTGTATTCCTATGCAGCGCGATGGCTATTCGAGCACCAAAGTGGCGCGTGCGGGGAACGACATGTGCGGCGCGACGGTCACGGCATCGCCGGTAATCACGTCGCGGAAAGTGTCGCCGGGACACATGATTTCGGCATATCGACTCATGTCAACATCGGTGAGAGGCTCATCGGTGCCGTTCATCAGCACGATGAAGCGGCGGTCACCGTTGGTGCGCTCATAGACGTAGAGCTGGTTGGACGGCATGAAATGACGCAATGTGCCTGCCGACACGGCTTTGTTGCCTTGGCGCCAATGGAGCAGACGGCTCATGAAGTTGAACGCGTCGCGCTGGAGCGGCGTGCGTCCGTCGGCGGTAAACACCGACACGCTGTCGCCTGGGAATCCGCCTGGCATGTCGAGGCGCACATAGCCGTCGGTCACAGCCTTGCTGCCGTGCATCAGCACTTCTGTGCCATAGTATATCTGCGGAATGCCGCGGGTGGTCAGAAGGAATGCCTGCGCCTGTTTCCAGCGGGCAAGGTCAGACGGCTCCTCTAAGAGGAAACGGTCTGTGTCGTGGTTGTCGTAGAACGTCAGCAACCTGCTGCAGTCGGCATAAAGCATGTCGAGCGCAAGGTGGTTAAACAGGCGGTTGAGTCCGTCGCTTCCTGATTTTGTCTGTTCTCCAAACGCTTGCTGCGCCATCAGACACAACGGGAAATCCATCACCGTTGGCAATTCTGTATTGACTGGGTTCAACTTGTTGCCGCGTTGCATATACGCAATGCTCGCCTCGTTTTCAAGCCAGCTTTCGCCAACGATGTTGAACCGCGGATACTCGCGTGCCACGGCGCGGTTCCAACGCGCCATAGCCTCCATGTCGGCATACGGATAGGTGTCCATGCGGATGCCGTTGATTCCGGCATACTCAATCCACCAGATAGAGTTTTGGATAAGATATGTCATCAAGTGGGGGTTGCGCTGATTGAGGTCGGGCATACCCGACACAAACCATCCGTCGACGGTGTGCTTGAAGTCGTATTGGCTCACATACGGATCATGCACCGCGTTAAGCCGGAAGTTGGTGAGCAGCAACGAGTCGACGGCGGCATTTCTCTTGCCTGTCAAATTTGCCTGCTGCACGCTTCTGATGCCGTCGGCTGTCGGCTGGGCATTGAGCCAGTCGTGGCTGGGAAGGTCGTAGAGCCACGGATGGTAGAGTCCGCAGTGGTTGAAAATCATGTCCATCACCACCTTGATGCCGCGGCTGTGGCATTCTGAAATCAAGCGGCGGTAGTCGTCGTTGCTTCCGAAGCGCGGATCCACACGGTAATAGTCGGTGGTGGCATAACCGTGATAGCAGCCACCGGGCATATCGTTCTCAAGCACAGGAGTGAGCCACACTGCCGTGACGCCCAGTTCCTCAAGATAGTCGAGATGGTCGGAGATGCCCTTCAGCGTGCCGCCGTGGCGCGCGCCCGGGTTCGTCCGGTCTATGCGGTAGTCGAAATTGGTAGACTGATGCTTCACGTCACCGCCGTCGGCAAAGCGGTCAGGCATCATCAGATAAAGCACGTCGGAAGAGTCGAAACCCTCGTGACTTGCTCCGTCGCCCTGACGGGCAAGCAGTTCATATTGCTTCTTGATTTTGCGCTTGCCACTGGCAAACGTGATGTCGACAGTGCCAGGTTTGGCGTCGCTGCCGATGGTGAGATACAGAAACTGATAATTCGGGCTGTCGAGGCGCGCCACGGAGTCAAGTTTCACGCCAGGGCAGTCGACCGAGGGCACAGCGTCGCGTATGCCCTCGCCCGTAACCATTATCTGCAGCTGCTGGTTTTCCATCCCTGTCCACCACATCGGTGGGTCCATACGGTCGACAGCAGTTTTTGCGTTGGTTGTCATTGCGCCGGCCAAAAGAAGTCCGGCAACAAGAAAGATTTTTTTCATCATAGGTAATTGAGTTTTTGTTTTTCCGCCATAAATTTACGACTTATTTGCCATGTAAATCACATTTTTGTGCATTTTTATGCCCTATTTGCAACTTTTTGGCTTTACGGTTGCGTCTGTAGCAACCGAGCGAGGTGGTCTACAACTCAGGGAACAGCGAGGGCTCGGCGAGCAGGCGGAAGGTGTGGCGGTGGTAGGGGGTGGCGCCGAAACGCGCAATGGCTTCGCGATGGGCTTTCGTGGGATAACCTTTGTTCACGTTCCAACCGTATTGCGGAAATTCCTCGTGGATGCGTTTCATAAACTCATCGCGGTGGGTCTTTGCAAGAATCGACGCGGCGGCGATGCTCATCATCTTGCCGTCGCCTTTCACAATGCATTGGTGGCAGATGCCGTCGTAGGGACGGAAACGGTTGCCGTCGATAAGCAGAAAGTCGGGACGCACCGACAAGCCGTCCACGGCGCGGTGCATGGCGAGAAACGAAGCCTGAAGGATGTTGATGTGGTCAATCTCATCGTTGTCAACGATGCCCACTGCCCAAGCCAGGGCGTCGCGCTCTATCACGGGACGCAGTGCGTCGCGGGCATGCTCGGAAAGCTTCTTTGAGTCGTTGAGAAGGTCGTTGGTGTAGCCGTCGGGCAGAATCACCGCCGCGGCAAACACCGGTCCGGCAAGGCATCCGCGCCCAGCCTCGTCGCATCCTGCCTCGAGGCGTCCCGGTTCAAGATACGGCAACAACATCAGTGATGGCGTTTGATTATGTAGTCGAACAGCGACAGGAATGCCCGCTTGGCTTCGTTGTCGGGATATGGCTCAAGGATGCTGCGAGCCTCGGCGCGCAGACGCTCCATCGTGGCATAGGCATATTCGATTCCGCCCTCTGCTTTGGCAAAGTCTATCAGCGTCTCTATCTGTTCGGTGGTAAGCGAGTCGGAGTCGGCAAGACGGCGCATCTCTCCGTGGCGCGGCGACTCGGTGTGCGACAATGCGTAAATCAGCGGCAGCGTCACCTTTCCCTCGCGCATATCGTTGCCCGTGGGCTTGCCTATAGCATCATCCTTGAAATAGTCGAAGATGTCGTCCTTGATCTGGAACGACAGTCCCAGCAGCTCCACAAACTTCGACAGGTTGGCGATGTCGATGTCGGAGGCACCTACAGAGTATCCGCCCACCTTCACACAACTCTGGAACAGCGATGCCGTCTTCTTGTTTATGATGCTGAAATAAGTCTGCTCGTCGATGGAATGATGCTTGGCAACGTCGATTTGGTCAATCTCGCCGGTCGACAGTTCCTTGCCGAGCTCGGAGATGGTGCTTATCACACGGAAATCGTTGGTGCGGATGGCACATGCAAGGGCGTTGCTGACAAAGAAATCGCCGACAAGCACGGCGATATGGTTGTCCCACGTGTTGTTGATGGTGTCGTGGCCGCGACGCTGCTTGGTCTCGTCGATAACGTCATCGTGTATCAGAGAGGCATTGTGGAGCAATTCCACCGACGCCGCGCCGCAGAGCACACCGTCCGACACCTCGGCGCCGAAAAACTTGGCGCTGAGCACAACGATTATCGGGCGTATCTGCTTGCCTTTTGTTTCCAAATACTTGTCTACAATCTTATTGAGCAGCGGACTATTGCTTGAGAGCGACTGCTTTATTATCTTCTGCAGCCGCTCCAAATCGGATGATATCAGGTCTCTTATTTCATCAAAATTCGTCATAAAACGATTTTTAAGACACAAAAGTAATCATTTATTCTGCGAAAATTGTAATTTCACGGTGAATTAATGCCGAATCATTGATTTTTTTATATTAATTAGTACTATTCACCTACAATATATGGAACAGAAAAAATTATTTTTGCTCGATGCCTATGCCTTGATTTTCCGGGCATACCACGCAATGAAATACTCTCCTCGATTCACGTCGGGGGGAATGAACACTTCCGCCATCTTCGGCTTTGTAAACACGCTCGAGGAGGTGCTGCGCAAGGAGAACCCAACGCATATCGCCGTGTGTTTCGACCCTGCGGGAAAAACGTTCCGCCACGAGATGTTTGCCGACTACAAAGCTGGTCGCGAGGCTACACCGGAGGATATCAAGGTGGCTGTTCCATACATCAAAGACATTATACGGGCTTACGGAATCCCTGTGGTGGAAAAAGAGGGATACGAGGCCGACGACGTGATTGGCACGCTTGCCACGATGAGCCGCAGCCGCGGATTCTCAACGTTTATCATGTCGCCCGACAAGGATCTCAGTCAACTTGTCGACCCGTCTGTGAAAATCTACCGTCCGGGCTACAAGGGACAGCCGGCGGAGGTGCGCGGCGAGAAGGAGGTGTGCGACGTGTTCGGCATCAACCGCCCGATACAGGTAATCGACATTCTGGCGCTCATGGGCGACAAGGTGGACAACATTGTCGGATGCCCGGGCGTCGGTGAGAAAACGGCGTCGAAACTGATTCTGGAGTTCGACAGCGTGGAGAATCTTATCGCCAACACCGATAAGCTGAAAGGCGCGCTGAAAACCAAAGTCGAATCAAACGTGGACAACATTCTGTTCTCAAAAAAACTCGCCACGATATGCACCGAAGTGCCGATTGAATTCGACGAGGAGGCTTACAGCCGCCACCCTGTCGACGAAGCCGCCATCCGCGACATCTTCGGCAAACTGGAGTTCCGCTCGTTGCTGTCGCGCGTGCTCGGCGACAAGGCGGAGGCAAAGCCTGCACCGAAGCCTGCGCCCGCTTTCGGCGAACTTTCGCTCTTCGGCGACGACATGACTGACGCGGCAGCCGCAGAGGCGGAGCCTGCGCCAACCGAGCATACCTGCAAAACGATCATCGCAACCGATGCCAACATCGACGAGCTTGTCGACAAGGCGTTGTCGCAGAAAACAATAGGAATCCACATGGTCTGCACCGCGCCAAACGCCATGGAGGCTGTTCTTGCCGGCATCGCTGTGGCACTGAGCCCCGACGAGGCTTTCTATCTTGAAGCCACCGAGGAGTCGGCTTTCGACATTTTGCGCATCCTTAAATCGGAAACTGTGGAGAAAGTGGGCATAAACCTGAAATTCGATATGGTGGTGGCGCTCAACATTGCTGAGAAATTAGCGGCGCCCTACTATGATGTCGCCATCGCGCACTATCTGCTGCAACCGGAGATGAGCCATTCAATAAACCGGCTGGCGGAGATATATCTGAAAAAAATTCTGCCCGACTATCAGCTGCCCGCCACGGCAAAGGCCAACAAGTTTAACCCGGCGCTCTCGCTTGAAATCGAGGATATAGCCAAGGTGGCTTGCGCACGTGCCGCGGCATGCCTCGAGCTGAAGCCTGTGTTTGACAAGAAACTCGAGGAGGAGAAAATGGCGCATCTGCTCCACGACATCGAGCTGCCGCTCGTCGAGGTGCTCGCCGACATGGAGCACACTGGCGTGCGCATCGACACAGACGCCCTTGCCGCCTACTCCAAAGCCCTGACTCAGCGTCTTGCCGACATCGAGCGGGCATGCATCGACCTTGCGGGAATACAGTTCAACGTGGGCTCGCCGGCACAGGTGGGCGAAGTGCTGTTCGACAAACTGAAAATCGACGAGAAAGCGAAAAAAACTAAAACCGGGCAATACTCCACCACGGAGGAGGTGCTTGAGAAGCTGTCGGGAAAACACCCCATCGTGGGCAAGATCCTGGAGTTCCGAAAGATAAAGAAGCTTCTGTCAACCTACGTCAATGCTCTCCCCGAACTTATAAACCCTCACACGGGAAAAATCCACACCACCTACAACCAGACTGTCACGGCCACTGGACGCCTGTCGTCGACAAACCCGAACCTGCAGAACATCCCTATCAGAAACGACGACGGACGGGAAATCCGCAAAGCGTTCATCCCCGACGACGGGCACTCGTTCTTCTCTGCCGACTATTCGCAGATTGAGCTGCGCATCGTGGCAAACATCAGCAAGGACGAGGCGCTCGTGGAGGCTTTCCTTGCCGGCGAGGACATCCACCGTGCCACTGCCGCCAAAATTTTCCACGAACGCACCGAAGACGTGACCGACGACCAGCGACGGAAAGCAAAAACCGCAAACTTCGGTATGATTTACGGCATTTCGGCATTCGGACTGTCGGAGCGACTGCAAATACCTCGCAACGAGGCCAAGCAACTGATTGAAGGCTACTTCAAGACATTCCCCGGCGTGCGTCGGTTTATGGACCAGAGCATCGAGATGGCGAAAGAGAAAGGCTTTGTGACAACCCTGTTCGGACGGCGCCGCATGCTTCCCGACATAACATCGCGAAACGCCGTGGTGCGCGGATATGCCGAGCGAAACGCAATCAACGCTCCAATACAGGGAACTGCTGCCGACATCATCAAAATCGCGATGAACCGCATTTACCGTCGGTTTGACCGCGAGGGAATACGGTCGAAGATGCTGCTGCAGGTGCACGATGAGTTGAACTTCGACGTCGTTCCTGGCGAAGAGGATTCTGTGTCCCGCATTGTAAAAGAAGAGATGGAGGCTGCCTTCAGCGGAACTGTACCTCTCGTTGCCGACTGCGGCTCGGGCGCAAACTGGCTTGAAGCGCATTGACAAGCACCGACGCAAACGCGTCTTTAAATAAAAATTTTGCCCTGCAATAAAAAAATATCCGCAAAAACATTGCAATATTCAGAAAAGTGAGTACCTTTGCATTCGATTTTCGGACTCGGGGTGTAGCACAGTTGGTTAGCGCGCCACGTTCGGGACGTGGAGGTCGGAAGTTCGAGTCTTCTCACCCCGACAATCAAAGGTTCAAATGACTAGTCATTTGAACCTTATTTTTTAACGCCATCCGGCCGCATGGCGCCGCCGGCTCGCTGCTACGGAAGAGTGTCATATAGCCTGCCAACGTTGACATTGCTTCATGGCGCGAAGTTCGAAACATTCCGTCTCTTCAACAACACCTTTCCCGTTTATAGCCATATCCTTGCGCTTTTTCCAATAAAAACGGGGGACACACCCGAACTCACCATATCATGAGAAGCGTCGGCTTCACTCCGTAAATTGCGTAGGGAGCGTCGGCATAGCCCCTTTCTCAGTGCAGACAAAAGCAGATGTCCGCACTGACAACGAATGTGCCTCCAACACGCTCTTCCCTTTCAGGACAGAGGATATAAACGCTGCTGTAAAACTGTCGCCAGCCCCTACCGTGTCGGCAACCTCAACCTTGGGCGTAGGCTGAAACGACACGTTGCCGGGAGTGAACACATAGCTGCCGTTTATTCCGCACGTGAGTATCAACATCTTAAGATTATACTTACCGAGAAGAATCCAGCATTTGTCCTGGAGGTCGATGCCTGGATAGCCGAACATACGGCTTACGGTCACCAACTCCTCATCGTTTATCTTCAAGATGTTGCATCGCTTCATGGAATTGCAAAGGATTTCCTTGTTATAGAACCCTTGACGCAGATTCACATCAAACACTATCAGATTTTCCTCATTACGTGACACGACGTCGAGGAAACGGTTGATCGTGTTGCGCGACACGACATTGCGTTGGGCAAGAGAGCCGAAGCAGACTGCCGTTGTCCTTTCGGCAAGCGATTCAAGTCGTTCGGTATAGGGGATGTTATCCCATGCCACGTTTTCCTTGATTTCATACTGAGGCACTCCCGACTGGTCAATCTCAACCTGCACTGTCCCTGTTGGATATGGCACATCGGCTATAAGTTGTTTAAGGCCTTTGGCCGTGAAGTTCTCGATTATCTCCCTGCCGAGATCATCGTCGCCCACAGCGCTGACCACACAGCTCGGAAGTCCGAATTGAGAAACGTGATATGCGAAATTGGCGGGCGCGCCACCTATTTTTTTACCTTCCGGAAGGACGTCCCACAAGGCTTCGCCCATTCCTACTACTAAGTCGTTCATGTTGATTGGTAAGATTTTGTTTATATTTATATTTTCCTAATTTTCAGAGTATAGTAAAGAAGATATGCCACGCCTACCGTCATCACGGCAACCGCTCCGACTTGACCGATCGCGTCGGCAGCATAACCCATCGCAAGCGGAAACACCGTTCCTCCGAAGAGGCCCATGATCATCAGCCCAGAAACTTCATTTTTTTCGCTGGGTGCATAGACAAGGGCTTGTGAAAACACGACCGAAAAGATGTTTGAATTTCCAAATCCAATCAGCCCGATACCTGCATACAGCGGGGTGATGGTGTCGCACACTAACAAGATGCACATTCCTGCCAACATCATCATAACACTTATGGCAAAAAACGTTTTAGGAGATATGGTGCGAAGGATAATCGCTCCGAGGAAACATCCAATCGTGCGGAAGATGAAATAAATACCGGTGGCGAATCCAGCCTCTTCAAGCGGAAGTCCGAGTCGCTCCATGATTATTTTTGGAGCGCTGGTGTTTGTCCCGACATCTATTCCGACATGGCACATGATGCCTATGAAACAAAGTAGGATGAACGGACGTCCGAGCAGTTTCAGACAGGCTACAATACCTGACGCCTTGTCTGGTTTTTCTTCGTCTATCGGTGTCGCAGCCAAAAGGGAAATCGACAGCAAACTGACAATTGCATATATCACAAACAGGGCTCTCCACCCGAGACCGAATGTAGGAAGCATCGTTGTAGCCCCCCAAGCGGCAATCACGGGCGCAAGAAATGAGGCTATAGCCTTGATGAATTGCCCGAACGTAAGGGTCGACGCAAGTTTTTCGCTACTTATCAAGTTGGTCACCAATGGATTGAGCGACGTCTGCATAATCGCATTGCCTATGCCAAGCAGCGAAAACGAGGCGAGCATTACAACGTAGCTGTTTCCAAACACCGGAATAAACAATGATATCGCAGTAACAATCAAGCTTATCAGCACAGTGCTCTTTCTTCCTATCTTATTCATCAGCATGCCGGTGGGCACTGAGAATATCAGAAACCAGAAGAACACAAGCGACGGAAAGAGATTTGCCTGCGAATCGGTCAAATTCAAGTCTTTCTGCACATAGTTGGACGCAGTGCCCACAAGGTCGACAAATCTCATTGCAAAGAAGCAGAGCATCACTGGGACTATCTGAAGCAGAAACGATTTTCTGCCGGTAACAAGAGTTTGATTCATAGTCATTATAGTTTTTTGTTATTGTTTTTTCCTCAACAGCATGCAGCGCAATCAATAGAAAAACTGTCGAAGCCAAGCGCTGCTGTTTTGTTGTCGCAAAACTACTGCCATGCCGAAAAATAGGCTATCAAAAATTGTGCATAGGCTATCAATCATGTTGCATTGCACGATTTTTGATATCTTATGCACTCTTTTTCATCGTTTTATGACTATCTTTGCGAAAAACACTAAGTTTCTGATGCCGATGTTAAGGTTTCTATCATACAGCCTTGCGCTGACAATTATCATGGCTTTGTCCGGATGCACCGAGAGCAGGGTCTATAAAATCGGCGTGTCGCAATGCAGCCAGGATGACTGGCGCAAGAAGATGAATGACGAGATTAATCGTGAAATAATGTTTCACGAGGATGCCGTTGTGGAAATACGCTCTGCCGACGACAGCAACGCCAAGCAGATTGAGGATATCCGATATTTTGTGAAAAACGGATTCGACATAATCATAGTTTCCCCAAACGAGGCCGCAGCCCTGACTCCGGTAATAAAAGACGTGTACGAGAATGGCACTCCCGTGCTTATTTTCGACCGAAATATTATCGGCGACTCATACACCGCACGAATCGGCGTTGACGATGAAGGCATTGGTAAATCAGCGGCTCATTATGCCCGTATGCTAATTGGCAGTGGTGCAAATGCCATTGAGATTTTCGGGCGGAAAGGGTCTACGCCTGCTGAGGGTCGCCACAATGGTTTTGTAAAAGAATTTGAATCATCAGGAGGCAAAATATTGGCAAGCGCACCGGGAAATTGGAAAAAAGAGGACGCAATTCCTGTGGTGGATTCGTTGTTGAGCATTTATCCCGATGTCGACCTGATATACGCCCACAACGACCGGATGGCGATAGGTGCTTCGGAGGTGGCTCGCCGTCTTGGTCGTGACGGCATTAAAATAATCGGCATCGATGCGGCTCCCGACATCGGCATCAAGGCGGTTGCCGACAGCGTGATCGACGCCACGTTTCTTTACCCTACGGAGGGTCATCGCCTTATCCGCACCGCCCTTGCCATCCTCAAGAACAAACCGTATAAGAAACCATCATTCCCGCTTCTTCTGCTGTCGACTTGAGCAATGCCGACATTCTCCTTATGCAAAACGAGGCTCTCAAGGAAGAAACTGGGAAAATGAAGCAGCTGAAAGCCCGGATTGACGACTATTGGGCGCAGCATTCATCACAGACTTCGCTTTTCTATGCAAGCATCGCAATCATAATACTGCTCTTCGGTGTCGGATTCCTTTTGCTACGCGCATATTGGCAACGCAGCAGGCATCAGAAGGAACTGATGCTGCAGAACAGGCTTCTCGAAGATGAGCGCGACAAGCAGAAGCTTCTCAACGAGCAGCTTCAAGAGGCCACACAGTCAAAGCTTTTGTTTTTCACCAACGTGTCACACGACCTGCGCACCCCTTTGACTCTCATCTCCGAACCTGTGGCACAGCTTGCCTGCGCCGACAATCTGACCACGCAGCAGCAAACCCTTATGAAGATTGCCGATAAGAATGTAAAGATACTCCAACGTCTTATCAACCAAATTCTCGATTTCCGCAAATATGAAAATGGAAAATTGGATATAAATCTGTCGGAGGTTGACTTCAGCATACTGATCCGCGACTGGATGGAGTCGTTTTATGCAATTGCCAGAAAGCGTGACATAAAACTTTCATTGGAAGGCTCAGTGAAACCTCTGCCTATCGCCATTGACTCAGAAAAGATGGAACGTGTGTTTTTCAACCTTCTCTCCAATGCCTTCAAACACACTCCCGACAACGGATCCATAACCGTGTCTTACGACTGTGACGCCACAAATCTCACATTCAAAGTCGCCGACACCGGAGAAGGCATAAGCCAGTGTGACATTGGCAATATCTTTGACCGATTTTATCAGGTGGACCGCATCCATTCCAATGGTTCCGGCATAGGGCTTTCACTTGCCAAAGCTTTCGTTGAGCTTCACGGAGGCACAATCTCCGCTGAAAGCACGCCAAACAAAGGTTCGGTGTTTACGGTGACTCTCCCCATACGGCATGTGTCGCAGACCGCTGTCCCCTCCGTCAAGCGCATTGTCAGCAACGACGCTGTGGCGGAGATTGAAGACGTCGAGACCCATCTGGTTTTCGACACAGACAAGCCGATAGTATTGATTGTCGATGACAACACTGACATTCAAAAACTTGTCGGAGAATTATTGAATGGGGATTACAATATAATCACGGCTTCAAACGGCAAGGAGGGCGTGAAACTTGCCACTAAATATGTGCCTGACCTCATAATCTGTGATGTAATGATGCCGGTTATGGATGGTCTGGAATGTTGCCGGCGGATAAAAAAAGAGCTTTCCACCTCCCACATTCCCGTATTGCTGCTCACAGCCTGCTCCATGGATGAGCAGAGAGCGCAGGGATACGACAGCGGTGCCGACGGATATCTGTCAAAGCCTTTCAACAGTTCGGTGCTGAAAGCGCGGTGCTCAAGTCTGATTGCCAACAGGAAACGCATAAAAGAGCTTTGGCTGTCGTCATCAGTGCCTCACGCGAACAACAACGGACTGGCGAAACCGGCGGAAGACATTGACAATGAGTTTTATAACCGCTTCCTCAATCTATTCCAGACCGAAATGGGCGATGCGGATCTCAGCGTCGACGCGATTGCTTCAAAAATGGGGTTTGAACGCTCTCAGTTTTACCGAAAGATTAAGGCGCTGACAAATTATGCCCCGGTTGAGCTTATGCGCAAATTAAGGATGCAAAGAGGGCGCGTCCTTATAACCTCAACCGACAAAACCATAAGTGAGATAGCATATGAGATAGGATTCTCTTCTCCGGCTTATTTCACGAAGTGCTATCGTGACGCTTATGGCATGACGCCTTCCGAGGCTCGCAACAAGCTGACTGATTAACGGGATCCGCTTTGCGGTTCTCGGATATTCCAATAAAAGCACTACCTTTGCAGAAGAAAAGCGGCTCGATACGCATACGCAAAAGCAGCGGCATGCATCTGCTTTTGCAGCGTTTTTTTTAAACACAAGCACAAGAAACTTTTATGATTACAGTTGATGGACTGACCGTCGAATTTGGCGGCACCACCCTATTCAAGGATATTTCCTTTCAGATAAACGAGAAAGACCGTATAGCCCTTATGGGCAAGAACGGCGCAGGAAAGAGCACTTTGCTGAAGATTATCGCCGGCGTGCGGACAGCCACACGCGGCTCTGTCTCCGCGCCTAAAGATTGCGTAATCGCCTATCTTCCCCAACATTTGATGACCGAGGACGGCCGCACCGTGTTTGAGGAGACATGCCAGGCTTTCGCTCATCTGCACCAAATCCAGGCGGAGATAGACCGCATCAACAACGAGCTCTTGACACGCACCGACTATGACAGCGATGAATACATGCAGCTCATCGAGAATGTGTCAACGCTTTCTGAGAAGTTCTACGCAATAGACATGACTCATTTCGAGGAGGATGTTGAGAAAACGCTTCTCGGTCTGGGCTTCGAGCGCTCCGACTTCAACCGCCCAACCAGCGAGTTTTCGGGCGGCTGGCGCATGCGTATCGAGCTTGCGAAACTGCTGCTCAAGTCGCCCGACGTGCTGCTTCTTGACGAGCCTACAAACCACCTCGACATCGAGTCGATCGGATGGCTTGAGGACTTTATCTGCAACAGTTCAAAAGCCGTGGTGGTGATAAGCCACGACCGCAAGTTTGTCGACGACATAACCACTCGCACAATCGAGGTGACAATGGGACGGATATACGACTACAAGGCAACTTACAGCCAATATCTGGAGTTGCGCAAGGAGCGTCGCGAACAGCAGATAAAACAATATGAGGAGCAGCAGAAGATGATTGCCGACACAAAGGAATTCATCGAGCGTTTCAAAGGCACGTATTCCAAGACTCTGCAGGTGCAGAGCCGCGTAAAAATGCTTGAGAAACTCCAACTCATAGAGGTGGACGAGGAAGACACAAGCCGACTCCGGCTGAAGTTTCCTCCGAGTCCGCGCAGCGGTGCCTACCCTGTGCAAATGAGCGATGTGGCAATGTCGTTCGACGGCAAGAATGTTTTCAGCGGTGTCAACCTTACCGTTGAACGCGGCGACAAGATTGCCTTCGTGGGGCGAAACGGCGAAGGAAAGTCGACTCTCGTGAAATGCATTATGGGGCAGCTGCAAAACGAAGGAAAACTCGAACTCGGACACAACGTGCAGATTGGCTACTTCGCACAAAACCAAGCTTCGCTGCTCGACGGCGAGCTAACGGTGTTCCAGACCATCGACGACGTGGCTAAAGGCGATGTGCGCAACAAGATTCGCGACCTTCTCGGCGCATTTATGTTCGGAGGAGAGGAGTCGACAAAGAAAGTGAAGGTGCTGTCTGGTGGCGAACGCACTCGCCTTGCCATACTCAAACTCCTGTTGGAACCCGTCAACCTTCTTATCCTTGACGAGCCGACCAACCACCTTGACCTCAAGACAAAGGACGTGCTCAAGCAAGCCCTGCTGGACTTCGATGGCACGCTCATCGTGGTGAGTCACGACCGCGACTTCCTCGACGGACTTGTCAGCAAGGTATACGAATTCGGCCACGGCCGCGTACGCGAGCACTTGTGCGGCATTTACGAGTTCCTTGAGTCAAAGAAGATGGAAAGCCTTCAGGAGCTCGAAAGAAACCGCGTGAAGCCGGGAAAGGCTTAACACAAAAACAACTCGTTCTTTTTCCGATCACGGCAGAGCGGTTCAAGGCGGGCTGCCAACACTTTCATAGACTCGCCGATGCCCCTCGCATGCGACGGGCAGACCGACACGCACCGCATACAGCCGATGCAGAGCTGGTTGTTGTTGTCTTTTGGATTGTCGGCAGATATTGCACCTGTCGGGCATTGGCTCGCGCAGACACCGCATTCCGTACAGTCTTGGTTTGCCACAGGAAAAGGTCCGCTGCAGCCTTGCTTGTACGGGCGGTTGCCTGGCAATGCGAGACGGCCGAACGGTTTGCCGCCTTGCACCCTCTCAAGAATGGCTCTGCCAAAGGATGCCAGCTCTCCGGCATCGACTGCGTCAGGCCTGCCGGCGCCGTACATACGGCAAATGCTGTGCTCTGCGTTGGCGGCAACGGCTGCTACAACGTTGAATCCCTGCGCTGTCGCCACATCCTGCATTTCAACCAAAGCATCCTCGTAAGCTCTGTTGCCGTAAACGGCGACAATCACACAGGTGGCACCGTTTGACTCAACGGCATTCAGCCTTTCCACAGCCAATGCCGGCACGCGCCCGGCATATACCGGCATCGAGACAACCACCAAGTCGCCGGCTGCTATATTTGGCAAGCACAGCTCTTCTTCTTTTACACAAAGTTCTGTAAGTATGCTTTTTGCCTCAATGCCGCTGCACAGCAGCTCGCTGACGCGGCGTGTGCCTCCAGTGGGACTGAACGCAATCTGATGTATGATCATAATATCTTCGTTTTGTTTTTGTTTTCTATTTCAAGCAACATTCTTTTTGCCTCCAATCCTCCGGCAAAGCCGGTCAGGGAATGGTTGCAGCCCACGACGCGATGGCATGGAATAAAAATTGCTATGCCGTTTGCCCCTACGGCTTGCGCCACGGCTCTGACGCCTTCAGGATTGCCAACGCTCAGGGCAATATCTTTGTAGCTCACAGTCTCTCCGTATGGTATGCTGAGCAATGCTTCCCACACTTGCTGTTGGAAATCCGTTCCCACAAGACGCAGCGGGATGTCGAAAGCCTTGCGGCGGCATGCAAAGTAGTCTTCAAGTTGTTTCTTCGCTTGCTCGAGCACGGCGGATGTTTCAACCAGAAATTCCGCATTCAGCCGGCGCGCAAGCCGGCGCTTGTTGCGGCAGGCGCATGGCATCCCGTTCCAGTCGCACAGACACAAAGCCTCTCCCACCGACGCCAAGACCATCTCTCCGCACGGCGAGTCGTAATACTGTACACTTACCGGTTGCCTGCCTCTCATCTTCGCCACATCACCTGCTTATTGCTGCATTTTGACTGCAATTCCGCATCACTTCTCACACAATTCAATAGGCAACCCGTCAGGATCGCTGAAAAACACAAACCGTTTGCCGGTATATTCATCCGTGCGTATCGGCTCGCAGGCTACGCCTTTTCCCTCAACCTCGCCTACAGCTGCGGCAACGTCGTCGACCTCGAAGGCAAGATGGCGCAGACCGGCGGCTTCCGGACGGGAAGGACGCGCTGGAGGATTCGGAAAAGAGAACAACTCCACAACATACGTTCCGCCGAGCCAGCAGTCTGCCTTCCAGGAGTCGCGCTCCTTACGATAGTGCTCGCTCACAATCTTCAACCCGAGCACGTCTGCATAGAAACGCTTCGACCGTTCATAGTCGGAGCAAATCACTGCCACATGGTGTATTTTGTTCAGTTTCATATTATCAGTAGTTTTAATAACATTTTCCCACACAATGATTCACATATAAAAGAGTCGCCACCACAATCTGCAACAGCAGAATCGCCGGGACACCATACCGAAACTTCCTGTGCCGTGTCTTGTGATGCCACGCCTTCATGCCGAGCCACGCTCCGACGCTTCCGCCCACAACCGCCAGCATCAGCAACGTTGCCTCCGGTATGCGCCATTTGGCGTTTCGTGCCCTATATTTGTCTATGCCATACACGATGAATGCAACTGCATTCACAACGGTAAGACAGCATCCGACAAGGCCTTGCGTTATATACATATCCGAATCCTTTAACGACGGCAAAGTTAACGCAAATCAAACACAATAAAAATAATATCTCCGATTATCCTCTAAAACACCCGAAGAACTGTTGTAGAGAGATGCCGCGCGTAGGGGAAACCGCCGAAGAGCGGTTTCACATGTTAGCACGGGGTTGGCTTGCCTACCCCGTGACACTGGTGGCATGCTCAACTACCGCCGAAGAGCGGTTGTAGAGAGATGCTGCGCGGAGGGTACGACGGCTTCTCCAGGATGGTTGCGATTCCGCAGACTCAACTTTCCCGAAATCGCCGATGCAAAATTTCTTGCAAAAATATTTTCCTTGATTTATACAACCGCCCTTCGGCGGTTGCCCTCGCCATTTGATTGACATTGACAAAACCGTTCCACATCGGTATGTCCATCGTTGCGGAGCGACAACACTCTTCCATAACCCGGTACGCGCGGATGCGTGCTGGAGGTACGCCACAGCCTGTGGCAGACAGAAATAAAAAAAGCAGCCACTTTTCAGCGACTGCTTTGTGACCCCGGAGAGGCTCGAACTCTCGACCCAATGATTAAGAGTCATTTGCTCTACCAACTGAGCTACGGAGTCAACGTTTTGTTGATTTCGGTTGCAAAGGTAATGCCTTTTTTCTATCCCACAAAATTTTCGGGATATTTTTTTCAAAAAAATTGAGCTAAGAATGCCAACATTCTATCAGACAGCAACATATTTTTTTTGACTCAGAAGAGCCTTAAACGCGAAAAGAAGCGAGACCAGGCAATTTCTGCCCAGCCTCGCTTTTTATGGTCTGCAACTGCGACCGTTAATACATGTCCAGTTTAGGCAATGCTACAATCTTGTTGTCGTTCTTCTTGATGAAATCAAGGATGGCATCACGCGACTTACTTTCAGGGATGTCGGCCTCAATGCGTTTTACGGCGTTGAAGAGCGACACGTTGCACTGATAGATGTGGCGGTATGCTTTTGCGATATCGTCGATTTCTTCTTCATTGAAGTTGTCCTTATGGCGCATAATCGTTGCGTTCACGCCATAATAGACAGCCGGATTGTGGGCAAGGATGATGAAAGGAGGCACATTGCCCGAAACGCGGCATCCACCTTTGACAAACACCCATTTACCAATGTGGCTGTTTTCAAACACTTTCACGCCGGTGGAAAGAATCGAGCAAGAGTCGATAAACACATCTCCGGCAATCTGCACGTTGTTGCCAACCACGCAATGGTCGCTGATCTCGCTGTCGTGGCCGATGTGCGAATCCGCAAGCACAAACGAGTTTGCGCCCACCTTGGTGGCGCCGCCCTCGTGGATGCTGCGGTTGATTATCGCCATCTCGCGTATCACGGTGTTGTCGCCGATGATGACGTACGACATTTCGCCTTTCCAGCGGAAATCTTGAGGCGACGCGCTTACGATTGCGTTATTATACACCTTCACATTCTTGCCAAGGCGCGCGCCTTGCATAATGCTGGCATTAGGCATCACGATGCATCCGTCGCCTATCTCCACATCCTTGTCGACATAAGCGAAAGGATAAATTGTTACGTTGTCGCCGATTTTCGCTGTCGGGTCAACAAATGCTAATGGACTAATCATTGTGTTTCTGATTAAGGTAATTAATATTATATCAACGTCCGCCGCCGAGAGCCTGATAGAGGCTGATGGCTGCCTGACGCACTTGAAGTTCACATTGCAGCTGCGACATTTGTGCGTTGAGAAGCGACTGTTGTGCCGTAAGCACTTCCAGATAGGTGGCTGTGCTGTACTTCATAAGGTCGTTGTTGTATTCAACGGCTTTCGACAGATTGTCAACCTGGTCGACGAGCAGAGCGCTGCGCTGCTTGTTCTTGTTGTAGCTCACCAAAGCATCGCCCACTTCAGCTCCGGCGGCAAGCACTGTGTGCTCAAACGTGTTGAGCGTCTGCTGCTGCTGCAGTTTGGCTGCCTTCAGCGTGGCTATGTTGCGTCCGCGGCTGAAGAGGGGCGCCGTAAGCTGTCCGGCTAGCTGATAGAACCATTTGCCAGGGTTTACGATAACGCTTCCGAGCAGGTTGGTGAAGCCGCCGCCTGCCGAAATTACAAGGCTTGGATAGAATGCCGCACGCGCTGTGTTGGTGGCGTAATATGCCATTGCGAGCGACTGCTCTGCTGCCTGCACGTCTGGACGGGCCGCAAGATACGACATCGGCACGCCTTTCTCCATATATTCCGGAAAACTCGGCTCATAGGATGAGTCGACAACCCATGTCTGCTGCGGACGGTTCAAGAGCAGCGACAGGCTGCTGTTGACCTGATGAAGCGACTCCTCTACTTGCGGTATGGTTGCGAGCAGGCTTGCATAGTTGGCCTTGCTCTGCACCACTGCCACTTCGTTGTAGCGTCCTGCCTCTTTCAAATCCTGCATCGTCTTGATGCTTTCCTGCCAGATTGCCGATGTCTCGTTGAGAATCTGCAACTGGCGCTGGAGCATTGCGATGGTGTAGTAGCAGTTTGCCACTCCACTGATTATCTGCGAGCGCACTGCCTGACGATATGCCTCTGTCTGAAGCACCGCCGCCTCGGCGTTGCGCTTGTTGTTGAGCAACTTTCCGAACACGTCGATTTCCCAGCTTGCGGTAGCCGGAATGGTGTACGACCACGAGTCTTTCGTTATTTTTGAGCCTCCATAGGAAGCCGTTCCGCCATTGGGCGTCAAAGCCACGCTCGGCAGATAGCTGAGCTTGGCGCCCTGCAGCTGAGCTTTGGCGATATCCACATTCAGACGGGCGTTCTCAAGATCGACATTGCTGTCGAGAGCTATCTGAATGAGCGCCTGCAACTGCGGGTCGGTAAACACCTGTTCCCATTTCACATTGCCGAGAGCCGTTGAGTCGACAGCCTCTTTCTGGGCTGCGGCGACCTCACCGGCGATGCCTTCCTCTGGCATCTCGAATTTCTTATAGATATGGCAGCTTGCCGTCGTAGTGGCGATTGCCACTACGAGTGCTGCACTTAATAATTTGCTTTTATTCATTGATTTCACTCTTTATTAATTGCGTGAATATTGCTCAATCTGATCGTCGATTTCAGCGTTGTCTGTGTCCTTCCATTTCAGCGGCTGTATCTTCTCCTGAATCTTTTGGAATGCAACGAACAATGCCGGAACGATAAGCACCTGAAGAATCATACCAATCAACATACCGCCGACAGCACCGGTTCCAAGCGAACGGTTACCGTTGGCGCCTACACCGTTGGCAAGCATCAGCGGCAACAGACCGATAATCATTGCGAAGCCTGTCATCAAGATAGGACGCAGACGCGCTGCCGCACCGGCGATAGCGGCGCCCACGATGCTCATTCCCGTCTTGCGGCGGTCAAGAGCGAACTCTACGATAAGGATGGCGTTCTTTGCCAACAGACCGATAAGCATGATCAAACCGATTTGCAGATAGATGTTGTTGTTAACACCAAAAATCTTCGCAAAGAGGAATGATCCCATCAAGCCCAACGGAATAGACAAGATAACCGACAGCGGCAGGATGTAGCTTTCATATTGTGCCGACAGAAGCAGGTAGACAAAGAGCAGACAAAGTCCGAACACGATTGCAGTCGACGCCGCTGATGAATTCTGTTCCTCACGCGTCATTCCTGAGAACTCATAGCCGTAGCCCATAGGCAATGTCTGTGCCGCTACTTCCTGGATGGCCTTGATGGCGTCACCGTTACTGTAACCTGGATTTGGCGTACCGCTGACAGAAATCGAGGTAAACAGGTTGAAGCGCGAGATGATATCTGGTCCGTAGACGCGCTCAAGCGTGATGAAGTTGGTGATAGGCGACATTTCGTTGCCTACACGCACTTTCACTTGATTCAGCGTTTCCGGTGAGATACGTGCGCTTGGATCGGCCTGCATCATCACACGGTAAAGTTTACCGAAGCGGTTGAAGTTCGACACATACATACCGCCATAGTAGCCTTGCAGCGTCGACAACACAACGCTCGGGCTGATTCCCGCCTGCTTGGTCTTGGCAACATCGACATTGACCATATACTGCGGGAATGTCGGGTTAAACGTTGAGTAAGCCTGCTGGATTTCCGGACGCTGGTTGAGCGCGCCGATGAATTGCTGATAAATCTGGAAAAACTTGTTGATGTCGCCTCCGGTCTTGTCTTGCAGCTGAAGCTCGAAACCGCTGGTTACCGAATAACCGGAAATCATCGGTGGCTGGAACATCATCACTGTGGCGTCTTTTATCTGCTGACCCACTGCGCCGTAAAGCTGTCCGAGCACGCTTGTTGCGTCCTGTCCTTTCTCACGTTCGCTCCAGTCCTTGAGCTTTATGATAAACGTACCGTACGTGTTGCCCTGACCGGCGATAAAGCTGTAACCAAGAATCTCCGTACGCGACTCGACTGCCGGATTGGCGGCAAGAATCTTGTCCACCTTGGCAAGTGTGGCCTCTGTTTTATCAAGCGACGTTGCAGGCGGCATGTTGACCATACAGAACAACACGCCGGTGTCCTCATTAGGAACCAAAGCGGTCGACGTGGTCATCATCATTGCGGCAAGCGCCACGATGCTGGCTGCCACAACGCCGAATGCCGTGATTTTATGATTGATGAAGAATCCTGCCCATTTTTTGTAGCGGACGAGCAGTTTCTCATAATTGCGGTTGAATCCTTCGTGGAATGCCTTTACAAACGACACTTTCTTGGAGCCGCCATCTGCCTTGTGAGGTTTCAGGAACACCGCACACAAAGCCGGCGACAGGGTCAATGCGTTCAATGCCGACAGTCCGATGGCGATTGCCATTGTCAAACCAAACTGGCGATAGAACACGCCCGACGTTCCTGACATGAACGACACTGGAATAAACACAAGCATCATGACAAGGGTGATTGAGACAATCGCGCCGCCTATCTCACGCATAGCGTCGATTGCAGCCATACGTGCCGAGGTGTAGCCCTCGTCGAGTTTGGCATGGACCGCCTCGACCACCACAATCGCATCGTCGACCACAATCGCAATGGCGAGCACCAATGCCGAGAGTGTCAACAAGTTGATTGAGAAGCCAATCAAATAAAGTCCGAAGAACGTACCAATCAACGCCACCGGAATGGCGATTGCCGGAATAATAGTTGAACGCAAGTCCTGAAGGAACACGTAAACCACAAGAAACACGAGGATAAACGCCTCGATAAGGGTCTTGATAACCTCTTCGATTGATGCGTATAGGAAGTCGTTGGTGTTCATTGAAACGTTGAATTCCAATCCGTTTGGAAGCTCTTTTCCTGCCTCGTTGATTTTTGCCTCAACGTCCTTGATAACCTGAGTCGCATTGGAGCCCGCAGTCTGGAAGATGATGGCGGATGCGGCTGGATGACCATTTGTCTTGCCCTTGAAACCGTAGCTTACACGGCCAAGCTCCATCGTTGCCACGTCTTTCAGATAGAGGACGTTGCCGTCTTTGTCGGCGCGGATGATAATCTTGTCAAACTCTTCTGGAGTAATCAGACGTCCGCGGTAGCGCATCACATATTGGAATGCCGTTCCGCCGTTTTCACCGAACTGACCCGGAGCAGCCTCAATGTTCTGGTCGGCGAGAGCCGCACTTACATCGGAAGGCATAAGGTTGTGCTGTGCCATGGCGTCTGGCTTAAGCCAGATACGCATAGAGTAGTCGGCACCCATCACCATCGCGTCGCCCACGCCGTTCACACGCTGAATCTGCGGGATGACGTTGATTTTCATATAGTTCTCGATGAATTCCTGCTCAAACTTGCCGTCTGGAGAAAGGAGCGAGAACACAAGCAGCATTGACGTCTGTCGCTTTTGCGTAATAACACCAACTCTTGTCACCTCGGCAGGAAGCATACTCTGTGCCTTTGCCACACGGTTCTGTACATCGACGGCTGCCATGTCGGGGTCGAAGCCCTGCTCGAAATAAACTGTAATCGTGGCGCTACCTGTATTGGTTGCCGTTGATTGGATATATGTCATGCCTTCAGCACCGTTTATTTGCTCCTCGATAGGCGCAATCACGGAGTTGAGCACAGTCTTGGCGTCGGCACCGGTATAGGTTGTCGAAACCTGGATTGTTGGAGGCGCAATGTCAGGATACTGCGTGATTGGCAACCACAACATTCCGACGACACCCAAAATCACAATGAAGATGGATATCACGGTCGAGAGCACCGGCCGGTTGATAAACGTATCTAATTTCATTTCTCTTTATTCTAATTTTCCTTATTGTTTTCTGTTACTTCTGCTGTGCGCCTGCTGCCTGGCTGAGATCCTTGCCTGTCATGTCGACCGGAGTGATCTGCACACCTTCGCGGACGCTTACGCCTACGCCTTGAACAACGACATGGTCGCCGCTTTCAAGTCCGCCGGTTACCACGTAGTTCTGTCCGTCGTTGTTTGCAAGCACCTCGATTGGGCGTGCGGTGACTTTGCCAGCCTTGTCAACAACGTATGCGAATTTCTTGTCCTGCAATTCGGTGGTTGCCGACTGAGGTATAATGATTACGTTGTCGTAGTGTGCCGGGATGACAACAGAGCCCGTAGAACCGCTGCGGAGCATTCCGTTCTGGTTTTTGAACGCCACGCGCACCGATGCCGAACCGGTGGTGTTGTCGAGCATACCTGTCATCGTCGAGAATTTGCCCAATTCTGAATAGTAGCTGCCGTCAGAGAGTTTCAATTTTGCTGCCGGAAGCTCGCTGAGCGCTTTGGCAAGCGATACGCTGCCGTTTTGTGTCATCTCAAGCACTTGCTTTTCGTTGAACGAAATGTAGGCATAAACCTCTGAGATGTCGGAAATTGTGGTGAGAGGCTGTTGTGAAGACGGGCTTGCAAGCGAACCCTCACGGTTTGGAATCGAGCCGACATAACCTGCCGACGGAGCCTTCACTACTGTATACGAGAGGTTCTTCTCTGCATTGACAAGCGCTGCGCGGGCTTGCGCCAGCTGTGCTTTGGCTGCTGCGAGGTCGTTTTGAGCCAATTGGTTCTCGTAGTCGCTGATCACGTTTTTCTCAAAAAGTTTTTTCTTGTTGTTGGCGGTAATCTGAGCGCTGTTGACCTGCTGCTGAGCTGCCGCAACGGATGCCTTGCACTGGTTTACCGCTGCCTCATACTGCACTTGATCAATGACAAACAGCACCTGTCCTGCCGACACTTGCTGACCTTCGTCTACACAAACTTTTGTAATGAATCCTGAAACTTGTGGACGTATCTGCACATCCTTCTGTCCCTTAATCGTAGCCGGGTAAACGCTTTCCAAATCTGCACTCGACTTGGTTACTGTGATAAACCCGATTTGCGGAGCAGCTTGTTGCTGCTGTCCCTGCTGGTCTTTCTTGCCACATGAGGTCATGCTGACACCCAAAACCAAACCTAACAAAGCCACTCGCTTTGTCAGTCCAATAACTGTCTTAATTTTCATACCTATAGATTGAATTTTTTCTATTTCTTAACAGCGTTTAATATGTATAGTTCTATTTTTCCGAATGCAAAATTAATCACTCTATCAGCCAAAACCTATGATATTTATCACTTTTTTCAGCTTCTACCCACAAAAATATGTTAACCGCTTCACTTTTTTCGCCGATTGGTCGGCAAAAGTAGCAATATCTGATGTTTATCTTTTTGCAGGACACGCCTAAACGCTGAAATCTCCAGCGCAGAATTTTTCACACGCGACATTGAAATAGCAACCCCTGCTCTTCATAAAATCCATCAGCCTGCGATAGACTGCGCTCCCGGCGAGGATGTCGGGATTTCCGACAATTGTCAGATGCTTGCGGGCGCGTGTCATCGCCACGTTGAGTTTACGGTCGATGAGTGTTCCGTCTTCTTCAAACACGTTGTCGGTCAAGAAGTTCAACTGACATCGCTGCTGCACCGTAAGTCCGTAGATTATGTAGTCGCGCTGGCTGCCCTGAAAGCGTTCCACGGTGTCGATTGTTATGGAATGCAACGCCGGGATGCCATATCTGTCGATTGCGTTTCTTACGGTTGCAATCTGGTTGCGGTAAGGCACAATGACTCCTACCGTCGCACTGTAGTCGAAGCGGTCTGCCTGCCTGAAGATTCTATCCACCATAGCGGCTATCATGTCGGCCTCCACCTGATTGGTCTTTGCTGAAACCGACATTTCTGGCTTCTCCGATGCCACAAATGCCACCCTGCGCAATTGCAGCAGTCGGCAGATGCCGTCGGTCGACGTGCAGGCTGTGTTTACCGCCAGCTGATGTGGCAACGGCACCACGTCAAGTCTGCCACCATAGAACGCCTCATTGGGGAAGTCGGCTATGTCGCGATGCATACGACCTTGACGTGTAAGCATATAAACATAGCGGCAATCATATCCGTCAACGGTTTTAAACGACGACAGCAACCTCTCAAACAGTGAGCGGCGGCAGTCGGTCAGTCCAATTGACAGCAGCTCCGGCTCTGTCACTCTCGACTCTGCTTCGGTCTGCTGCACAACGGCTGGCAACTGCTTGTGGTCGCCAATAAGCACGAAGCGTGAGATGGCGTCGGAATTGCCTGAGCGCGCGCACATCAGCCCCAGCAGGTGGGGTTCGAGGATTTGCGACGCCTCATCGACAATCGCAAGGTCGAAACGTTTGATTTTAAACAGATTGACATTGGAGTTAAGCGCTGCGGTGGTGGCACAGACCACACGCGCGTCTTTCAGTGTTCCAGCCACAGCGTCGCCCGTGCGGCACTGCTGGATTTTGTTGCGAAGAAGGTTTGCGTGATACGCCTTGTCGCACGAAATCTCCGAACCGATACGTATGAAATCGATGCTCTGCTCTTTAAGTTTGCTGCAAATTTCGTCCACCGCCCTGTTGGTGTACGACAGCAGCAGTATGCTGGTGTCTGCCTCAAGCAGTTCCTCACGCAGGATGTTAAGCAGTCCGAACGACGTCTTGCCGGTACCTGGAGGGCCTATCACAAGAAACAGCTCACGGGCTTGCTTCGCTCTCTCCACGAGGGTATTGAAATCGCCGTAGTCGCCCTTGCGGCATCTGCCGGCGTCGATTTCGGGCATGCGCTGCGACAGCAGCATATCGCGCCGCCGTATGGGTGCGGTCAGGAAACTGTGCATCCCTGCATAAAGGGCATTTGTCGACGAGTCAAACAAATCGTGCTCTATCGCCCAGCGAATGCCGTCGGTCTGAGGAAACACGCGGCTGTCTGTCTGCGGATTGCGAAGTGCCACCCTGACGCCGTCTACACTGATATCGGCTATCGTGCCGCGTTCCACCATCCATGCGCAGGCGTTGGGCTCGGTGTTTTCTTTATACGGATAAAGCACCACGATGTCGCCCACCCGGAAATTAGAAGTGTCGGCGGCGTCAGTATCGGCAAACCGCAGTGTCACGTCGGTCACCGGAGAATCGGCAAAAGCCGCTGTGTCGAGTGTGAGGTTGCAATAGATGCCGCCTGAAGCAATCTTGTCTTCGAGCGAATCGAGCCAGATTGATGCAAACCCGCTGTTGTCCTTGATTTTGTTGCCTATCTTCGACAGCAGATGCTCTTTTTCGAGAAACTGCATAAAACGGAAGAAATAGACGCGTTCCAACGGCGACGCATTCTGTATCGGCGACAGCACTTCGTTGAGTTCGGGCCGGGTGTATCTTGTCCACAACACGCCGTTGGAGTTTTTCTCATTCAACAGTTCTGGAGTCAGTCCGTCAAGCATCCCGACACCCTCTGAAGCATATAGAATTTCGCTATATGCCAACAAGTTGCGCATCCGTATGGCCCTAAGCATTAGTTCCGGACGCTGTGCCGTTGACACAAGGCCCTCGGGATAACGCGAATAGAGGAGCATGACGTGGCGCAGCTGTCCGGCATATTTGTCAAACTCATAGACAAACAGGGCGCGGTAGAGCATCAGCTGCACCAGATGCTTCTCCTGTGGCTTTGGACGGTTTGGATTATAATGTGGCGAGGCGGTCGGCACAAACGCTCCTTTTCCTGATTTCTGCTCCACAATTACCGCCTCGCCGTCTTTTTCCACCAACAGGTCGAGACGCCCTTGTATGCCAAGCACTTCGCTGAAGAATGTGGGTTCGAGCACTGCCTTCCTCATGTCAATGCCGCCAACGGCTTTGGGCAAGTCGTTGCCTATAAGTTTCTCGACATTGCTTTTCTGCATACGCGCGTCGGCATAGAATTTCGCCACGTCTTCCCGGCTTCGCATAGCGTCGCATGCCACAAGTTCTATGGCATTGTTTCTGAAAAAGTCCATCATTCCTTCCTCAAACGAACGGGTGCTCCGATGCACCGTCTCGTCGAGATACTGCCCGGAAAGATTTCCAAGATGTATGGGCAAGGTGTTGGGCTGCGGCTTGAATTTATTGACCAAAGCCACAAGCGGCGATTCAGCATAAGTCTCGAAACACGACGCTATGGTCGTGACGTTCACAAGATAGTCGGGCTCGTAGATTATGAGTTCCGGCATACAGATCTCGCCATCATAGCGCACGCGCACGAGGTTGAGCTGCACGCCGCGTCTGAGCAGCAACGACAGATACGACCAGTCGCCACGGCCTTCGCGTGTCAGATAGACGTTTTGCTGTCCGTAGCACACGGTCAGCGGCAAGCCGCCGCGTTCTTCCGTGACGTGGATATATTCGTTGTCCCATGTGTCGACAACACACCGCAGGTTGCCGCTGTCAAACTTGCCCCATGTCCGTGGCTTGTCGTCGACGGGCAGTTTACGCCGCAGCGACTTCGGAATCGGCTCGCCAAGCAGAGCCTCAACAAGCATCGCCGCCGACTTCACATCGCTGCCGATTGAATCTTGCAATTGCCGGTCGGAAATTTCAGAAAGGGTGTTGAGTGTGCGGCGAGTGCCGTGCAGACGCACCGACTCTGCCTCGGAAATGCCTTTTTCCTTTATCAGATAGTCCAATTTGGCAAATGTTCCCGAGAAATTCAGGTTGGTCAAGCCCACTTCCTGATTGATTGCGCGTTTGAACGCGTCGCGCAGCGCGTCATATTTTTTACGGATTCCCCAACCGCTGTCGAGCAGCGTTTCCAGCTGTTCGTAGAATGAGGCTGCGTCGTCGGGCATATAACCGGATTCTGTCATAATGCTATATCAAACACACCGCAAGCAACAACAACGAATACACCAGCATATTGCGGGCGGTGGCGCCAAGCAGCGGATTCAACGCTGCGCCACGGCTGCGGCGGATGCGTTGCCACGTGGAGTAATGCAAGCACAAATAAATCGCGGGTGCTATGAAAAATATCCAGAACTTCTCTGCCCACAACGGTGCAGTCAGCCAAACGGCGGCAATTCCGAACAAGAGGTAGGCAATGGCGGCGACACGGCGCCCAAAGCGCACCACAGTGGTGCGCTTGCCTGCCTCTCGGTCATCCTCCATATCCCTGTAGTTATTAACAATCAACACGTTGCACCCCATCAGCCCCACGGCTGCCGATGCAGCGGCCACATTGCCGGTAATCTCGCCTGTCTGCACATAATATGTAAGGCAAACAGGCACAAAGCCGAAGAACACCAACACCGCGACATCGCCAAGTCCGACGCGCGACAGCGGATAGGGTCCGGCGCTGTAGGCGAGTGCGAAAACAGCGATTACAACGCCTATCGGTATCAGCTGCCAGCCTCCGAACGGAATCAGGCAGCAGCCCACGGCGCAGGCGGCGGCAAGGGTGCCAAACGTGGCGCACAGCATTGCCCGCGGCGTGATGTCGCCCTCGGTGACTCCGCGTCGGAATCCCTCACGTCCCTTTTTGTCGGAGCCGTTGACATAGTCGAAATATTCGTTGGCGAAATTGGACGCCACCTGTGCCAGTACGGCAAAAAGAAAGCACAACAACGCCGGCTGCCACTTGAACGAGCCATCGCTATAGGCACAGCCCGACGCTACAATCACCCCTGCCGTCGACACGGGCAATGTGCGCAGTCGGGTTGCCTCTATCCAACTTTTCAGCTTCTTCTGCATAGTCAATATTTATTGTCGCCCATCACGGCATCGAGCGCGCGACGCTGTTTCTGACGCAACGGCTGGGTGCTGTAGCCCAGCGACACCACAAGCAGCACTCGCCGGCTGCGCGGCACTCCAAGCAACCGTTTCAGCCGCTTCTCGTCAAACCATCCCATAATGCACGAGCCAAGGCCTTCATCTGCGGCTGCGAGGGTGAGATACGACGCTGCTATGCCGCAGTCGATGAGCGGAAAATGCTTGTTCTTTATCCATCCGCCAAGACGGGCGGTGAAATTGGGCGCCTCCTGCACCAATACGATGAAGCATGGAGCCTGTGAGGCAAACTTGTTCATTCCTATGGACGTCAGGGCATCTGCCACTTCTGCACAAAGTTCCGGCTTGTCGACCACGATGAAATGCCACGGCTGGGAATTGCATGCCGACGGCGCCCGGCGGGCTGCGTCGACAATGCGCATCACCGCCTCGCGCGGCACACTGCGCTCCGTGTCGTAGCCACGGTCGCTCTGACGCTCGTCAACAAGTTTATAAAAATCGGTCATCGCTTATTTTGAAAACTCCATCAAACGGCTGAGATACTTGCCGATGATGTCAAATTCTATGTTTACAACCGTACCCTCCTTTATGCGGCAGAAATTGGTATGCTCAAAGGTGTAGGGAATTATTGCCACCTCAAAACTGTCGCGCTGGGAATTGCACACCGTAAGGCTGACGCCGTTGACTGTGACGGAACCTTTCTCTACTGTGACATAGCCCTTGCGCGCCATTTCGGCATCAACGTCGTAGGCAAACTTGAAATAGCGGCTGCCCTCAACGTTGCGCACCTCGCAGCACACTGCGGTCTGGTCTACGTGCCCCTGCACTATATGGCCGTCAAGACGTCCGTTCATCGGCATGCAACGCTCAAGGTTGACAAGGTCGCCAACCTGCAGCAACCCGAGGTTTGAGCGGTCGAGCGTCTCCTGAATCGCCGTGACGGTAAACGTGCCGTCGCCAGGAAGGTCGACCACCGTGAGGCATACGCCATTATGGGCCACCGACTGGTCTATTCTCAACTCCGGGGCAAAGTCGCACTTCATTGTGATGTGCAGATTGCCGCCTTCTTTTCTCAGCGCAACCACTGTGGCTGCAGTCTCTACTATTCCTGAAAACATAGTTATATCCTTTTATTCACACACAAATTTACACATATTTATCGGAATTACTCCCCGCCGACTGGTTATTGTATGAAAAAAGATGCGTTTTTGACGCCACCGCTTTATCCACCCGTCCTTTTCACATTCAGAGTAACCGTCGTCATTTCATGTTTATTATTATCCTTTTTTATGCGGCTGAGAGCAATCATATCCATTGGCAATTATGAATTCTGCCTTTACAGCTTAACCAATCTCCATTTCTGCGTTGAGAACCTGATTTATAAAATTTTGAACCACATTTCGATACATTGGCTCATTGTGCAGATTCTCTACTATGAAACGGCAATAACGTATTTCACGAAAAGACAAAGGGAGTCGATCAGCAACGCCAACAGTGCCAGTCCTCGCGGCTTGCGCCTCAACGCCTTGATTGCAACAATGAAACACAATGCGAGGTACGGCCATCCGACATACGGGATGCCAACCAGAACAAAACCGAGCACCGACAGGTAGATTGCCGACTTCGCCATCGTGTTGACACACTGGCTTTCACCACCGCGTTCAACGGTTATTTTCACATGATATTCTTCCATCACAAAACACTTTTGTTGTTTATCTGCTCTCTATATTTAGCCTCGTCAAATGTGTAGAGCATAGCCGGACGCCCGCTGCCGCGCGGCGCGCGCGCTGCCAACTCAAACTTCTCACAACAGATTAGGTCATTTTTAGCAAAATCGAACTCATTGTCGCCTCGCCCCACGCTACCTGTAGCCACAATGTAGCCCATGGCGGTCATCTTCTTGTAAAAGTTTCGACGGTCGAACTTCTGCCCGAGCACCGCCTCGTAGATGGTCTGCACCTGTGTCATCGTAAACTCTTTGTTGAGCAAACGGAATGCCAACGGCTCATAGGTGATTTTCCACCGCAGTTTGTCGAGTGCCACACGTACAATCTCGCTATGGTCGAATGCCAAATCAGGCAACATATCCACCGGAAACCACTGTGCCTTGACGGCATCGTCACCGGCTATGACCTCATAGCCTTCCTGACGCACAAATGCAAGAAACGCCACCGTGACCACACGCTCGCGAGGGTCGCGGTCCACACGGCTGAATGCCTGCAGCTGCTCGATATAGATATCCATCACTCCTGTTTCCTCGCGCAACTCGCGCAATGCTCCTTCTTCCAGCGTCTCGTCAATTCTCACAAAGCCACCCGGCAAAGCCCATTTGCCTTTATACGGCTTCAACCCTCGCTCTACAAGCAACAGATTCAGCCCAGAGCCGTCGAATCCGAACACAACGCAGTCGGTGGTCAAAGCCGGATGTGGATATTCATAACTGTACATTTTCTACCCCTTATTTTTCAACAATACAAATTTAAGCCTATTTTCCGACAAAAACGCACGATTGTGTCATTGATACGCAAACAAAAGTTAAAAATCGGCATATTTGCGTATTTTTTACACATTAAATTTTGTTGTTTATTTCTTCGTCTTTATATTTGCGTCAAAATTACGCAACCAAGCATTGTTAACTACTAAACACATCAAAATCATGGCACAATTTAAAGTACACAATCTCATCATCGTCGACGCATCGGGTTCAATGACGTCAATCTACGAACAAGCGCTTGCCGGTATCAACGAAACGCTGTCAACCATCCGCGAGGAAGCCAAAAAAAGCGACAAAATCGAGCAGTCGGTCACCGTGCTCTCCTTCGCCAGCGGCGGAGAACCTCTGCAATATGCCTACCGCAACACCATTGCCGAGCAGACATCGCCTCTCACCCCCAACGACTACACGCTCCGCGGAATGACTGCCCTATACGATGCCATCGGCATATCGGTCACCGACCTTGAAAAAAGCAAAGGCAAGGAGGACAAGGTGCTTGTAACAATCATCACCGACGGATATGAAAACGACTCCCTTGAGTGGGACGGCGCATCGGTGAAAAAACTGATTGACCGCCTGTGCAAAAAGGGCTGGGTGTTCACCTACATCGGTGCAAACCAGGATGCAGCGCTTGAGGCTGGAAAGATTGGAGTGAAAAACAGTCTGACATTTGAAGCATCAATTGAAGGCACCGTCAATATGTTCGCTTTCGAGAAGCAGTCGCGCCAAAGATGGAACAAGCGAGTGCGCCTCAATGAAAACAACATTCAGAATGACTACTTCTCCGACGACGACAAATGATAATAGAAAAGGCTGGATTCCAATCGAAATCCAGCCTTTTTTAATTCAATCAAGCGTCCCTGACTATCTAACAATCTTGACAGTCTTGATGCCGCCGTCGGCCACTACATTAACGAAATAAACGCCCACTGCCAGATTGCCCATAGCAACCATTGCAGTCTGTCCGGCAGGTGTTGCCGAAGCAACCATCGCACCGGATGCATTGTAGACATTTACCGAGCGGATATTGCCGTCGGCTTTCACCGACACAACATCGCCGAGCGAGCGCACAACGATGCCGCCATCGGCGGATTTCAAAGTCTCGACAGATGAGAAGTCGTGGAGCACAGCCTTGCGTACTGCCGTGTTGTCGAATTTGACAAACTGCATCTGGTTGAAGTAGATTTCTCCCTTCCACGCCTGTTCCGGAGCTTTCTCGTGTTTCAAGAAGAAGCTGTCGAAACGCCACTTGTCGGCGATTTCATCGGTGCCGGTGAAATGCTGGTACTCATCGCTTGCCAGGTTCCATGACACGAGATGCCATCCGCGATAGTTGATCGGCTTCAAGTTGTACTTGATGCCGCCGTTCTTGTTGTTTGTGCGCACACGCAACGCAGCGCTGACGCTGTTGTTTGAGCCGTCGCCATAGAGCCAGAACGTAAGCACGCCGTCTTTGGTTGTGCCGTCGATGTTCTGCGAAGAGTGATACTCACGGATTTGCCATACACCTGCAGCAAAATCAGGATCGAAATCATACTTCAGGCATGCGCTGTTAGGACTTTCCGGACGCACACCGATGTTGGCGCGCGTAAACGAGTTGGCTTCCTGTGTCAAGCCAGATGATGAGCCTGAGCCGTCAGGCGCCCAGAATCCCGTCACGTTGTCGAGCGGAAGCAGGTCGGTCGACTCAACGACAGGGCGGTACTCCGACAGGAAGCGGAATCTGAACTCTTCGGTCAAGTTGCCCGACAAGTCGGCAAGACCCGGTTTCACTGTAACAAGGAAGCACTTGTCGAGAGGAAGGTCTTCGCTGAAGAAATATTGCAGCACCGAAGCGCCGTTTACAACCGAATGAGTCAGTGTGCCAGCATAAGTGTTGCCTTCAGGGTCAATCACCGTCATGCAGTCGGCGTTCTTATCCTCGTTCCAGTCGATAATCTCATCATACTCCACTCTTACCACCGGACGCAGCGTGTATGCCACATCGCCGTCGATGACAGGGTCGGTAGAAACCACCTGCGCAGGTGTAGTGTCTGCCTCTTTCATTGTGATTGAGAGCGTATAGTCGTCGCCGCCATTGCCGTCGCCATTACCGTCAAACGGCTGGTTTGTCTGAGAGTTCTTGGCAACGCTGCCGTCAATCTTGATGTTGTAGGTCTTCAACGGGACGAGTTTTGAAACGTCGACGCTGAGCGTATAGTCGTTTATCCATGTCAATGTCACTTCGCCGTCGTTGTCGATAGAGAATGCCTTTTCGACCGACTCTTTGTCCATCTTGCGCGAGAACGTGATGACGATAGGGTCAACAAGGCTGACTGCCTTTGTGTCTTCCACCGAAATCGACGCCACTTTCGCAGGTGCATTAGATGTCATCGTGATGTCGAGCCATGTAACGTTGTCGTTTGACTGTCCGGCTGGATTCGACTTTATCACAACGGTTTTTGTCACTGGCTCATATCCGGTTGCCGTAAATTCCACCGAGACAGCATCGCCGGCTTTAAGTCCCTCAAACAGATAGAATCCGTTGTGGATAAGGTCGGGGTTGTTGGTGTATTTCTTAAATGTCGACTCCCATGTGTCAGTAACATACGTCTTGTCGCCTACCTTTACAGTCACACCGTCGATAGGCACATCGTTTTCTGAGTTTTTGATGATACCGGCAAGGAATGTCTGCTCTGGATTGGTCATGTTGCGGAACTTCAATATCGACTGGAATGCGGCGAAAGCCTCCAGACGCTTATAGTCGGCATTGATGTTCAGCTGCTGCTGAGAGGCGATTGTGTGGTAGCCGCCCTCGCTGAGCAGCGAAGCCATATTTGTGCGGCGGTTGACCGACAAATATGGATATTGGTTGGCGTGGGTCTCAGGAGCACGGTCGTAATAGCAACGGTCGTACCAGTTGCCGCGTGTCGTGATGCGCATCACGCCTGTAAGGTTCGGGTTGAGAATCTCTCCGAAAGCCTTACCGCCGTTAGGCGTTTTCTCAATTTCTTTGCCATCCTTGCGCCATCCTCCGAAGAGAGTGACGGTTGTGTTTTTGTCGGAAGAAGCGTCAGAGTGGATAGCATAGAAGAAGTCGGCGCCCCAGGCATTCGCCATGTCGGAACGTTCCTCAAGTCCTACAATGTCGACCTCGTTGTTGCGGCAAAGTTTCAGATTTTCTGCCGGCATATCGGTATATTCCGTCAGATATCCCTTGATATACTGTGCCACGCTAAACACCTTCTGCGCCTCGGAATAGCCCCACAAGCCACGGTTTTCAGTTGCGGAGTGTCCCGGGTCGAGAAACAGTTTGAAATCGCCCCAGCCTGTTGATTTCTGAGCATAAGTTGTAGCAGCCGGGAATGCCGTCATCAATGCGGCGGCAGCGATTGCCATTTTTGTAATATTGTTCTTTTTCATCGATTATCAGTATTTTAGGGTAATTTCATAGATGCAAGCATCTTTTGCGTTCTCAAAAGCAACCCGTTTGCCATCGCGTGTCACGGCTGGCGTCAACGGAATCATATCGGTGTTGGCGGTCAGAAGGACTGCCTTGCCTGTGACAACATCGACAGCGTAGATGTCGGAGCCCGTAAAACTTTCGCCATTATCGGTGACAACGGTGTAGATCAGCGAATTGTCGGGCAGCCATGCCGGATGAGAGCCCTTGCACAGGTAAGCCACGCCGCTGCCGTCGGAATTGCATGTGAAGATGCCTTTGCCCGGAACTTGGAAAGCCACCTGCTTGCCGTCGTGCGACAATGCCGGATTGATGATTATCGCTCCTGAGAATTCTTTCAACGAAGCCACTTTGTCGGCCACACCTGCCGGGTCATTGACCATCATTGTGTAGACATCGGCAGCTGTCGCGGATGTGCGCTTGAGGCTGCGTGTGTTGACGCTCGATGCGCCACTCTCGCCTGAAATCATCACGCGCTCGGCGTCATTCCACAACGGTGTTCCTGTAAGCTCGCGCGTCTTGCCAACCAACGTGGTCTCTGCGCCGTCGGCGGCATTCCACACCTTAACTTCGTGGAAAACACGATTGTCGGACACCACATTGGTTCTGCCGAGCAGTTTTGTGCCGTCGGCACTCCATTGCATCTTGTAGCCGGCACCTGAGCAGCAGGTCACCTGACGCAGATTGCTGCCGTCGGCATCAGCAACCCAAATGCCGTCATAATTGTCGGAAGTTACTGCAATCTTGTCGCCGCTTGGCGACCACACAGGTGCCATCAGTCCTTGAGAAGACTTGATGAGCAACGTTGGCTCGCTTGCGCTGCGTGGCTGCGCCATTGCCGCCACCCCGAGCATGCTCAAAGCCAATGTAAGAAATGTTTGCTTTGTCATAGATTTTAAGTTTTATGTTAGGGTTAAAAATATCCGTGTTGGTTTGCACTGCCAAAATTACAAAGTTTTCACGGCACCGCAAATTTTAGGCAGACAAAAAAAACAAACAATGTATTCCAACGGGGTTTTCAACATTTTTTCGTAATTCTGGAAAACTTCTGTTAGTACCTCATACAAAGGACTTTGAGAGAATTACCTGTTTTTGAGGTAACGATTTGCAAACCGTTCTTGTTGCTGTATTCTGCTTTGATATGCTTTCTTGGTAACTCAATTTGACCACAAATATAGCGAATATATCTCAAACTTTTCTTCAATCAGGGAAAACAACGATTTTATTTCCCTGATTGCATTTGAACTTTCAGCATATTTTCCAATACAATCATATCTGCAACAAATTGTTTGTAATCGTTTGCAGTTTGCGATATGGGATAAAAATATGTTTGTAGTTTAGCATTATTATCAATTCCATATCCTAATAGCTCATAACTCTCTTTTTGACATATTCTATCACTTGGCTGTATAAATGTTCCACACTTTCCTCTTAAACGATACATATATGTTATCATTTGATGAATATCATCTCGGTTAATCTCTCTTTTATATTTTGCATCTATAATATAGCAGTCTGCTTCTCTATAAAAATCGGGATAACGAGGAAATTTATTTTTCGCCAAGTATATTCGTCCCGTTCCTTGTTTGTTATTAGGATGTTTGAATCCTTGCTTTGTAAGAATAGAGGCAAGATACTCTTCCCATAAATAAGATACATCAAACAAAACTCCATGTATTTTATCATCTTTTGCTCCGTACTTAATTTTTTCGTGTCTTAATATACGCAAGCAGAGCCTTTGGAGTGGTGTATAACGGAAGTAATATGGATGATTTACAATTTTTGAATTGCTTTTTATTACCTTCTCTCTTTCTTGCCTACTATAACTTGGAGTTGCGGATATGATTTGAGCAACGTTTGCATGCGTTTCTGCATCATTTTCCAACAATATTTTCCCGAATGAAGATTTGCCAATGTATTCAATCGTATGTCGTATCAGTTCTGTTACATGATTGTCATAACTAAATTCTCGTGTACGATAAGCTATACGACCGTTAAAAGGCAAATTTGTTTTCAAATGCCTGTTAATGTCTATTGTACCGCGTACATTGGCATCATTATATTCATTTCGTTGGTACTCCTTATATACTCCCTGCGTTAATGCATCTTTAAGAAGTTTGGGAAACAGATATAATAGGAAATTGAATATTTTTTCATTTGCAGTTCCATGTGATAAGTTTACAACATTGATACACAAAACTTTTTGAAGCATATAATGCAAAAAGAAATCTTCTGTATTTGTTGAAAAACGAGAATGTATAGAAACTGATTGTCCGTTCATGCCAATAAAGCCTGACATATTTCCCGTTTCCAATATGGCTTTTGTGCATTTATTCCCATTCCAATTGGTTTGTAACGAAAACAGATATTGACTACCCATTTCATCCTCGCACTGATTAAATGAATGGGGATAAATAAGTAGGTCATTACCCATATCATCTAACAATTCTGATATTTTTCTGTTAGCAATATTATTGAATGATAGATATTCTTCGAAGTTATCTGAAGAAGAATACTGTGTATTATCTTTCAATATCATTGTTGTCATTTTCGTTATAGTAAACAGATTCAAGCATTTTTAGATTCTCCATAGCATTTGCCGTTCCCCTTAGATATTCAAAAAGCACTCCTTTCAAGTGATTTTCCCAAAGGTGTCTGTATGCTAATTTCTTATTAGTATGCTCCTCATTAAGATAAAGTTGCAATTTACTGAAATAAGAACCGCCAATATGATATGCTGCATTTAACCCTTCTATGCCAGTATTGGATTCTTCATTCCATATTGCTGCATTCAAGCGTTTCATTACTTCTATAACTTCATCTTTCATTTCTTGAAGTGTATCCAGCATTCCAGTATTTTCATTTGCTTTTATTTCTTCCCATGCGAAACGACGGCGCATGGCAAAATCCATGCTTTCTACGCTACGGTCTATATCGTTCATAGTTCCGATAATATAAACATTACTTGGTACATAGAATCCGTCATAGAAAGAATCAGTTTTATCCGTTATCAGATTTTGGTATTGCGTTTTAACCAATCCACTTTCTCCACGATAGCCAGGGTCTATGCTAAAAAATAGTTCTCCAAATATCTTTGATATTTCCCCACGATTGATTTCGTCTATGATGAAAACATAATTAAATGAGGTAGGGTCATTGGCGGTTTCCTTTATAGGAAACTGTTTCAGTATATAATCGCCTATTGATTTAAGATAGGTGTCATTAGGAGGGCATATCTTATTGACTAAGTAGTTTAACATTCTATCATCAGAAACGCTCCAATTCTTTTGCCCTTGCTTATTATACACACATATAATGCCCCCATCTATATGTACATGTATCATCGTTTTGCTTCTAAAACTTTGTATATCTATGAAAGCATTGTTTAATTTGTCTTTGAATAATTTTAAAGATTCTTTATAAGGAGTAAAATCAGTGGATTCCTCTTTTTCCTTTATTGCTCTTTTGCAGAAAATCTTAAAAACTCCATCTTTTCTTTCAAACCCAATATTCCCATTATTGTCGGGAGGTGTTGGTCGTAAACCTTCTACAAAATCAGTATAGTCATAGGAAGGGTGGAATTGCACAAAATCATACTCTGCATCCATTTTTTCTGCTATGGCTTTAGCCAAATATGTTTTTCCTGTTCCTGGTGCTCCTGTTAGAATGAGATTCTTATTAGCCTCTAACAACTTAATGTATTTTTCGTATTTATTATTATCTTCCATATCAGTATAGTTACTGTGTAATAAGTAATTTGATATATATTGGGGAATATCATTTTTTTGATTCAATGTTCCATAAGGCGGCCATTGCTTTTCAATAGATTGGATATTAAATTCAGAGGTTGAAATGTATCCTTGTTCCTTAAAGCACAACCAAGCAACATCAATATAATGCGAATAATATGATTCCTCGCCATCGTCATCCACGCCTGCATAGTGAATTTTATCTTTAAATTTATATTGAGATAATGCAATTCCAATACCCCAAAGACCAAAATTATTATTGGTACAACAGATAATATCCCCTGCTTTTATTTGTTTAATTAACGTAAATGGTCCTATAGCTGTTGGAATATCAAGATATTCTTGTTTTATCTCATCAATAGTATAGTTTGTGTAATCTGTATGATTCCATCCTATTGACATTAGGTTTTTGGTAAGGAAACTTTCCCATGCAATTTCTTTTTGTCCTTTACAATGAGTTGGACAGATAAAATAGCACTTGTGTTGAACTTGTAAATCAGAAATCTTCAAATCATTAGGAATAAGAAAATTAGCAGTATCCTTTTCTATTCCCAATTCAGCCATAAAATGTTCAAATTGTTCTGACAGATAATCATCTGATATTTCTTTATATAATTTTAGCTCACGAAATTTATTGTTAGTCTGTGTGCCATCTCCATGATTGGATGTATGTTTTTCCCTTGTGTTATTTTTATAACCGACAAATCGACTTGGAGCAAATAGCAAGGTATTGCCAAATGGCTCAACCACATACCATTTCCCCCTTTGAAATCGTTGCAAAGCCCATTCTCTATCCTCTGCTATTGTACTTTTGGCATAAGAATATAGAGTATAGATATTTTTAACGACATCTATTCTGCTTTCTATGAAATCTGTCCTTTCCATTGTTTGCTTTCAAAATAAACCATACAAAAGTACAAAAAATCCGTGATGTAACATTCAACTATCACGGACTTTATTTTGATTTACAGCTTAATACCTCGATTTTGTCTCTTTGTCGGCATTCCTAATGCTTCCATAAACTCGTCTTTCTTTCGCCTGAACCAATTGACATGCGAAACACCGTCAATCTTGAAATCGAACTTACCGTTCTCGTCCTCCTTGATGGAACAGATGGCACGCTTGGCTTCAAGACTTTGGTTGAACTCACGAGAATAGAGTTCGCCTGTAATGGAAACATCCTTGAACATGCACAGTTTTCTAATGACGGCATCGCCAAAGTGCAGGGTATCACGCAGGAACTTTATTGTTGGTATCCGTTTCTCCACATACGGGAAATAGCGTCTGACAAAATCCGTAAACTCCGACAGCTTGCGGTGCTGTTGCTCGTAAGCGTTTTTTATTTCCTGTATCTGTTCGGCTTGTTGCCGTTCCCGTTGTAGGGCTTCCTCTTCAAGTTCAAGTATGCGGTCTTGCAAGTCCTCGTTCCTGCGTTCCAACGATTTCATCTTTCCACCTCCGAAAAGAGAACCCACGCTTTCGGCTATGTTGGTCGCTGCGGTAGCGGCTGCGCCTTTCAGTTTCTCGGTCTGTACTTCTTTCTTGGCTTGTTTGAGTTCCTGTTCGGCTTCGGCTTCGGCTTTCTGTTCCTGCAACCTTTTGTTTTCCATATCAAGGGCATCGTTCTTTTTCCTCATATCCCGCTTTTCTTTGCGCTTTACACTTTTCCGTTTTGTCACCGTAACGACATTAATGTTAAGATAATTAGCGCCATTCTTCAATTTTTTCGAGGTTATTCCAGCATTTTTCTGTAACTTTGTTATGTCGTTTTCGACACAATTCTGCAACAATCATCACCACATCCAAACAAGTCATTAAAACTATCATTATCTACAATTTTTCATCTATGAATAAGAAAGAACGGACAATCTCTTTTTTGTGGCAGCACCTATGGTTGCTTGTATCTTTGTTTATAATGACTCTCGGTGTCGCCGTATGCGTAAAGAGCGAGTTGGGATCAAGCGTAATCTCCACTCTGCCTTACGTTTTCGAGACTGCCGGCAAACGCGGTCTCGGAGTTCCGTCGCTGACAATCGGACAATACACATACATAATGAACGCCATTCTGGTGGCTGGGCAGATTGCCGTGCTGCGCCGCCGCTTCGAACCGGTTCAGTTGTTCCAACTGCTGGTGGGATTCGTTTTCGGATCACTCATCGACTTGAATATGGCTCTCACATCGTGGCTTCTGCCCGACGGCATAACGGAGCAAGCACTGGCGCAGATTGCGGGATGCACCGTCCTGGGCATTGGCATCGCCCTTGAGGTGAGATGCGGCTCGGTAACAATGCCTGGTGAGGGTTTCCCGGTGGCGGTAAGCTGTGTGACAGGCATCGACTTCCCGAAGATAAAAATTGTTGTTGACTGCTCGCTGGTGGTTCTCGCCGTGGCTTTCTGCTATGTGTTTTTCGGAGCATGGCAATGGTATATCGTTGGTGTTGGCACTTTGTTCGCTATGCTCTATGTGGGAGTCGTTGTGAAAATAGCAGGCAGGCATATGGCTTGGTTTGACAAAATCCTTAATTACCGACCTGGATTACGACGTTATGTGTACGGTCTGGCGAAACTTATTTTCAGACAGAAACAATGATGGAATTTAACGACATAATCAGAAACGCCGCCTCGTTGCCGACGACTGAGATTGCCGCCGACGTCAACAAGGCGTTGACCGCCAACGGTTGCGTGGTTTTGACCGCGCCTCCGGGAGCGGGAAAGTCCACTCTTCTGCCGCTTACCGTCATGGCTGGATTCCTGCCCTCCGACGGCAAGATTCTCATGCTCGAACCCAGGCGTCTCGCTGCCAGGCAAGTGGCTGAGCGCATGGCGGACATGTTGTCGGAGCACACGGGAGGCTCGGTTGGCTACAGGGTGCGCTTTGAAAACCGTGTGTCAGAGTCCACCCGCATCGAAGTGATAACAGAAGGAATTCTGACGCGTATGCTCATCGCCGACCCTTTGCTCGAAGGGGTGTCGGTTGTAATCTTCGATGAGTTCCACGAACGCAGCATCAATTCCGACTTGGCATTCGCCCTGACGCGCCAATGCCAGCAGATTCTGCGTCCCGACCTGAAAATTGTCATCATGTCGGCTACAATCGACACGTCGTCTATCTGCACAAGCCTCAACGCTCCTCTCATCGAATGCCGGGGCAAGATGTTTCCTGTGGAGACACGTTATGCGACGACCGACATTTCGCCCGCCGACATCCCGACGGCAGTCGCGTCGGCGATAAACAAGGCTCACAGCCAGCACGAGGGCGACATTCTCGCTTTTCTGCCCGGACAAGCCGACATTGCGCAATGCGAGCGGCTGCTTGCCGACAAACTGTCGCCGACTGCCGTATTTCCTCTCTACGGCAATCTGTCGCCGGAGCAGCAGAGGCGGGCGGTGGCGCCATCTGGCAAAGGCGAGCGCAAGATAGTGCTTGCAACGCCTGTCGCAGAGACATCGATTACGATTGAAGGCGTACGCATTGTGGTCGACTCGGGATATTGCCGGCAATTGGTCTACAATCCCCGGTCGGGACTTAGCCACCTTGAGACGGTGCGCATAAGCCTCGACATGGCGACGCAACGGTCGGGGCGTGCCGGGCGTGTGGCGCCGGGTGTCTGCTACAGACTATGGACAAAAGCCTCGGAGCATCGCATGAACGAGCGCCGTCGACCCGAGATTTCGGATGCCGACCTTGCGCCTACCCTTCTCGACATTGCAGCTTTCGGCGAAAGCGACGCAGAGGCGTTGCCATGGCTGACAACGCCTCAGCCATCAGCCGTTGCGCAAGCCCGGAAACTGCTGACAACGCTTGGTGCCGTCGACAGCCAGAACCGCATAACAAGCCTCGGCAGGCAGATGTCGAAACTGCCGTGCCATCCGCATATTTCAAAAATGATGGTGCGCGCCGAATCGCCTGCGCAGAAAAGTCTCGCCTGCGACATTGCCGCCATACTGGAGGAGAAGGATCCTCTGACCGACGACACTTCCGCCGACCTATGCCTGCGCATCAGCCTGCTCCGGACGGCGCGGCGACAGCACAAACTCGGCAGATGGTCGCGCATAGCGCAGATTGCCGAGGAATATCGAAATATGATCAAAGCCACAGAATGCAACGACGATATATGCCCGGAGGATGCCGGCTGCCTTGTGGCGACGGCATATCCTGAACGGGTGGCTAAAGCCATTGACAGCATCGGGCACTTCCGTCTGGCTTCGGGCGTCAACGTGCAGATTGACAACAGTAGCAATCTTGCTTCCTACGACTGGCTGGCGGTGGCTGCCCTCAACGCTTCCGAAAAATGCGGAAGGGTGTTTCTCTCCGCACCGTTGCGGCCAGAGGACATCGAGACACGACAACGCGAACGGATTTTCTGGGATTCAAAAAACGGCGGTGTGGCGATGCTGCGCGAACGCACAATCGGGGTGCTGACTGTCGACAGCCAGCCTCTGCACAATGCCGACAAAAGCGCTGTTGTCTCGACGGTCTGCGAGGCTGTGCAGAAAGAAGGGCTCGGACTGCTTGACTGGAGCGACGACGTTGCCAGGCTTCAAAAGCGTGTGGACGCGGTGGCGGAATGGCATCCGGAAATGGCTCTACCCGACCTGTCTACGGAACACGTCCTGTCGACAGCTTCTGAATGGCTGCCGTTCTACATTGAGCAGAACGGAAAAGTGCTGACAACGGCAGCCGAGCTGAAAAAGATAAATCTGCACGATGCTTTGTGGGCTCTCATCCCCTACGACATGCAGCAAGAGGTAGACCGACTCGCCCCATCGCACATCACCGTGCCTTCAGGCAGCAGAATCCGTGTGGACTACCGCAAAGCCGCCGAAGCACCGGTGCTGAGCGTACGCCTGCAGGAATGCTTCGGGATGCTCCACACGCCATGTGTCGACGGAGGAAAACGCACCGTGCTTATGGAACTCCTGTCGCCTGGATTCAAGCCCGTGCAGCTGACCCAGGACATGGACAGCTTCTGGAGCAATGCCTATTTTGAGGTGCGCAAAGAGCTGAAGCGACGTTACCCAAAGCACTATTGGCCGGAAAATCCTCTCGATGCCGAAGCCGTAAGGGGCGTGAAGCGGAAATAACATGGCATAAGAATCTCACAATTTATTATATGGATATGTTTATAAATACCTCTCATTTTCATTGTCGGTTCAATTAAAATATATAATTTTACAAAACAAATATTATCGTCTTTTACGCAATATGAGAATCATCATTTCTCTTCTAATTTCAATTATTTGCAGTGCTGTATCTTTTGCACAACAGCAAGCCGTTGGATTATATATGATAAATGGAGACACGGAAACGGCAATGACTCCAATCAAATATAAGAATATAAAAATATCGGGAACGTTCAGCAAGACTGCACGATTAGAGTTTGCTGATGCTAAAAGCCAAAACCGATTTACAGGAACTGCAAAATTCAAATTCGTCTTTGGCGCAGTCGACGCATATCACTCGATGACACATTATATGTTTGCGCCGATGTATTCCGTCAACGACTTTGGCATTGCTCAATTTGAGGTAAAGAAGGATAAAAGATATCTTGTAACGGTCAAAATCAAACCTTTTGGCACATCATCAACAGGCGTAAAAGAGTCTGACCGAGTCAAAGCGACAACCCAAGAACTTGAAAAGGGCGTTTATATAATGGAAATCACCGCTGAACCCGGAGAATATTGCATAATCTTCAACTCTATGGGAACCGGCGGCTACAGCGGGACCTTCGATTTTGGCATAGACTAAAATCGCTGTCTTTTCGGAAGAAAAAACAAGCAAGCTCTTTTTTCTTTGATAAAACTGGCTGCACCTCGGAAAAATTGAAGAAAATCTTCATTTTTCGCTCGGTTTGCACAGTTTTTCTCTCAATTTGCACTATCTTTCAATAAGATAGGCTGCATTTCGGAAGAAAAAACAAGCAAGCTCTTTTTTCTTCTCTCAATTTGCACTATCTTTGCAAACGCAAAAACGAGGAGTGATGCTCGAGTGGCTGAAGAGGCACGCCTGGAAAGCGTGTATACGCCAAAAGCGTATCGCGAGTTCGAATCTCGCTCACTCCGCAAAAACAGTGTGCTACATAACAGCGCGCTGTTTTTTTATTTCAGGATTCTCAAAATCACCGCTGGCTCAAACGGAAAAACGGGAAACAATATGCTGCTTCCCGTTTGCTTTCATTCCTGCGACGGCTGTCACCATCCAAGATTCACACTTACACCTGCCATCACCCACAGCCCCGGCTGCTTTACGGCAGAGAGATCGTAGTAGCGGTGGCACGTGATGTTGTCGGCCTTTACATATACACTATATTTCCGGTCGTTCCACATCACCTTGCAGTCCACTTTCGTGTACGGATGATAGCCGTTCATCCGTTGCTGCCATCTCACACTCCACGACGCCGACAGCTTGCTCCAAATTTTATGGTCCAAGCCGAACACGGCCTTATGGCGCAGATATTCCAATGCATACAACGATTTCAGTATCTCTGTTTCCGTCTCGTGGTTTTGGTTGATGTAGGCATATCCCAGTCTGATGTTTGTCACGAAGCATCTCGGCAACAGCTCGTTCATATATATCTCGGCGTCAACATTGAAGCCCATATTGTCGAGTTTTCCGATGTTCATCACGTGGTATTTGCTGTCGGTCAGCTCTGTTTCCGTAGTCTGAACCCAGTCAATCATATCCTTGCCATGTGTGTAGAATCCGCTAAGCACCGCCGAAAATCCCGTCTGCCGATAGCGTGAGCCTATTTTGAATGCGGAGTTTTTCTCCGGACTCAGCGAGGCGTCGCCCTGCTGCACGGCATTGCTTATGTAGAGGTCGGTATAGGTGGGCATGCGGAGAGCCTTGTTCCATGAGGCGTATACCTTCCAATTGGCGTTCGGACGGTAGCTGGCGTCCACTCCCGGATAGAATCTGAATTTATTGTCGAGTCCCGTATTGCGGTTGGCAAGCACTCCGGCAGAGAGTGTGAACCCTCCGAATATGAAATTGTGCTCCAGCATCACATTCGTGTTTGTGCGTTCTCCTTTACGGGTGTACTGCCTGTCGGAGCCCGGAATGCTTTTATAGTCGGCCACGTCGAGCTGGTTGCCGAGAGCCGTGGAATAGATGCGTTCCTTACCGATGTCGACACCGACGGCGGTCTTTCCTGCAATCCAGTCGACATAGGCGTTGACCGCACCGCCAAACACATCAAGGTTGTGGTAGTTCTCTCCCGCCGCGGCGCCTTCCTTGCCACGCGTCAATTGATAATGGTCTTTGAATTTGTTGTAATATACCGCAGGCGTCACTTCCCAAGTCCTGCCTTGGTTGTGGACGCTCACATTAAGAGAAGCGATTCCATGGTCGGTTTTCTCATATTGATTGTTGAATTTGGCGCTGTAGAATGTGTTTGCGCCATAACTTTGGGTTGCTATGCCCAGCTGCGCCCCGATGTCGATGCGGCGGTCGTAGCTCAGCGACAAGTTGGCATAGCCCTGTCCTTTCTCGAAGTCACTGTTTTCGGTGCCTCCGTCCGAGCGTTTGTATCCGCCGCTTACGGAATAGGCTTGTTCCCACTTTCCGCTTCTGAAAGCCATCTGCAGCCTGCCCTGTGCCCCGAGGCTGCCAAAGCTGCCGGCTTCCACATTTGCCTCGACGCCGTTTGCGCTTGCTTTCTTAGTCACAATGTTTATGGCGCCGTTGAACGCCGATGTGCCAAACACGCGCGACGATGCGCCCTCGATAATCTCCACATGGTCGATGTCGGCAAGTGCGACAGGAAAATCGGAGGCGTTGTGCCCCGTCTGCGGATTGGAGATGTTCACTCCGTTAAGGAAAATTGCAATCTGGTCGAAGGTGCCGCCGTTGATCGAAATGTCGGTCTGCACCCCGAAACCTCCACGCTGACGCACATCCACGCCCGTAGCCAGTTTCAAAACGTCGTTGATTGTTTGTGCCGCCGACCGCTGAATGTCCTCGCGGGTCATGACCGTCACAATTTTTGGTGACAGCTCGACTGTCATCGGCGCGCGCGACCCCGTTACGGTCACACCATCCAGTTCGTAAGCCTTTCCTCCACGGATAAAGACTGAATCAGCCTTGGCTCCCTCCACGCTGATGCCTTCTGCCTTGGCGTAGGTAAGCGTGGTTACGCTGAGCGCACCGATAGCCACCACTCTTCCAAGCACAGAAAACAAGGAGTAGCCTTTGTTGGAGAAGTGCGAGAACTTCAGGCTTGCACGCTTGTTGAAAATTGTCTTGTTCATTAAGTTAATTTGTTGATAAATAAAAAGAATAAATAATATGTCGTGGACACACATGATGCATCCACGACATTTTTCTTTGATTTTTCAAGCTCAGGAGGTTGCCCCCGCTTACGCTTTCTTTCCGCGCATACAGTCCCAAACGAGATAGCCGATGAGCAGCGCATAGACAGCCACACCGCCAATCTGGAGCGTCGACTCGCTGAATCCGCAAGTATACTCGAAGCCTGCGAAGCGCATTCCGGCGCTGACCACGCCCATCAATGCTCCACCGGCGATAAATCCGCTGGCGAGAAGCGTGCCGCGCTCTGTGCGTGCCGCATTGAGTTCCTTGTCTTTCGAACGGGTTGACACAAACCAGTTGACCAAACCGCCGACAAGCAGCGGCGCGTTGAGCTCCATAGGGATAAACATACCGAGCGAGAAAGCCAATGCCGGCACACCGAGCCAGTTGAGAAGCACGGCGAGGATTGCGCCTACGCCATAGAGCAGCCACGGCGTGTCGCCACCCATCATCAACGGTTCGATAACGCCTGCCATCGCGTTGGCCTGCGGTGCGGCGAGTGCGTTCGGCCCTGAGAAGCCATACACTTTTGCAAGAATCAGGATAACGCCGCCGACAGTTGCTGCCGACACGAGTGTGCCGACAAGTTTCCACTGCTGCTGTTTTTGCGGAGTGGAGCCAAGCCAGTAGCCGATTTTCATATCCGTGACCATACCGCCTGCCATCGAGAGAGCCGTGCAGACAACGCCTCCGATAATCATCGAGGTGACGATGCCGCTGGCTCCTTTAAGTCCGATAGCCACAAACACCGCTGAGGCTACAATCAGCGTCATCAGTGTCATTCCGCTCACCGGGTTCGATCCCACAATGGCAATTGCATTGGCGGCCACCGTGGTGAAGAGAAACGCTATCACCGTAACCACCAGGAATGCCACAAGGGTCTGGAAGAGGTTGTGGATTACGCCGAAGTAGAAGAATGCGAATGTCACTGCCAACGCTGCGATAAGGCTGAAGGCAAGCACTTTCATCGAAATGTCTTTCTGGGTGCGCTTCACTTTTGCCACATTGCCGCCCTTGCCGCGGAATTCACGTCCGGCAAGACCTACGGCAGAGCGGATGATGCCCCACGACTTGATGATGCCGATGATGCCCGACATGGCGATACCGCCGATACCGATGTAGCGTGCCTGTGTCTTGAACAGCACCTCGGGATCGATGGCGGCTGCCTCCGGGCTCATTCCGAGCAACGGTACGATGACATACCAAATAAACGCGCTACCTGCAAAAATAATGAAGCAGTATTTCAAACCTACGATGTAGCCGAGACCGAGCACCGCCGCTCCGGTGTTGATTTTAAACACCATCTTGGCCTGGCTTGCCACGTGGGCGCCGAATTCTGTCGCTTTCGACGTCAATGTCTCAGCCCACCATCCGAATGTGGAGAGAAGGAAGTCGTAGATTCCGCCGACAGCGCCCGCAATGATAAGCGGCTTCACCTGGCTGCCCGACTTCTCGCCGGAGATAAGCACCTGTGTGGTGGCTGTAGCTTCCGGGAACGGGAACTTGCCATGCATGTCGGAAACGAAATATTTGCGGAACGGGATAAACATCAACACGCCGAGCACGCCGCCAAGCATCGAGCTGAGGAATATTTCAATGAAACTTACCGTAATGGCGTCGCCATACTTGGCTTGAAGGATGTAGAGCGCCGGGAGGGTGAAGATGGCTCCTGCCACCACGATTCCCGACGAGGCGCCGATAGATTGGATTATCACGTTCTGTCCGAGGGCGTTTTTCTTCTTCAACGCGCCCGACACTCCGACTGCGATGATTGCAATAGGAATTGCCGCTTCAAACACCTGCCCCACTTTCAGTCCGAGATATGCCGCCGCGGCACTGAAGATAATCGCCATCACAAGACCCATTATCACAGAGTAGGGAGTCACTTCCGGATACTGACGGTCGGGGCGCATCACGGGGATATACTCCTCGCCCGGCTTCAGCTCGCGGAAAGCGTTTTCAGGAATACCTGCTTCCTGCTTTTGTCTTTCGTCTTCCATTATTTTGCTTAGTTTATGATTAATATTCTGAAAGTTTGTGTGCGAAGTTACAAATTTCAGTTTACAAATGAAAACACTATGCCACAAAACAAGAAAAAAAGAGCCGTCTCATCCCTGAGACGACTCCTTTTTCAATACAAATTATATCAATTGGAGTATTATTTCTTCACAACTGACGCTTTCCAAGTCTGGTTGTTGCTGAGATTGAGCGTAATTTCATACGTTCCGTCTTCTGCACACTTGAAGTTTGGTGCGTTGTTCTCGTTGAGATTGTTGAGCGAACCGCCGAGACTGAAGTCCCATTTGTTGTTGGCGCGGAACTTGTATTCCTTGCCGCCGACGAGAGCAACTTCACCCTTCCAAACGAGACCACCGGCGTAAGTAAGTGGCGTTTCAGCGTCCCATCCGCCAGGAGTAGCGTCGCCGATAATTCCGAACGAAGTGATTTCCATCGCCTCCCAAGTCATTTTGTCTGTGTCGACTTTGAAGTAGTAGATACCACCCTTGTCAAGTTTCAGGTTTTTGGCTCCTGGGTCAGTGCTCAACAGGTTGGCTTCTGCGCCAACACCGTAGGCAGTGCTGCCTTCGTTCCAGTTGGGTTGTGTCGAGAATTTGAATTCAAATGCCTTGTTGCCAGCCTTTGACATGTCAACCAAACCGCTGTGTACGCCGCCGTTGCGCTCGTAGATGAACACGTTTACATCGTGACCCCATCCATTGAATGCACCAACAGCATAGAGTTTCGGTGAGTAAGCCTTGACAGTGAATGTGCCTTCCATCATGTTGATTGTCACGGTATACTCTCCTGCCTTTGCAATAGTTACAGGACGTGAGTTCTCGCCGTAGATAAGTTCGCCGCTCATAGCCGACTCAGCAGGACCCCAAGCATACATAAACTCATTGCCTGCGTCGGCCTTAGCCTTCACCATCGACTCTGCGCCCATAAATTGGATTGAGCCGGCAGGGAGAGTGCAGATAGATGTAAATACAGGATCATCGTATACGTTCTGGTCGCTATGTCCGAGCTTGATGGCTGAAGCATCCCATCCGTCACCAAACGCAGCGTCGGTAATTACGTAGTATGCCGACTCAATCTTGATGCCAAGGTCAATAGGCGTAACATTTACCGATGAAGCGTCGAAATAAGTGTCGGCGCCGCCGAAACGCACTGTTGTTCCGTTGTGGGTCAACGTGAGTTCGAAACGCACATAAGTGGTCTTTGCGGCAGGACTCTTGCCAAACAGCTGGCGGTGAGCATTGTCAATGTCGAGATAGTTGGCATAAGCCACATTGTCGACAACTGTTGTAAGCACGCTGACAGGCTTCTTGAAATCCTCTGTGGCGGAAACCTGCATTTCAACATTCACTTCGCTGCCGGCTGGCTGATTGTCAACGCTGGTGATTTTGAGCACTGGCACACCCAGCTCGCTATCAACGAAGTCCTTGAGGTTCAAATCAGTAGGCAACGCATGAGCCACAGCGATACCGTCTGCAGCCATAATCGCTTCCTGCGGATTGCTTTGCGGTGGCATTGGATCCTCGATATCGTCGCAGGCTGTGAAACCTACAGCCAATGCCAATGAAAGTAATATACTGAATTTTTTCATTTTTTGTCTTTATTTGTAAATTCTGTAATAACCGGCTTCCTTGCGGCGGTTGCTGACAACCGCCGCGGTAAGCCTGATTTCATATTATTCGGCAGGAACCATTTCTACGGTCATCGCCTTGAGGTTAACGGTGATTTTAATCTTACCGCCAGCCCAACTGCTGTACTGGAACGAACCCTTGCCCCCATCAAAAACAGAGCCATTGAAGCCAACGCCGTCAATCCACTCGATATCAACAGGATTGTCATCAACCTGCGCACCGATTGAATCAACATCCCAACCAGAGAGAGAGCGATAGAAGCGGAATTGGAATTTGCCTGCAGGAATATCGAACACGCCTGTGTAAATCTTGCTGTCGATAGCGTCGTCAGCCTCTGAAAGCGTCCAGCCAACAAACAAGGCGGCATTTGCCTTCGACGGTTCGTTCCATCCATTGCAGTCACCAACCAAGTAAATCTTGCCCGGCAACTTAACTGCATAGTAGTCCTTCACCTGACTGAGACAAACAACATTTGAGAGGATTGAATAGCCGGCAGCGTCTTCCTTGCCGCCAAGATAATCTTCAACAGTAGAGAGCACGCGGAAATAAACCGGACGTGCAGGCTCGTCAGTGTAGTTGTCCTCGTTTGTAACGCCGCGGAGTTTGCACATAGCCTCGGCGATGCTGCCCTCAGGAACGTTGACAGAGCAAGTGGTATACTCCTCTGTGAGTTGCACGAAATCGGTAAATTCACGAGTGAGCGACACCTGTACGAAATATTTTGCGATGATGCCCGGACCATAGTTAGGCTGAGAGAACGTAAGGTTCAATGTTGCCGTTGGGTTCAGAGCATAATAAAGTTCAGAAGTGGCTGGCTGATTGAGCACAAATTCGGTAGGTTTTTGGAGCACCGGATCCTTGTCGTCCTCGCAAGAGCAAAGGCCGAACACCACCACCGCCAGCAGCATCAATACATTTATATACTTTTTCATTTTTTCTTGTGTTTAGTAGAGTTAGACTGATGTTAGTATCCCTCGTTCTGTCCGAGTGTCGGGACAAACTTGGTTGGGATAGCGTAAACCTTGCGGTAGTCAGGAATTGAACGTCCGCGGAGTGCGCCGCCCTTCCACGACCATTTGTAGGAGCTGCCTGTAAACTTGCCGAAACGGATCATGTCGCTGCGGCGATGTCCCTCCCAGTAGAGCTCGCGGGCGCGTTCCTCGAAGAGTTTGTCCTTAGTGAGAAGGATAGGAGCCAAACCTGCGCGTGCGCGCACCTTGTCAAACATATCCTGACCGTTGCAGCCAGTAGCACCGTTGAGTTCGCACTCGGCGAGCATCAAGAATGTGTCGGCAAGACGGAACAATGGATAGTCGGTACCGTTGAAAGTGTTGACCAAAGTTGTGCCTGTTGTGTTGTAATAGTCGTCGCTTTTTGTATATACATACTTAATACACATCAAACCACAACCGTCGGCACCCCAGTCGCCGAGATCCTCAAGATTGTTCTTGAGCTTGCCACCGTTGTTGCTGATGAGGTAGCGGTTGTCGCCGCTCTCAAACATATCTGCGAGTTCCGGACGTATACGTGGACCGCCCCATCCTGTGCCTTGCAAACCTTGTGCTGTTGCAACGACATTGGCATTGTAGGCGCCTATAGAAAGGTAAGTTGTGCCGCCGTAAGTCTGCTGGTTGTTCTCATCCTGAGGAAGACCCCAAATAATCTCGCCATTACCTACAAAACGATTGTTGTCGGCACAGAAGAGATATTTATATTCAGGCGCGAGAGTGTTGATAGTCTTCAAAATCTCGTTGCAGGCGTTTGCACAGTCCTGCCAACGGGCAGTGCCTGTGTAGACTTCCGCGTTAAGATAGAACTTTGCAAGCAGCATATAGCCGGCTTCTCTTGACAGACGGCCGTATTTCTGAGCCGATGCAGGAGTAAGATCCTTCACTGTCTCTGCCAGCTGAGGCACGATTCTCTCAAACATCTCAGCACGTGTCAACGTTGGAGGCGTTGCACCTACCGTAGAATTCTCATCGGTGAACGGGCCTTTGCCGAAGTTGTCCATCAAGTGATAGTAAGACAATGCGCGCAATACGATTGCCTCACGTTTCATCGCTGCAATTTCATCATCGGAAATCATACCTGCAGCCTTGTCGATGGTGCGGATAAACTCGTTGCACATATTTATTTGGAACGTGAAACGCGACATTGCCTCATAAAGCCAGTGGTTGTCAGGGCTCCATGTAGAGAAGTCGAGCTCATCGATACCGGCGTCGTTCCAGTTCTTACCGATAAGAGCCTCATCGGTCGGAAGCTCCTCAAGGTTCCAAAGCTGACGCATGTAAGTACCGGCACCGCCGTCGTCTACAGTGATGTCAGAGCCACCTTGAGGACCAGAAACTACAAGTCCGTTGTAAAGTTGATAGAAGAAGCCCTCATATTCAGCAGCCGAATTGAGTTCGGTCTTGCTGTTCGGGTCGTTTGGCTTCATATCAAGGTCGCCCACACACGAAGGCATAGCCATCATTGAGAATGCGAGGCATCCGTAAGCCAATATATTTCTGAATTTCTTATTCATGTCTGTAACGATTTAATGATTAGAATTGAGCCACAAGACCGAGAGAGAATGTCACAGGACGTGGGTAGATGTTTTTGTCTACACCGCCACCGACTTCTGGGTCAAGACCTTTATATTTTGTGATAACAAATGGGTTTTGAACTGCTCCATACAGACGCAGACGGAGGTTGTTGTTCAAAAGAGTAGGCCATGTGTAGCCGAGCGTGATGTTGTCGCAACGCACGAAGCTTGCGTTCTGCACGAAGTAGTCGCTTGTGCCTTGAGTCAAGTTGATTTCTTTAAACAGCTGTGTGTCTGCCATCAAGTTGCTGACTGGGAGAGACGCTGTAGAAGAAATCGAAGAGTTGCCAACCTGAACATCGTTGAACACGTAGTTGCCGATGCTTGCGCGCAATGCGAAACCGAAATCCCAGTTCTTGAAGTTGAACGTGTTGGTCCAGTTCATTGTCACCTTAGGATCCTTGCTGTGGTACATATACTTATCGTCAGAGTTGATCACGCCGTCACCGTTGCGGTCAACAAACATGCCTTCGATAGCCTTTCCGTTTTCATCATACACCTGCTCGTAAACATAGAAGCTGCTTGCCGGATATCCCACTTTGTGAGCGAGCACTGTGCCGCCTGTACCTGCAGAGATACCGTCGCCGGTAGCAACGAAGTAATTCTTGTCGTCGCCCTTGAGCAGTTTTGTAATCTTGTTCTTGTTCCAAGCCACGTTGTAAGAAGTTGTCCAAGTGAAGTTCTTCTTTACAATTGGACGGGCAGTGATTGCGAATTCAACACCGATGTTCTCCAACGAACCGATGTTTGCGTTCATTGCGTTGGTAAGGTTTGAACCAGCGTCGACAGTCACCCAGTTCAACAAGTCTTCAGTGTTGCGCTTGTAGAAGTCGATGCTTGTAGTCACACGGTTGTTGAGGAATGCCATGTCGATACCGGCGTTCCAAGTGGTTGTCTCCTCCCATTTAAGGTCGGCGTTGTAACCGTTGGCTTTGATAACTGTGATCCAACCGCCGTTTCCGTCTGGATAGCGGTATTGGTCCTTACCAATCATGTAAACAGGCAAATAAGGGAAGAAGTCGTCGCCGAGGTCCTGCTGACCGGTGATACCCCAGCCTGCACGGATCTTGAAGTCGTTCATCACGCTCTTTGCGCCCTTCATCCAAGGCTCTTCAAGCAAACGCCAAGCGAGAGCCAACGATGGGAATGTACCCCAACGGTGCTCTTCGGAGAAGCGGCTTGTTCCGTCCTCACGCACTGTGACAGTGAGCAAGTAGCGGTCGAGCAGAGAGTAGTTTACACGTCCGAAGAAAGATACCAACTGGTTCTGTGAGCCAGAGTAGTTTGTAGCCACACCCTGATATTTCTCACCGGCATACTCTCCGCTTGTTGCATAGCTGTAGTCATGACCGATGCGGTGGAATTTCTGCCAAGAGTAACCACCGGTAATGTCGAAGTTGGAGTTGATGCTCTTCACGTCCTTCTTGTAGTTAAGGTAGAAGTCGAGAAGAAGGTTGTATTTCTCCTGCCATTCAAACTTTGTAGTTTCTTTGCCGTCGTGGATAATCGAAGTGCTTCCGTCAGAGTTCTTGATGGTGTAGCCATTCTTCCAAGCCATTGGAGAGTTTTCTCCGGTAATGTTTGTAACGTCCGACTTGCTGTAGTCGTAACCGAGGTTCAAGTTTGCGTGCAAATCGCGGAGGAACGGCATTGCGAGGTCGAGCTGCAAGTTGCCGATGCTCTGCCATACTTTAGAGCGGCTGTCGTAGTCCTGAATCAACGCCACCGGGTTGAGAGCCTTCTGAGTGTTGATCGACGTACCTGGGTCGTTAGGACCTGCAACAGAAGTGTTGACGTATGTTGTCCAACCGTTGAAAGCGTTGCCGTCAGGGTTCTTCACAGGAAGAGTCGGGTTGAAACCGATTGAGTTGCCAAGTGCCGATCCGTCATAGAAACGGTTGGCTACGTAGGCACCTTTAAGATTGAGGTTGACTGCCAACAAGTCGTCGAAGAACTTTGGAGTCAAGTTGATGCCGAGAGTGACGCGGTCCATCTTTGAAGTCTTGATGATACCGTTGTTGCCGGTGTAGGCAAGGCTCACGCGATAAGGCAGACATCCTACTGTACCGCCGATGCCGAGACTGTAATCATGTGAAACAGACGTGCGGAGAATTTCCTTCTGCCAGTTTGTGTTGTATGTGCCAAGAGCCTGTGCCTGTGCCGACTCTGCTCCATAATAATTGTTGATGAAAGAACGGAACTCGTCGCCTGTCATCATGTTCACGTAGTTGCGTGGAGTGTTGACATAAGCGTTGGCTGTGAAGTTGATTTGTGGTCTGCCTTTCTGTCCTTTCTTTGTAGTGATGATGATGACACCGTTTGATGCACGCGAACCGTAGATTGCCGTTGCCGACGCATCCTTGAGGATTGTCATGTTCTCGATGTTCTCAGGCGATACAAACGACAATGGGTTGCTCGAACCGAGTGTTCCCTTTGTGTCCATAGGCACGCCGTCGATCACGATCAACGGGTCGTTGGTTGCGTTCAAAGAAGCACCACCACGGATACGGATTGTAGCGCCGCCTTCAGGCTGGCCACCGTTTGATGTGACAACCACACCAGGAGCGGCTCCAACGAGGAGGTCTTGTGCGGAAGTTGCAAGACCGGCTTCGATTTCGTCCGGTTTCAAAGTAGAGATGGCGCCAGTGGCGTCTTCCTTCTTCACTGTACCGTAACCGATAGCCACAACTTCGTTGAGCACTACGCTGTTGGTTTGAAGTTTTACTGTTAATTTGTTGCGGCCGTCAACATTAACGTTCTGTGTCTTGTAGCCCACATAAGTGACTTGCAGGACAGCGTTCTTGTCAACGTTCAACACGAAATTTCCATCGAAGTCGGTAGCGGTTCCCGCTTTCGTCTTCGAATCAACAACACTGGCACCAATTATTGGTTCGCCATTTTCATCGATGACCGTACCTTGTACAGCCATTTTCTGTGAAAACGCAGGCAGCGCAAACAACATCGCCATAAGCAACGTGATAAGTCCCCTACGATTCATCTGAAAACTAAAGCTCTTCATTCAAGAATTGATTAAGTTTTACATAGGTATTTAATAATCTCAATTTATTCTCTATTGTGCATATCGTTATTGCAGATTCAAGGCATAGATTCTGCGTTATTCTTCTTTTAAGGTAGATCTTAATACTCCATTGATTACATACAACAACAATAATACGCTTGCAAAACTACAACTATTTTTCTGAGAAAATAAATTTTTAAGCGGTATTTTCTCGTTTAACAAGAGTTAATGTTGTTTTTAACAAAAAGCAGGAAAGAAACACCTGCATGTCTCTCCCCTGCCGTTATGTTTTCGCCCGACGGTTGTCAATAAGTAAGGATCTGCAACCCGCGTTCAGTCATCAGGAACGTGTGTTCCCACTGCGCCGACGGCAACTCGTCGTCAGTCACTACGGTCCAACCGTCTTCCTCGTCGACAAACACCTGCCATTTGCCCATGTTGATCATCGGCTCGATGGTGAATACCATACCCGGCACGAGAAGCATTCCCGTTCCTGGACGGCCAAAGTGCAACACCTCAGGCTCTTCGTGGAACTCCAGTCCTACGCCATGTCCGCAAAGGTCGCGCACCACAGAGAACCCGTTCTTTTTGGCGTGGCGCTCGATAGCGTGTCCGATGTCGCCGACAAAACCATAAGGCTTTGCCGCCTTCATGCCCAATTCAAGGCATTCCTTTGTCACACGCACAAGCTTTTCCTTCTCCGGCGTGGTTTTTCCGATTATGAACATGCGGGAGGCGTCGGAATAGTATCCGTCGAGAATCGTCGACACGTCGACATTGATGATGTCGCCTTCCTCGAGGATTTCGTCCTCCGACGGAATGCCATGGCAAACCACCTCGTTGATCGACGTGCACACGCTCTTAGGGAAGCCCTCATAGTTGAGCGGCGCCGGGATGGCTCCATGGTCGACAGTGTAGTCATACACCAACTTGTCGATTTCCGCCGTGCTCATTCCGGCATGTATTTCCTTTTCCACGAGGTCGAGCACTCCGGTGTTGATTTTTCCGCTGCGGCGGATACCCTCAATCTGTTCTGGTGTCTTTATGAGTTTCGGCGACGGCACAAGGTGTCCGTGCTCTTGATAAAACAAAATCTTGCGGTCCATGTCCGTAAGTTCCTTGCCCTTAGGCACAATCCAATTACGTCTGTATCTCATTGCTTCGAATTGTTAAAATGTCAAACCCGGCAGACCTAAAAAAGCAGCCTGTCCGCAGTCCGCAAAATTATACATTTAATTGCTGGCTCGCAAAAAAGAGCCCCTTTTTCCGCGCCCGCAACTATTTTTTATGCCGTTTGTCGCGGCAATATTGCCGCGGTGTGATTCCGTGTTTCTTGATAAAGGCGCGCCGAAACGTGCTGAGCGAATTGAAACCCACCGTTGTGGCTATCTCATCCTGCGTCATGGAGCAGTCGCCGCCGGCAAGCATCGCCTCCGCATCGGCAATGCGGTAGCCGTTGACAAAGTCGCAGAAATTAGTGCCGAGCGTATTGTTGAGCCATGCCGACAAATAGCTGCGGTTGGTGCCTATCTCGCGAGCCAGCTGGCTTACCGACAAATCGTGGTTGCGGTGCAGTTTCTTTTCAACAAACAGAGCCTCTACCTCCGCGCTGAAGTCGGGCATACCTTCCAGCTCCGGCTGCTTTTCCGACATAATCTGCCTCACTTCGTCAATGCTACGCCCAACCTTGCGGTAATGATGGTTGACCGCAGCCCAAACCACCGTGACAATCACGATATATGCGATGTTGGAAATGCTCGACTCAACATAGCACGAATATATCCAAGCCGCCAGCACCGACAGAAACATCGCTATCGCCCGCCACATCCACCGCTTGTCGGCCGACGAGAAGTTTTGCCGCACGATGTAGTGGTAGCGTTTTGTCAGCACGGCGATGCGCACCGCCCATATCAGACAGTAGACTGCCATACCAACGATGTTGATGTCAAAGAAGATGTCGTTTGCCGTCACGATGTAGAGCACGAGCATCAGCAGGTAGAATGCCGAATTCTGCACGATGCGCGACCACGTGATGTAGATTGGCGACAAGAGCTCGACCACAAAAAACACGCATGTGAACACCGCCGACATGTCAACAAGCAGCAACGTGCGGTATAGGTGTCGATGCAATTGCGTGTCGATACACGAATAGATTGGATCCTTCAGCACCAGCAAGAACCAAAAAGCCATTATCGCCGCTGCCGTGCGGTAGAAGCGCTGCTCACGGCGGTGGCGGAAGTATGTCGCACTCTCATAGATGAAATATGCGCTGCAAAGCCCGTATACGAAGTTTTCGGCGGTGCCGAGAAATACTGCTGTGTCCATACTGAGGTTTGGAGGGAAAAAGACAGGCACACAACAGGTTGTTTCTCCACCCGTATATGCCTGTCCTATATTGTAACGTATTGTCTAAGCGTTATTTGCCGGCATACTTGGCTGCCTGCTCAGCAATCAGCTTAGGATCGTCGAAGTAGTTGATTCGCATTGCACGGCGCACATCGGCAAGAGTCTCGGCAGCCACTGCGCGTGCCTCCTCGCTGCCTCGGCGCAGAATCTCGAACACGCCGGGGATATCCTGTTCCCATTGTTTGCGACGTTCGCGAATCGGAGCGAGTTCTTCCTCAAGCACACTGATGAGAATCTTCTTCACCGTGCCGTCGCCCACGCCTCCGGCGCAATAACGGTCCTTCAAATCCTGAAGGCTCTCGAATTCCGAGCAATGACGTTTGAATTTCTCATCGGTGCAGAATGCGTCGAGATATATGAACGGGCAGTTGCCCTCAAGGTGTCCGGGGTCGCTGATGTTGAGATGGAGAGGGTCGGTATACATGCCTTTCACCTTCTTTGCCACATCTTTTGATGTGTCGCTGAGGTAGATGCAGTTGCCGAGCGACTTGCTCATCTTTGCCTTTCCGTCGGTTCCCGGCAGACGCAGGCAGGCAGCGTTTGTAGGCAGCAGGATTTCCGGCTCAACAAGCGTCTCGCCGTACACGTTGTTGAAGCGTCCCACGATTTCGCGGGTCAATTCAATCATCGGCTCCTGGTCCTCACCGGCAGGCACTGTGGTGGCGCGGAAAGCGGTGATGTCGGAAGCCTGGCTCACCGGATAGCAGAAGAATCCCACAGGGATGCTTGTCTCGAAGTTGCGCATCTTGATTTCTGTCTTCACCGTAGGGTTGCGCTGCACGCGCGACACTGTCACGAGGTTCATATAATAGAATGCCAGCTCTGTCAGTTCCGGCACCGCCGACTGCACGAAAATCGTAGTCTTGGCAGGGTCCAATCCAGCCGACAGATAGTCGAGCGCAACCTCAACGAGGTTTTGGCGGATTTTCTCTGGATTGTCGGCATTGTCGGTAAGTGCCTGAGCGTCGGCAATCATCACAAAAATTTTGTCGTACTCACCTGAGTTCTGCAGCTCAACGCGACGTCGCAGCGAGCCTACGTAGTGACCAAGGTGAAGTTTTCCTGTAGGGCGGTCGCCCGTAAGTATGATTTTTCCCATAATATTCTGATTGCTTTTATGTTAGAACAAATATCCTACTCCAACGTTGAAGTATATCGGATACATGCTGAATGTTATCGTCTTGAAACTTTCGGTGAAAGCCGAATTCAATCCCCACGAAAGGTCGGCATAGAGCTTCAGATGCTTGAACGCTTCCCAGTCGACTCCGGCTTGAAGTCCCCACTGAAATTTGCGCAGCTCGTCGGAGAAGTCGTAAGTTGCCGTGGCATCGCCTGTAAACACTGCCTTTTCACCCGTCGGATCGCCGTTGCGCAGATATCCGTCGTAGACCACTCCGTCAAACTTGCCCTCGATAAGGTATGACAGGAACACTCCGAGTTTCAGGTTTGTGCGCGGATGCACCTTATATGCAGCCTGCACCGGGAACGTCAGGAATGCGTTGCGCACCGACGTTTTCACGCCGCCAGTCCATCGGCCGCTCGCAATGGCGCCCTCGCTGAGGATTTCCATACCGTAGTTTTTCACGCGGGCGTCGGTCTCCATATTCTTGTTTTCAAGCTTCACGCCCACAAGCAAGCCCCACTTCTCGTCGAAAAACTTAGTGAAGTCCGACTCCACAGAGAAACCCATCGATGGTTTGTAGCTCTTGATTTCGCGGATTTCAACAGGCAGCGGAATCGGCGATGTGCCGCCGAGATTGTAGCCAGCACGCAGTTCGATGTTCCAACCTTTCAGTGCTGCGTTGATGATTTTCTGCGTGCGGCTCTGCTGAGCCGACAATTGCGCGGGCAGAAATGCCAGCGCCACGATAATTGCGGATAATATGTTTTTTTTCATTTTTTATTCAAGTTTATTCGTGTGTGACTTTCAGATTACGCACATCAAGCGTGCTGCCCACAGAGCCGCGGAAATAGTCGCCCTCCGCACTTGACGCAATCACGATGCCCAGCTTGTAGCGTCCTTTTGCAAGCAACGCTTTGTCGACAACCTTGTTGTAGGCGCTGTAGTCGAATGTGATTTCAAACTTCACCCAATCGTTGTCGCCAAGCCCCGTCACGCGCGCATCGGTGAGATTAGCGAGAGCCACCATGTTTGGATGCATGAAATCATTGTAGTGCACGTTGCTGTCGATATATGTCACCTTATCGTCGGTCAAAAAGTAGATGGCATAGATTGAGAAGATGTCTGTACGTCCTACGACGGGCTTTCCCTTCTCATCGGTAAACGTCTCGCCTGCCTCATAGCGGTATTCGCCCGAAAGCGTCAACGGCTTGTAGTGATAAGGCTCGCCGAATTTGGTTGCCTCACGCGGAGCTGAGATGGCATTGCCGAGGTCGAACTCGCCCTGGAATATGTTGCCTGCGGCAATAGGCATTCCCACCATGGAACCAAACCCTCCGGTGGAACGTGTCACCAGACGGATGAACTCAGGCTGGGCGTATTTGTCGCCAAGCATAAAGTTAGCCACATTTTCGCCATCCACGCTCAATGTCGTTCCTTCTTTGTAGACGGCGGTTGTGGGGAAGAACTCCCAAATATGGTCCTTATATTGAGTCTTTCCATACTTTGCCTTGGCAGCCTTGTCGGCTTCGCCACACATCACGAATCCCGGATTGCCCGACGCCCAAGCCATCAGGAAGTTGCCGTTGTTGTCAATTTCGTTGAAGATTGAATATTTCTTCGTAGGGTCAAGCTCCACTTTGTTGAATCGGTACTCATCCGGCTTCAGCTGCTGCACCACCTGCACACGGTAGGTCTTATGCCATTCACCGTCCTGCGAGGTCACGGTGTAGTTCACCGTGTGGTCGTCGGCATTGAGGAAGTCCTGCACCGAGCCGCTTGCCGGCGATATCGTCGCGCCCTCAGTCAATGTAAACACAGGAGCGAGAGCCGAGATGTCGGCTTCCGGCTGCACGTTGACCGTAACACGGTCGTTGGTAATTTTAGGATCCGACATAACGACTTCTGCCGGAAGCGAGCACGTAAGGATGTCGCACTCGGTGTTGAGTGCCTCGTCCTGAATGCATGATGTGGCTGCAAGCACTGTCGCCGCGACAACCACTGTTTTATATACAAAATTCATAATAATTCATTAATAATGGTTGCAAAGTTACTGAATTTATTCCATTTTGCTGCAACAGTGAATTTTTTTATTCCGAAAATGTTGTGTAAGTTTGCATAAAAGGTTATAACAGGACTACATTTATGAAATTTATATCTTGGAACGTCAACGGGCTTCGCGCCTGCGTTGGCAAAGGCTTTGAGGAGTCGTTCAACGCTCTCGACGCCGATTTTTTCTGTCTGCAGGAGACAAAGATGCAGGCTGGTCAACTCGACTTGCAGTTTGACGGCTACCACTCCTACTGGAACTATGCCGAGAAGAAAGGCTACTCCGGTACTGCCATCTATACCCGCCACGAACCGCTGTCGGCGGCATACGGCATCGGCATTGCCGACCACGACACCGAGGGCCGAGTGATAACACTTGAATACGACACGTTTTACCTTGTGACGGTCTACGTGCCAAACTCGCAGGATGGTCTGCGCCGTCTGGACTACCGGATGTCGTGGGAAGATGATTTCCGGGCTTATCTGAAAGGGCTCGACAGCAAGAAGCCCGTGGTGGTGTGCGGCGACCTGAACGTGGCGCATCGCGAAATCGACCTTAAAAACCCGAAAACCAACCGCCGCAACGCCGGATTTACCGACGAGGAACGCGGAAAGATGACCGAGCTGCTCGACGCCGGATTCACCGACACGTTCCGCCACTTCCATCCCGACACGCCCGACATATATTCGTGGTGGTCGTATCGCTTCCATGCCCGCGAGAAGAACGCAGGGTGGCGCATCGACTATTTCCTCACGTCGGCGCGCCTCGACGACAAGCTGCAAGATGCAAAAATACACACCGAGATTTTCGGCTCAGACCATTGTCCTGTGGAGGTCGACATTGATTTGTAGACCGATGGTTAAAAACAGAGCCGCCTGCAATCCGGGATTGCAGGCGGCTCTGTTTTATAACAATGCTGCCGTTAGTGATTCAGCAAGGCGTTCATAGCGTCGAAACGTGCCAACTGGTCTTCGCCAAACTTGGCGAGATCCTCGCGAATGCTGTCGACGGTCTTCACAGTGTCGGTTTTCGACTTTGAGAAAAACTTGTCGGCATAGCATACAATCTTCTCCTCCAACGTCACCGGAATCATGTCGCGGTGAGGCAGCGGAAGGTTGTCGCGTTCAATTTCAGCAGCCGATATTCCCGCGCCCGTATGACGTTCGCAAACCCGCGCGTACAACTCCATTGAGGCATCGATGCCACGCAGCATTTCCGCGCCGAGGATGCCGTGACGGATATAAGGCTCGTCGCCGTTGCAGAAAATCGACGGTGCATGCGTCTTTATGATTCCGACATCGTGGAGCAGAGACGCGTCGTAGACAAAATCCTGGTCGGCTTCCGGGAAACGCGACGCAATGTCGAGTGCCATTTCAGCCACCTGGCAACTGTGATGCCAAAGCAGCTTGAAAAGGTCGCTGTCCTCGTCGTAGAACTTCAGCAGCACGTCTTTAGCCGAAAGATTTCCTATCATGGTCGCTTACAGCTCGATAATCGTGTTCCAGTTATGCACATCCTCTTCCTCTCCAAGCTGGATGCCGCGGAGACGGTTGTAGAGTTTTGTGCTGAGAGGACCCGGCTTGCCGTCTTTCGAGATTACGTAAGAGCGGTTGTTCTCAGGGTCGTCGATACGCTCGATAGGGCTGATTACAGCCGCCGTTCCGCAAGCGCCAGCCTCTTCAAGCGTCGTAAGCTCATCTTCCGGGATTTGACGGCGTTCCACCTTGATGCCCATATCCTCGGCGAGCTGCATAAGGCTCTTGTTGGTGATTGACGGAAGGATTGACGTAGACAGCGGAGTGATGTATGTGTTGTCCTTGATTCCGAAGAAGTTGGCAGCGCCACACTCGTCCATATATTTCTTCTCGCGTGCGTCGAGATAGAACTCTGCCGAATATCCGGCAGCGTGAGCCTCGCAGCTTGCACGCAGACTTGCGGCATAGTTTCCGCCCACCTTGAACGTGCCTGTGCCGAGAGGTGCGGCGCGGTCATACTTACGGGTAATGACGTAAGGCGTGGTCTTGAATCCGCCCTTGAAGTAAGGTCCAACCGGCGAAACGAAAATCACAAACAGATATTCCGTGGCAGGTTTAACGCCAACTTGAGCCGACATACCGATTTCGAGCGGACGGATGTAAAGCGATGCTCCGCTGCCGTAAGGCGGGATGAAACGTGCGTTCAGACGCACAACCATTTTCACCATCTCCATGAATTTCTCCACTGGCAACGCCGGCATCATAATGCCTTCAGCCGAACGCTGGATGCGCTTTGCGTTCTCGTCCATGCGGAACACGCGCACCTGACCGTCCTTGCCACGGAACGCTTTCAATCCCTCGAAAGCCTCCTGGCCGTAGTGCAGACAGCTTGCAGCCATGTGCATTGGTATCAACTCTGACGAAGAGACTTCGATTTCGCCCCACTCGCCATTCTTGTAAGTACAGCGGACGTTGTAGTCTGTTGGAATATACCCGAACGACAGATTCGCCCAATCAATGTTCAACTCTTTCTCCATATCTTGTGATATTTTGTTGTTTTCTTATTGCTATGCAAACATACACAAAAAAAGTGGGAAAACCGAAGTTTCCCACTTTTATTCGTCTCTTTTGTCAATCTACAGGCAAATTTTTGTTCCCGCATACGGATCGGCTATCCTGTCGGCTTGCGTAATCACCACCGACTCCACCCCTGCCGACACGCAGGCAATGGCATTGTCGAGTTTCGGAATCATACCTCCGCTCACCACTCCCCGGCGCTTCAAATCGTCGAGCACGGCGGGTGTTATAGTAGGAATAAGGCTGCTGTCGTCGTTCTCATCGGCAAGCACGCCCGGCTTCTCGAAACAGAACATCAGCGTCACGTCGTAGTGCGCCGCCATGGCTTTTGCCATCTCTCCCGCCATCGTGTCGGCGTTTGTGTTGAGCATGTGTCCGCAACCGTCGTGGGTGAGCGGAGCGACCACCGGGCAACATCCGCTCTCAATCAGCGTCGCCACAGCCTCGGCATTCACCCTCTTCACGTCGCCGACCCATCCGTAGTCCACTGCCGACACCTTACGCTTGTCGCTGAGCACAATGTTCATATCAGCCCCTGTGAGTCCCACAGCGTCAATGCCAAGGGCCTGCAGTCCAGCCACGATGCGTTTGTTGACAAGTCCGCCGTAGACCATAGTGACCACCTCGAGCATAGCCTCGTCGGTGATGCGGCGTCCGTCGACCATCTTCGTTTCCACACCGAGCCGGGCAGCCATCTGCGTGGCAGAGCGTCCGCCTCCATGCACGAGCAGCTTCTTGCCCTCCACCGCGGCGAAATCCTTAAGAAGGGAGTTGAGCGATTCAGAATTTTCCACAATCTTACCGCCCACTTTTATTATTGTCAAATGTTCTTTCATTGCTTGGAATTTTTAAGTGTAAATATAGAATAAATCCAGACCACAACGAATCCTGCCAACGGCACGACAAACGACAGCACCATTCCATGTGCGTCTGCCATCCATCCCATAAGCCACGGTCCCACAGCGCCGCCCACAGGCGTCATCATCAGAAACGACGATGCCCTTTTGGTCTTCTCGCCCAAGCCGCGCAGCGACAGGGCAAATATCGTAGGAAACATTATAGACTCGAAGAAATAGCCAGCAATCAACGCACCCATCGACAGCGCACCGCAGTCGGCCACAACTATTGTAGTAGTCACCACTGTCGCCGTAGCGCACACCACAAGCACCGCCTCCGCCTTCACGCGGCTCATCACGAGCGAGCCGACAACGCGTCCCACCATAAACAGCATCAGTCCGCCAAGCGACAAGAGCGTCGTTGCCGTGGGCTTGTCAAACCAGTTGCCGTCGGTGGCGTAGTTGATGAAGAAACTGTTGATGGAGATTTCCGAAATCTCGTAGCAGAACAGTGCGAACACGCCGAATATAAACGCAAAGTTGCGTGCCAGCGATGCGTTTCTTGCCTTTTCCGCAGAGCCGGCGGCACTGTCGTCTTCGTGAATCTCCGGCAGGCGCACACGGGTGAACACCACCGCCGCAAGCAGCACGAAGATGCCAAGACCCATGTAAGGGAGCGCCACGCTGGCATTGTCGCGGAAAATCAGCCATCCGCCTACAATCGGCGCACACATCGCACCAAGTCCGTTGAACGACTGCGCCATGTTGAGACGCGCGGCTGCCGTCTGGCGCGCGCCGAGTTCGGTGACATACGGATTTGCCGACGTTTCGAGAAACGTCAGCCCGCAACCGATTACGAACAGCGAGAACAGGAAAAACTCAAACGACATCAGCCATTCGCCAGGAATAAACAGCAATGAACCAATGCCATAGAGCAACAAACCGACAATCACGCCAGCCCGGTATCCCCGACGGCTGATAAACAGCCCGGCAGGGATGGCCATCGTGAAATAGCCCGTATAGAGCATCACCTGCACCAACGCCGACCGCGTCTTTGTCATCTCAAGCACCTCCTGGAAATGCTTGTTGAGAACATCAAGGATTGCGTGGGCGAAACCCCACATGAAAAACAGCGACGTTATCAGGACAAACGTTGCCAAATATTTCTTTTCGACCAATGCTTTCTTCATTTCTTCTTATTATGATTGCTTTTTTCCGGTGCAAAATTAGAAAAATCTCGTGGATTATGACTAAATTTGCATAATATAGTACAAAACAGACGACGAAAAAAAGAAAGACGCAATATGGCAACAAAGACGAAAAAAAGATCAGGAAAGAAGTCGGAAATCAAGACCCTGGTTGTTGACTTTTTCAACAACCACAACAAGGAATCATTCAACTACAAGCAAGTGGCTGTTGACCTTGGCGTCACCGGACGCAGCGACCAATATCTCATTGCCGACATTCTCGACGACTTGACCCGAGACGGCTATCTTGTGGAACTCGTGCCGGGAAAATACCAGGCTTCTGAAATCACAACCTCCGCCGAGGGCACATTCGTGCGACGCAGCAACGGAAAAAACAGCGTAATCGTCGACGGGGCGGAAGTGCCTGTCTTTGTAGCCGAACGCAATTCAAAGCACGCCCTCAACGGCGACCGCGTGCGCGTGCATCTGTGCGCACAGCGCAAGGGTTTCGAGCCGGAGGCGCAGGTGCTTGAGATTATAGAGAAAAAAGAGCAAGTGTTTATCGGCACTCTGAAGGTGAGCAAGAACTACGCCTTCCTCGTGACCGACAGCAAATTCCTTGCCTGCGACATTTTTATACCAAAAGCGAAAATCAAAGGCGGCGAAAGCGGCGACAAGGCAATTGTGCGCATCGTGGACTGGAACGACGATGACAAGAACCCTACCGGCGAGGTGGTCGACATTCTCGGCCGAACGGGAGAAAACAACTCGGAGATGAACGCCATCCTTGCCGAATACGGTCTGCCTTACGTATACCCTAAGAACGTGGAGGCTGCCGCCGACAAAATCGACGCAGGAATAACACCGGAGGTCATAGCCGCCCGCGAGGACATGCGCGGCGTGACAACATTCACCATCGACCCGCGCGACGCAAAGGACTTTGATGACGCGTTGTCGCTGCGCAAACTGCCAAACGGAAACTGGGAGGCCGGCGTGCATATCGCCGACGTGACCCACTATGTGCGCCCTGGCTCAGTCATCGACAAAGAGGCTGAGAAGCGCGCCACATCGGTCTATCTTGTCGACCGCACAATCCCGATGCTCCCAGAGCATCTCTGCAACGGCATCTGCTCGCTGCGCCCCGACGAGGAAAAACTGGCATACTCATGTATCTTTGAGATGGACGACAACGCCAACATCATCAACCACCGCATCCGCAAAACCGTGATAAAGAGCGACCGCCGCTTCACCTACGAGGAGGCGCAGGAAATAATCGAGACCGGCAAGGGCGACTATGCCGAGGAGGTACTCACCCTCGACCGTCTCGCCAAAGCGTTGCGCAAACGCCGCTTCGAGCATGGCTCGGTCAACTTCGACCGCTTCGAGGTGCGTTTTGAAATCGACGAGACCGGACACCCGATAAGCGTGTATTTCAAAGTGTCGAAAGACGCCAACAAACTTGTGGAAGAGTTTATGCTTCTTGCCAACAAGCAGGTAGCCACCGACATAGGCAATCCCGGCGGACGCAAGAAGGCCAAACCGTTTGTATACCGTATCCACGACAACCCAGACCCCGACCGCATGACCAATTTCGCCGAGATAGCCAACCGATTCGGCTACAAGGTGAGAACCACGGGCAAGCGCACCGACATCAACAACTCGCTCAACAAGATGCTCTCAAGCGTAAAGGGTAAGCCGGAAGAGAACCTGTTGTCGATTCTCGCCATCCGTTCAATGTCGAAGGCTGTATATTCAACCGTCAACGTAGGACACTACGGCTTGGCTTTCGACTACTACACCCACTTCACATCGCCTATCCGCCGCTACCCGGACATGATGGTGCACCGCCTGCTCGACAAATACCTCAACGGCGGACGCGCCGTAAACCGCGAGAAACTCGAAACCGAGTGCAAACACTCTTCCGACATGGAACAACTGGCAGCCAACGCCGAACGCGCTTCCATCAAATACAAGCAGGTAGAATTCATGAAAGACCGACTGGGACAAATCTACGAAGGCTCGGTGTCGGGCGTGACGGAATGGGGAATCTACGTGGAACTCGACGAGAACAAATGCGAGGGCATGGTGCCTATCCGCGACCTCGACGACGACTACTACGAGTTTGACGAAAAGAACTATTGCCTCATCGGGCGCCGCAAGAAACACGTATACCAGCTCGGCGACAAGCTCACCGTGCAAGTGGCGCGCGCCGACCTCAACAAGAAGCAGCTCGACTTTGCAATCGTGGGCAACGAGGCCGACAAGAAGGCCGCCGCAACCTCTGTCAACAAAGAGGGCGACGTGGTGAGCACTGCCAAAAAGTCTAAGAAAAAATCCGACTCGCGAAAGGCCTCGAAGAAATCAAAGAAATCAAAATAAAAACGACATCATACGCATGAACATAACAGTCTACCTTTCCTCAAAATCTGACCTCAGCGACAATTTCACCAATGCCGTCAGCGCCATTGGCAAGGGCATCGGCGAGATGAACGCACGTCTGATCTACGGAGGCAGCAACGCCGGACAGATGCACATCCTCGCAGCCACTGCCAAACAGCACGGCGCAACGGTCACTGGAGTGATTCCGGAAGTGTTCCGGCAGCTGTCGGATCCCGTTGTCGACGAGATGATATACACTCTCGACCTCAGCGAGCGCAAAGCGCGCATGATTGAGCTGGGACAAATATTCGTCGCGCTCCCCGGAGGCATCGGCACAATCGACGAGGTGATGAGCACCCTCGCCTCCCTCACCGTGAGCCGGAACTTCTCGAAACGCATCCTGCTGGTGAACATAGACGGCGTGTTCGACCAACTCTACAACCAGCTGCAGTCGCTTGTGGAGCAGCGCCTTGCCGCTCCGGAGGCTGTCGCATTGGTGGAGCTCGTGGGAAGCGCGGAGGAAGCGATAGAAAAACTGCAACAACTAAACCGTTGATATTATGGTAAAGAAAAGTATTGTTTACACAGCCACCGGCGACAAAGGGACAACGTCGCTCGTAGGCGGCAAGCGCGTGTCGAAAGACGACGTGCGCCTTGAAGCGTATGGCACAGTCGATGAGCTGAACGCACACATCGGACTGCTCGACAACCTGCACAACGTGCCGTCGGACATCAAAAGTTTCCTACGCGTAATTCAAAACAAACTCTTCAACATCGGAGCGTATCTCGCCACCGAGACTGCCCCAGGCACAAAGGCAATGGGACTTGACGATGACGATATAGCCAACATCGAGCATCAGATAGACCTGCTCGACGCCGAACTGCCACCTCTCCGCAATTTTGTGCTTCCCGGAGGCAGCCGCATCTCTTCGCGCGCGCAGATTTGCCGCACCGTGGCACGCCGCTGCGAACGCCGCGTTGTGACTCTCGCCAACGAACACGATGTGGACCAGAACGTGCTGACATACCTCAACCGTCTGAGCGACTATTTCTTCGTTCTTGCACGCTTCAACAACATCCACAACCAGATTGAAGAGATTTTTTGGGACAAGGATTGCAAATAAACAAGCAATTGACAGGTTTTTAACTAAATTTAAACCCGCATTCTATTTGAAATTTGTTTTTTTACTATCTTTGCAGTCTCAATAAAAAAACGCAGATTAAAAACGATAGAATTATGTATTGGACTCTTGAACTCGCATCAAAGCTTGAAGATGCGCCCTGGCCAGCAACCAGAGAAGAACTTATCGACTACGCCATGCGTTCTGGTGCTCCGCTCGAAGTTATCGAAAACCTTCAGGAAATGGAAGATGAAGGCGAAGTGTATGAATGCATCGAAGACATTTGGCCTGACTATCCAAGTAAGGAAGATTTCTTCTTCAACGAGGACGAATACTAAGCTGCAAAATCAGCACAATAAACTCACAATCAAACGATTGACAAGCCTAAAATGAACTTGTCAATCGTTTTTTTAGTTTTGTTAACCCAAATCATAGCATACTGCCTTTGCAAGGGTTAAGATATAATGGTATGATCATGACAAACAAACTTGTTGGTAGAGAGCGAGAGTGTCAAGAACCCCGCAGAGCGATGGAGTCTGATCGTTCAGAATTTGTTATAGTATATAGACGGCGAAGAGTGGGTAAGACTTTTCTTGTTGACCAATACTATCACTGACTTTACATTTGTTGGAGGGCATAATCTATCACGCCAGAGACAACTACGAGTTTTGCGCGTGCATTGGAAAAGTTCTCATTGGTCATCACCTTTGTTACCACCTATGGCGTAGCAGATGCGCACATCATAGTTTGGCACATAGAGAAGTTACAATGGAACAGCCTTTCAAATAAGGAATATCCTTTCATGGTCATTCTCTACGAAATAAAGCAATCGAAAAGGTTGACACGGCAATAATGCCCGCAAGTCTACCGGCATCAGTGTGTTTGTTAAGGAGTGGAACGACAAAGGGCATGGTGGAATCGGAGAGATACGCACCACAGACTACAAATACTACAACAATGCCTTGCACAAGCGTATCGAAGACATTGACATGAAGAGAAGAACATAAAATATCTGAGACAAGAACAGCTCGAAGAATTGGTGGCTGCTTATGATGCTGCAGAACAACCCAGACCGAAAGTAGTTTCTTGGAATGCGTATGGTGAATGTAATCACATAAACTGAAATGGGAACATATTTACCAGCGATATTATACTAATTTTCAAACAAAAAGCACTACCTTTGCTTTCTAATTTTGTCACAAGTGACATTATTTGGAAGTATATGATAGTAAGCAGAAGTAAATACATCGACCAATTAGTACGTTCAAAAGGGAATGGACTGATTAAAATAGTCACTGGACTACGCCGTTCTGGTAAGTCTTTCCTACTAAAGAAACTCTTTCGCCAGCATTTGCTTAATGAGAGAGTTGCAGAAGACCATATCATAATCATTGATATGGAAAGTCGTAAGAACAAGAACTTTAAAGACCCAGACTTTTTGCTTGATTGGGTTGAGAAAGAAATGAAGGACGACTCTACTTATTATATAATCATTGATGAAGTGCAGGAAATCAGTGACTTTGTGGAGGTTCTTTCAACACTTTCGGTGACAGAAGGAGCGGATGTATATGTCACTGGCTCAAACTCTCGCTTTCTTTCGTCAGATGTGGTTACGGAATTCCGTGGCAGAGGTGATGAAATTCATATTTGGCCTTTGTCGTTTGCGGAGTTTATGTCTGTTTATGAAGGTTCAAAGGAAGAAGGATGGGCTGAATATCTGATGTTTGGAGGTCTACCACAACTTCTCACACAAGTTGGTGACGACAAGAAAGCAGACTTTTTGCGCCGCCTGTATCGCACCGTGTACCTTAGAGACATATACGAGAGAAATTCTATAGAAATGAAAGCAGAGTTTGAAGAACTCTCAAAGATAGTGGCATCAAGTATCGGTGCACCAGTTAATGCGCAGAATATAGCAAATACATTCAAGTCTGTCAGTAAGGCACAGGGTCTCAGTGTTAAGACCATTTCCACGTATTTGGGATATATGCAAGACTCATTCTTGATAGAGAAGTCTGAACGGTATGACATCAAAGGGAGAAAGTATATTGGTGCTCTTTGCAAATACTATTATCAAGACATAGGTTTACGCAATGCGATTCTTTCATTCCGCCAAAACGAGACAACGCATATTATGGAGAATGTCATTTACAATGAAATGCGTATGCGCGGCTGGCTTGTTGATGTTGGCAATATCTTTCATCGTGTCAGAAATGAGGCAGGCAAGCAACAACGTGTAACACTTGAAGTCGATTTTGTTTGTAATAAGGGGAGTGAGCGTATCTATATTCAGTCTGCCTACAAAATGCCAGATGTGGAAAAGATGGAACAAGAGAAACGTTCTCTGAAACTTGTAGATGATTCTTTCCGAAAGATAATAGTGGTGGGGGAACATACAAAAACATGGAGTGACGAGAAGGGTATACAGATAGTCAGCATTTATGACTTCCTTTTGACCCCATCATTTACAGAGTAGAGTATAGCATTGTCTTTATGGGCTGTAACATGGTCACAGTTTTGCTTTTTACGGTCTTTCACTACGAAATAAAATGATCGAAAAGACAGACGTAATGGTATAACCGCTTGAAACTCAACACGCCTTATTCATCTTCAACGAGGACGAATACTAAAAAGCCCACAAGCTGACTCGCTCAGCTTCAAGCATTGAATATAAGCGGTATGGAGATTTCCCGAAGGGATGTCCATACCGCTTTTTTAACGAAATATGGGAGGCAAAAGATAAAATTTACCTATCCCTAATAGCGAGATTCTCACAAAATTTGATAAATTTGCAATTGCAAGCCCTTGGCTCGCACGACATTTTTGAAAAATAAGAAATCATAATATGTCAAAAATCCTCTCTCAAAATTATAGCTACGCTAATAATTCAAGCGGCGATTTAATCAATGTTTCAACTGCTAAACGAAACGAAAAATATTTTTGCCCTATATGTGGAGAATTGATGAATCCGCATATGGGCAAAGTGCGCAGATGGCATTTCGTTCATAAAAATGCGGGGAATTGTTCTTATGAATCATACCTTCATAAGTTAGCGAAAATCAAGATAAGAGAGGCATTTCTTACTTCCGAGCATTTCTTGCTTTCCTACAATGCTAAGGCAATTTGCTCTTTAAAATGTCCGTTCATTGGTTTTCCCAAATGTGAAGGTGAAAAACCAGTTGTATTCGATTTGCGTAGATATTATGATTCCTGCGAGATAGAGGCAACCTACCACCAATACAGAGCAGACTTGCTTTTAACATCATCTACAAACCCCAAGACACCTCCTGTGCTAATTGAAATTATGGTTACTCATAAATGCACAGAGGACAAAATCAAGGATGGTGTTCGTATTATTGAAATTCCAATTCAATCAGAAGAACAAATTGACAATATAGTCAGCAACTGTAAGTTAACGGCTGTAAGGGATGAGCATTACAATTATAGCTATTCTAACGACAGAAATATCACATTATATAATTTTAATAAAGTAGAATCATTTAACCCAATCGGCAGCTTTGATGAGTATGAAGACTGCTTTAGTCGCAAAAACACAATAGCATTTTGGTTAAATAGCCAAGGCCTGTTCCGGTCATTTGATTGCCACTGTTATGAAGTAAGCAAGATGTTACCATCCAATGTCCATTATTACATAACCGAGATAGCAACTCCATTCAAAGAGATTTTTCAAGAATTTTCTAAACGAGGAGTTAAAATTCGCAATTGTTTCTTATGCAAATTCAGCAAGCAGGACTCTGGGAGAGAACGGTTATGTGTTTTATTCAAAAAACACAACTTGCCACGAAAACCTTCTCCATATTGTGCTGTGTCTTGTCCCAATTACAGAGAAGATTTTGAGGGTTCACAAAACATGGTTCCAATTGCACAATCTCTATCATCAGAACAGATGAACTGTATGCAAAGCCATAAGTTCTATTATCACATTTGTAAAGATATTCTTTGAATATGAAATATACACCTATCCGTTCCAAAGAAGAATTTGATGAGTTATGTTACCAAATTGAACATCTGGATTTTGTTGGTAATCCAGTTGCATCTGACTTTCTAAAGATAGAAGGTCGTAGGATTTATGGCGTTCTTCATGATGCGCATGGATTTGACAAGGGTTCGTTTATCATTTTTGGTCAAACAATACAACCTGACAAAATTAAAGCAGCTCCATCAAATACAATATTTGATAAATTAAAACTATATGGCTCAAGTTGCCAATATAAAGGTTTATTGAACACAAAAGGTGATATACTAATTGAAAACAATTATAATGAGTTGACATTATGCAACGGCAATCGTCTCATAGCTTATAGGAAAGACTATTGCACTCTCTTTCATCTTGACGGAACCGAAATTAAAGGCACCAGATATGAGAGAATATTTGAAGCGGGAGAAAACACCTATGGATTTAAACATAATGGCCTCATCGGATTTTTGAATCAAAACGGAGAAGTTGTTATAAACCCTGAGTATCAAGATAAAAAAGGATATAATCTGTTTGTCAATGGATATGCCACTGTGCTCAAAGACTTAAAAAATAGTGAATATCGATTTAAAATAGATCATTATGGATTAATAGTCGAATCGGAATGTATTGAATATTACAATGAAGTTCAATCAGAGCATAATCTTGGTACTGGTTACTATCCTTACGGGAATTTACCAGATGCATTGGATGCTTATGATGGAGACGAAGGCAACAGATGGAATACTGATTAATAAACCTCCGTAAATTACGAATCTATCCGAAATGCGAACATTATAAACTGCACTATCACTTGCATTGGTAAATTACACTATTAAGTTTTGAATTTAGATTGTGGATTATTAAAATGAAACATCTTTATATTATTGGAAATGGATTTGACCTTTTTACAGGGCTCCATACAAGCTATTCGGATTTTAAGCATTGGCTTGAACACAAATATATTTTTGTTTATGAAAATATGAAAGCGGCTTATAATATGGATGGTAAATGGTGGAATAATTTTGAAGTAAATCTCGGAGAACTTGATATCCATCAATATGTTCGCAATTTCACTCCTCCTGAAAAATCTGCGGAAGAAATCATTAAACAAATCGAAGAACGAAATAATCATCTAAATTCCACAAGTTTAGTGCCAGACCTACATATAGAGTCTACTTGCGCAAGTCGGCTTCGAGGTTTCCTTGATATTTTACAATACTGTTTTGAACGTTGGATTGCTGATTGTCAAAGTATGATTACCGACCCCCAATACACCTCTATTGAGAAGGATGATTCCTTCTTTATCAATTTCAATTATACTGATACTATTGAATGGCTTTATAAGATTCCGGATGATAGGGTCTTACATATTCATGGCAGAGCATCTAAACATGATAAGTTGATATTTGACCATAACAAATATATTTATGGAGGAATGTTTGATGGTGTTGATGTAGATCAAACATGTTTGAAACTATCAAAATATCAGAAGAATCCGTATGAGCACATATTCAAGCATAACGAATTGCCTGATATACTTTCAAATGTGGAATTTGTTCATGTGTATGGACTATCGCTTTCTCCTGTTGATGAAAACTACATAGATTGGATAGAGAGAAATACGCCTCAAGATTGTAAATGGGAATTCAGTTGGTTCTCTGAACAAGATAAACAAAGAATCGAAGAATTTATACTTAATCATTGGAGGATTAAAGACCGTTATCAATTAATACAGCTACAGCCAATCAACAAAAATGAAATAAATAAAGACCTTCAATAGCATTTTATCGCCTTTTATAGCATAGTTTGCTTGTCGCATTTTCGGAAAATTAAGCTAACTTTCTGATAAACAAGTTACTCGTATCTCTTTAACGAAGACGAATACTAAAAAGCCCACAAGCTGACTTGCTCAGCTTCGAGCATTGAATATAAGCGGCATAGGAATTGCGACAACATTCCTATACCGCTTTTTCCGTTCTTTTACCGTCAAAGGCAGTGCAAGCCGAACATCCCCTATGTCTGTGCGCCCCATTGCAGAAAATTAATGCAAAGCGATGCGTCATGGAAGATTCCCTTGCTATACAATAAAGGATAAAGGCACAAATGGCATAGCAAAAAGGATATTTGGTATAATAAACGTGGAACAAATGGTATAACAAAAAATAGCGCATCTGGTATATTTCACAATAAAGTCCATTCATTTTCAATAGTTTATTTGTAACTTTGTCCAGAGAATCAAAACGACAAGGGATATGAAACAATACAGACCTCGCATAGCAGATGGAATGTTAAGACGCAGACTTATGGGAGTCGGCGCAGTTCTGATACAAGGCCCTAAATGGTGTGGCAAGACAACAACAGCCGAACAACAGGCAAAAAGTGTCGTGTATATGGATGACCCTGAATATATGGAGCAAAATGTAGAATTGGCAAGTCTCTCCCCCAAGAAACTTCTTGCCGGCGCTACACCACGCTTGATAGACGAATGGCAACTTGCGCCACAACTATGGGATGCCGCCCGTTTTGAGGTTGACCATAGAGACGAAGAAGGGCAGTTTATTTTCACAGGCTCTGCCGTACCTACCGATACGGATAAGATACACCACTCCGGTACAGGTAGGTTTGCATGGTTGACGATGAGAACTATGAGCCTTTACGAGTCAGGAGAATCTACAGGTGAAGTTAGCTTAGGGGATTTGTTCAGCAAGCCTGGTGTGGATATTTTTGGAACCAACAATCTCAATATAGACTCTATAGCATGGCTCATTTGTCGTGGAGGATGGCCAAAAGCCACCACTATAAACAAAGAAGTGGCATTGGATATGGCGTACAGATATTATGAAGCCGTTGTCAACAACGACATATCACGTGTTGATAATGTAAAGCGTGATACTGAAAGAGCCAAAAGGATTCTCCGTTCAATCGCAAGAAATCAATGTGCACAAATTTCAGTCAATACCATTTGTGCCGACATTGAGAACAACGATACAGCTTCAGCCAATCGTCTTACGATAGCTTCATACATAGAAGCCCTGAAAAAAATATTTGTATTAGAAGATTCACTTGCTTGGAATCCTAATTTGAGAAGTAAAACGGCTATAAGAAGTTCTGAAACCCGGTATTTCTCCGACCCTTCGATTGGAATTGCAGCATTGGGTATCGGTCCCAACGACCTCATAAACGACCTTAGCACTATGGGCCTATTCTTTGAGTCTATGTGTGTCAGAGACTTAAGGATCTATGCTGATGCACTGGAAGGCTCCATCTACCATTATCGAGACAGTAAGGGATTGGAGTGTGATGCCGTCTTGCATTTGAGAAACGGAAGCTATGGACTGATAGAAATAAAATTAGGTGGTGAGAAAAACATAGAAGAAGGGGCGAAGAATTTGAAACGCCTTGCCGCTAAAATCGACACGACAAAGATGAAAGCGCCATCGTTTCTTATGATTCTTACAGGCACAACTAAGTATGCCATACGGCGTGAAGATGGCGTGTATGTAGTTCCGATAGGATGTCTGAAAGACTAATATCACTTGAAACTCATTACGCCTTACCCCTCATCAACGAGAACGAATACTAAAAAGCCCACAAGCTGACTCGCTCAGCTTCAAGCATTGAATATAAGCGGCATAGGAATTCCTATACCGCTTTTTTCAGTCACAAAAATATGCGTAAAACGCTTGTCAATATGAATATAAATCTATACATTTGCCTTATAACTGTGGCTTTTTGCCATGCAATCATTGCAACTATCATATTAATTAACCAATAAACCATCTTTACTATGGCAAATCTATTAGACGAAACTCAGGGACCAATCAATGACAACGGACGCGACATCCATGTCATAGACCGCCAACTCCCGGTGACAATCACATTCAAATCAACTCTATTTGAGATTGCCCTATGGGTGACAATTCCGGTTCTGACATTACTTTATGTGTCCTTTATGGGCAACAAGCTCGAATCGCCGGAAATGGTGGCTCTGATTGGCTGCGTGTGCGGCATATTGCCAGGAGTGATATTCATCTTTATGAAAATTTCCGCACGCAACTACTTCCAGCAACTCGAACAGCGCATCCAAGCCGAAGCGTCAAACATCGACAACTACCTTGAACAGCGAGTGCAGATACTTCAGAATGTAGTCGGCCTTGTTGACCGCGCCGTAGACCTTGACAAAGACGTGATGAAGGCTGTGGCAGCATTGCGCGGAGGGAAAATCAACGACGCCAACCGCAGCGACGTAAACAGCCAGCTGAATATGGCTTGCGGACGGCTGTTTCCTCAGGTTGAAGCCTATCCCGAACTGAAAGCCCACCAGGCGATAGCCGACGCCATGCAGCAGAACAGCTATCTGCAGCGTGAAATCACGGCTGCCCGCACGGTATACAACAGCAGGGTGACCCAATGGAACACCGACATCTTCGCTTAGCCTACCAAGATGATTGTCGCAGCCCGTCAAGGCTACACGACAAGAATCCCGTTTACCGCCTCTGCCGAGACCCGCGAGATGGCTCGCAGCAAATTCTTTTAATCGACGGTGATGACAGACGACATCTATGACCCGCTCGATGAATATGTCAACACGTTTCAGCCCCGCTTCGAGCAGGTAGCGAAAGACACATTCGCCCAACTGGCGAAGGAAGCCCAGGTGGACGTTGACGCCAACCGACAGACGTGCCGTTTGCTGTACGACGCAGAGAAGTCGCTCGGCGCGGTGAAATCACGCATCGGCTGGACAACGTTCTTATGCGTCATTCTTTGGTGCTGCGCAGCCATAGGAATTTTTGTCATCTGCAAAGATTACGGCACGATGAGCCCGGCAATCGCCACCGCTGTATTGTTGTCGGTATTGGCTGCTGTCATCTTGCTCTTATCCGTGATTCATCCACGCCTCAAAAGGCTGAAGGCTGAACGCGGCGACCTGAAGCAGACCATCGCGCAACACAAGGACGAGGCATGGGAGCAGATGGCGCCATTAAATCGCCTGTACGACTGGGATGTGCTGACGCGCATGATGACCGAGACCGTGCCTCGGCTTGAATTCGATCCTTACTTCACCGAGCAACGCCTCGCCGACCTGCGTCAGGTATATGGGTGGGACGACACATTCAATGCCGTGCGTTCGGTTGTCTACTCCCATTCCGGCCTTATCAACGGCAATCCGTTCGTGCTTTGCCGCACGCGCAAGATGGAGATGGGCACAAAGACATATTACGGCCACAAAACCATCTATTGGACCACACGCGAATATGGCTCAGACGGCAAAATGAAGACCGTGCACCATTCAGAGACCCTCACTGCCAGCGTCACAGCACCCTATCCCGGATACTACGAGAAGACTCGGCTTATCTATGGCAATGTGGCAGCCCCCAACCTCACGTTCTACCGCAAGAAGAACGGGCTTGCCAGTTGCAAAGGGTCGCTGTCATACAGATGGCACAGGCTAAAGTTGCGCAACAAGGCGCGCAATCTTAGCAAAGGCGACTATGCCATGATGACAAACGAGGATTTCGAAGTGGCGTTCGACACCAGCAACCGCAACGACAACCAGCAGTTTGCCCTGCTCTTCACGCCACTTGCCCAAGCCAATATGCTCAAGTTGCTTCAAGACGATGACGTGGGCTATGGCGACGATTTCGATTTTGTCAAGGACCACATGATAAACACCATCATTCCCGACCACATACAAGCCATCGACCTTGACATGAATCCGCGCCAATATCAACACTTTGACTACGACCAAGCGGAGCTCGACTTCCACGACATCAACGCACGCCTCTTCCGCGCCATATATTTCTCTCTGGCTCCATTGCTCTGCGTGCCGATGTACCAGCAGATAAGGTCGCGACAGAACATTTATGGAAGCCACATGCAGCGCCAAAGCGCATTCTGGGAACACGAGGCTCTTGCAAACTTCTGGGGTCAGGCGTATTTCAAACACCCGCAGTGTGTCACCGACAATATCCTCAAGACCAAGGCCCACAAGGACTCCGACGGCTCGACCACAATCACCGTCTTTGCCCATGGATACCGGACTGAAAAGCGCCTCACCTACATTTCAAAATGGGGCGGCGACGGCAGAACCCATCAAGTACCTGTGTATTGGGACGAGTATCTTCCTGTTGTAGGTCAAGGAAGCATCAGCATGACTGAAGACAACAGCGCAGATGCCGCCACTTCCCAGAAACAGCGCATAGACCACATCTCAGACGTGCTGAAGAAATCGGGGCTGAACGTGTACCGCAGACATATTGCCTCCAAAGTGCGATAAGAAAGCCTCTAATTTTTGCTCCTGCCCCGGCACAAAGCGGCGCAGCCACAGCCCATAAAAAAAGGCCGTTCACGCGAGTGCGTGAACGGCCTTTTTATGGAATAAGATACTTTGTCTTACTTTGATTTCTTCGCCATCTTGCGACGCATCATCGAGTAAGCCACCGGAGTTGCGACATAGATTGTCGACAACGTACCGAGGATCACACCGAAGAGCATTGCGAATACGAATCCGCGGATTGTCTCACCACCGAGCAGGAAGATTACGAAGAGCACGAGCACCGTAGTGGTCGATGTCATCACCGTACGTGTCAAAGTCGTGTTGAGCGACTTGTTGATCACGTCGCGGCGGTCCTGCTTAGGATAGAGTCCCACCATTTCACGGATACGGTCGAATACCACCACGGTATCGTTGATTGCGTAACCGATGATTGTAAGGATAGCTGCAATAAACTGCTGGTCGATCTCCATAGAGAATGGGAGCACGCCCCAGAAGAGCGAGTAGAAGCCGATAATCACAAACGATGTGAATGCCAGCGAAACCAACGCACCCATAGAGAACGAGAAGTCGCGGAAGCGGAGCAGGATGTAGAGTGCAATCGCAACGAGTGAGAGAAGCACTGACCAGACAGCACCGCGGGTCATGTCGTCGGCAATCGACGGTCCGACCATTTCCGAAGAAACCACACCATGGTGCTCATCCTTGACATTGAAGTTGTCATAGCTCATACCGTTGAGCTCATCTTTCAAACCAGCGTAAAGTTTCTGCATGATTTCCTGGTCCACATTGTCGCTGTTATCGTTGATCTTATAGTTGGTCGACACGCGCACACGGCTGTCGTTGTCAACAGTGATTACAGAAACAGAAGCGTCAGGGAACATCGGCATCAGCTTCGTTGTGATGTCGTCGGTCTTGACAGCGTGGTCGAATTGCACCACGTAGTTGCGTCCGCCAGAGAAATCGATACCCTTGTTGATGCCACGCACGAAGAACGAAACAATAATCACTACTGTGATAGCGGCAATCACTGTCCAAGCCTTCTTGGTTTGTCCGAGGAAGTCAACTCTTGTGCCGGTAAGGAAGTTGCGGCTGAATCGTGTTGTAAATGTGTATGTGCGCTCTTTCTTCTTCAACAATGCCTCAAACACAAGGCGAGAGATAAACACTGCTGTGAAGAACGAGCAGATGATGCTTATGAGCAATGTAGTTGCGAAGCCCTTGATCAAACCTGTACCGTAAACCATCAAGATGATAGCAGTGATTACAGAAGTAAGGTTCGAGTCGAAGATAGCCGAGAATGCATTCTTGTAACCGTCGGCGAGAGCGGCTTTCACGTTCTTGCCGGCACGGAGTTCCTCCTTGGTGCGCTCGAAGATAAGCACGTTGGCATCGACAGCCATACCGAGCGAAAGCACGATACCGCAGATACCCGGCAACGTCAACACTGCCTGGAACGAAGCCAGGATTCCGAGAGTGAAGAAGAGGTTGAGCACCAAGCACATGTTGGCCACCATAGCCGGAGCGAATCCGTAGAACGAAATCATATAGATCATCAACAGAATCAATGCAATCACAAACGACCAGATACCAGCCTCAATTGCCTGCTGACCGAGTGACGGACCGATTTCTGTGTGGCTTACGATTGACACGCCAGCCGACATGCCACCACCTGTAAGCACGTTGACCAAGTCGTTTGCCTCCTCAACGGTAAAGTTGCCGGTGATTGAAGAGCGTCCGCCTTCGATTGCTGTGTTAACTGTCGGGAATGAATATACCTGATCATCGAGAACGATTGCCACCTGCTTGCCGATGTTGTCACGGGTCAATTTTGCCCATTTCGAAGCGGCGTCGTTGTTCATCGTCATGCTGATTTCGTAAGAACCGCTGAACTGGTTGAGCTCTGCGCTTGCATTGTCAATCATGTCGGCATCGCCGAGAGCAGCCTCACCGTTGCTTGTGCGGAGAGCCACCAACTGAAAGTATACGCCTTTCTTGTCGACGCCCTTCACTGACCAGCAGCACTTCAAGTCGGTCGGGAGCAGACGTTTTGCAGCAGCCGAACGGATAATGCGGTTTACGGCTGCAGTATCCGACTCATTTGCCACACCAATACATGCGCCGCCTACATATTGAGCGGCAGGAACCTGCACGTCTTTACCGTCTTTGCCTTCAAGGGTCATCATATCGTTTGACCAAATCATCTCTGCCAACGATTTGCCGGCAGAAGCAGCCTTAGGAGCCTTTGCCGGAGCCTCTTCGACAGCGGCTGCAGCCTCTGGTTGAGCAGTCTCAGCCACAGGAGCCGCGTCGACATCAGGAGCAGTTTCCTCTTTTACAGGAGCAGTTGCAACATTGCCCTTGCCAGAAGCATACTCAGAGCTGAGAGCCATGAAAGCCGACTGAAGGTTGCGGGCATCGTAAGTTGCATAGAATTCCAATTTTGCAGAAGTCTGAATCAGCTTGTATACACGCTCAGGCTCTTTCACGCCAGGAAGCTCCATAAGGATTTGTCCCTCGCGCTGCATCTCCTTGATGTTAGGGGCGATCACACCGAAACGGTCGATACGCTCGCGGAGCAAGTTGACCGAACGAGAAACGTCGGTGCGTGTCTTCTCGCGGAGGATGCCTTCAACCTTAGAGTTGTTGTCGTTGGCGTTTACGCCTTCCACTGTTATGAATTTCTGAGCCAGACGCACGCCCGGGACGAGTTCCTCATACTTCTTGCAGAAAGCGCCGACGAAATCATCGCCTGCGTTCTGGCTGGCAAAAGCCAAAGCTTCGTTGAGTTTTGCGTCCAATGGGTTCTGTGCTTTTGAGCGGACAATGTCGGCTACTGAGATCTGGAGGGTGACGGTCATACCGCCCTTCAGGTCAAGACCCAGACCAATTTGTTTTTCGCGAACTTGATTGTATGTGTACCACATGTACACCTTTTCCTGCCCAACATCCTTGAGGTTGCGGGCATACGCTCTGTCATAGATTGAGTCGTAAGCGTTGCGGTAGGCATCTGATGCTTTGTCCTTGTTGATCTTCGCAGCCTCTGTAGCGGCAAATTTTGCAGCATTTGCGGCAGCGTCATTCTCCACGCTGTTTGTCACAAACGAGAAAGAAAGATAGAACAAGCAAACCAGTACCAAAAGCACGGTTATAACTCTGATAAAACCTTTACTTTGCATTTGTTTTTTAAGTTAATATTTGATTTTTAAATTTTATGCAGTTTTTTTCAGTCTGCAAATATACGGTATTTCTTTCAAGTTGAAAACTTTTTGTCAGAGTTTTAACCGTTTTGAAAATGTGTTTTTAAGCATATTATAATGTATCAGCCGCTTTTTCAACGCATTCTTTACTCAAGAAAGCGAGGATAGCCCGACAAATTTGCCATATCTTTTTTTGCAAACCGGCTTGCACCATCTTTGAATAAGAC